>Ga0209181_10000731_pt1 | contig 60748 bp, 50 predicted proteins | sample MAT05_FD_187208 | JGI IMG/M metagenome (GOLD analysis project Ga0209181, IMG submission 187208) | Freshwater microbial communities from Lake Fryxell liftoff mats and glacier meltwater in Antarctica - MAT-05 (SPAdes) (version 2) | ecosystem: Environmental > Aquatic > Freshwater > Ice > Liftoff...
CTGGGTGCTCGCACGACTCCCGAAGGCCAAGGCGCGAAAGCAAAATCGTCCGCCGCCCGAAGACGCCACCGACAGCGATCTGCGGCAAGCCGCTTAAATCGCCCGCACTGCACCAAAATCAAAGCCTTCCAAGCGGAGCTCTGCCCACATGCAGCGTCAATCACACCGATATCGCCTGAAAATCGCTTGAAATCGCCTCCCGCCTCATTCCCACCTCCCACTCAAGTCCCGCCAAAAACTCCAGCCCGCTAAAAATCAAAAATCCCGCGCTTTTGGGACAGACTCTAGGTAGTTCCGGCGCTCGTCCCAAAAATATCCAGATTGTAATTTCCTCCAAGGAAGGTGGTGTTGGCGACATTGAGTTTTCCAGCTGCGCCACTGTTGCCAGGAGAGAGTGTGGCTCCGGGGTTTAGAGTGAAATCCCCGAAGTTTCCTGTGCCGCCAATGGTTCCGCCTGTCAGATTGATCGAACCGCTCAGGCTGCCATTGAGGATCAGAGTGCCTTGGGTGACATTCGTGACACCTGTGTAAGTGTTGATTCCGTTGAGCGTGAGTGTTCCGGTGCCGGTTTTGGTGAGCGAGGAGAGGTCCGCGATTGGGTCGTTGATCGTGATGTCTCCTACACCACCGATTGTGAGGCCGTATGCCCCGCTGAAGGCAGTTCCTGCGAGTGGATCGAAAGTAAGAAGTCCGGAATCCGAACTCACCGTGGTGTCGCCCGATAACACTACGGGGCCGTTAAAACTGTTATTTCCAGAGACGTTTTTGAGTGCGCTTCCAGTGACTCCCGTTCCGTAAAGATTCAGACTTTCCCCGGCTACGGTGATACCGCCCTGTAATTGCAGCTCCCCTCCATTGCTCACTGTAGTGCCACCTGCGGTCGTCCCTAGTGCGAGACTGTTTTGAATGTTCAGAATTCCGGTGCCTACGATTGTGGTTCCCGTGTAGGAGTTTGCACCTGTGAGAACCAGGGTGTCGTTGCCTGTTTTGTAGATATTCACCCCGGTTCCCACAAGGGATGAGTCGATGGTGAAAGTCATTGGTGTTCCCAAGCCGTTGTCCACATTGATGGTTCCTGTCGAATCCAGCTGCAAGGTACCTCCGGAGAGTGTCCATCCACTTGCGGATACATTCAAACTGGAGGCAACTTCTCCAGCACTGAGGGTGATCGTTCCTGAACCTGTATTGATGAACACATTATCTGCCGCTTTTGGCTCCCCTGAGGGAGACCATTGCCCGTTGACCCGCCATGAGTGTGAATTTCCCTTCCAGTAAACATCTACAGCATGCGCCCTATTTGTACAAATCACCACCATAGCCCAGATGCAAAAGGCGGCTGATTTGTGGAAAATTACAAAATCCATAAACAATTTTTCTGACGCGTGTAAGGCATTATATGTGCCTTATCAAATTATTTATAAGCTTATGATAAAATTTTAATAAGAATGGATTTGTAGTTAATGTAAATGAAATACAGTAGTGCGTTTTGCGTACAAAGTATGACGGCCTGTATTCATAGGAGGAACGGGAAGATGACAGAAAAACCTTGGATGTGATTGCGATGCTTGAACCGTAGGCTTTTACTCTTTGTCTTGCTCTTGATCTTACTCCATCAATCTACCGTTGATTGATGATTGTAGACGGTTGATAGGAATGGACACTGAGTATTTCAACAGTCTCTTAAGGGGACTCCAATTTTTGGAGCTGTTCTTTGAGGTAGTCCGCACATTTTTTCTCAGTGCCTTTGATGCGAATAAGGTAGGGTTTTCCCGTGGTGGATGAGGCAGTTGCGACTTTTTCGATGAAGGCGGCAGCAGTCGGGATTTCACTTTCGTTTGCCTGCCATTTCTTCCGGAGAAATTTGGCAGCACTCTTGGGTTTGTATTCGCTTCCGTTCCGCACAAAAGTCGCGTCGGTCAGGGCTTCGAGATGCGTAATCAACGCCTCGATTTTGGCCTTTTCGCCGGGAGTGGCACCATTGGCTTGGGGTGAAGTGGCAGCTGCAAGCCCAAGTAGAAATAGAATGGCGACGTGAAGGAATGATTTGGATGTCATGATGAACGGAAGTGAACCATCCAACGAACTGAGGAAGCATGCAAGAACGGTGAAAGCGTACGGTCTCATCGAAACTGTTGACCGCCTGACATGTCCTCACCATAGTGCGCGGCTCTTTTCCTTACACGGTACCCATGTCGAGTCTTACCCGCAATTTCTGTATTATCGCCCACATTGATCATGGCAAGACGACCCTGTCCGATCGTCTGCTCGAACGCACCGGGACCATTCAGATGCGTGAATCCCAGGATCAGCTGCTCGACGCCATGGATCTGGAGCGGGAGCGGGGGATAACGATCAAGTCGCACCCGGTGGCGATGACTTACAAGGCGAAGGACGGAATCACCTATCGCCTCAACCTCATGGACACGCCCGGGCATGTGGATTTTGCGTATGAAGTCAGTCGGTCGCTGGCTGCGTGCGAAGGCGCGCTCTTGATTGTGGATGCTGCGCAGGGTGTGGAAGCGCAGACCGTCGCGAATGTGAATCTCGCGATGAAGCAAAAACTCGCGATCATTCCCGTTGTAAATAAAATCGATCTCCCGAACGCCGACCTGCCGAGCGTGTATCGTCAGCTGGAAGAAATTCTAGCGATTGATCCGGACGAAGCCGTGCTTGCCAGTGCGAAGAACGGGATCGGGATTGATGACATCTTGGAAGCCGTGGTCGCGCGTATTCCTGCCCCTAAGCCCTCGGAAGACAAAAAGCTGCGCGCGCTCGTTTTTGACAGCACCTTCGACACCTATCGCGGCGTGGTGATTTACGTGCGTGTTGTGACTGGCTCTATTAAACACGGCGACATGGTGCGCATGATGGCGACGCATAAATCCTATGAGGTGAAGGAAGTCGGCACATTTCAGCCGAAGATGAAGGCTGTGGATATTTTGAATGAAGGTGACGTCGGATACGTGGTGGCGAACATCAAGACGGCGGTGGAGGTGAAGGTCGGAGATACGCTGACCAACTCCCGCGATCCGGCGACGACTCCGTTGCCGGGATTTAAGGAAGTGCAGCCGATGGTTTTCAGCGGGATTTATCCGATCAATACTGCGGACTTTGAGCATCTCAAGGCGGCGATGGGCAAGCTCCAGCTCAACGACGCGGCTTTTCATTATCAGGCGGAAAGCAGCATGGCGCTTGGCTTTGGATTCCGGTGCGGGTTTCTGGGGCTGTTGCACATGGAGATCATTCAGGAGCGTCTGCGCCGAGAATATAACATGGACATTATCACGACGTATCCGAGCGTGATCTATGAGGTGGAACGTACGAACGGCGAAATATTACTGGTGGATAATCCGGAGAATCTGCCTGACCCGAGCGTGATCGCGGAAATCCGTGAGCCCATGGTTAAATGCTTCATCATGGTTCCGAACGATTACATTTCGCCGATGATGCAGCTCATCATGGAAAAGCGCGGCGAGGTGAAGCATACCGAGAGTTTGGATACCCGCCGCGTGATGCTGACGATTGAAGTGCCACTCAACGAAATCCTCGTGGACTTTGTGGACAAGATGAAATCGATCACTCGCGGCTATGGCAGCATGGATTACGAACACGTGGGATATCGTCCGGGCAAGCTCGTGAAACTCGACATGCTCGTAAATAACGAACCGGTGGATGCGTTCAGCTCGATCGTGCACCGGGACAAGGCGGAGTCACGAGGCCGCGCACTTGCAGCCAAGCTCAAGGAGGTTATTCCCTCGCAGCTTTATCAGGTCGCCATCCAGGCGGCGATTGGTGGTAAAATTATCGCACGCGAAAGCGTGACAGCCATGCGCAAGAACGTGATCGCGAAATGCTACGGCGGCGACATCAGCCGCAAACGCAAACTGCTGGAGAAGCAGAAGGAAGGTAAGAAACGCATGAAGTCGTTCGGTAAGATCAACATTCCGCAGGAGGCGTTTATCGAAGTGTTGAAGACGAGCTAAGACACTGCTTTTTCCTTCATCCCTCTTCCTTTCTCCTTTTCCACCCATGCTTCCTTTTCTAACTCCGAAGTTCATCAAGCAGGCAAAGCTCTATATCAAAGGCGCGGAGAAGCGGATTGCGTATCACAAGGACCAGTGGAGCGAAGAGACGCTGGCAAAATTTGAGGGCTGTATTCAAAAGCTCAAAGGTGCGGTGAAATCGAAGGATAAGGGGGAGATCAAGCTGATCGAAGAGGAACTGGACAACCTTTGCTCCTCGCACTGTCCTGCGCCAAAGGACGCTTGGTTGAGCGAAAATGTGGAGGTGTTTCTGGTCGCCATTGTGATCGCACTGGGTATCCGCACTTACATTCTCCAGCCATTCACGATTCCCACGGCGTCGATGTCGCCGACACTCTATGGAATCCGCGGGAAAGAGACAAAGCAGGAGCCGCCAAATATTCTCATGCGGATCGTGGATTTTGCCACCAAGGGAAGAAGCTATTTTAACGTCATCGCGAAAGACGACGAGACGATCGTGGAAGTGAAGGAAAGCAAATCCTTCGTCCTTTTTACACGCACTACATTAAAGACCGACAAAGGGAACACCTACACTATTGGTGAAAGCGCCAGCGCACTGATCCCTGAGTTTTTCCCCAGGGGGATTGTGAATTCATCTTATAAAAAGGGGGAGGCGATCGCCCAGGGATACACCGACACGGGCGATCATGTTTTTGTGGATAAGATGAGTTATCATTTCCGCAAACCGACCCGTGGCGAAGTGTTTGTATTTACCACGCAGACCATCACGGGGATTAGCAGTCAGTTTACCCAATATTACATCAAGCGTCTGACTGGGTTGCCGGGCGATGCCTTACGGATCGATGCACCTCATTTGTATGTGAACGGCAAAATTGCGGAAGAGCCCGGGATGAAGCGAGTCATGGAGGGGAGTTTCCCGACGCACGATTCCTATCAAGGATATGGCAATGGAACTGAAAATGGGCACATGCTGGTCCCGAGGGATTATGTGATCAATGTGCCCGAGAAGGGTTATTTTGCGATGGGAGACAACAGCTACAACAGCTCTGACAGCCGGGTGTGGGGACACGTTCCTGAAGAAAATCTCGTGGGAGTGGCAGTCTTTGTTTACTGGCCATTTTTACGCGAAAAAGAAACGCATTTTGGGCTGATCAAATAACCTGATTTTTCATCAGTATCCCGGTCAGCGTCGGACTGAATCCTTGATGGGTTTTTAAATTTAGTATGATGAAAACAAAAATCACCATCGCGTAGTTTTGTTTTATTCTGACTGGATTGTAGGCTGCGGCTTATCACTCCGTCGCTACCCTCCTACGCTACATCACCCTCCTCATACCCGCCCGCAAAGTTTATTTGCGACGCATTTGAACCATCGCTACAAAGCCACAATGTCTCAACCCCTCTCACTCATCGCTCCGGATGGACAGGTTCTTTCCACAGATCAGGTTCGCAAGCTTGTAGCGCAGGCTTGTGCGGGAGAGGATTACACCGGACGCAAAGTGTTGGTCATCGTTCCAGACGCCACACGAACCTGCCCGCTTGGAATGGTGTTTGAGGCACTGTTCGACGAGATCGGCAGATCAACCTCAGCGCTGGATGTCATGATCGCGCTTGGCACCCACCCGCCAATGAGCGAGGAGGCAATTTGTGAACGGCTCGAGATGAGTCTGGAAACACGGCGTGCAAAATTTAGTTCGGTCAAGTTTCTGAATCACGATTGGAATAACCCGGCGGCGTTACGCCATATCGGAAATCTGACCAAGGCGGAGACAAGCGAGCTTACCGACGGTCTCCTTGAAATGGATGTGCCAGTGCAGATCAATGCCCGTCTTTACGACTACGACGAAATCATCATCATCGGCCCAGTTTTCCCGCATGAAGTCGTCGGTTTTTCCGGAGGAAATAAATACCTCTTCCCTGGTGTGAGCGGACCCGAGGTGTTGAACTTTTTCCACTGGCTCGGCGCTGTGGTGACCAACCCGATGATCATCGGCAACAAGTGGACGCCGGTGCGCAAAGTCGTGGATCGCGCCGCTGCACTGGTGGAAATTCCCAAGCGCTGCTTTTGTATGGTTGTTGAAAAAGGTGGCCTTGCGGGATTGTTTGGCGGCGACCCTGTTTCGGCCTGGGATCAGGCGAGTGAGCTATCACGTAAGCTGCATATTGAATACAAAGACCGTCCGTTTCACACCGTCCTTTCCTGCGCACCGAAGATGTATGACGAGCTCTGGGTTGGCGGAAAGTGCATGTATAAGCTGGAGCCCGTGGTGGCGGATGGCGGTGAACTAATTATTTATGCCCCGCATATCCATGAGATTTCGATCACTCATGGGGATATGATCCGCAAGCTCGGTTACCATTGCCGTGATTACTTCTTAAAGCAGTGGGATAAATTCAAAGACATACCATGGGGAACACTTGCGCACAGCACACACATCCGGGGCATCGGCACTTTTGAAAATGGTGTGGAACGCTGCCGGGTCAATGTCACGCTCGCGACCGGGATTCCGGAAGACATCTGCAAGGAGATCAATCTTGGCTACCGTGACTGGCGCAGTATCAAGGTGGAGGACTATGCCAACCGCGAAGACGAAGGGATCCTTTATGTTCCGAAAGCGGGCGAAATGCTTTACCACCTCCGTGAGCGCCCCGAATGGGCAAAGGAAATGTAAATATAGCTAAAGGCGAAGCAAAAGTTTCTCCACGGAATCCACTGAAGGACACGGAAAACCTCCGGTTTCATTCATCCCATACATATCCAAGGTTTTTCAACAGGCTCTTAAAGTAATGCCTTACGTAAAATCCCTTCTGAATCACACTTGCGGCTCGGAAAAACCGCGACTAGCGTGCGCACCTTATGAAAGCTCTTTTCCTCCGCTCAGCCCTCGCTGTTACACTTATGATTACATCCAACCCCGATACTCACGCGCAAACTCCTAAAGAAAAGGGAGAGGCGTTCTTGAAAGAAAACGCATCGAAAGAAGGCGTGAAAACCCTGCCAAGTGGCATGCAATACAAGGTGGTCACCGAAGGAACCGGCAAAAAACCTGCCGCGACCGATAAAGTGCTCTGCCACTACAAAGGCACGCTGATTGATGGAAAAGAATTCGATAGCTCTTACAAGCGGAACGAACCCGCAGAGTTTCCAGTGAATCGTGTGATCCCAGGCTGGACCGAAGCGCTTCAGTTGATGAGCGAAGGCAGTAAGTGGATGCTCTATATCCCTTCGAGCCTTGCTTACGGTTCGAGAGGAGCAGGTGGAGATATCGGTCCTGACGAAACGCTGATTTTTGAGGTGGAACTGCTCAAGGTTAAATAATCGGACTGCTTCGTAACCGCCAAGACTTCTAGGCGCCAGAGATCGAGGTGATTTCACCTCTGCATTTCTGGCGCTTTCTTGTGCCTGGAGGTTGTGATTAAAAGCCGGAGCGGTTGCGGGATAATCTGGAGTGCGGCGGCAAGACGCCGCTCTGGAGGTGTCGCGTTGGGCTGAAAAGATGGGTGCTGCGCCTTGTGCGATCCTTTTACTCAGGACGCGCCTGCCCGATATACACTGGATTCGACTCATTCATTTCCCCATCCACAAGCATCTCCAGAGCGGTGTCGTGCCACCGCACTCCAGATCGCTGCGCCCTCAGCTGCCTCTCTCGATACCCAACGATTTTGTCTCACCCATTTTTGATTACACCCGCCTGTGAACGCTGGTATCCATTTTATTCAACCATCTCGAATTCGAGCGCTTCTGCGATTGCCTTTGAGTTGGTAAGTAAGTTTAGCTGAGTGAAGTATCGTTCTCCTCTCAGCGTTCCCATCCCATGAAACGTCTCCCTCATTGCCGACCCTCCACGCGTCTGCCTCGCTTTATCCAGATCGAGCCCCTCGAGAGCCGCATCGCTCCGGCGGCGCTGGCCAGCTATAATCTTGCTGATCTCGACGGCACTAATGGTTTTAAGTTGAGTGGGGAAGCGGCGTATGACCGCTCCGGGCACAGCGTGAGCGCAGCGGGCGATGTCAATGGCGACGGCTTCGATGACTTCATCATCGGGGCCTTCGGAGCTGACCCCAACGGCTCCTATTCTGGTGCAAGCTATGTGGTTTTTGGCAAAGCCAGCGGTTTTAGCGCCACCATGAACCTCTCCACGCTAAACGGTTCCAACGGCTTCAAGTTCCAAGGCGAGGTGATGTCTGATCAATCCGGTCGCAGCGTTAGCGCAGCGGGGGATGCCACCGTCAAAGGCGGTGGAGCATCCGGCGAGTGGAGTGGCTCGGCTTTCAAGTCGGTCGCTGTCACAGTCGGTGCACTCGCGGCCGACATCACTACTATGGGAGCCATTGCGAAGATTACTGTGAAAGGTGGAGGACTCAGCGGCGATCTGGAAGCGGCAAGCTTTGGTGAGGTGACTGTTACCGGTGGCGACCTCAGTGGCACGCTCACCTCTCTCACTTCTGCCGCGACACTCGCTAAGATTCTCGCGCTCAAATCCCTCACCGTCACCGACGGCGATCTCACCGGCGACATCCGTCTCCTTGGCAATTCCGGTGCGATCCACGTCAAAGGCAAGACCATCGGCGGCAACATCACCGGGGCAAGCATCGTGGCGGGTACAATTGCCGCTATCACCGTGGCGCATAACGTAGCCTCATCCATCATCCTCGCAGGAGCTGAACTTGGGTCGGATCACACCCTGGGAGGCAGCAACGACATCTTCGGAGTCGGCAGTATTGGCGCGGTGAAGATTGTTGGGAGTGTCAGTGGCTCAAGCGTGATTGGCTCTGGTTTTTCCAGCGCAGACGCGGTTTTCAAAAATGGCGATGACATGATCCTCGGTGGAGTCACCAGCAGTATAAAGAGCCTGTCGATTGGTGGTGCCGCAGCCAGCGGCAGCTACTTTGTGGCGGGGATTTTTAATGCGGTACCCAAGATCGGCGGCGGCATCGTCGCTACGACAGACCCACGTTTCAAAGTTGCATAGCTGGTAGTACGGGACTGCGCACAATATCGCTGCTTAAGAGACTGTTGAAATACTCAGCGACGTATTTCGTTCGGGCAAAATCCCACTCTTTGTCTTGCTCTTGATCTTACTCCTTGCGGACGTTTTCAGAGTAAGATCAAGAGCAAGACAAAGAGTGGGAACCTTCGGTTTTATTCACCCCATCCATATCCAAGGTTTTTCAATAGGCCAAATTGCCACTACGTCATCGTGTAAAATACAGAATGCTGAATTGGTACGGCATCGGCTATTCCCCCGAAGCATGCCACGCACCGATCGCCAGCATTCCGATTGTCTCAGCAGAATTGAACTTCGCTCCGTGATTCCTGTGGGCGCAACGTCGGTAAGGTTTAGTTACCGCTTCGACACTCCGGAATGTGGCGCATTGATGTATCGCTCGCCTCAAGACGCGTATCCAGTGGTGATGGAGGAACAAAACGGCCTTATAACATTGGATGCGATTCATCAGCAGAGTGTTTTTATTCAGCTTTTAGATGGAAGCTCGGCGCTGCATTTTTCGGTGAGTAGCTATAAAGTAGCTCGTTAACAGACTGGCGAAACATCATGAGAGTTCTCGCGCGTTTTGCGTGATTGGCGGACGACCATTTTACGTGAAATGAAGTTTGATTCGGTGAAGTGAAGTCTTCACTCGCTATTTCCGCAGGTGCTTATAAACAGCGAAATATAACGGTGCATTGAACGCTTCTCTACTGTCGAACGGGCTCGTGCCGTCTCGCTTTGGAATCAATGCCTTCATTCGCTCCGTTGCTTTATGCCCACTCCAACGCCTTCTCATCTCCTCGTCGTATGATTCGAATCGTCTCCTCCTGCCTGATCCTATTCACCGTATTCTGCAACAGTGTCTCGTCCGTAAACGCAAAGCCAGCAAGCGCCCCAAGTCTGAGCGACGGAGATCACCGCGACACGTCAAAGCCGCCCATTCGCACGGTGATAGCCGGGCTCAATGAATCAGATGTCAGATGGGACGAGAGCACTCAGAAAGTGGTGGGTAATCCATTGGTCATTAATTTCAGCGAGGCGGCAGCTCCAGTGGAGCTATTGGGAAAAGCTGCGCTGCCTCATACCGTGAAACTGAGCCCGGATGTGGCTGGAGCCTGGAAATGGGCTGATTCCAATACACTGATCTTTGAGCCGGAAGCCGCGTGGATCCCACCCCGTGAATACACGATTACTTTTGGCGACAACGTGTTTCAGCCGGACTGCAAAGTGGTTTTTTCCGATATCCTAAAAAATCACGCACAAGTGAAACTCCTTTGGAATTTTTCAGAGCAGTCATTTTATATCAATCCAGCCACGCCAGCATTGCAGCAGGCGGTGGCCACGGTCCTGTTTAGTCAGCCGGTGACATTGGAGGAAGTGCTCAAGCATCTGCGGGTGATCAACATGAGCGAGACGCCGCTCTTTGTTCCAGACAGCAAACCTGAGGTGCTTGCCGATGAGAAAAATCCGTTGCGTTACTATCTTCGCTCGCCGTTGATCAAACTGGGGGAGAAGGAAGACATTGTGCGTTTTGAGTTTCTCGCAGGATTAAAAGCGAAATCAGGCGGTGATGGGCTCAAGGAGATGGAGGTGACGAAAATTACGGTGCCTTCGCGGACGACCGGTTTCTTTTTCAAAAAAGTGCTGACCCAGATCGTCAAGACCGAGAAGGGGGAGTTGCGGCAGTTTGTGTTTTTGGAAAGTAGTGGCAGTGCAAACGGGAAGGAAGTCGCGAAACAAGTGGGAGCCTGGAAGTTGCCGCCTGTGGGCAAGGATGCGAAGGATCAGGATATTCCATGGACGAAGGAGAATGTGACCGAGGAGGTGCTGGCGAAATCGACCAAAGTTCTGCTCGAATACATCGCCGACGATGTTTCTGAAAATCCCAAGGAGATTTTCGGGTTTCGTCTGGAGCCTCGGGAACCTGGTCAGTTATTCGTTCGTGTATTGAAGGACACGCTCGCCCCGGGAGGCTTTGTAACACCTGGGGACTTTGTCGCATTCGCCAATGTGCCGGACTTTCCGAAAGAGGCTCAGGTGATGGGACGCGGAGGAATCCTGGCATTTAACGGCGAAGGAAAATTGAATATCAAATCGCGAGGCTATGAGCATCTCCGCTATACCGTGGCGAGGGTTCCAGTCAGCGAGATTAATCATTTCGCAAGTCAAACTCGCGGGCGATTTGAGGACCCGCAATTTAAGGGCTCCTTTGGTTTTGCCGACATGGCGAAATTCAGTCACTCCATCCAGCCCATTGCCAAGGCCAACGATTACGAAGCCAATTACTCTACGTTTGATTTTGCGGCTGCGCTTAAGCAGGTGGAGGCCGAGAGCCCTCGTGGTCTCTATTATTTAACCACTCAAGGGGTGCGGCGGCGCACTGATGCCGATGGCAAGGCCGTGGTGGGAGATCCAGATCCCGAATGGATCGCGTTATCAGAAGTGCCTTCCTCAAATGACGATGAATCTGACTATAACAGCAATCAGGAGGACGAAAACGGGATGCTGCCGGCGGGACCCTCCGACGCACGGTTTATTTTGATCACGGATCTCGGTTTGATCGTGAAGCGAAACGCCGACGCAACACGGGAAGTTTTTGTGCAATCCTTTAAGCTGCGGGAACCCGTGGCTGGCGTTCAAATCAGTGTGGTTGCACGAAATGGAGAGACGCTGGCGGAATCTGTGACCGACGCACTGGGACGCGTTGCGCTTCCTGCGCTGGATGGGATGCAGCGGGAAAAGAAACCTGTGGCCATGGTCGCTCGTAACGGAAACGACGTGGCTTTCATTGCATGGGATCGTTCCGATCGCTGGGTTGAGATGTCGCGTTTTGATACCGGAGGGGTAAAGGCAAGTGAAGGTTCCGCCTTGAATGCATTTCTGTTCACCGAGCGTGGTATGTATCGTCCGGGTGATCCGATTCAAGTCGGCGGTATTGTCCGGCAGCGAGACTGGAACGGTGTTCTCGATGGGCTGCCTTTAGAAGTGGAGCTGACTAATGCCAAGGAGGAACTAGTGGGGAAGTATCCGGTCAAGCTGGGAGCAGACGGTTTGTTTACGCTCACCTTGCCGACCACGGAAACCTCGCCCACGGGGGTCTGGCGTATTCAGCTAAATCGTCCATCCGCTCAGAAAAATGAATCCAGCGAAGACGAGGATGCGGGAACGTATCTTGGCAAAACTCTGGTGAGAGTCGAAGAATTCCAACCCGATCGCCTGAAGCTTTCCGCAAAGTTTGATCCTGCCAGCGAGCAATCATGGCTTTCACCTGAAAAGCTGAATGCGGAAGTCGATTTGCAAACCCTCTTTGGAACCGCAGCGGCTGATCGGCGCGTGACCGGTATTATGCGGTTGTCTCCAGGCGTTCCTTATTTTGAGCAGTGGCCTGATTGGACATTTGGGTTGCCTGAAGGAAAGGCTTTCGAATCGAAAGAGATTCCACTCAGTGAGACTACAACCGATGAAAACGGGCAGGCGCGCTTCGCTCTCGCACTTCAAGATCATACTGCACCGCTGCTACGCGTCAGCGTCGAGGTAGAAGGCTTTGAGGCGGGCGGCGGCCGTGGCGTGAAAGGATTTCTGACAACCCTCGTTTCGCAGCAAAAATATCTGCTGGGTTTCAAAGCGGAAGGAGATCTCCAGTTTATTCAGAACGAGGTCATCCCGCCCGTTGAGGTCATCGCGATTGGTCCGGATGCAAAGCTGGTTGAGGTGCCCGGTCTGAAGCGGGTGCTGATTGAAACAAAGTATGTTTCCGTTTTGACCAGGCAAAGTAATGGCACCATGGCCTACGCTTCGCAGAAAACGGAGGAGGAGCGCGAAACCGTGGATGATGCGCTGATGGCTTCTAAAAACCCGGTTTTGTTGCCGGGCAAAAACAGCGGGAATTTCCGCTATGAATGGCGGAATCAGTCCGGGACTGTTTTGCTGACTATTCCTTTTAATGTAGTGGGATCTGGCGACTCCAGCCGCGACATGGAGCGCACCGCCGAGCTCGAATTGACCTTGCCGTCTAAAATCTGGAATGCAGGCGAAGATCTTGAGGTGTCAGTGCGTGCGCCATTTGCCGGAGCCGGTCTGATCACGATTGAGCGAGAAAAGGTGCTGGCAGCACGCTGGTTCAAGTCGGAGAAAGCTTCCAGCCTGCAACGCATTACGGTGCCGGCTGACATTGAGGGAGGCGCCTATGTTCATGTCACCTTTGTTCGCGGGCTGGATTCGCCTGAGATATTCACTAATCCGCTGAGCACCGGTGTGGCGCACTTTCAGGTGAGTCATGATCGCCGTCTGCTGCCGGTGAAGCTGGACGTGCCCAAGCAGGTGCGCCCCGGCGAGCGTTTGAGTATCGGTTTTACCACACCCAAACCGGCGCGTATTATGATCTGGGCGGTGGATGAAGGTATACATCGGGTGACGAACTATCAGGCTCCCGAACCGCTATCCCGGCTTTTGAACAAGCCCGCGCTTGAGGTCGGCACGTGTCAGTTGGTGGACCTATTGATCCCAGAGTTCACGATCTTAAAGAATGCTCTCGCGACTGGCGGCGGCGACGATGGGGAATCGGAAACACCTCCAGAATTGAAAGCGGGGCTCAATCCTTTTAAACGCAAACGAGTCGCGCCGGTGGTTTTCTGGAGTGGCATTGTGGAAAGCGGGCCCGATCGTAAGGAGGTGTTTTATGATGTGCCGGATTATTTCGCGGGCGGTTTAAACATCATGGCGGCGGCGGTGGTTGCCGATGCCGTCGGCGTGGCAAAGGAACACACGATTGTGAAAGGCCCGTTTGTGCTCACTGCGAACGCGCCGTTTTTCGCCGCGCCAGGGGACGAGTTTACGGCTTCGGTGACAGTAGCCAATCAGCTTGAGGGTGCCGCAGTGACCGATCAAATCAGCGTTGGAGCGGATTTGTCGGAAGGGCTGGAGATGGTGAAAGCGCCGGATTCCGAAGTAGTCATCCCCGTGGGTAAAGAGATCACTGTGCATTTCACCGTGCGCGCCAGAGAGGCGCTGGGAAATGCGGAAATTAAATTCTACGCTTTCGCGGACAAAGAGCGTGTCGAGCAACGAGCTACCATGAGCATCCGTCCGGGAGCACCGCGCACCACCTTAGTGCAAAGCGGATGGTTCAACTCATCGAAGCATGACGTTCAGATGGATCATGATTTCCATCGCGAATTTGCCAAACGCGAGGCGATGGTTTCCACAACACCGCTCGGGCTGGCCCGGGGATTGGCCTCCTACCTGCGCGAGTTTCCGTTCGGCTGCACTGAGCAGATCACCAGCCGCGCATTCCCCTGGTTGGTGCTGCAGGATGAGGTCAGTTTCGGACTGGATAAAACCGAGGCCAAAGAGGTGATTGGCAATGCCATTGCACAGTTGGCTAATCGTCAGGGAGCGGATGGTAGCTATGGTTATTGGACGAGTGAAAACAGTGAGGGATTCGATTACCTCAGCGTGTACGTTACCCAATTTCTCGTCGAAGCGCGCGCGAGTGGATTTCAGGTTCCAGCACCCATGTTCGCAGCGGCATTGCGTCGAATCCGATTGATGGCGGATGCCAAGGTGACTCCCCCTGATATGTCGTGGAGCAACCCGTATGGGCAAACCCGTCAGGAAGCCAATATACAGGCGGCAGCCATTTATCTGCTGACCCGAAACGAGGAGGTGACTACCAATTACGCGCTGAGATTAAGCGATTTCCTCACCGCCAAAGTGCCTGGAGATCTCTGGTATCGCGACTCCAGCGCAGTCTTTTTGGCCGCAACATGGCGGTTGCTTAAAAAGGAGGATGAAGCCAAACGACTGATCGAACTCCACCTCAAAGCGCGCGCTACTCCAAGGTCGCAGAGGTATTGGTCGTACTATTACGAAACACCACTCACTGAGGAGGCCACTACGTTTACCATTTTATGCCGTCATTTCCCCGAGATCGCGGGTAAGTTTGGATATGACGAGCTCAAGCCGATCACTGGGTTGATCGAAAGCGGAGACTTTCACACCCTCTCGGCGGCGTGGAGCGTGCAGGCGCTGAAGGCTTATGCAGGACTGGCCAAAGCCAGCGGTTTGAAGGCAGGAATCGCGCAGGTGACGCCGGAGGCAAAAGTGTTGGTAGAGCCACAGGTAGGTCTGAGCTCCTCGGTGGTCAATTCCGGTACCGTGCGATTCTCGATTGTGCGTGAGACTGACTCAAAACTCGGAGCATGGTATCAGGCAATTCAGACTGGGTTTGATCGTAACCTTCCTACGAAACCGGACTCCCGGACCATCGAAGTCTTTCGTGAGCTTCTCGACGAAAGTGAACAGCCTATCTCCGAGTCGAAGGTGGGGGATTCGTTGTTGTTTAAAATCACCATTCGCAATCTTGGAAAGACAGAGCAGCCGAATATTGCCTTGAGCGAGTTGCTGCCGTGCGGATTTGATTTCGCTCCGCAGGATGAAGAACTCGCCTTGAAACCCGGTCTCAGGACTTTGGAGGGGACTGACTACATCGATCTTCGGGAGGATCGCGCGCAGCTCTATTTTGGGCTCCAGCAAAACGAAACCCGAACTTTTATCTATGGAGTGCGACCGACCTGTGCCGGCACTTTTGTTATACCTTCAGCATACGCGGAAAGCATGTATGACCGCGCGGTGCACGGGAACGGAGTAGTTGGGAAATTCACCGTGCAGCCGAGGGAGTGATCGATTGCGGATTGCGAATTAGCCGCCGACCACGAAATCTAAATCGCGGTCATCGCGTGCGTCTTAAATCCTCAATCCGCATTCCTAAGTCCTCAATAAAATATGACTCCACGTTTCGCGCGACTGTTTAGGGGAAACCGCAGACGTTGGTTGCGTCGGTTTCTCGTGAGCGTTTGTGGGCTCATGCTTGTGCTCGGGGTGGTGTGGTTATGTCTGCCCAAGCCTGCGCTACTTCCGCCGGAGTTGTCATTTTCGAGGATGGTGTTGGATCGCAATGATCAGGTGATTTTTCTGACCCTCACCAGCGATGATAAATACCGACTCAAGACCCAGGTGTCGGATCTCGCACCGGAATTGATCGCCGCGACGATTGAGATGGAGGATCGCCGTTTCTATTCGCATCACGGAGCAGATGTGCGTTCGCTCCTGCGCGGGGCCTGGGGGATGGTTTCCCGGCAACGACTGGGCGGTGGCTCAACCCTGACCATGCAGCTAGCCCGTCTGCGCTGGCACCTGGAGACGCGTTCTGTTTTTGGAAAGTTGACCCAGATTTTCCGCGCCGTGCAGCTCGAGCGCCATTACTCCAAGCAGGAAATTCTCGAAGCTTATTTCACCTGTGCTCCATACGGTGCAAACGTCGAGGGAGCACTGGCGGCTAGTTGGCGCTGGTGTGGAAAACCGGCCAGTGAACTCAGTCTCAGGGAGGCTGCAAGCTTGAGTGTTATTCCTCAAAGCCCGACCAAACGCAGGCCGCGTCTCATTGGAAATCCAAATCTGGCTGTTGCGCAGGCGCGGCTCATGACACGCCTGAGAGCGGCTAGGGGAGAGCCTCCAAGTTCATTGGACTCCGAGTTCAATCTCCCGGGATCGCTTGTACCGCGTAAAGCGCAGCACTTCGCGCTCCGCAAATTACGCGAGCAGCCTGAGGAGCTGGTCGTGCGGACCTCGCTGAATCTTTCTCAGCAGAACGTCCTCGAACAAAGTATCCGCGATTTTCTGGAGCGATGGCATGCGCCGGGATTGCGCAACGCATCCGCGATCCTGATTCATGTGCCAACGATGGAGACCCGGGCGTATGTTGGTTCCGCTGACTTCTGGAACGACAAAATCTCCGGACAAGTCGATGGCGTTCGTGCAGCACGTTCGCCCGGTTCCACGCTCAAGCCCTTCATATATGCACTTGCTTTGGACGCGGGATTAATTCATCCGCAAACGTTGCTTGATGATGAAGCGAGCCGGTTTGGAGGATATAATCCTGAAAACAGCGACCGCGATTTTCTGGGACCAATTTCTGCAAAGGAAGCGCTGAGACGAAGTCGTAACGTGCCTGCGGTTCAGCTCCTCAGTCGGCTGCCAAACGGTGGACTGGAAAGCTTTTTGCGTCGCGCAGGTGTCAAACTGCCACGACGCGATTACGGGCTGGCGCTGGCCATTGGCGGGGCCGAGGTAACGATGGAGGATCTAGCGACGCTGTACGCCGGGCTGGCCAAACCCGCCACCGGCCTTTCCCCAGCGGCTTGCTGGCTCACACTGGATGCGCTGCGAGGCAGGGACGCGGGTGCACCGAGTGGATTGGCTTGGAAAACAGGAACATCCAATGGATTCCGCGACGCATGGGCATGTGGTGTAATGGGGGAGTGGGCGCTTTGTGTCTGGGTCGGGAATTTTGACGGCAAACCGATGCCCGGTCTCTTTGCGAGCCAGACCGCAGCTCCGTTGCTTTGGCAGAGTATTACCCGGCTCGACTTGAAATCCTCATCCGTGGCACCACCGTCAGAAGTCGCCAAAGTGAGTGTTTGTCCGGTTTCCGGTGATCTTGAAGGGGCTCATTGTCCGCACCGAACCAAGGGGTTTTTCATTGCTGGAGTCTCTCCCATCACAACCTGCACAGTGCATCAGGAAATTTCCATCGACAGTAATGGTCATCGAGTCGCTCACTCGGAGCCATTTGCGCGGCGTCGGATTTATGAAGTTTGGTCGGCACGACGTCTGGTTCAATTCAAACGCGCAGGCTTGCCCCGGGCAAGTGCCCCGGAGATCGCGGATTTACCCGTTGCAGCCCAGGCCGGGGGCGGGGCGCCTCCGCGTATCCTCTCGCCGCAGCCAGCCATCACATACGTTCTCCGGCCAAATGATCCGGTGAAAAACACTATTCCTTTGGATGCCGACACCGCGCCTGGTGTGCGTTTTGTGCATTGGTTTGCGGGACCACTTTATCTGGGAGCCAGCGAGCCATCCAAGCACCTCCTCTGGCGTCCAACCGCCGGTGTCTGGCCGATTCAGGCGATCGATGACGAAGGTCGGACCACCAGTGTTTCCGTCACTGTGCGTGCAGTCCCGTGAAAAGCGCAGGCCATCGGGTGTGATTTTATAAGTGGGTGGTTGCGGGATAATCTGGAGGACGGAGCCCCGTTAGGGCTTGGAGAGACGTTCATTCTCAATGGAGAATTGGTATGAGTAGTCTCCTCACCCACTATTAATCACATCCATGCCGTCGGCGCAGTTAAACGTGGCTTGCAGGCGTTAAGAAGGGCTGATAGCGATCACGGGTTCCTGTTTTAGGAGCATACATTCAGCCCCCAACACATCTAATTTATGAGCGAAAATCCTTATCTAGCGCCCGAGTCGGAAATCACCATGCCACCAACGGATGGTGAGGCTGAACTTGCAACTCTGGGTCAACGCTTAGCCGGGGCCTTGATCGATGGGCTGATTATGATGGCAGTTAATTTTCCGATTATGGTGCTGACGGGATATTGGAGCAAGGCGACCACTGGAGAAGTTGGTTTTGGGAACACGTTGATTTTTACTCTTTTAGGAATGGTGGTTTACTTCCTTCTCAATGGAAAATTGCTAGCTTCCAAGGGACAAACGATTGGTAAAAAATTGATGAAGACGCAGATCGTTTCGAGCGAAACGAACACAATCATTCCCTTGAAAAAGATTTTCACGCATCGCGTGCTGCCAGTTACGGTGGTCAATAGCATCCCGTTTATTGGCGGCTTTTTTGCATTAGCGGATGCCTTCTTTGTATTTCGCAAGGATCGGCGTTGTATTCACGATCTGATCGCAGGAACGCGCGTGATTCAATATAAGGAGTAGGGTGGCAAAGGAAAAAGGATAAGGGACAAAGGAAAAAGGGTGTGGCGCTCCGCGCTATGGAAGGACTTTCATAATAGCGCGCAATGCAAATTCGCTTTCATGATCTTGGTCGATCGAGCAACGCGTAAAATTCTGCTTTTTACTTAAAACTTAAAACTCGGCTACTAATCCGGGAGATACTGATTGCAGCGGGATCGGAGTCCCGCTGGCCGCACAGGTTGCAAACCTTTGCCCCTCTTCTGCTCAGGGCTTTTTCGGCTCCACTCTAAAGCGCCACTGCGTCTCAACTTTTTTGCCGCTGACATTGCCGCTGAGAATGACCGTGTAGTCGCCTGCTTTAAGTGCCTTGGTTGGCTTGGCCTGAATATTCTTACTCTCCTCGTCGTAGCTCGAAGGCACAACGCCCACGCCGCTCAGGCGGATCACGACACTCTGCGGGTCAAGCTCGCCCATGGTGGAAAGATTGGCTTTGATGATCGGTTGCGTGTCGTGGACGACTTCGCCTTCCATCGGCTGGGTAATCATCATGGCACCCGCTGCGACTGCTGCGGAAGGGGCTTCCTCGGCAGAGGACGACACAGAGCCGCCAAATGAAAACGCGAGGTCGAGATCCTGCGGGCGCTTGATGTAGTAGGCATAACGTCCGACCAGTTCGTTGGAACCATTGTGTGTGTTGCGCTGGCCATAGACGCTGAATGCAGCGGCGTATCCTGCTTCTTTCACGACTGCAACAACCTGGGGATTATGGCGTCCTAGCGGATAGGCGAACGTGGCACATTCAATCCCGAGCTTTTGTTCGATCATTTTTTTGGAATCGATGATCTCCTGGCGCAACCATAAGGCGTATTCCTCCGCCGTCTTTTTGCCGGGGAGCCGCAAATCCTGATGTGAGATGGTGTGACAGCCGATTTCCACACCTTCGTCGCGTAACTCCTCGAGTTGCTTCCATGTGATGCTCTTACCCCCTGAGTTTACGTATTGGGTGTAAATGAAATATGTCCACGGATAGCCGAACTTTCTCAAAATCGGCCGCGCTACATCATAGGCCGAGGCGTATCCGTCATCAATCGTGATGATCGCGCTTTTGGCTGGGATGTTTTTCTCGCTGCGTTTCCACGCCAGAAAGTCCTGCATAGAAATGACACTGATCCCGTTGTCCTTCAGTTTTTGTAGGTGCTCTTCAAACAGCTCCGGGGTGATGCTCAAATCGCCGCCCGCCTTGCCTTCCACCCGGTGATAGCAAAACACGACGACTTGCGCGGAAGTATCGATCTGGACTTGTTGCGGTTTTGGTTTTTCTTCGGCAGCAGATTCCGGCGGAGGAGGGGGTGGCGGTGTTGGCGCTGCTGCTGGAGCGGATGTTGCTACAGCAACCGGCGCAGATAGGGCGGTCTCAGCAGCTTTCTTCTTCTTGTCGCTCCACACTTTGTAGCCAAAGAGTAACGCGGGAATCAGGACGAGAAGAATCAAGATTTTTTTCATGAGCAGATTTGGAAAGAGGCGCGATGATACAGAGCATGTTTTCTCTGAAAAGAAGTGAGTAGGGATTTTATCCAGCAGGCAAGGTGTGCATACCGAGACAAAGCCGACGCATAGGGATTGCGTGCATCGAGTCTATCGTAGCGCGATGGTTAGTCATCGATCCAGACGCGATGTTTGCCGGGCTTCATCCCAAAATTTCCTCTAACTCGGCGACACGACGGGCGAAGAGATCGAGCGTTGCTTGGATCGGGGCAGGGGAGGACATATCGACTCCGGCAGCGCGAAGGGTCGGGATGGGGAATTGTGAGCCGCCCGACTTGAGGAAGCCGAGGTAGCTCGTTGCATCGCCGGTCTTGAGCACCTGCTCGCTGAGGGCGACAGCAGCGCTGAGGCCGGTGGCGTATTTGTAAACGTAGAAGGCGTTGTAGAAATGGGGAATGCGGAAGCATTCCAGATCAAGCTCCGGGTCGAGTTTGAAGTCGGGACCGAAGTAAGCTTCGAGAAGACCGTGATACGATTGACGAAATGTCTCGAGCGTCACCGCCTCGCCTGCTTCTTCCATCGCGTGGATGATTTTTTCAAACTCGGCAAACATCGTCTGGCGGTAAACGGTCCCTCGGATGTCATCAATCTGACGGTTGATCAAATAGGCGCGCATCCGCTGATCGGTCGTCTTTTCCAGCAGGTGATGCGTGAGCAGTTCTTCATTAAAAGTGCTCGCGACTTCTGCGAGAAAGATCGGGTAATGGGAGTCCTGATGCAGCTGGGTTTTGTTGGTGAACCAAGTGTGCATGGAGTGACCGGCTTCGTGTGCGAGCGTGAACACATCGGAGAACACGTCGTCCTTGTAGTTCATCATGATGTAAGGCGGAGAGCCATAGGTGCCGCTGCTGAAAGCGCCGGAACGCTTTCCTTTGTTTTCGTAACGATCACACCAGCGGTGAGTGCGCATGCCGTCGCCGAGTGTTTGCACGTATTCGCTGCCGAGTGGAGTGAGTGAGGAGAGCACCATCTCGATGGCCTCATCAAACGAGGTCTTCTTTTGAAAATCCGAAACGAGCGGAACGTAAGTGTCGTAATGGTGCACTGCATCCAGCTTCAGCAGCTTGCGACGCAGACCGTAATAGCGGAATAGCGGCGCGAGATTGGACCGCACGGTGGAAATGAGGTTGTCGTAAACGGACGCCGGAATGTCATCGCTGAAAAGCGCGGCTTCCCGTGCGCTCGGGTAGTTGCGGGCGCGGGCACGGAAGACGTCGGCTTTTACAGAATTGGCAAGCGTGGAGGCGACCGTGAATTTGTGGTCGTCGAATTCCTTGTAGAACTGATGAAACGCCTGCTTACGCACATCGCGTTCCTGCTTTTGGAGGAAAGAGGAATAGCTGCTTTGCGTGAGTGTCTTCTTCGAGCCTTTCTCGTCCGTGATCTCGCCAAACTTCATGTCCACATTGGTAAGCTGGGAAAATGTCTCGTCGTGTCCGCCAATCGCCGAGTTTCCGAGTGCGAGCAGACGTTCTTCTGGGGCACTCAGCGTGTGGGGTTTGAGACGGCGGAGGCGATTGAGCTGGATCTTCCAGTCGGTAAGAGCCGGGTCGTTGAGATAAGTGGCGAATGTGGTGTCGTTGATCGCCTGAATTTCTGGGGAGACGAAAGCGGCGGCCTCGCCGATCTTGGTGAGGAGATTCTGCATGCGAGACTCGCGCGCGAGGTTTTCGGAATCGGAGGCGTCTTCCGTGGATTTGAGCGACGCGTATTGATAGAGCCGTTCGATTTGCAGGCTCATTTCCCGTTCGCATTCGAGGGCGTCACGAAGGCTGGCGGCGGATTCGCCGATCTTTCCCTGAAATTTGCTGATCGTTGTGTAGCTGGAAGCCAGTTTCTCAAATCCTTCGTTCCAGGCTGTAGGTGTTTGGAAAAGGGGAGTCAGATCCCAGGTGTCAGCCATCGCGACTTCGCCACGTGAGGGGACGCCGCCAGCTTCGTTCTTGTCGTAAAAGCGATTGATCATTCCAGACGATGCAAGCTGCGTGCTTATGGCGTCGAGCTAAAAGCCGGGGAGGTGAACCACGATGGGTGCGAAGAGTTTAAGACAGTGAACCGCCAAGACGCCAAGGCACAAAGGAAGTGAAGCTGCTCCTGGTGTCCTGTAGATGAGTGGGGTTACTGCGGTGGTAGATTTTTAGGCGAGTTCCGCTTTAGTTTGTTGGCTATGGCGTGTTGAAAGATTGATTTGCCGGTGCAAATCATAAATCCCACGAAGAAGGCGACTGCAAAGTAGGTAAACTCAGAATGCTTAAACAGTAAACGGATCGCAGTAGAGATCGGCGCCTCCGGCTTTACGAAGAGGGCGAAGAGAAGCGGAAAGAAGATGCACGCTGAAAATCCGAGGAGAATCCAAAGAAATTCGCATAATGCGCAGATCAGCAGGACAAAGGCCGAAACAAAAACGCCAGTGCGTTTGGGAAAAAGGTAATAGAACCACAATGGATACGGATAAAGGATTCCGCAGCGCTGCTGATAGTCGGGGTCAAATTTTGCACGTGCACTTAGAAGGGTTCGCACAGCTTCGCTGTGGTTTTTCCAACCCAGATTTACAAAGATTTTGCGCTCATCCGTCGTCACGATGATCAGGGGCGATTGTCGGATTGCTGTAATGTGCAGCCATGGAATAGATTCCACTAAATTCCCATCCTTATAAAGCGAGACACCGTGTTCATCGATCACACAGCTTGAGTATCCGTTGGCAGACCGGGGAAGCATGGCGAACAGCGTGATGGCGAAGGCCAATACGGGGAGTGCAATCGTGACGTTCCACGGCGCTTGGAAAAGCAACGCAAGTGAAAGGCAAACAAGAGCGAATCCAGCTCCGATCTTGATCGTAGTCGAGCTATCCTGGGGATTCGCATGGTGGAATTCTGCCGGAAATGAATTCATTGGGTGAGGGTGTGTTAAGTCGGGAATGATCGTTTTCTAACGATTGCTTCAAGTTCATTGGGCTGATCGCTTCCTATCATAGACGCTAGGATTTCATCGTTTCCAACGCCAAGGTCTGGGAGCGTTTTCAGACAAAGCGCCCGGCAAACGTTGAGTGTTTCACGAATCATTTCCAAAAGTGATTGGTCGGTCTCTCCATCGGGCTGAACGACATGGTGTTCGACTACTTCAACCAGCGCACTAATTACCCAGCTTTTCTTTTCATCGTTGAGCTTCGGTGAGCGCATAAGCTGACAAAGCTGTAGGGGCGTAAAGGCAGACATGAGGATTAGATCCATGTCCTGACTCAGATAGAGGAAGTCTGGATCATCAATCCATCGCTGTAAGTTTGGATCAGTCATTCTGAACGCATATGCCTCAGCGCAACCTCACTCCTTAAACGTAATCTGCCGTTCGATGGCGGCCCATTCCTTGGGAGTCATTTTGCTTTTGGAAGCGCGGAGCATGAAGCCGCCGACCGCCTTGCCGTCTTCGTTATACATCCAGTCGCATATTTCAGAGGGAGGAAAAGTGAGTTTGCCGTCGGGTGGAACGCCGCTGCCGGGTTTGGAGGTGTTGTCGTCCACTTTGCCGTGGAGCAGGGTGCCGTCGTAAGTGAGGTCGTTGACCCACAGGATTTGCTGTCTGGCGTCCTGAGCCGGAAATACTTTGCGGACTAAAAACTGACGTTGATTGGGTGCTGGTTTTTGGAGCACTGCCAGAAATTCGGGCGTGGTGGCTTTTGCTTTTTCCATGGCCGCTTGAATGTCCGGGTCGTCGGTGAGCCCGTGCATCATCGCACGGAGATCATTTTTGCGCGCTTCTTTCTCAGCCCGGTTGCAGCCGGAAAGCGTGAGGATGAGGAGAATGGGAATAATGAGACAGCGCATGGGGCCGGAATTAATATTCCTCCGTCATCAACTTGTCTCCGTGGTCGCTGTAATTAGTGAGAGTGAATGTGGCGATAACCTTACCCATGCGCCAGACGATGGATAGGGTCTACTATGCTGTCAACAGGGAGAACCCTTATTAAGTGTTTAGTGGGTGTGATTCTTTAATTAATTAAAAGTGGGTGCGGTTGAAGGAGGTGCTGCGAAGCAGAGGAAGCGGAGCAAAGTAGCGTATGCTTCCAGCTTGCGCCGCACATCGTCGCCCATTGGAAACAAAGGCGTTTATCTCCGTTGAATGCTCGCCTGCAACGCTTCGCCTAGCAATGCGGGCAGGCGCAAGCTAGAAGCATGCGCACCATTGGGCGGGCTTCGCCGTCGTTCCTTGCCTCAGTCTCCCTACTTTTAGTCACACCTTCTTGCTCTTACTCTGAAAACGTCCGTTTGAATTAAAATCAGGAGCGAGTTAAAGTGAGGCTCTTAGCCGTAGCTAGCTATGCTGGACTGGTCCACGAAAGACAACAAAGACACGAAAAGGGTTGTCCGCCAAACACGCGGAACACGCGAAAATAAAGGCAGAGAAGTGAGGAGTGGTGAGTTGGAATGACCTCACCAAACAATGAGTGAATCCGCACCGCTTTAAAGCCGCAGCAACGTGTCTGCATGTCCTTTCCGGTCTTCGCGTTCCGCTTCCTGGCGACAATGCTGCGCATAGCACTACAGGCGGGTCCGGTTTTGTATAGATACGGCTTCGCTAGACTTTCTTGTTCCGGCCTTCATTGATCGCCTCTTGAGCGATTTTGGCGACGTAACGGAGGGCTAAAAAGGCGGCGATAATTCCTACGCCAAGAAAAACGTATTCCAAGTAGTGACGTGGACGTCCCTTGCCGAGAAGGACATCGAGGCTTTCCTTGGAAGAAGCACCAGTCCAGACGAAGAAGGCGTTTGCGGGTATGACTGTGAAAAATGTAGCAATGAAATAGGGGAGGAATTTCACGGAGGTAAGTCCGAAGGAGTAGTTTGCCAGGCCAAAGGGAATGGGAACAAAGCGAAGCAATGCGATGATCTTCCAGCCTTTCCGCCCGATGGCTTCATCGATGAGGCGGAACTTTTCATTTTTCCCAAATTTACGCATCACTAATTCCCGGGCGAGATAGCGTGAGATCAAAAAATTGACGGTTGCCCCGAGCGTGGTGCCGATCATCAAACCCACGAAGCCATGGGTGAATCCGAAGAAGTAACCTGCGGCAATCGCGAGCGGAGAGCCGGGGATCATACACATCTGAACCACGACAAAAACACCCGCAAAAGCAAAGACCCCAAGCCAGCCGAGGCTCTGAATATAAGTCTGCGAAGCCTCCAGCCACTGGATGATTTGATTGATCATTTCAGTGGAGATAAAGCGGGGAGAACACGTCTAGCGAGGGAAAACTTGCAGTGTTTCGGTCGGCAAGGTTGGCGTTCCTCATGGAGTTCGCCTATATTGAAAAAATGCTGGTACTCACCGCCACGATTGAAATCAACGCCCCAGCAGAACGGTGTTTTGATCTTACCAGAAGTGTGGATGTACATGTGGCGAGTTCGGGTTTGATCGATGGACAGGCCATCGCTGGTCGCATGAGTGGACTTTCGGAGCTGGGTGATGAGACGACCTGGTCTGCGCGCTTCTTTGGCATCCGATTTCACCTTGTCTGCGAGATCACGGAGTTAATCCGGCCGGAATCATTTGCCGATGTGATGAAGAAAGGGCTCTTTCACCGCTTTGCCCACCGTTACACCTTCCTGGCTGAGACTCCGGGCAGAACTCGGCTGACTGATGAACTCACTTTTGAAAGTCCATGTGGTGTGGCAGGTAGATGGTTCGATCAATGGGTAATCGGCCCACGCTTTCAGAAGCTGCTCCATCATCGTTTGGAATACCTCAAACGCGTTGCAGAAGAAGATAACGCTTCATAGCCATTTTACCCCGATTCGCGGGTCATTTCCGCAATTTAGGGTTGGTTTAGAATTCAATAACTGATTGAAAGGCCGATTATGAATAACGCCTCTAGCATTTTGATTGGTTGGGATACTCAGGACATCACCCCCGACAACACTATTGAATTGATGGGGCAATATACGCAGCGTGTGTCGCGGGGAATTCGCGACCGGGTGGTTGCTACGGCGATGGCGATCGAGCAGAAGACTGGTACGGGTGCCGAACAGGCGGTTTTGGTGTCGCTCGACATGTCTTTTGTCACCAAGGACTTTCAGGACGAAATCCAGGAGATCATGCGCAAGCGACTGCCAGAGCTGGATGCAAAGAAGATTCTCCTCAATGTCACCCACACCCACACCAGCGTTCATTATTGCATGGCATTCAAATGGTGGAGCGTGGTGGCCGATGTCATGCAGCCGGATGAATGTCGCGCCTTTCTGCATGAGCGCATTGCGACTGCCATCGAAAATGCCTGGAAAAACCGGAAACCATCGGGTGTCAGCACTGCGCGAACGTATGCAACCATCGGCTTCTGCCGTCGGATTGTTTATGCTGACGGAACCGCCGAGATGTATGGTGACCCGAACCGGCCTGACTTTGTGGGTGTGGAAGCGGGGAACGATCCTGCTGTGCAGACGATGTTTATCTGGGATGATCACAAAAAGCTGACCGGCGTGGTGGTGAATATTGGTTGCCCTGCGCAGGTGATGGAGGCTGGTTACGAAATTTCGGCGGATTTCTTCGGAGATTTCCGCAAACGCATTCACAAGCTCTATGGCTCGCATGTGCACGTACTCCCGCAGATCGGCGCATCGGGCGAGCAGTCGCCGCGCGATCTTCCCTCACAGGACAAAGATCCGATCAACTACTGGAAGGAAGAGGGGATGGTTGAAATCGCGCGCCGTCTGGAAATCGCCGTGGCTGAGGCGCACGAGCAAGCGTGGCATCACATCGATCACGCACCTGCTTTCAAACACACGGTGGAGGATGTTGCCCTGCCAGTGCGTCGTGCGACGGAGGCGGAGATCAAGCTGGCTCAGGAGGATTTGAAAAAGCATTCCGCCGGTTATCCCGATCCTGCGGCAGCGTCGAAGGAACTGTTCAAGGCGTTCTGCGCGGACGTGCTGAATTCGGAGAAGACAAAGCCACATGGACCTTACGACAACAAGGAAATGCCATTTGTGAAGCTGGAGAACGCACTGGCGGTGCTTCGCAGGGTGGAGTCGCAGGACAAGGAGACGACTTTCACGATGACGATGCACACGCTCCGGATTGGGGATGTCGTGTTCGCCTCGAATCCATTCGAGTTGTATCTGGATTTTGGTCAGGCCATCCAGGCACGTAGCGCTGCGAAGCAAACGTTTTTGATTGAGATGGGAGGCGACTACGGCGGCTACTTACCAACGAAACGCTCGGAACTCGCAGGCGGTTACGGTTCCTTTATCATCAGTGGAAGCGTAGGCGATGAGGGCGGCAAAGCGCTGGTGGAAGCGACGTTGAAGTCGATCGATGCAGTGATGAAATAAAGGGAGGGGGATTTATGATGGATGATTTAGACATTGGGATGGGACTGCCAGCTAACGAAGGGAACCCAACCCGTTCCACCCTTTCAATTGAAGCCTTGGATGCCTGGCAAAACGGGGACTTAATTTCTGCTGAAATGCTCTACATGCGGGCGCTTCAACTACCGTGTGAAGAGGCGGAGATGTTGGATTTCAAGCTCATGTGTCAGTTGGCAGGGGTGATTGCTTCAGCCGGGCGTCATGACGAGGCGCAGGTGAAATATCAGGGGGCGCTCGCTGGAGCGATGATCGATGGAACGAAGCAAGATCAGGATGTCGCGCGCTATTTTCTCGCAGAGCATCTGCTTGCTTTGGATCGGTTCGACGAGGTGCTGGCTGTGATCGGGGAGATTTCAGCCGGGTTTGCTCCGCCTGCCATTTGCACTTTACGGGCGATAGCACTTTCAGAGATCGGATTACCTGGAGCGGAGGAAGCTGCCCGTGAAGCGGTGGCGAAAGCGGGAGATGATGTCCAACGGGAGCGGGTTATTGCGATGCTCGGCAAATACTCGCTTTGAGAAGACCGGAACCCGGTGGAGGCGGAAGCAAAAGGAATAAGGAGAAAGGGAGAGGCGCTTTGCGCTGGGTTTGAAAGGTTTTTTTAGATCACTGGACCCCTTCTGGAACAACGGTCAGAATTTGCCCGAACGGATCACCCTTACGTTGGATTCAAAGGCGATCATGCAATATAAGGAGAAAAGTTCCTTTTCGAGACGGGAGAGTAAGGTGTCTGCGGCGTCCGGATTAATGACCACTTCGATCTGCACGTTTGCAAACTCCTTGATGTCTCCTGTGCGCTCTCCTCCTTCGCCAGCGCCTTCAACTGGAAAATGAGTCCACCCATGAGCGCCAACCTCACGGAGAAGCGATTTTACCGGATCTAGCGCATAGGCTTCACATACAATGGTGACGAGTTTCATTGGATAGGTGGCCATGATTCTAGCGATATATTAGGCGGGCGATCTCGAGGTAGATGGGAATGCCCAGGGTGATATTGAATGGAAAAGTAATCGCAAGTGCGGAGGTAAGATAAAGAGTGGGATTTGCATCAGGAAGGGAGATGCGAATTGCGGCAGGTGCAGCGATATAAGAGGCACTGGCTGAAAGCACCCCCAGTAGTGTGGCACCGCCCAAGCTGAGTCCGGTTAATTTTCCAAGGAGCACTCCCAGCGTGCCGTTGATAAGGGGGACGAGTATTCCGAAACCTAGGAGAAAAGCTCCCACCTTTTTTAAATCCCCCACGCGCCGTCCGGCAACCACACCCATATCCAGAAGGAATAGCGCAAGCACACCTTGGAATGGTGCGACAAAAAACGCTTCTACCTTTTTCATTCCCGGCTCGCCACAGAGCCAGCCTGCAATCAGGGATCCGACGAGGAGAAAAATACTGCGTCCAAAGATCGCCTCGTGAGTAGCGGACTTAATCGAAGCTATAAAAGAAGTGTCTACAGCCTTTTTGCCAGCCAGCTTTCCAATGACCACGCCGACAAGGATTGCTGGGGACTCCATGACAGCCAGGAAGGCGCTCGCATAGTTTTCGAAAGGTAGATCAATCGCTTTTAAGTAATTCGTCGCTGCAATAAAAGTCACTGCGCTGACAGAGCCGTAGTGCGCGGCTATTGCAGCGGCATCCGCAGCGGGGAATTTTCCTCCAACTCGTAATACGGGATACGTCCAAAGCGGGATAATGGCACCTAGTAACATTGCCGCGATTGCTGGAAGCCATACCTTTGCTATTCCAGCCTCTGCAATAGCAACGCCACCTTTAAAACCAATGGCAACCAGCAGGTAAATAGTAAGTCCGACGTAAAGCGGCTCTGGGAATTTTAAATCACTTTTGGCGATGGCCGCTATGAGACCAAGGGCAAAAAATAGAACAGCAGGTGAAAGGAGGTTTGCCTGAATGGCATCAAACATTTCCATTTTAGATACGCTTTCCTTTCAAATGCCCAAAGTCAGACAAGAACGCCAGATCACAGCTCGGTGATACTAGGGCGGACGCACTGTGGAAGAGAATGTTGAGATCAGAAACTGGCATGAGATGGGAAGCGAAAGGCTTTAAGAATGTGGGCGGGCTATCTAATCTAGGCATGGGTAGGCCGTGCGTGGGTGCGAGTGTTATTCAGGTGCACCGAAGGAGCTGTTTTGGAGTGTGCTTTTATGGACCTCATACGTTTTTGCTGACGGTGCTCGATGAGTGCCCGCATGTTGTTGGCCAGTGTTTGAAGTGCGGCGAGGAGCGTGTGATCAATCCCTTCGGCAAGCAAGTCCGGCCCCGGTGTGACAAGGTGGGCGGTGACCCGAAAGGGCGGACTGGCTTCATGTCTGTGCTCGATAAGGATGCGCGCCTCGTCAATATGCAGGTCCTCGCGCAACGACTCTATGTGTTGCTCCACTAGATCAGTAAAGAAGGGCGATGGTTGATGGTCCCGATGTTGAATAATGATTTTCATAACTCCGGCAGCATTTCATTTCTGATCAAATTCGACAAATACGCATTATGCAATCTACCGTTCGTTATTATGGAATCGGAAACCCGAGCAGATTGGTTGAACTATCATCATCTCCGTTATTTTCATGTAGTGGCCGTGGAGGGAAGTGTGCGTCGCGGTGAAATTGAGAAGAGAGGCGAAGCCAGAGGAGTGGAGCAAAGTGGCGCGAGCTTCCAGCTTGCGCCTGCCCACAACGCTACTTGCTCGTATCGTTACAGATCTGGTGCATAGCGTTGCAGGCGGGCCGCAAATCACTGCTGCCTATTGGAAAAACGGCGCTTGAACTCCGTGGAATGCGCAAGCTGTCCGCTCGCGCAACATCGGGCGGTGCCGCCACCACTTCCTTCAATCGCATCCACTTTTAATCACACCCAGATTACGCAGGCCAGATGATCAGGGCTGTCCGCTCTTTCTACTTCGCGTTCGCCTGCAAGACTTTGTCCGCCCAGAAGGCGTCCGCCTTTTTCCAAAGTTCCAGTGTTTCGTTCTTTTGGGCGTCGGTTGCTTCGGGGATGGCTTTGTAACGGGCTTCCCGCTCTTTGCACCAATCCAAAAAGAACTGTGCTGATGTCCTGCTGATGACTGGCTTGCCATCCGCCGCTTCAACGTAATAAGGAGCGGTGCTAGCGAAACGGAATGTCTCCGGGACATCGGCAATGCAACGCACGAGAAACCAGCCGGGTTTCAGGGCGATATTGGGGAGCGATTGCAGGGTGCCTTCACAAGGGACCGAGTGGATGATCTCGCCGTTTTGAATGACTTCAATCACACGGATTCTGTCTGAGCTGTGCAGTCGAATGTTGAGCGGGATGGTTTTTTTGGGGTCGGCGCGGAAGACATGGCCGGGGAATTTATCGTCTGCTTTGCAGATGAGCAGGGGGCCATTCGTGACAAAAGTGCGTCCGGCCAGCACAGCCTCGTGCCATTTTTCATAAGTGAATTCGCCGTCCAGATTCGCGTAGATGCGATTATAGCCGACGGGATTCCACAACACGCCTGAGGCGCTTCCGGCGGAGGGCGGCATGTGAATACCGCAATTGAGTAGGTGGTAATAGATGTCTTGCGTCCAGAGTCCGTTCCCGTGCTTGTCGGGGTAACGCTCTAAATCTCGCGGCTTCCCACGTGATTCGTTATCGAGCATTCCGAATTGCTGCATGTGATTGTTGGCGATGCCAACGGTATCCACCGAGCTCTCGGCTATCCACAGAGGGAAGTCCCACCAGTAAGGTTTCTCCGCATCTATCCATACGTCCTTTTTCAACTTACGGGCTTGTTTTGCGTAGTTATTGGAAGGTGGATAGTGATCGAGCGCGTCCTGCACATTGATCGTTCTGTGGAGATTCAGAAACAACAGAGCCCCGCCTTCGCGTTCGTCCTCTCCTCCGAAACGATCATAAAAATAGTTGGCTCCAAATTTCACCGGAACACCATCCGGTGGTGTGCTCGCCTTGGCCCATGGATTGGCGGCATTCCACCAAGTGATGAAATGCGCGATGTGCAAATCCTCCGCTTGCATCAAAAGCTCCGCTTCTTCCATGGGACGGTGAACGTGCATTTCACCCGACCACCAGCCATCCGCCGCCATGTCCGTGATCCGCTCGATTTCCAGCTTCAGCTGCGCCGGTGTTGCATCTTTGATCTCTACGGTTCCTTTGGCGGCGGTATATTCAGGGCCGCGCTCGATCGAGTAGGTGTAAGTTCCGGCGGGCAGTTTCAATTCCACTTTGCCGTTGCAGGAGAAATGATTTTTCCAATACGGCAATCCCGGTGCCTCGACAAACTTGCCGCTAGCGTTCTTCAAATGCACCCGACAGGGCAGCGCCTCGCTTTTTTCTTTTTCAGTGACGAGGAGGGAAAGAGTTCCTTCCTGAGCATGGATGCTGATGTTGAGGAGAAGTATGGATGTCAGGGTTTTCCAAAGCATAATGGGAAGGGGTGAGGGTGGAGCTTAATCAGTCTGTTAGGTAATCGGCTAATACTCACAAGAAAGCCAAGCGCGCAGGGAAATAGGAAAACCGGGCTGATTCTTGTTGTTCGGTTTCAATTATCTTGCCCCTTTCCTTCCCAGTGCTTCGCAGATCAACTCGGTGACAGAGTGCGCAATACAGGGTAAATACATTTTGCTTTCCTCAGCGTTCTTGCGATCAGCATAGGGAAGTAATTTGATAAATGCCTCAGATTCTTTGAGTGAAACAGCTGAAGTTAAAGCCAATACATGGGGCTCACTGCAGGTATTCGTGACCACTGAGATATCTTGTAAAGTTGCGGCTTCCTCAAGTATTTGAAGAGACTCATCGAAAAAGGCATGGATATCCATTGGCTCTAAATTTGCAGGTCTAGTTCCCTCTGGACAGAGAATGCACCAGACATAGGCGGCTGTCATAGTCGTCAAAACAGATGCGATTTCTAGGTCTTCTGAGAGATGTTTGAGTTCCTGCACAAGATCCGGTGCTTCGTGAATGATCCGTTCGATTATGTATTCCGTCTGCTGATCCTTCTTTAGAATGCTTCTCATGCGGTTGACAGCGGCATCCTCGGAAAGTGGCATGGCATCCAAAGGAGGGCTGATTGGCAGCTTCGGGGGCGTGATGAAGTCGGAGGCATCGCTCTCGTCATCTTCCAACGCTTCAGTTTCTAGGTCTCCTCCCAATGCTTTACTACTTGGTATTGGGATCCGCGACGGAGGCGCTGGAAAGGCGATTTCTGAGAGACCAAGTTCTTCGGCGAGCCAGTCAATCTCCACACTTCTCCCTTTCTGGAGATTTCTTTTATCCACGGAGTTAATCATCATTTTTGCCCAGTTCAGGAGCTTGTCTCGTAAAGCCGGGTCCTTGGCAGCTTCAAGCGGAGTTTTCCCGTCCAACATGGGGATGGGATGGGATAAATTTTCCCGATGATGCTGGAGATAACAGTGATCCTCAAACTTCTCCGCGCTGATCCCCGGGTTCGCATCAAATCGTTGCTTCTGAAAAACAATCTGAGAGGGGTCTGAAAGCAGTTCTTTCGGGACGAGATCAAACGTGGTTTTACTCCCGAGATGTTTTTCAAGAAGTTGAGCGGAAAGGTCTTCGGTAATTTCGCGGTCAAACGTTGCCAGATTTCCCGAAGCTTGCTCGAAAGCGGCCTTTAGTTTAGCTGAGTTCTCTCCGCTGTCAGCCTGGGTTCCGATTTCATGGGGACGGCAAGCCACACTTCCAATCAGAGACTTGCCTCCGCCGGGTAGCGTTATGGGATCAAAATAGTCGAAGGCGGCATATGCTCCGATCTCAAGCTCGAATTCATAGGGCTCCCTCCGCTCCATATCTGGAATGCTTTCCAATACTTTTATAATTTCCGGTGCGGCCTCGCTTTTCGCTTTGTAAACAGTGGTGGTGCGACGTGCATCAACCCCTTTCATCTTTTGCTGGTATTGTGATTCAGAAAGCTCGCCGATCGCCTGCCAGAAGCGATGGGTATTCTTCCGAATCCAGCTGGATACCGCGGCTAAATCATCCGGCCCACCAAGATGACGCGCAATAGCACAAACGACTTCAAGCGTGGTCTTGCCCGCCGCTCCCTCCATGGGAAGCGCAAGTCCATGCAGGCGAGTGTAGTGTGGTGCCGGATAGGTTAACGCCAAAAAAGTGTCAAACCGCGAAGAAATGGAGGCCAGCGTGTAATCCGAAATCAAGATTGGAGGTTCCTCCGGATGCAATAAATCCACCACTTCTGAGAGGCGATTATTTTTAATGTGATGCACTTCAATGAGGCTGATCCGCATTTTCATCAGACTTTCCGCCTGGAGTTTCCCGTCATTCTTCAAGCCGTTCCAATTTTGCTCCTGCCACACCTGCATCCGCGAGCGACCGCTTTCATCCAGATCAAAATGGAGAAGACGGTCGAGTGCACCTTGAGATTGCACAGCTGTCTCATCACTCAATTTTCTCCGGTAAAATGTTTCCATCTCACGGGCTCCCTCCTTACCAATCAGGTCATACATTTTCGGCTTCATGGAGTCGTAGATTTCATTGGCCATATCATAGTTTTCCAGAGACCAGGGGTTGAACGGACATGACTCTGGACACGCGTATTTCGTCTGCCGGTTTTCCCCGCACTCAGCGGAAGTGATAATGCCACCCGTGGCCGGGCAGTCGCGTTTTTTGGATGATTTCATGGTATTAAAAAGGAGTGACTAGGGTGTGACAGTCTACGTCGCAAAAATCAATGGCTTTGAAAATTCACCCCCACTTTCAGGGGCATGAGGGTCATAGGGTCGTTGACGGCTACAGCCCCAGCACTTCGACGTAAAGATTGTTCCCTTCGGCGGTGCGGGTGACGAGCTTTCCGCCGATGAGGACTTTGAAATTCACCGGTTCGAATCCGTCGGCAAAATTGTCCTGAAAGAGCAACACACGATTGCCAGTTTTTGGATGCTTCCAAACGTGCAGCCAGGGTTGCCCGTATTTAAATGCACGGGTGAATTCGCCGCTGTCGTTCTTCCACTCGGCCTTCACGAAGTTGCCTTTACTGCGCTGGTAGTCAAAGGCGAAAACCTCCCGCACCTGCGTGCCATCAAGGTACGCCTGACACTTAGAATACATCTCATGGGCTTGCACCATCGGGGCGATGCAATGCATCTCCTTGCCGATGTAGTCGGAATGTTTTTCCGGACTCTTCGGCGTGTCTGGCCCGGTATATTGGAAGACGGAATAATTGGTTGGAATCGGACCCCAAAGTGGCTGACCGTCCTTGGTGGCATTAAAAAGCGTATTGTTTGGATCGTAACTCGTTCCGAAAAGCCAGTAGTTCGTATAAAGAACGCGTGGGTTGCAAAGGCTCACAAACAGAGCGTCACGGATCATGTTCATCGGATACATCACGCGGTTATCCACCTGACGGATGTAGCCTTCGCCGTTGCTGATTTTAAAACGTCGTGTCCGGCTGCGAAGGCTGGCTTTGTCTTCAAACGACCAGAGAAAGCAAAGCATCTTTAAATCTTTGGGAGTGATCTGCGACTGGAGGTTCAGAATGTCGAGATAGCGCAGATACCAGTTCATCGGTGACTTGAATTTGGTCGGTGGTTCGTCCGAAGAATCCACCAGATTCAGTGTGTAGCTACAGTAGCCGAATCCGACCTGAAGAATGCAGGGTGAGGGAAGCTCGACGTTCTTGATGTCTTCAATGTGTTCGTGAATGGCGAGATAGTCATCAATCGTGATTTTGCTGATCACGTTGCCCCAGTTGTCATTCGCGTATCCATCCAGCTCATAGCGTTTACCTTGGTAGTCGAAGCTCGTTCCGTGGCCGATCCATGAGTAAAAATATTTTTGTGTTTCTTGTAAATGCGCTCCGAGAGAGCGTAAAGCGTCTTACGAGACCGGGGGTCAGAGAAGTTCCACCACCAACCGTCTCTATCGGGATTTCCGGGCTCGAAGTCCAAGGCGAAAACGGTGGAGGGTAGCTGACTAGCGAGCCAGTCCGCCGCCTTGTCGAGTTGCTTGTCATCAAAGGTCGTAACGCCATTTGGTGCTTGCACGCCCATGTGTTTGATCAATCCCTCGGCTGCTGCGGCGTAAAGAAGACGGTATTTGTTTTCGTCGGTATTCCAGGAAACTTTTTGCAAGTACTCGACTGGCTCGTCAGCGGGCACTGACTCCGAACCGTATTTTTTATAGGGTGGCAGCTTGAATGCGGGTGTCTACTTGAAGATGCCGAGATCGCCAACCGCTTTGTTGTCCGGCCAGAGCGGCTGGGTATAATGGAGCTTGGGAGGGGTGACGCCTGGCCCGTCTTTGATCCAGAAGATCAGCTCGCTGAAATTGCTGTATTTGGGATTCTCGTTCATGTTTCCGGCACCAGCTTCCAGCCGTCTTTGTTGATGTTCTCCACCTCCGACTCGATCTTCAGAAGATGAATCCAGCGACGAGGAGGCACAGGAAGTTGTGAAAGCTGCCTCGCATCCCCACGATTGGTGCTGCCATTCAATGCGTAGTAAACCGTGTTGTTAGTTTTTTCCGCGATGTCTGTGAGGTATGTCTTTCCGTCTGCCCTTTTCTCCGCTCTGAGTTTCATCTTCCTGTCCTCGGGATTTTTGGGGTCGGGCGTAAACTCAAAATAGACAATTTCAATTCCGGTGGATTGCATCAGCTTAAACCGCGCACCAAATGCCATGTCGGCGCTTCCGATATTTCCCTGGTGGACTTCAGCAGTCAGGACGTTGGAGCCTTTTACCAGCCCCGTAGCTGGGCCTGTGAGGACGTCAATTTCCTCTTCAAGCTTGGATACCTTTTCCGTAGCCAGTGCATTCCACGGAGCTTCCGTCTTACAACGAACGGCCCCGAGCGGCTTGTCGTTTAAATAATAGATCACGCCGTCATCCAGGATTTGATCGATGGCAAAATCCATCCCTTCCGGATTGCCGTTGTAGGTAAATGTCTTGCGGAACAAATAGGTGATCGTTTCGCCCTTAGAGCCGACGGATGTTTTTAAGCCGGGAGCGGGGAGTTTGGTGTCTGAAAAGCCCAGCAGCACGGGCCCGGATTTCCACGTCGAATCGTTGTAGTCTGCAACACGCCATCCTGTGCCAGGATCGGCTAATGGCACGGTGTATTTCCATGTGTCGCCGTAATTGATGACGGTGGCTAGCTCGGAAAGAGGCGATACGGTTTTCGGAGCTGAAGGCTGCTGCGCAAAAAGCGGGTGGCTTGTAAGTAATCCGCAGACAACAACCAGTAGGCTGATTTTCAAAAAAAGAACGGGGAGGCATTTTTCATCTCACTTACCATTGTATCCCGTGTGCTTTCTTAGCGGAAAGAACTCAATTGCTGACGTTTGTATAAAATGCAGCAAATAGTACCGGATCCTTTGTCCATAGCGCCGGAATTTTACTGGAGATTCCATGTGAGCAAATGTGATCTCAGTGCGCAATGTGATCAATCGCCTCGATGATTGCCGGGGCGATTAATGGAATGCACTCGGCGATGGCAGAGGGGCGTCCGGGTAAATTAATAATGAGCGAGCGTCCGCGAATGCCAGCGGTGGAGCGGGAGAGGATGGCAGTCTTCACTTTCTCGTAGCTGTGCATCCTCATGATCTCTCCAAAACCGGGAAGCTCTTTTTCCAGCACTGCCTTGGTCGCCTCTGGGGTGACATCACGCGCTGAGGGGCCGGTGCCGCCCGTGGTAAAAATAAGCGTGCAGCCTTCTTCATCAGCCAGACGACGCAGCGTCGTTTCGATTTGCATACGGTCATCGGGGAGAAGCACCCGCACCCATTCGCAAGGCATGGAAAATATACCGCTCACGATGCGCTCGATTTCAGGACCGCTGAGGTCTTCATACACGCCGCTGGAGGCGCGGTCGCTGAGCGTGATGCGGCCGATCTTCATTCCTTGATTTTTTCCAGCAGACGGATGCCTCCGATGCGCATGGTTTTATCGACTGCCTTGCACATGTCGTAAATGGTCAGCGCCGCCACGCTCACTGCTGTGAGCGCCTCCATCTCTACGCCAGTTTTGCCGATGGTCTCGACGGTGGCGGTGATTAGCACTTGTGCGTCACTGGCGACGAAAGCGATATCTACGACGGAGAGCGGAAGTGCGTGGCAAAGGGGGATTAATGTACTGGTCGCTTTTGCCGCCTGTATACCTGCGACTTTTGCAACGGTGAAAACGTCGCCTTTCGCCATGGTCTTTTGCTGGAGTGCGAGGATAGTTGGAGACTGGCACTGGATGTAACCCTCAGCTGTCGCGCGACGTCGTTGATTCGCTTTGTGGCCGATATTGACCATGCGGGCGTTGCCGTCCGAATCAAGGTGGGAGAAATCGAGAGGTGGTTCGCTCATGATTCGCAAAGGATAAACTCCACCAGACCGTTTGCGGCAATGTCGTTTTCGCCGGATGGCAGGGAAAGCAGCGCGTTGGCACCCGCCATGCACAGGATGTCGCCGGAACTGACGAAGCGTAACGGTGTGAGAAGATAACCGCCGGGACCGGGTTCCGCGCGGCATGGCCAGAAGGTATGCCGGTTATCGGGCCGAAACTGATGTTCAGTGGCAAGCTTCCCAGTGTGGAAACGTGGAGTGGCGGGCGCACCGATCATATGCGCGATCAAGGGCGCAATGAAGAGTGAAAAAACCACCCAGTGCGAAACGGGATTTCCTGGCAGACCAAACGCCAGTTGTTTTCCGCGAGTGGCAAAGATAAGCGGCTTGCCAGGACGCAGATTCACTTTCTGGAGATGGATTTCAAAACCGGCTTCCTTGAGTAAAGGGAGTGTGAAGTCATAAGCGCCGACGCTTGCGCCTCCGGAGATCAAGATTATGTCGTGGTCTGGAAGCGATCCCGCAATTTCGCGCAAGGCGACAGGATCGTCTCCCACGCGTTGCTGATCCACCAATGTGGCACCGTGGCGGTGCAGCAGGGAGCGAATGAGGATGGAGTTCGAATCCCGGATTTGTGTGCCGGATGGAGTAGTCTCGGGTGGGACGATTTCATTGCCGGTGACGAGATGCGCGAAGCGGAGTCGGCGGCTGATCGTTGGCATCACGACTCCGCAGTTTGCCAGAATCGCAAGCTCCAGTGCCTCGAGACGGCAGCCTGAGGAAAGCATGACGTCCCCGCGCTTCCCATTCTCACCCTGCTTGCGGATGTGTGACTGCGGGCCTGCGTCTTCAAAACGCACGAGACCGTTTTCTAAAATGGCCTGTTCCTGCATGATGACCTTTCCAGCAGACGACGGAACTTTTGCGCCGGTAAAAATACGAACGCATTCGCCCGTTGCGATCTCGGGGATGTTATCGCTTCCCGCCTGGACTTCTCCGACGAGACGAAAGTGATCACTGTCGTCTCCGGCGCGAATCGCATAGCCGTCCATGGCGGAGCAATCGAAAGGCGGCGAATCGGCATCGGCACAAACGGTCTCGCGCAGCACACGACCGTGCGCGTCGGGAAGCGAAACGGATTCCGTCTCCAAGACGGGAGCGTGGGAGAGAATCAAATCGCGGGTTTCCAGGACGGAGAGCATGGCAGTTAAATAGCGCGTGTCTTCCAAATGGGAACGTCCTGTTTCAGGCGATCCATAAACCGGCCGAGTAATGTAAAAGCTTCTGCGCGATGTTTCGCCGCTACTTGAACAATGATGGCAGCGCAGCCGACAGGCACGGTGCCGATACGGTGGATCACCCGTGCTTCCTCACAAGAGCACTCGGAGGCGAGATCTCGCAGGATGTTTTCGATCTGCTGCTCAGCCATCGGCAGGTAGGCTTCATATACCAGTGCACTGATCGTGCGTCCGTCTTCCTGGGGGCGCACCAGTCCGGAAAACTCGGCCAGCGCTCCGCATCCGGCGGGAGCCGTTTTTAAGAGCAAGGTGTGACCTTCCAGCGATTCGTATGTGATGAGGACGGCGGTTTTCACGGCAGGCAGAGAGGGAGCACAAGATTGAATCCTATGCTCCGTGCGACAATCTGTGCTGCTGAACATGGAATTGATTGGTTGTTGGTGCTCTTTCCCTCAGTCGCAGACCTTGTGAACAGCGGGATCGGAGTCCCGCTGGCCGCACAGATTGCAAACCTGTGCTCCTCCGCTGCGCCTCTCCAATCACACCCACTTTGAATCACACGATCTGCGTATTCCGCGGATAGGTCTTTCGTAATTTTAGTGGACCAGTTTTGCATAGTTACGTTGTGTGGTGCTTGGCAGCCTGTTGAGAAACCTTGGGTATGGTTGCGATGCTTGAAACCGAAGGTTCCTACTTTTATCCTACCATAATAAGTCGCTGAGTCTTACAACAGTCTCTTAAAGTCATCCTCCCGAAACGGGCGGGATCAACGCGATTTCGTCGTCGTCGTCAAATGTGGAATCAGCGCCGACATACTCGTGATTCTTCGCGATTCGCACGGTGGAACGCATGGAGTGCAATCCGGGAAAATTGGCGGCCAGTGTTGTCCATAGCTCTTCACTTGAAACCGTCTTCTGGAAGCTGAGCTTTGTCTCGTTACAGCCAGTAATGGTGCGCAAGTGGGAAAAGAACTTTACGGTCATGCTCATCCTCCAATTGCCGTCATGATCCGTCCGGCCTGATAGTTTTCACGGAACAAATGCTCTGCCGGCTTGATTCGTAAGGTGGTGAGAAAGAGTTCGCGGAGATGGTCTGCGTCCATGTGCGGACGCAATGCGGGCATCAGATCCGTCTCCTCATGATTGCCCAGGCACGGCCGCAGCTTTCCGTCGGCGGTGACGCGCATTTTATTACAACTGTCGCAGAAGTGCAGATTAGTCATCGCACCGATAAATCCCACTGCGCTGCCGAGCTTTGGCAGTGTGTAGTAACTGGCGGGGCCGTATCCGTGGGCGCGAGTGTCCGGCTGCATTTCTGTGTTTGCGCTGATCACACGCTTTGCTTCAGCGACCGGGAAAAAGTTATCTTCATTCAGCACCTCGGGCATGCTGACCGGCATGAGCTCGATAAATCGGAGGATAAGCTGCTCCTTTGCGGCAAACTCCACGAGAGGCCAGATCTGAGATTCGTTTACACCGCGCATTAGTACGGCGTTGAGTTTGATCTTTATAATTCCCGCTTGTTTCGCCGCCTCGATTCCATGGAGGACATCCGCGACATTTCCTCCAGTCACGCGCCGGTAAATCTCCGGCTCGATCGCATCGAGGCTGATGTTCACGCTCTTTAGTCCGGCTTCCGCGAACTCGACAGCGAGACCTTTCAGGCGGGTGGCATTGGTGGAGAGGCCGACGGTTTCGACGCCAGGTAGGCGAATCAAATCCCGGATAAATCCCGCTGCTTCCTTGCGCACCAGCGGTTCGCCGCCGGTCACCCGGAAATTGGTGACACCCATTACCGCTGCGGTTTTCGCGACCATTAGCAATTCCTCGTAGGAGAGAATATCCTGGCGTTCTTTCCAGTCTGTAAACCCTTCCGGCATGCAGTAAAGGCAGCGCTCGTTGCAACGATCGGTGATCGAGATGCGCAGATAATTAATCGTGCGAGCGTGTGCGTCGTGCAACGGCATTATGGCAGGCTAACAGCGCAATCTTCCAGGACGCGAGGAGGGAAATGGGCGACCAAGGAAGAAGGGATAAGTAATAAGGAGAAAGTGTCAGGCGTTCCGCGCGTCTTTTGTGTAGTTACGGCTCCCGCTCGAGAATGACCGGGCCGCTCTCAGGCGTGGTGGTGGTGGGCGATCCGGGGGCGGGGGAGCCGATAAAGTAGGCGCTTCCGAAATGTTGCTTCTGAAATACGACGCCTTTGAATGCCGTGGGTTTCAGGCTGACGGGATGGATGAACGTACCGGACATCACCCCGCTTGCAGCGCTCAGCGTGCATTTGAGTTTATCGACGCCGGTGGATGCCTCGGTCACACCGATGACCGTAACTTTGCTGGCATCGCTGATGGAGATGTCGTTGGAAGTGGAGACGGAAAGCAGGCCGTCGCTCAGGGCGAGCGTGCCGTTTTTGACAACGCTAGGCAGCGTCTCCCCATCTGCAAGCAACGCGCTTTGGCCAGAGCCCTTCGTTGGGACGATATATTTCGACGCAAAGAAATCGGTCTCGATCCCGTTTGGCCAGCCGTTCCGATAAAGTTTGTCGGTCGGATTTGCGGGCTTGAACCAGCGGAGATTGGGCCCGTCAGCGTCGCTGACATTGGAGACATCCCGGAAGCTCACTACGCCCGACACGCTGCCCTTGCCTTTATAGAGCACCACGTAAAACGGCCATTGGTTTGCCTTGGATAACGGCTTTATACTGGAGAACGGAGTGCCGTCCGCCAGCTTGCCGACAGCTTTTGCCTTTCCTGATTTGAGAATGCTGACTCTTGCCCAGCCGTCTCCTTGTGGAAAGGCGCTCGCTGCCATGCCTTGCTCTGTAGGTGTTTTCGCTTGAAGCAGCGCAGTGTATTTACCTTTGTCGGTCGCAGGATTGATCAAAGCCAGTGGGATATTTTGCAGCGGCAGAACGGGGTTTGGCTTGGACGTGTAAAGCGAGCGATCGGCGTCCAATGCAGCGACGGTGACGCTGCCTGTTTCTTCCAGCGTGCCGCTGAGTTTGTCGGTGCCGGACGTGACATCGAGCGTTAGACCCAGCGAGAGCGTGGCTTTCCCGGTGCGTGCGATGGTAAGTGAAGACGAGCCCGTTTTGCCGAAGCGTGCGGTGCCGTTATTGGAAAAAGTGCCGCTCAACGCGATGGCTTTTGGGGAGCCGCCCAAGACGATTTTTCCAGTGAAGGCTCCGGTAGCGAGCACATTGAGCGTGAGATTTCCGGCGTGATCTCCCGGCGTGGTCGAGAGGTCGGTTGCTTCGCAAAGACCGTTGTAAGCGCCCGCGACAAGCGGACGTTCATTAACCAGCTTGAAGCTGGTGCTCACGGTTTTGGATTCGTTGCCGCGCAGATCAAACGCTTTGACCGCGACTGTGTTGGTGCCGTTGTCCGGGATAGCCGTCACATTCCAAGTGCCGCCCGTGCCATTTGCCGTGAAATTGACAGGGGTGAAGGGTCCGCCATTGAAGGAAATGAGCACGGAAAATACTTCGAGATTGTCTGATGTTGAACCGCTCAGGATGACAGTCGTTCCGGTGCCGCCAAAGACCTTGGCGTTCGCTTTAGGAGACAGGATTTTGACGGATGGTTTGATGCTGTCTTCCGGCAGCACCGAGACGGAGACGGTGAAGACGCCAGTAATGACGTTACCCGCCGTGTCGGTTGCGTTTGCTGTGACGGTTGTATTTCCCAAAGGAAAGACCGATCCGCTTGCGTGGCTGAGTTGCACGACCGGGGTGCTGAGATTGTCGGTGGCGGTGACTGTAAAGTCCGAGACCTCTCCCGCGCCGCCGGTGTATTCCAAAAAGATTGGGTTCGGTAGAGTGAGTGTGGGCGAGGTCCGGTCGTAGGTAATCGTGCTGTTGTCGCTGGTTGTTGTCACAGCACTCCCGGAATTGTTGGCGAGATCTTTGAAATTAATGCTGAAGCTTATCACGCCTTGTGCGGTTGCGAGCGTGGGGGTGAATGTCGCAGTCCAGTTATTGCCGCCTGTATTGGAAGCTGTAGCGTTGAGGCCGACGATGAGCACGGTTGGTGTCTGGATTGGCTCGCTGCTGCTAAAGCTGAGGGTCGCTGTGTTGCCCGGCTTCGCCCAGCTGGTGTTGGTATTATTAGACGCGATGGTTGTGGAAATGAGCGTGGGCACTGTGAAGTCTCCGCCTGTTCCGTTCAGTGTGATATTAAAGGACGGCTGGAGTGGATCGTCGCTGGTGACACGCAAGGTGGCGGTATGTGTGCCGCTGAACGTAGGAGTGAAGGTGATCGTGAAGGCTGACGTTGCATCCTGCGCGAGCGTATCGCTTGGCGTGGTTGCGATAAAATCGGCGGCATCGGTTCCTTCCACACTCACAGACAAGCCGGTCAGCGTTGAGCCGCCGGTATTGCGGATCGTAAACTCCAGAGCTTTGTTGGTTCCCAAATCGACATTGTCATAAGCCGCGACGGATGCGCTGTGCTGCAATGGTGTCGAGGCTGGCTGCTCCAGTGCGAAATCCGGCGGCGGCGGGGCACCTGTCGTTAGGCGGTTGTTGGATGTGTCGGCAACGTAGAGGAGGTTGGTGTTGGAGATTGCGATGCTTGAAGGGGAGGAAAAACCGGCGGCGCTGCCAGTGCCATCAACGCCGCCTTCGATCCCGACGTTGCCGCCGATGGTGCTGACTTCTCCCGCTGGGTTGATTTTTCGGATGGTGAAGTTCCCGGTGTCAGCGACGAACACATTTCCGTCATCGTCCACGGCGATTCCCTCCGGGGAGTTAAAGCGTGCGCTGCCGCCGTTTGCGTCGGTGCTGCCTACGCTTCCGGCCTGTCCTGCGAGTGTGCTTACGATACCGTCCGAAGTGATCTTGCGAATGAGGTGATTGCCGGTGTCGGCGACAAATACATTTCCGTCTCCATCCACGGCGACTCCTTGCGGACTATGAAAACGCGCTGCGCTGCCGGTGTCATTGGTGGAGCCGATGTTTCCCGCGAGCCCTGCGAATGTGCTCACGGCACCGGCGGATGTGATTTTTCGGATCGTGGAATTACCCGTGTCCGCGACGAACAGATTGCCGTCACTATCTAGCGCGAGACCGGTCGGGAAGTGAAAGCGTGCGGCGCTGCCCGGCCCGGAGGGACTGTCCGTGCTCCCGTCGTTTCCCGCGCTTCCTGCCAGGGTGGTGACGAGTCGATCAGGCGTGATTTTTCGGATGGTATGATTTCCAGTATCCGCGACATACACATTGCCATTTTCATCCACAGTAACGCCTTCGGGGTTTTGAAACAGCGCTGCGCTGCCGATGCCGTTTGCGACGCCTGTGGCAGACGGATCTCCGGCGAAAGTCGTGGAGACGCCTGCGACGGTAACTTTACGAACGGTGGAATTGGCGGTGTCTGCAACGAATACATTTCTCGCTTCATCCACGGCCACTCCTTCGGGATGGTCAAAACGTGCGCTGGTTCCCGTGCCGTTGCGGCTACCCGGTTTTCCACCAGGCGCGGCGAATGTGGTGACAGCGCCGGTGGTGACGACAATTTTCCGGATGCAGTGATTATTGGCGTCGCCGATGTAAAGATTGCCATTGCCATCGGCAGCGATTCCCGTGGGGAAATCGAAAAGTGCCGCAGTGCCTGTCTCGTCGAGACTGCCGTTGAGTCCACCTGATCCCGCCAGTGTAGTCACCACGCCCGCAGTGGTGATTTTTCGGATGAGATGATTGCTGGAATCCGCGACAAAAAGATCGCCATTTTCGTCGATCGTCACCGTGCTGGGAAACTCGAACCTCGCAGCACTCCCGGTGCCATTCACCTTGTCGGCAAAGCCAGCGCTTCCCGCGAAGCTGGTCACGGCTCCAGAGGAAAGGACGATTTTCCGGATCGTGAAATTGTTTTGATCCGCGACATACAGATTGCCGTTGATGTCAGCAGTGACGCCGGTGGGGTTGTCGAAACGGGCTGATGTTCCTGGGCCAGACGGGCTGTCTGTGATTCCGGGAGTTCCTGCGCTACCTGCGATCGTCGTGACCGCCGTCGAGGAGAGGACGATATTGCGTATGGTGTTGTTGCCGCTGTCCGCCACGTAAAGATTGCCGTTCGCGTCGAGCGCAACACTGGTGGGAAAATCGAATCGGGCTGCACTGCCGGGACCGGAGGGGCTGTCGGTGCTCCCCGAGCTAATGGAGCTGCCTGCAATCGTGGTGACCGCGCCTGTAGCGATCACGATTTTCCGAATGGTGTTATTAGCACTGTCTGCGACGTAAAGATTGCCGCTGCCATCCGCAGCAACGCCAGCGGGAAAATCAAAGCGGGCAAGGTTCCCGGGACCAGATGGGCTGTTGGTTGCGCCTGGCGATCCGGCAAGTCCCGCGAGTGTGGTGGCTACGCCCGCGGTGGTGATGCGACGAATCGTGTGGTTGTCCTGATCTGCGACAAAAACGTCTCCGCTGCTTGGATCGACCGCCACGCCGCTGGGGTATTCGAACCGCGCCGCCGGGCCCGTTCCATCCACAGTGCCAGGTCCACCTTGCAGCCCCACGAAGTTTTCCCATTCGTAATCACCCGCAGCCTTTAAAGCACACGCTGAAACCACAAACAAGGCAGTGAGTAAAAAGAGGAGTCGGGTGTGCATGCAACGAGGAGACAGTCTGGCTATTACTAAGCCGCTGAAGAAGGGAATTCAAGAGGCAGTCTGGGTAGGGCGGGAAAGTGGAATATTTAATCGTTGGGCGTAACTTCTGAGTCAGATCGCCTTGTTCGCAAGAATTGGGTAGAGCGCATTGAGGCGGAGTTTTCCGCTGGCGTAACGTTGCCAAAACGTGCGTTCGGTAATGGACCGGTAGCGTTGGGTGAATGTGGTCCGCATTGCCAGTCGGTAGTAAAGATAACAAGTCCTTCCGGAGAATCCGCGAGGAGCAAACTAATGAGGTCAAAAAGCGCAGGCAGAAAGGGCGACTCAAACTCAAGAAAAGTTGGCGGTGCGGCATCACGGCAGCGTGCACTGAGAAGCTCGTAAGCGAAGAATGGTCCGTCGTAACCAGGCTCGTCGCAAAATGAACTGCCAAGATGGTAAATACAGCCTTTGATCTGGGTGAAGTCGTCCTGAAATATGGATGGAACCCGATGGGAGAGAATCACTGACTCAGCACGAACAGCGAACGGAAGCTCATGCAGGGTTGAAGGCTTCTGTTGATCGACAGCGATTAGTTCAATGGAAGGCATGGTGAAAACCTTGCGAAGAAGCAGTAGGAAGTTGGGTGGGTCATTTGCTTTCGGGCGAATGCATTTAGCAGGATTTGAACGCTCTATCAAGAGAGCCTGTCTCGTTACGGTCTCCCATTTCGGTTCCTGCCTATGGCTCAGGCACCCCCGGATTTTAGTTTTACGTGAGGAGCCTTCGTTGATCTAACCTCAATCCCTTGAACCCATTTTCCCGTCGGATCGGCCTCATGCGCCTTGTAACTACAACCTCGAGAGAATGAAAAGCAGCAGCCAGAAAAGGATTTGAGGAGCGAGGGCCAGCAGCACTTGAAGAATCCCGGGAGGTCGGGGGTAATATACAGCAAGAGCCCATGCAAGGAGCCAGAAAATAGCCATCACACATGCGTAGTAAAAACCGAATTCCCCACCATCCAATATGAGTGAGTAAGGAAGGAGGCTGAGTATCTGAAGCTTCACCGCCCACGAAAACGTTTCGCTGTATTCCGGGTAGATTTTTGGCATGAATACAGAAAAAGTGTGAGCGGCGTGTCTAATGAGTTCGACGCTCCTGTAAACAGGATTGATGGCCGAAGCCGTGTCCTGACGCCCCGGTATGAAAGATCTCTACGCCGGAATTTGGACCCAGACTACACCGCTCACGATTTGAGTTCGTAATAAAAGATAACGGTCATGCAACCCGAATTTTTCGGAAATTTCGCTGGAGGGCGCAGGCGCGAAGTTTCTGGACATTCTCAGAGTAAGATCAAGAGCAAGTCAGCCGAGCGCAGCGAGACAGACGTGGGCGTAGGCCGGACAAAAAGTAAGAACCTCCGGTTTCAAGCATTTCAACGATATCCAAGGTTTCTCAGCAGGCGCGAAGTGCTCCACTCGTAGACTACCTTGCCGCAGGGTTGCGTTCTGGCTCGGGTTCTTTCATGGTGGCCGGAATGTCAGAACCATTTTTCATCACTACTGCGATTGATTACACCAATGCGCCGCCGCATATCGGCCATGCGTATGAAAAGATTTTGGCGGATGTTCTCGCGCGTTATCACCGTCTGAAGGGCGATCAGGTGTTCTTTCTGACAGGGGTGGATCAGCACGGACAAAAGGTGCAGCAGGCGGCGGCTAAGGAGGGGCTGGAACCACAGGCTTTTGTGGATGATCTCTCTGGGAAATTCACCGAGCTCTGGGAAAAACTCGATATTCAATATGACGGCTGGGCGGCGACGACGAATCCGCTCCACAAGCAATGTGTGCAGCAGATTTTGCAGGGATTGTTTGATAAGGGCGAAATCTACAAAGCGCCTTACACGGGATTTTACAGCGAACGGCAGGAGCAGTTTCTGACCGACAAAGAGCGTGGACCGGATGGTGTGTTTGGAGCGGAGTGGGGGAATGTCGTCGAGTTGCAGGAGGAGAATTGGTATTTCAAACTCTCGCAATACAAAGACTGGCTCGTGAATTTCATTCGCAACACGCCGGGTCTGGTGACGCCGGAGTATCGTCAGCGTGAATTGCTAAACGCCGCCGAGAAAATGGAAGGGGATCTCAGCATCTCGCGGCCAAAAGCGCGTCTGACCTGGGGGATAGAGCTGCCTTTCGACACGAATTGTGTGACGTATGTCTGGTTTGACGCGCTGGTGAACTACATCAGCTTCGCCGGGTTTGATGCCAAAGGCGGTGATGTCCCATCACAAATCGCCAGCGGGAAATTCCTCTGGCCCCAGCTTCATGTGATCGGCAAAGACATCATCATTCCCGCGCATGGCGTTTACTGGTTGTGCATGCTCAAGGCGATGGGATTTTCAGACGCGCAGATGCCACGCTTTTTGGTACATGGATACATCATGGTGGATGGCGAGAAGATGAGCAAAACGCTCGGGAACGTGCGCGACCCGCATACGTTTGCCGACAAGTTTGGGGTGGAAGCCGTGCGCTATTATCTCATGCGCGATTGTGGAGTCGGAGCGGACATGGACTTCACCGACGAACGGCTTACCTCCCGCTATAACTCTGATCTTGCGAACAGTCTTGGCAACTTGATGAACCGCTCGTTGAGCATGACCTGGAAATACCGGGATGGAAAAATTTCAAATTCGGAATTTCGGAATACAGACTTGGAAGAGCATCAAAACGTCATTGCAACTCATCTCCTGTCATCCGACGGAGGCTTTCAATCTTGCTTTGAAAAGTGCAAAGTGGATACCGCTCTCGGCCTGGTAAATGGTATTGCGCAGTCTGCAAACGGGCTCGTGGAGAAAAGCGCACCTTGGGCTTTGGCTAAAGATCCGGAGAAAGCGGAGCAACTTGACGCCGTTCTTTACGCGCTCGTGGAATCGCTTCGTATCATCGCGATCTTGATTTCGCCGGTACTACCAAAAGCCGCAGCCGGAATTTTTTCACAGCTCAACTGGGACCAGCTGTTCTCACTTGCCGATGCGCAATGGGGCGGATTGCCGGACGGGCATGTGGTTGCAAAACCAACACCGCTTTTCCCGCGGATAGAAAATCCTGCTGCAGTTTAGTGATGGCTGCTCGTCGTGATCTGGTGGAATTACACCAAGCCAGCTTCCAATAGGACTTCCGCAATCGGCGTATAAAACAATTTTTGCCGCTGCACGGCGCGCTTTACAACAGTCTGGAAGTTTTCAATGTCGCCAGGGGATATAACCAGATCGACACTGTTTGCCCAAGCTTCCATTTCACTGTCTGTGTGAAGGCTCGGACCGATGAGTGCAACCACCTGACGCCGACGCTGGGATGACTGAACATCCAGCATCGCCCGAAGCAGTGGATTGGTCTCTAGATTCGATGCATTGTAGTGCTCCGAGATGATGACGAAATCGTAGGGGTGCGTCTGGAGCTTGAGCTCTGCGTCCTCCGCAAAAAGGCCCGTGTGAAGTTTGTAACCTAGTTTATCGAGATCGTTGACGATCTGACCCTGTATTTCCTGGATATCCACGCAGATAAGTGCGGTGATATCGTTGAGTTCGAAAGAGTCCAGCCGGTGTTTTAAGTCGCTCATTATGAAAGGGTTTTAAGATCAAGTGAAAGGCCTGAGGTATCCACAGTGGTGACGTTGAGACGTTTTTTGGCATCATCCAAGAAGCGGGTCATTTTCGCTTTGTTGGTGGCATAAAGCATCGCGGTTTCCTCGCTGATACGACTCAACTCGAAGGCCTTGAGAATTCCCTGGTCGAAGGTGCACCAGCCAAACGTTTCGCTTTGTTCGATGATGTCGTAAAAGGTACGGCTCTCGTCCTCGCCCAGGGAAATCGCTTCGCGTGTCCGAAGGCTGCTCCCCATGATTTCTTGAACCAGAAGACGTCCGCCTTCCATTTTGGGAAGAAGTCGCTGACTGACTACCCAGCGAAGGGTTTCGGAAAGACGGATTCGAAGCTGTGCCTCTTCGGAGCGCTCAAACATACCGATGATACGATTGATCGTCTGACCAGCGTTGATGGTGTGAATGGTGGAGAGCACTAAGTGACCCGTTTCCGCAGCGGTCAGAGCAATCTCCATGGTGGATCTATCTCGAATTTCTCCGACTAGAATCACCTTGGGAGCCTGTCGCATCGCTGCGCGTAAGCCGCTCGGGAAGTCATCGAAATCCGCGCCCAATTCGCGCTGATTGAATGTGGCGCGTTTGTGTGGATGAACGTATTCGATTGGGTCTTCAAGCGTGACGACATGGATGGGCATGGTCCGGTTGATTTCATCCAGTAGAGCGGCGAGCGTGGTCGTTTTACCGCTGCCGGTTGAGCCAGTGCAAAGAATCAGCCCGGTTTTCTCCTTGGCGACCTCCTTGGTGATTGCAGGCAAATTCAACGATGTAATCGTGGGAATTTCCGACTGGGCTTTCCGCATGACCACGGCGAATTGCCCGCGTTGACGGAAGATGTTTACCCGGAAGCGGGCGATATTGGGTATCGAGTAAGCACAATCGCAAGAGCCCATTTTTGCCAGCTCCCTCAAAAGCCGTCTTTCATTATTAATGATGTTCAAGGCGATGCGTTCGGTCTGAAACGGCGTCAGATTGAAGACATGGGGTGGGACATCCGCTTCTTTCAGAACACCGTAGGCTTCCACTTGGGGAGGGCGTCCTACAGTGAAGTTGATGTCGGAGATTCCGGGGGCAACCCGGAGAATACTTTGCAGGAGGGAATCAAGCTCAGGGCGTTTCATGGGGTGGTTCTATGGAATAGGGCCGCTGTTTGGTGAATGAGATGGTGTGAATGCTATTCATCCATGTCATCCGGAGGATTCTTCAGAAAGACGCGGAATTTTTTCTTATCCAACGATTTCTCATAAGCCTCTTCCGGCGAAATTTTCGTGGCCTTCAGGAGTTCCATGATGGCGTCATCCAGCGGCTGGTTACCCTTCTTTTTACCGACCTGCATCATACCCACCACTTGGTGGGTTTTGCCTTCGCGGATAAGGTTGGCGATCGGGTTGTCCACTACCAAAATTTCCAAGGCAGCTAGACGTCCCGGTTTGTCGATGCGTTTGAAAAGGTTCTGTGCAACGACGCCCTTGAGGGATTCCGCAAGACCGGAGCGGATCTGGTTTTGCTGGTTTGCCGGAAACACGTCGATGATACGATCGATTGTTTTTGCTGCGCTCGGGGTGTGAAGCGTGCCAAAAACCAAGTGACCGGTTTGCGCTGCGGTTAGCGCCAGTTCGATGGTTTCCAAGTCGCGCATTTCACCGACGAGAATGATGTCCGGATCTTCACGAAGCGCACCTTTCAGTGCGGCGCCGAATGATTTGGTGTGAAGACCGACTTCGCGGTGATTGATCAGTGACTGCTGGCTTTTGTGCACAAACTCGATCGGATCCTCGACGGTGAGGATGTGATCGTGGCGATGGAGATTGGCGTAGTCGATGATTGCTGCGAGTGTCGTGGATTTTCCCGAGCCCGTGGGGCCGGTGACAACGACCATGCCCTTCTTGAGCATCGCAAACCTTTTTAGAACTGGCGGCAGGCCGAGTTCCTCCGCTGTGAGCACCTTACTTGGAATCATACGAAACACGGCTGAGATGCCGTATTTCTGATTGAAGAAGTTGGCGCGGAATCGTGCGAAGCCGGGATATTCGTAACCGAAATCCACGTCACCGGTTTCTTCAAAGACTTTGATTTTTTGTTCCGGGGCGATTTCGTAAACGAGGGATTTAAGATCGTCGTTTGAGAAAAACTCCGCGTCGACGCGGACGAGTTCACCGTTAATACGAAGGATTGGTGGGCTACCGGTTGAGAGGTGAAGATCCGAAGCGCCCTGCTCCTTCATGAATTTGAAATATTGGTCTATGCGTGCCATGCGCCGAGCCGTAGCGGGAATAATGCCACGTGGCTAGACTGAGTTTTCATGTCGTAAATCTTTCTGATCGATAAAAAAAACGGGACGAGGCGTGAGCCTCGTCCCGTTTGCGTGTGATAGAATGCTTCGCGACTACTTTTTATCGAGATTAGCTTTGAGGTCTTCCTCGGTGACCTTGCTCTCGACGCCCTTGGCGGGAACCTCGGCTTTTGCAGTCCAGAGGATCGCGTTCAGCACGAGCTTGCGCTGGTCATCATTGCCCCAGCCCTTATGAAAATGGCCGCCAGTGAAGCCGAAACCGCGTCCGCCAGTCTTGCGCTCGTATGCCCATGCGACAGCTTGTGGTTGTTTGGATTCGACCGCCTTGCGTACATCCGGGTTGCCACTGTGGCTGCCGTCGCGGGGCTCGCGCTCCATCGTGGTGGCAGGAGGGATGTCTTGAAGAATTTTGATGACCTTGTCCTTGTCCATGTCAGGACGGAAGCGCATGTGAAAATACCATTCATCGTTGGTGGAAAACGGTTTCACGCCGTTTGCAATCGGGTGTTTTGGAAATTCCTTGAAGCTTGCCGTCCAGTGCGGGTTCACGCTCCAGTTTGCCTCAAAGTAACCGCCCATCCATTCAAGCATTTCTGGTCCGCCTTTTTCCTTCGGGAATTCCACTGCGTAGTGGAGGCACACGAGACCGCAGCCGCGTTTCATTTCCTCGGCAACATCCTCCAAGTGACCGAGCATGAAGTGTCCTCCACCGCCATCGGAGTAAAAGACAATGGTGTCCGCCCACTTGAGCTCTTCCTTGTTCGGCCATTCTGCGTTGAGCTTGTATTTCACCTCCACTTTATCGGCGGCGTTTTCAGTGAGGCATTTTGCAAAAAGCATGACGCCGGCGTTATGCTCGTGGTCACCGGGACCGTGGGAGGGATTGCCTGCGAGAAGCAGGACATGTTTTTTGTCAGCGGCAAAAGCCGAGGTCGCAAGCGCGAGAAATAAAAGGAGGAATTTTTTCATGATGATTTTGATTGAAAGGGGATGAAGTGTCGTAGCGATAAGCGGGCAATGGCAATCTTCTTTGTCGTGGATTTTGAATTCTCAAATCGGGTCGGATTAAAGCTAAAACCCGGCGGTCTGGATTGCCTGCTCGTGTGTGGTAAAGCGGATGAAACCGCGTCCGGCAGGACGTCCGTTTCCGCTGAGACCAAAGCCGCCGAATGGCAGCGTGGAAGGGGAGAATGTCGTCGGGAGATTGGCGTAGATATTACCGGCGAATAACTCGTCTGCCAGCGCACGAAAGCGGGATTCGCTTTTGGTGAAGACGGAGACAGTAAGCCCGAACGGTGTCGCGTTGGCTTTAACGACAGCCTCCGCATCGGTCTCGAATGTCTCGAGCTCCAGCACCGGCGCGAAAGGTTCGGCCTCCATATTGCCGGTTCCGCGACGAATCGCCGGAGTAACGTAATGGCCGCGAAGCCCGCAGACATCACTCGGCACACTCCCTGGAAGCACCCATTCGGCGGCGGTATTGATGAGCGATGAATAGCGTTCGAGGGACTGGGAGTTGATGAGTGGTCCGAGTTTGGTGGCGGGAGTCAAAGGATAGCCCGGCTTATAGCGTTCGAGCGAATGGAGGAGACACTTTTCAAAATCGGCGGCGACAGCTTTGTTTACAATAACCCGGCTGGTGGCGTTGCAGCGTTGTCCGCAAGTGAGGCAAAGTCCGTCTGCGACGGCGGTGGCGGCGAGTTCCAGGTCGGCGTCTTCGCAGGCGACAACGGCGTTGCGTCCGCCTAGTTCCAAGGCGAGTTCTTTGGAGATGTCGGCAGCGAGTTCCTGCGCAAGAGCGCGTCCAGCCGTAACCGAGCCCGTGAAGCAGACTGCGCGCGTAAGGGGATGCTTGCAAAGGGATATCGCTTGGGCGGCACCGCCTTGCACGAGACCGAAAGTTCCCGGCGGTAAATGCTGTTGCATCAATCTGGCGTAATGGCCTGCGACATTGGCGGCGAGTGGAGACGGTTTGAATATTACGGGGTTGCCTGCGAGGAGATGGGCGACATTGGCGCCGTGACCGAGGTGCAGGGGAAAGTTGAAAGGACCGATGACTACGGCCAAACCGCGTGGTCGCTGCCGGACTTGGGCTGGATGGGGACCGTCAGTGATCGTTTGCGGACGAAGATGGTTTTCGGCGTCTTGAAAGGAGAGATCGAACTTTGCGATTACAGCGGCAACTTCGCCCAAAGACTCCGTGATAGGTTTGCCGGTTTCAGTGGCGATTTCCCGGGCAAGCTCCTCTTTTGCTTCAGTGATCGCTGACTGGGCATTTTTCAGAAGCTCGATTCTTTGGGATAAGGGTGTGTTGCTCCAGTTCCGGGATGCGTCGGACGCTTCTTTTATAATTGGTGCAACAACCGTGGCCTGAACCGCTGGAAGCTTGAGCGAAAGGTTGCCTGGGGAGAAGTTTTGCCAGCTTTCCTGAGTGAGATAATTCATGAAGCGGATTTAGGAGTTAAATAATTAATATTATAAATGCACATTTTGTTTTTAGCAACGGTAGGGGCAAAAGGAAACCGGCTTGTGAGGTGTCACAAGCCGGTTTCTAAATCAATATTTCAGGTTGGTTATGCCTTTGCTGTCGTCTTTTTTTCAGCGTCCGCCTTCATGCTCGATGAGAGCTGGTTGACACGCTGGCGCATGACTTTCCCTGATTTAAACTTAACCGTGGCGCGTGCCGGGATGTCGAAACGGCTTCCTGGCTGGTTAGGATTGCGTCCTACGCGTGGCTTGGTGAGTTTCACTTCAAACACACCGAAATTGCGGAGTTCGATGCTGTTTCCTTTAGCGAGCGACTCTACGATCATATCCAGCGTGCGCTGGACGACGTCGAAAACCTCATGTTGAACCATACCCGTTTCGTTACTGATGTTAACGACGATCTCGCGTTTTGTTAATGTTGCCATATAAAGTTAATTGCTAAGGGAGTTAATTGTTTAAACTTAAGCAGCTTTCATGGGAGGAATTCAAGGTTTTTATCATTTCGGAATATAAAATCTCATAAATTACATACGACATCATTTGCTTTAACATGCGGACTTCCAGCCATCTCTGTGCCATTAAGAAGAGGATATTTAGCGCCTAAAATAATCTTTGGGCTTGGGCTTGGATTCGGGAAAAGTCTCGGGGGCAACCTCGTATGCAGTCTTAAAATGCGTTTTTACCAGTTTGGTAAGCTCGGAAGTTCCTTTTTGAGAAGCAATCTCAGTCGCCACTGTCTTCACTAATGCGGAAGCGCCCCGCGGTATTTTTATCGCATACTGGCGGCTGGTTTTGTCCATCCAGTCGATAAATGCCTCGCGAGCAAGGATGGAGGCCGCAGCTACTGCGGGATCACTTTCGGCCTTGGTTCGGGCGTCGAGCACAATGCCTTGTCCTCGTTCGAGTAGAGCGCGCTTAATAAGCACAGGGTTTGCAAACTGATCGCTCAATGCGCGAGGGCAATCGGGCTGGAGTTCCAGCACGTTTTCGATGACCCGGGCGTGTCCCCAGGCGAGTAGTTTATTTAGATTGCCAAATTTCTTATAGATCGCGTTGTATTTTTCCGGGCCGATGCAGACCACACTGGAGGCGACTTCCTCTGTGTGGCGGATGATGTCGGCCAGCTCGCGGATTTTGGAATCGCTGCCGATCTTTTTACTGTCGGTCACGCCTGCCTGCACTAAACCACGAACGGCTTCAGCATTGGTATAGCAGCCAGCGATCACCAGCGGGCCGAAGAAATCGCCCTTGCCGCTTTCATCCACGCCAATATGCGGCTCGAACCAGTCTGGATGATGGATCTCATCATAGCCTAGACGCGCTTCACCCAGGATTTCCGGCTCCAGCGTAAATTTCACGAATTCCTCTGTCCCGCGTCCCTGAATCACACATTTCGGCCCTTTCTCATAAAGCGCCAGCGTGAGCTTGTCCTTCTGAGCAAAATACCGCGTATAAGGGCGCGTCTCGAATTTCCAGCCCTGTTCCTGCAAAAGCGCGTGTAGTTTGTTTGCCTGATCGGGATTGATCGGACAGGTGTGCAGAGTGATCGGCGCCGGGCCGTCTTCAGGGGATGCGCTTTTTTTTGTCATGTGGGAGTTGCTTGATGGAATCCTCGTACGTTTGGTCTGTGTGCATAGGACTTCCGGCTTCCAATGACTACCCCAAAAAAAGCGTCCACAATCGGAGTTGGTGCAGTAAGCTCGGAAACGTGAGTGCCCCAAATTCACAGACAGGTCTGCGTGCGGAAGGCGGGTTTTATTTTAGAAGATACCTCTCTTTGCAGAGAGCGCTCCGAGCAAACTCTGATGCGAAGTGGTGGATTTGGAGATGCATCTTTTACCCGATTCTTCTGCTGATAGCTTTTGTGTTTTTAGAAGACTGGCCAAAACACGAACCCGGTGTTGAAGATCGTGCGTTTTACGGGCTCATAGGAGTGTGTTAGATTCTGGCACCGCCTTATTTGATTTGTGTACTTTTCGGTGTGTTTCAGTTGCTGCTTTTGTATATCAAACGCTGCCGTTTAAAGAAGGAGATCGCTCAACTCCATCCGGATATTGCCAGGATCTACGCAAAAGAATGTGAGATTTCCCTGCTTCTCTATTCGCTGAAAAAGACACAGGAACGTTATAAACAGGTTGTGGTGATCGTGATTGGATTGGGATCCTTGGCGATCGGTTTGTTGGTCTATTTCGGTTTTAGAAAATTTTCCCCGGGCTTCTCTTCCGTGGAACCACGCGGGTTATATTTGTTTTTTAATATCACGCTCCCTCTTGCGTTGATAGCTGTCTATGAGTTTGTAATCAGCGCGGTCATTCGTCGTTCTTTAATCAAGCGTTTTCGAAGTGTTGAAAAGCCGCCGATCATCTCATAAACTCGTTTTCGAAAGTAATACCCTCATCCTTTGATACTCGTGCCCGACTTGGAGACATCTTCATTAAAAGCCATCCGAACGGCGCTCCTGCGCTGGTATAAAAAGCACGGGCGAGATCTTCCCTGGCGGCGCACACGGGATCCTTATGCGATCATGGTTTCGGAGATCATGCTCCAGCAAACGCAGGTCGCGACGGTGATTCCTTATTTTGAGCGATGGATGAAACGCTTCCCGGATATCGTCTCGCTCGCCCGTGCAGAGGAAAGCGATGTGCTCAGCCTCTGGCAGGGGCTTGGGTATTACTCGCGCGCCCGGAATTTGCATCGGGCGTCGCGTCATGTGATGAAGTTTCACCAAGGCAAAATTCCCGCTGATCCGGAGGCGATTCGTGCGTTTCCGGGGGTTGGACGTTACACGGCCGGTGCGATCTCGAGCTTTGCCTTTGATTTACCCGAGCCACTGGTGGATGCCAATGTCGCCCGTGTTTTCTCCCGTTTGCTCGATCTGGAGACGCCCATCGATAGCACGGCGGGCAGTCGGGTTTTGTGGGAGCTGGCTTCCTTGCTTGTGCCGGAAAAAGGAGCGCGTCTTTTTAATAATGCACTGATGGAGTTGGGCGCGACGCTGTGCACGGCGCGAACACCACGCTGCGAGGAATGTCCTGTGCAAAAAAACTGTCTCGCGTTCGAGCGCGAGACGGTCGCCGTGCGGCCCGTGAAAAAGGCACGCCGCAAGACAGAGGAGATTATAGAGTCCTGCGGTTGGGTTTTTGCAAAGGGGCGTCTGCTTTTGGAGCAGCAGATTGGCAAGCGATGGAAAGGCCTGTGGAAGCTCCCGCTTTTACACAAAGCGCCCGGAGACAAGCCGCTTTTGGAGAGCCGCTACCCTTTTACTTATCATCGCGTGATGCTGGGGATCTACTTGGCTGCGCGCGCAGGGCTATCTGGCAACAAGCTCACGTGGTTTTCGGTCTCGGAGCTAAAGACACTGCCGCTGGTGGCTCCGCATCGCCGGGCGATTGAGCAGCTGCTATCGGTAAAGAGGCGATCTGTCTGTTCAGCCGGATTCGACTGATCTGTCGGATGAGTCCTACTGCCTCTCGTATTCACCCTTGGAAGTCTTCTTCCACACTTTAAAGCCCGCCTTTTTGGCATCCGTAACAGAAAGCGGCTTCGTGATTTTAGGGGTATTGACCGAGGAGATGATCTTCCGAACTTCCTTTTTGCAAAGCGGACATTGCGTAAGCGGCTCACGATCCATCGGACGGTTGATCTCAAAGGAGCCACCGCAGATTTTGCAGTCACCTTCACACACTTCATACACGTAAATCGGCATAATACTGAATATGGAGCAAAGCGGGATGGCTCGCAATCCCGCAGCCGGATAATTTTGAAGCACAATCATCTTGGGCGTCCGGTTGACTTGCTGCGTGGCGTCTCCTAGCTTGGCGGCATGCTGACCCTTACCGATTCGGCGGTTAAACACCTCGTTAATATTATTGGCGGACAAGAAGATCCCGCCAAGGGGCTGCGTATCTATATAGAAAAAGGTGGTTGCGCGGGGTTGAGCTACGAGATGAAGCTCGATCTGCCTAAGGCGGATGACACGCTGGTTGAACGGGATGGTGCACGCTTGATGGTGGATGCGGAAAGTCTTACCTATCTCAACGGCTCGACGATTGATTATTGCGACGATCTTTCCGGCACCGGTTTTCAAATCAAAAACCCCAATGCGGCCCGTTCCTGTGGCTGCGGCACCTCGTTTGAGGCGGCTCCCACATCAGAAGCATAAAGGCTGATGAAGGGAGATTACGACAGTATGGGCAGCTCTGGGAGGCGTTCGAACAGCTGGTTTTGGTGGTCTATCTTGTTGTTGCTGATGGCAGCGGCGTGTCTGGCGAGTTGGCTTTGGAGCTTTTATATCATCGCGCATCCGGAGATTCCGGCCAACTATCGCTTTCTCAAAAAGATTAAACGGATCGATCCTCCTAAGCGTTTTAAAACGACGGATTCACCGAAAGGGGAGTTTCTCCCGGTAAAGAAGCTTTATGAGCGTTACAGCTTGATGGGGCTGGCTGAGCTCGAGCGGGAAAACGCGGAGTTGTTACGCGATTACCTGATGAACTATCGCGAGACGAAAAGACCGGTGCGTTATATGATCGGCAAATATGACATCATAGAAAGTCATGCATTAGGTGAGAAGGATTTTATTCCAACCGGAGTGGCCGCGCTCTCGCAGTCGGAGGATTTTTCGCAGGTGTTGCTGGAGCAAATTCTTCCTGCACCGAAGGAGAGTGTGCCGCGCATGCTGGAGTTTCTCACGCAGGGAGGCGACATCCGGCTGGAGCGCTCGCAGGATCTTTATGCATTGCTTCATGTCGAGCGTCTCACGGACGGACGGATGCAATTCAGCGCAATCTCACTTCCTTATGCGGGGTGGAAGCTGAAGTCGGGAAAAGGAAATATTACGCTGAAGTCGCCGGAGGAACTAGGCGTGACCTTGAACATGGAAAACGGCCTACCGGTCTTTCATGGTAAACCGATGGAGGAAGCTCTGGCGTCTTATCATGAATATCGCCGCAAGCAGCTCGCAGCAACGAGCGACACGGAGGCGCTGAATGATGTGCAGTTTATCCGGGAGGAGGATTTGGCTCCTGTTCTTTCTGCGCCTGTAATCGCGCCCGCAATTGAGGAAACCCCTAAGACGGAGCCGAGTTTTTCCCCGTTAAAGCCTCCTGGCGGAAAGCCTGTCGCTGCGGCACCACCACCGCCACGCTTTATCCCGGTGCCGCCTCCTGCGGTGCCTCCGCCGCCGCCAAAGGCGATTATTCCAAAGGCTGCGCCACCAGCGCCGGTGATGGCTGAAAAACCTCCTGAGCAACCGCCTGAACCCGCCAAGCCTGTTGTGCCGCCTGCGGTTTCAATTGCGGCTGTGACTGCACCCCCTGCGCCGGCTCCGCCTGTAGAGGAAGCGGCTATTCCCGTTGCCAAGCCAGTTTTGAAACCATTTCTCAACACCAACTCTCCTGTGAAAAAAATGGTAGGTGTGAAGGAAGCGAGCGGCATGGTGGAAAAATTCACGCCAGCTTCCGGTGCTTATCTTACCGGCGAATTTGTCGTCACAGGGGTAGTCGGGCAGCGCGTAGCAATGCGTTCCAGGGCTTCCATCAATAATCCAGATGCCGATCCCACCAAACCCGGCAGCGAAGCCGCGCTCATCGTGCTGGATTATCCAGCCGGGGTGACGCCGCCACTGAAAGACGCGACGGTTTCTCCCGGAGCCGAGACAGGCTTACGCATCCGCAATGTCGTGAGAGGCAAGTTCGGTCAGATCACCATCGTGACCGATCAGCCACTGGAGTAGCTAGTTGCGGAATACATCACGCGACTCTTTAAGAGACTGTTGATCTGCAATGACTCGAAATATTCAGAAGCAACCTCACCTTGTTTCTACGAATTCATCGCGATTTGTCACGTTTCTGTCACTCCTTTTCCATTCTCCGCCAGACTCTGATAGAATCTGGCGGAGCCTACGGGACTCGAACCCGCATTAAGCTTATCCCGTTGTTGCACTTACGTGCGTATCAGTGCTCTTCATTAGCGCTTTATGCAAAAACACAATTTTAGGCATTATTGCACCAAGATGCACCGAAATGAAAATTAGTTGTCATCCCGTGTCATCCACCCGGGAATCATGACTTCGGTACAAACTTCCAAGGAACATTTTCATCAAGGGGCACCTAGTAGAAGTAGGATTGCCGCTGCCAATACAGCCAACATTATAGATGTTTTTAGTTCGGGGACAGCAGTGCATATAATTCGACGCGGGTCTGCTCCTAAAACGATGGCAAGAAAAAACATTTTGGAATGTAAATGCACCGGGATGCACTGAGTGACGTCGGGCGGAAGAAACCTCTCCCTTTAACTTAATCTCAAAATAGTCGTGCTATCACTTACTCCTGCGAAAAGTAGAACCTGAAAACTCTACCCAAGCAACCCATGCTGCCCACAGCGTGTCGTTCATTGGAAAATAGAAGTGAGATTGAAAATAGAAAGCAAATATTCCGTGCGACTCGATTGCACGAAAGGTGGAACTAATAATTCCACTGAGGAGTGCAGCATTGCCTCCGGATTTCAGATCCGGAGAGGTAATGCATACTTTCTGCCCTGAGC
>Ga0209181_10000732_pt1 | contig 60672 bp, 63 predicted proteins | sample MAT05_FD_187208 | JGI IMG/M metagenome (GOLD analysis project Ga0209181, IMG submission 187208) | Freshwater microbial communities from Lake Fryxell liftoff mats and glacier meltwater in Antarctica - MAT-05 (SPAdes) (version 2) | ecosystem: Environmental > Aquatic > Freshwater > Ice > Liftoff...
GGACCCTACAACTGCCGCTGACGCGCCAGGGGCGGATTGCGCTCAAAGTAACGCCGGATGCCGCTGGCCAGCGCCGTCACGAGTTCGGTCCGGAAGGCCGGGTCGCGCAGCCGGCTTTCTTCTTCCGGGTTGGAGATGAACGCCGTCTCCACCAGGATGCTCGGGATGTCGGGCGCCTTCAGCACCGCAAAACCTGCCTGCTCGACCTGGCCCTTGTGCAGCCGGCCGACACGGCCGATGCGGGACAGCACTTCATTGCCGATCTTCAGGCTGTCCTTGATCTGCGCCGTGGTGCTCATGTCCAGCATCGCGCGCAGCACCTGCGTGTCGCGCACGTTGGCGACGTTGATGCCGCCCACCTGGTCGGCGGAGTTTTCGCGTTCGGCCATCCAGCGCGCGGCGCTGCTGCTGGCGCCCTTGGTGCTGAGCGCAAAGACGCTGGCGCCGCGTGCTTCGGGTTTGAAGAAGGCGTCGGCGTGGATGCTGACGAACAGGTCAGCTTGCACCCGACGTGCCTTGCGCACACGTTCGTTCAGCGGCACGAAGAAGTCGGCGTCGCGCGTCATCATCACGCGCATGCCGGGCACGGCGTTGAGCTTGTCGCGCAGTTGCAGCGCGACGGCCAGCACCACATCCTTTTCACGCAGGCCGGTGGGGCCGACGGCGCCGGGGTCTTCGCCGCCGTGGCCGGGGTCCAGAGCCACGATCACCAGACGGTCCACGCGGCGCCGCTCTTCGGCCGTGGCGGGGGCCGGGGGCGGCGCCGGCGCCGGGGTGCCCAGTGCCACTGGCGGTGACGCTGAAGCCGCGGCGACGGGTGGCGCTGCCATCGCGCTGGCGGCCGTCTGAGGGGCCTGTGCGGATGGCAAGGGCAGCGCGGGTGCACCCGGCCTGTCCACACGCGCGATCAGTTCGCCCAGGGCGTCTTGCACGGCCCGCGCGGCGCGCTGCTCGGCCGCTTCCTTGTCGCGTATCAGCGCCAGCAGCGGGTCCACTTCCTGCACCGGGAAGAGGTCGAACACCAGCCGGTGCCGGTAGGCCGCCACCGGCGCCAGCGTGAACTGTTCCGGCCGCACGGGTTGCTTCAGGTCAAACACCAGCCTCACCACGCGGGGCTGGAACTGGCCCACGCGCACACCGGTGATGAAGGGGTCGTCGGCGCGCACGGCGCCCACCAGTTCGCGCAGCGCGGGGCTCAGTTCCAGGTTGCTGATGTCCACCACCAGGCGGTGCGGCGCCTGCGTCAAGAGGTGCGTGGCCTGCAGGGCCTGGTCGGATTCGATGGTGACGCGGGTGTAGTCGCGCGCCGGCCACAGGCGCACCGCCACGATGGTGGCGCCCAGCGCCATGTCGTGTGCGCCGAGCAGCAAGGCCAAATGGCCCATCGACCGCAGCGCGGCGCGGCGGGTTCGGTTCGTCATGGCAAGAGCGCCATGCCGCGCGCGGTGCCGGCTTCAACCACCACGGTGCGGTGGCCGTCGGTCTCGGGTTCAATGTGGATCCGCAGGTCGGCCAGCGGCAGCAGATCCTTTGCGTGTTGCGGCCATTCGACGAGCTTCAGGCCGGGCTCGGCAAAGACATCGCGCAGCCCCGCGTCCAGCCCTTCGCGCGCGTCGGCGAAGCGGTAGAAGTCCAGGTGCGAGATGGCCAGGTCGCCCAGCACATAGGGCTCCAGCACGGCGTAAGTGGGGCTTTTGATGCGGCCGGAGATGCCCAAGGCCCGCAGCAAGTGGCGCACGAAGGTCGTCTTGCCGGCACCCAGCGGGCCGCGCAATTCGATGCAGGCTTCGCGCAGCGCGGACCGTTTGGCAAGCGTCTGCGCGAAGGCAGCACATTCGGCTTCATCGGCCCAACGCAGGGTGCGGGTTTCTAGAATGGCTGCATGCCCGGTGAAATTCAGATCAATCCCATCCGCAAGGAGCAGCTCGTGGTGCAGCTGCGAGAGTGGGCGCATGGGCTTGGATTCTCCCAGATCGGCATCACTGGCGTGGATCTGGCGCAGGCCGAAGCAGGCCTGCTGGACTGGCTGGCAGCAGGCTTTCATGGCGGTATGGGCTACATGGCCGCGCACGGGCTGAAGCGGGCACGGCCGGCTGAGCTGATTCCGGGCACGGTGCGTGTGATCAGCGTGCGCATGGACTACCTGCCGCGGGCCGCACCTGAAGACTGGCCTGAACGGGAACACATGGCGCTGCGCGACCCGGGCCGCGCCGTGGTGTCGGTCTATGCCCGTGGGCGGGACTACCACAAGGTGCTGCGGGGCCGCCTGCAGCAACTGGCCGACAAGCTGGGTGCAGTGGTTGGCCCATTCGGCCACCGCGTCTTCACCGACTCCGCGCCGGTGATGGAGGTGGAACTGGCCACGCGAGCGGGCCTGGGCTGGCGCGGCAAGCACACGCTGGCACTGTCGCGTGACGCGGGGTCGATGTTCTTCCTGGGCGAAATCTTCATCGATCTGGCCTTGCCCACCGACGAACCCGTCAGCGCCCACTGCGGCCAGTGCAGCGCCTGCATGGACATCTGCCCCACCCAGGCCATCGTGGCGCCTTACCGTGTGGATGCGCGGCGCTGCATCAGCTACCTCACCATCGAACATGCGGGCGTCATCGCGCCCGAACTGCGACCGCTGATCGGCAACCGCATCTACGGCTGCGACGACTGCCAGCTGGCCTGCCCGTGGAACAAATACGCGCAGCGCAGTGGGCTGCCGGACTTTGACGAACGTGAAGGCTTGTCGCACGGCACGCTGCTGCAGTTGTGGGCCTGGGACGAGCCGCAGTTTCTGCGCCGCACCGAAGGCAGCGCCATCCGCCGCATCGGCTGGACACGCTGGCGCCGCAACCTGGCCATCGGCCTGGGCAATGCCTGGCGCGAGCGCGGCGACACCCAAATCGCGCGGGCCTTGCAAACCGCGCGTGGTGCGGCCGATGTGCTGGTGCAGGAACACATTGACTGGGCGCTGGCGCAGCGGGTGGCCAAGCCGTGAGGGACCGGGCCCTGCCCACAATGTGGGTTCACGCACGGCAGCCGGTCGGCGTCTTGGGCACGATACGCGTTGAACGCGCAGCCGACGCAGCGAAAACCGCAAAGACCGCAAATCCACGATGAACCGGATCCGAAGACTTCTCACTCTGCTGCTGCTGGCCGCTTCGGGCCTGGCGCAAGGCCAGGAGGCGCCGCGCATGGTGGAAGGCCAACCCTTTGTGACCCGCCTGAGGCTGCACGACACCGATCTGGTGCTGAACGGCACTGGCGTGCGCGCCGTTGCCTGGTTCAAAGGTTATGCCGTCGGCCTGTACCTGCCCGCGCGCGCCCACAGCGTGACGCGGGTGCTGGCGCAGGCGGGGCCCAAAAGGCTGCAGCTGCGCATGCTGCAGGAAGTGCCTGCCGCCGAGTTCGTCAAGGCGCTGAACAAGGGCATCGAACGCAACAGCAGTCCGGCCGAGTGGGGGGCGCTGACCGCCCGCGTGCAGCGCTTTGCCGAGCAGATCACCATCAGCGGCGCGGTGCGCAAGCGCGACGTGGTTGACCTCGACTTCGACCCCGCGCGCGGTCTGCTCTTTGCGCGCAATGGCAAACTCGTGGGTGACCCGATTCCCGGTGCGGACCTTTACGCTGCGCTGCTGCGGGCCTTTATCGGCGAGCACCCGTACGACGAACGCATGAAGGCCGGCCTCTTGGCAGCCAGCGGCCCCTGAACAACCACAAGGAGACTGAACCCATGCACCGCACTCGAATCATTTTGGCCGCCACCCTCGCGGGTGGCTTCCTGGCGCTGCCGCTGGCGGCGTCGGCGCAGGCTTACCCGACGAAGCCCGTGCGCCTGATCGTGCCCTTCGCCCCGGGCGGTACGACCGATATCGTGGCCCGCATCGTCAGCGAAAAGATGGGCGCTGCGCTCGGCCAGACGGTGGTGGTGGAAAACAAGGCCGGCGGTGGCGGGTCGGTGGGTGCGCTGGAAATGATCAAGGCACCGCCAGACGGCCATGTCCTGGGCATGGCCACGGTGTCCACCACAGCTGCCAACCCGGCCATCAACCCGAAGATCGGCTACAACCCGGCAGTGGACTTCGTGCCAGTCATCAACATCGCCGCCACGCCCAACGTGATTGCAGTGCACCCCAGCTTCCCGGCGCGCGACTACAAGGGTTTCATTGCCGAACTGAAGAAGAACCCGGGCAAGTACAGCTACAGCAGCTCTGGCACCGGCGGCATCGGCCACCTGCAGACAGAACTGTTCAAGAGCCTGGCGGGTGTGTTCATGACCCACATTCCCTACCGCGGCGCCGGCCCGGCCCTGAACGACACCGTGGCCGGGCAGGTGCAGATCATCTTTGACAACATGCCGTCGGCGCTGCCGTTCATCAAGGACGGCCGGCTCATCCCCATCGTCGTGGCAGCGCCAGGGCGGTTGGCGCAACTGAGCAACGTGCCCACCTTCAAGGAAGTGGGCCTGGAGCCGGTCAACCGCATGGCCTACTACGGCGTCCTGGCGCCCAAAGGCACGCCCAGGGAAGTCGTGGACAAGGTGGCCGCGGCGGTGAAGAAGGCGCTGGAAGACCCGAACGTGCGCAAGCGCATCGAAGACACCGGCTCGCTGATCGTCGGCAACACGCCCGAGCAGTTTGCGGCGCAGATGAAGGCCGAACTCGAGGTGTACAAGCAGGTGGTGGTGAAGCAGAAGCTGTCTTTGGAGTGATGCCCACGGAGGTGGTGGCGGAGGTGGTGGCGGAGTCCGCAGCGACACCGGTGACCGCACCGGCGCCGTCCAGCCAGGCCGCCATCGACCGCTTCATCGACGCGCTGTGGATCGAAGACGGCCTGGCGACACTGACGCTGGCCGCCTACCGGCGCGACCTGAGCCTGTACGCAGCCTGGCTGCGGGCCGGCAACGGCAAGGGGCTGCAAGCCAGCACCGAAGTTGATTTGCTCGGCTTCATGGCCGAACGCCACGCCAGCACCCGCGCCACCACGGCCAACCGGCGCCTGACTGTCTTCAAGCGGTATTTCCGCTGGGCGTTGCGTGAGGGCCTCATCACGTCCGACCCCACACTTCGTCTTCAGGCCGCACGCCAGCCGCTGCGCGTGCCGAAGACGCTGTCGGAAGCGCAAGTGGAAGCCCTGCTGGCCGCGCCCGACGTGGCCACACCACTGGGCTTGCGCGACCGCACGATGATCGAACTGATGTACGCCAGCGGCCTGCGCGTGAGTGAACTGGTGCAGGCCAAGACCGTGCACCTGGGTCTGGACGAAGGGGTGCTGCACGTGCTGGGCAAGGGCGCCCGCGAGCGCCTGGTGCCCTTCGGCGCCGAAGCACACGAATGGCTGCGCCGCTACTTGGCGCAAGCGCGTGCCGTCATTCTGGGCGCGCACAGCAGCGACGCGCTCTTCGTCACCCGCCTGGGCGCAGGCATGACGCGGCAGATGTTCTGGCACCTGATCAAACGTTATGCCATCCAGGGCGGCGTGACCGCACCGCTGTCACCGCACACCTTGCGCCATGCCTTTGCCACCCACTTGCTGAACCACGGCGCCGACCTGCGCGCGGTGCAGATGCTGCTGGGGCACGCCGACATCGGCACGACGACGATCTACACCCACGTCGCGCGGGAACGTTTGCGGCTGTTGCACTCGGCACACCACCCGCGCGGCTGAACGAAAAAAGCCGGTCTTGCGACCGGCTTTTGTGTCCGACAGTGCCCGAAGGCCCGGATCAGAAGTTGTGGCGCACGCCCACGGCCAGCGAGTTGAAGTCCGACGCGTAAGGCGTCGAGCGCTCGGCGTCGATCTTGGTGTAGTAGCCGTACACCTTGGTGCGCTTGCTCAAGTTGTAGTTGTAGCCCAGCGTGTACTGCTTCGCGCCGCTGTTGTTGACACGGCTGTAGTCGCCAGCCTTGCCCACGTTGACGTGGAACTCGCTGGCGCCAAGGGCATACATGCCCGACAGGCGGACGTTGGTGCGGTTGCCCAGGTTGGCGCCGTAGCCGTCGGTGTCGCGCTGAACCATGCCGCCGAAGGTGAACGAACCCATCTCGTACAAGGCACTGACAGCGACTTGCTTGGCGGTCGCGTTCTTCTCGTAGCCCAGGCCCAGGTGCAGGCCGCCGAGTTGGTAATTGGCGGCGAAGTCATAGCTGCGGGTGCGCATGACACCGGCGTCGCGAACGCCTTCACCGGCGCTGACGGCGCCTTCCAGGGTCAGGCCCTTGACGAACTCGGGCGTGCGGTAGGCCAGCTTGTTGATGTTGCGGCCGATGTAGGCGTACAGCGCGTCGCTGGACGTGCCCGTCTCGTGGTTGTGCATGCCGATGTAGTCGGACGTGGCGTAGTAGGCTTCGCTGGTGAAGGTGCCCAGGCGGATCATGCCGAAGCCGCCGGCCAGGTTCACTTCACTCTGGCGGCCCCAGAACTGCGACGCCGCCGTGCCGGTGTCGGGGCTGAAGCCGTGTTCAAGCACGAAACCGGCCTTCAGTCCGCCACCCAGGTCTTCGATGCCCCTGAAGCCGATGCGCGAAGCGTTGTTCTCCATCTTGCTGAGCTTGGTGCCATTGAGGTCTTGGCGCTCCAGCGTCAGGTTCAGGCGGCCGTAGATCGTGACGCTGCTTTGGGCCGCGGCAACGCCGGTGGCCAGGGTGGCGAATGCGCCAATAGCGGCAACGATGAGGGTGCGCTTCATGTAGGTCCTTGAAGAAGTTGATTGAAAGAGCCGCAGCGCAGAGGGCTGCGAATCGGTGAAATGAAGTCTATAGGCCAACCCCGGGCAAACCCGCGCTATGGCCCATGCTGCACTGCAAAAACGGCTTGCAGCGCAGCTTCCGCGCAACACTTGCGGGCTTCAGCGGCCGCGCAAATGGGCCGGTGCTTCCAGCCGTTTGGCCAGCAGCGACAGGGTCAAGGTCAGCACCAGATAGACCGCGGAGATCGCCAGATAAGGCTCCCAGTAGCGGGAATAAGCCCCTGCCACGGTGCGCGCCGCCAGGGCCAATTCCGCCAGGCCGATGGCCGACACCAGCGACGAATCCTTGATCAGCGTGATGCCCTCGTTCACCAGCGCCGGCACCATGCGCCTGAAGGCCTGCGGCAGCACCACGAAGCGCATGGCCTGCGCGTGTGTCAGGCCCACGCTGTACGCAGCCTGGGTCTGGCCGCGGTGGATGCTCTGGATGCCAGCGCGGAAGATCTCGCTGATGTAGGCGCCCGCGTTCAGGCTCAGCGCCAGGCAGCCCGAGAAGAAGGCGCCGTGCTCCTGGCGGAAGGTGCGCGCGGCTTCGCCGCTCAGCAGCAGGCCGCCGTCGGGGTGGATCAGCGCCGGCATCAGCGCAAAGTGCACCAGCAGGATCTGCACGAAGAGCGGCGTGCCGCGAAAGAAGGTGACGTAGGCCACCGTCACTGCGCGCGCCACTTTCAGCACAAGCCTGCCCACCAGAGTGGCAGGCTGCGGTGCGTCGGTCGATGTGCTGATGAGCCCGAACACCACGCCCAGCACCAGCCCGACGCCGATGGCCACCAGCGTCAGCTGCACAGTCATGAAAAGGCCGCTCACGAAGAGCGGCCCGTAGCCGGCAAGGATCTCCCAGCGAAGATCCATCGATGGGCCCCTTTGTGCGGCTTACTTGGAAGCTGCAGGCGCCGGCGCGGCGGCGGCCTTGGGCGGCGGGGCGCCGAAGTACTTGGTGAAGATGGCGTCGTAAGTGCCGTCGGCACGGATCTCGGCCAGGCCCTTGTTCAGCTTGGCCTGCAACTCGGCGTTGCCCTTCTTCAGCGCGATGCCGTATTGCTCGGGCACAAATTCCTTGTCAGAAATGCTCTTGAACTTGCCGCCCGGGTTGTTGGCCACGTAGTTGATGACCACGCCGTTGTCGGCCACGACCGCGTCCACGCCACCGGCTTCCAGTTCTTTCAGCGCCAGCGGGGTGGACTCGAAGCGCTTGATGGCCGTGCTGGTCTTGCCCAGCAGCTTGGTCACCGCTTCGTCGCCGGTGGTGCCGGTCTGCACACCGACCTTGAGCTTCTTCAGGTCGGCGAACTTGGTGATCTTGCTGGTCTGCTTGATTGCAATCAGCTGCTGCGCGTCGAAGTAAGGGTCGCTGAAATCCATCGTGCCCTTGCGCTCGGCGGTGATGGTGACGGCCGAGACGATCATGTCGCGGTCGCCCTGCCCCAGCGCGTTGAAGATGCCTTCCCAGGGGGTGTTGACAAACTTCACCTCGATGCCGGCCTTCTTGGCCACTGCTTGCACGACTTCGATGTCGAAGCCGACGATCTCGCCCTTTTCGTTCTGGCTCTCGAAGGGTGCGTAGGCGGCGTCGGTGCCCACCACATAGACCTTGGCCGGTGCAGCCGGTGCTGCGGCGGACGCCACGACGGCGGCTGCAGGCGGCGCTTCCTTCTTGCCGCAGGCAGCCAGCAGCAGGCCGGCAGCGGCAAGGCCGGCAATCTGGAGGAAACGGCGGGTGGTCAGATGGGTCATGGTGCGATTCAGGTGGGATGCTGTGGTGGCAGGCAGTGTAAACCGGCAACCGTGCGAAGCATCACGCTGCGCGGCATCACGCAACGTCCCGTTGCTTCACGAACCCAGCGCAGCAATCTCCGCGGCGGTGAAGCCCGCCGCCAGGCGCGCGCCGTGGTTGAAGGGCGGCCGCAGTGTGGGCGCATGGTGGCGCGCCGCCAGCACCGCGTAGTGCGCCACCGGCTCATGGCCGTCGCGCGCGCACAGCCAGCGGTACCAGTGGTTGCCGATGGCGACATGGCCAATTTCGTCGCGCAGGATGACGCCGAGGATGGCCACCGCGGCTTCGTCGCCGGCCTGCCGCAGGCGCGCCTGCATCGGCGGCGTGGCGTCCAGCCCGCGTGCCTCCAGCGTGCGCGGCACCAGGGCCATGCGCGCCGTGATGTCGCCGGCAGTGCGCGCGGTCATGGCCCACAAGCCATCGTGCGCCGGAAAGTCACCGTAGGCACGGCCCAGGGTCTGCAGGTGGTCGCTCAGCAGCGTGAAGTGCAGCGCTTCTTCAGCCGCCACCTGCAGCCAGTCGCGGTAGTAGCGCTCAGGCATGCCGGGGAAGCGCCACACCGCGTCCAGCGCCAGGTTGATGGCATTGAGTTCGATGTGCGCCACGGCGTGCAGCAGCGCCGCGCGGCCATCGGGCGTGAAGGGTGAACGGCGCTTGAGCGCCGCCGGTGCCACCAAGGTCGGACGTTCGCTTCGGCCCGGCAACGGGCCTTGCGGATGCAACACGGCGGCGGTGTCGATGCAGTCCTTGGCGGCCGGATGCAGCAGGCGCGCGGCAGCGGCCTTCTCGGGCGGGTGTGCCAGCAACAAGGCCTTCAGGGCGGCGGACCGGAGTTCCATCCCTAGAATTATCGATCGCGCCCGGTTCGGGCGACACCAGGAGCCGCCTTGGCCATCTACCAACTCGGGGACACCGTCGAAGGCCGCCCCCGCATCGCGCCCACCGCCTGGGTGGCCGACAGCGCGCAGGTCATCGGCCGCGTCAGCCTGGCCGGTAACGCCAGCGTTTGGTACGGCGCCGTGCTGCGCGGCGACAACGAATGGATCAGAGTCGGTGCGCGCAGCAATGTGCAGGACGGCAGCGTGCTGCACACCGACATGGGCTCACCCTTGACGCTCGGTGACGACGTCACCATCGGCCACCAGTGCATGCTGCACGGTTGCACGGTGGGCGACGGTTCGCTGATCGGCATCCAGGCGGTGGTGCTCAACGGCGCGCGTATCGGCAAGAACTGCCTCGTGGGTGCCGGCTCCATCGTCACCGAGGGCAAGGAGTTTCCGGACAACAGCCTGATCTTCGGCAGCCCCGCCAAGCGGGTGCGCGAACTGTCGCCCGAACAGATCGCGCGCATGCACCTGGGTGCGGCCCACTACGTGGAAAACGCCCAGCGCCACCAGCGCGGCCTGCGCCGGATCGATTGATGAGCGCCCCCAGGCGGCGTTGCCGCCGCCCCCCAAGGGGGTATGCGTAAAGTAACCGAGTGACATTTACCCATGAGCAGCCTGACCAAGTTTCTCTTCGAAGGCCTGCCGGTGCGCGGCATGCTCGTGCGGCTGGACGACGCGTGGCAGGAAGTCCTGCGCCGCCGCCAGACCGTGGGCGAACACGCGCCCGAAGTGCGTCTGCTGCTGGGCGAGATGGCGGCGGCGGGCGTGTTGATGCAGGCCAACATCAAGTTCAACGGTGCGCTGGTGCTGCAGGTCTTTGGCGACGGGCCGGTGAAGCTGGCGGTGGTGGAGGTGCAGCCGGACTTCAGCTTCCGCGCCACCGCCAGCGTGGTGGGCGACGTGCCGGCCGGCGCGCAACTGGAAGCGCTGCTCAATGTGCACGGCCAGGGCCGCTGCGCCATCACGCTCGACCCCAAGGACAGGTTCCCCGGCCAGCAGCCGTACCAGGGCGTGGTGCCCCTGCATGGCGACCAGCGTGAACCGCTGCAGCAGGTGCAGCAGGTGCTGGAGCACTACATGCTGCAGTCCGAGCAGCTCGACACCCGTCTGGTGCTGGCCGCCAATGACGGCGTCGCTGCCGGCCTGTTGATCCAGCGCCTGCCGGTGGAAGGCGCCGGCAATCTGCAAGGCGCGGCGCGGCGCAATGAAGACGAGATCGGCATCAACGAAGCCTTCAACCGGATCGCCCTGCTGGCGGCCACGCTGACACGCGAAGAGCTGCTGAGCTTGCCCAGCGACCAGATCCTGCACCGCCTGTTCTGGGAAGAGACCGTCCGTGTCTTCGAACCCGAGGCACCACGCTTTGCCTGCACCTGTTCACGCGAGCGAGTGCGCAACATGCTGCGTGGGCTGGGGCGTGAAGAAAGCGAAAGCCTGATTGCCGAGCGCGGCGAGGTGGAAGTGGGCTGCGAGTTCTGCGGCCTGCAGTACCGCTTTGACGCGGTGGATGTAGGCGAGATGTTCACGCCGGTCCGCGACCAGCCGCCGGCCAGTGCCGGGGTGCAGTGAACGCCGTCTGACCGGCTACTTTCGAAGCCGGCGCAGCGCCCTTTCCTGGTCGGGCAGGCAACATTCACAAGCCCAGACGCGGTTTGCATTTCGTGCTGAAGGCGTATCGAGGCCGGTGAACAGACCACTGGCCGGACGCTCCACCGCGCCCGCGCGAAGGCGTGACGCCACGGCGGCCAGTGCATGCTGCACACGGGCTTCACCCGCGCCGCAGACCACGGCGAAGTCAATGCCGTGCGCCTGCATCAGGTCGCGCAGCGCGTGGTCCACGGGCCCCTGCACCTGCGGCCCTTCGCGCTGCAGGCCGTCGGCCACCCACGGCAGGTCGATGGCGGTCAGCAGCGTCAGGGCGATGCGGCGGCGGTGCAGCAGCGCGGCGCGGTCGTCCAGGCTGCGGTCGTTGAAGACGACGCGGCTGTACACCGCGGTCATCAGCGCCGTGGTGTCGCAGACCACGATGTCATGCATGGCGGCCGCCGCGTCGATGCGTTCGTGCTGCGCACGCAGGATGCTGGCCTGTTCGTGGGCGAGCGGTGTGCGGCCGCTGTGTTCGCACCATTCGCGCAGCAGTTCAGGCACCCACGCCACACGGCGGCCGGTCTCGGCGGCCAGCCGCTGCGCCAGCGCGGCGGCCAGCGTCGTCTTGCCAGTGCTTTCGGCACCGACGATGGCAATGCACAGCGCTTCAGGCATGGTCCGCCACCTTGCGCCGCCAAGCCTGCCAGCCAATCACTGACAGCACCGCAAACACACCGTACAACACGACCGTCAGCCACAGCCCCTTGTAGGCAAAGAGTGCCACGCTGACGATGTTGACGGCCAGCCACACGGGCCAGTTGTCCACGAATTTGCGACCCAGCAGGATCTGCCCGGTTACGCTGGCGGCGGTGGGCAGCGCGTCCAGAAAGGGCACGTCGCTGTCGGTGCCGTGTTTCAGCAGCAGGCCCAGCAACGGCCAGGCGGCGAGCGTGGCCGCCAGGGCCCACAGCCGCTGCTGCGGCCGCAGATGGCGCACAGGCAGTGGCACGCCCGTGTTGGTGGTGCCGCGCAGCCACTGCCACCAGCCCCACAGCGCCAGCACCACGAAGACGAATTGCAGCGTGGCTTCGCCATAGAGTTTGCTGTCGGCGAAGAGCAGCGCATACAGCAGCGAGCTGACGATGGCCAGCGGCCAGCCGACAGGATGGACGCGCAAGTTGGCCCACACCATCAGAAGGGCCAGCACGAAGGCCACGATCTCCAGCGCCGTGACGGGGGCGCCCCAGAGCGTGAAGGCGGGCAAGAGGGCAGGCCGTGTCGCATTCAGCAAACCGTCAACCCAGCCGTGAACCCAGCCGTGAAGCCAGCCGTGAAGCCAGCCGTCAACCCAGCCGCGAAGCCAGCCATCCATCAGCGCGACACTCACTGCTTCTTCGCAGTGACCTGAACCAGGATTTCGTCGGGCCGCACCATGCCGAGTTCAGCGCGCGCCTTCTCCTCGACCATCTCCAGCCCGTCCTTGAGGTCACTCACTTCGGCAGCCAGGCGGTCGTTGCGGTCGCGCGCTTTCACGTTGGCCGCACGCTGCGCGTCCAGCTGCTTTTGCAGCCCCATCACATACGGCAGGTTGCCCTTGCCCAGCCACAGGTCACCCTGCACCACCACGAGCAGGCCGGTCAGGATGATCGGGGCCCACTTCATCGCGGCTTACTTCAGGCTACGGAAGGCCGCACGGCCGGGGTAGCTGGCCACATCGCCCATGTCTTCTTCGATGCGCAGCAGCTGGTTGTACTTGGCCATGCGGTCGCTGCGGCTCAGAGAACCGGTCTTGATCTGGCCGGCGTTGCTGCCGACTGCAATGTCGGCGATCGTGTTGTCTTCGGTCTCGCCGCTGCGGTGGCTGATGACGCTGGTCCAGCCCGCACACTTGGCCATCTCGATGGCCGCGAAGGTTTCGGTCAGCGTGCCGATCTGGTTGATCTTGATGAGGATCGAATTGGCGACGTTCTCGGCGATGCCACGCTGCAGGATGCTGGTGTTGGTGACGAAAAGGTCGTCGCCGACCAGCTGCAGCTTGTGGCCCAGGCGCTCGTTGAGGTGCTTCCAGCCTTCCCAGTCGCCTTCATGCATGCCGTCTTCGATGCTGATGATGGGGTACTTCTCGGCCCAGCTGGCGAGGATGTCGGTCCATTCGGGCGCGCTCAGCACCAGGCCCTCGCTTTCCAGGTGGTAGGCCTTTGTCCCGTCGGGCCCTTCCTTGTAGAACTCGCTGGCCGCGCAGTCCAGGCCCAGCGCGATCTGCGTGCCCGCGGTGTAGCCGGCCTTGTCGATGGCTTCCAGGATCAGCTGGATGGCGGCTTCATGGTTCGCCACGTTGGGCGCAAAGCCGCCTTCGTCGCCCACGCTCGTGGGCAGGCCCTTGGCGTCGATGATCTTCTTCAGCGCATGAAACACCTCGGCGCCGTAGCGCAGCGCTTCGCGGAAGGTGGGTGCGCCCACCGGGATGATCATCAGCTCTTGCAGGTCGAGGTTGTTGTTGGCGTGCGCACCCCCGTTGATGACGTTCATCATCGGCACCGGCAGGCTCATGCGGCCCATGCCACCGAAGTAACGGTACAGCGGCAGCCCACTTTCTTCGGCTGCGGCGCGGGCCACGGCCATGCTGACGGCCAGCGTGGCGTTGGCGCCCAGGCGACCCTTGTTGTCGGTGCCGTCCAGGTCGATCAGTGTCTTGTCCAGGAAGGCCTGTTCCGACGCGTCCAGCCCCATGATCGATTCGCTGATCTCGGTGTTGATGTGCTCCACCGCGCGCAGCACGCCCTTGCCGCCGTAGCGGCTCTTGTCGCCGTCGCGCAGTTCGATGGCTTCGCGGCTGCCGGTGGATGCACCACTGGGCACCGCCGCGCGGCCCATGGTGCCGGACTCCAGCAGCACGTCGCATTCGACGGTGGGGTTGCCGCGGCTGTCGAGGATCTCTCGGCCGACGATATCGACAATGGCGCTCATTCGATGGGTCTTTCGCGTTGTGTTGTCAAGCGGCCGCCGCGGAGCCGGCTATGCCGGTCCGCCAGCGGCGCCCCCTGGAGGGGGAGCGCCGAAGGCGCTTCGGGGGTGGTCATGTCAGCAGGAGAAGTCGTTTTCCAGCAGCGGCTGCTGCTTGATCACACGGTCGATGGCCAGCAGCTGCTCCAGCAGCGCCTTCATGTGCTTCAGCGGCACGGCATTCGGCCCGTCGCTCAGTGCATTGGCCGGGTCGGGGTGGGTTTCCATGAACACACCGGCCACACCGACGGCGATGGCCGCGCGCGCCAGCACGGGCACGAATTCGCGCTGGCCGCCGCTGCTGGTGCCCTGGCCGCCGGGCAGCTGCACACTGTGCGTGGCGTCAAAGACCACCGGCGCGTTCGTCTCGCGCATGATGGCGAGCGAACGCATGTCCGACACCAGGTTGTTGTAGCCAAAGCTGGCGCCGCGTTCGCAGGCCATGAAGCTGTCCTCGTCCAGGCCTTTTTCGCGCGCTGCGGCGCGGGCCTTGTCAATGACGTTCTTCATGTCGTGCGGCGCCAGGAACTGGCCCTTCTTGATGTTGACCGGCCGCCCGCTCTGCGCCACCGCACGGATGAAGTCGGTCTGCCTGCACAGGAAGGCGGGGGTCTGCAGCACATCGACCACCGCGGCCACTTGCGCGATCTGGTCTTCACCGTGCACGTCGGTCAGCAGCGGCACTTTCAGTTCGCGCTTGACTTTGGCCAGGATCTCGAGGCCCTTGTCCATGCCCGGGCCGCGAAAGGTGCTGCCGCTGCTGCGGTTAGCCTTGTCGTAGCTGCTCTTGAAGATGAAGGGGATGCCGAGCGCCGAGGTGATTTCCTTCAGGTGCCCCGCCACGTCCATCTGCAACTGTTCACTTTCGACGACGCAAGGGCCGGCGATCAGAAAGAACGGTCGGCTGATGCCAACGTCAAAACCACACAGCTTCATGCCGCCACCTCGGCCGGCGGGTTGACGAGTGGGTGTTGGCGCGCGTGCTGTTCCAGCGCGGCCTTGACATAACTGGTGAAAAGCGGATGCCCGCCCCAGGGTGTGCTCTTGAATTCCGGGTGGAACTGCACGCCCATGAACCAAGGGTGCTGGTCCTGCGGCAGTTCAACAATTTCGGTGAGCTTTTCGGTCTGCGTCAGCGCACTGATGACAAGGCCCGCGTCCTGCAGCCGGTCGAGGTAATTGACGTTGGCCTCATAGCGGTGGCGGTGGCGCTCGGTGACCACGGGGCCGTAGATCTGGTACGCCAGCGTGCCGGGCTTGACGTCGGAACTCTGTGCGCCCAGGCGCATCGTGCCGCCCATGTCGGAGCTGGCGTTGCGCTTCTGGATGCTGCCGTCGCGGTCTTGCCATTCTTCGATGAGCGCGATCACCGGATGCGGGGACGCGGGTTCGAATTCAGTGCTGTTGGCGCCCGCAAGACCTGCCACGTGGCGGGCGTAGTCGATGGTCGCCACCTGCATTCCCAGGCAGATGCCGAGGTAGGGCACGCGGTGTTCGCGCGCATATTGCGCGGCGACGATCTTGCCTTCGATGCCGCGTTTGCCAAAGCCGCCGGGCACCAGGATGGCGTCGTACTTGGCCATCTGCGCAGTCGTCTCGGGCGTCAGCGATTCGGCATCGACGTATTCGATCTCGACCTTGGCGTGGTTGTGGATGCCGGCGTGGCGCAGCGCTTCATTCAGCGATTTGTAGCTGTCGGAAAAGTCGGTGTACTTGCCGACCATGCCGATCTTCACCACCGATGCCGGGTGTTCGACTTCATGCACCAGTGAATCCCAGCGCTTCAGGTCGGCAGGCCGCGTCAGCAGCTGCAGCTTCATGCAGATCAGTTCGTCCAGGCCTTGTTCGTGCAGCAGACGTGGCACCTTGTAGATGGTGTCCACGTCCCACATGCTGATGACGCCATGCGGCTGCACGTTGGTGAAGAGGCTGATCTTGTCGCGCTCTTCGATGGGCACGGCGCGGTCGGCACGGCACAGCAGCACGTCGGGCTGGATGCCGATCTCGCGCATCTTCTGCACCGTGTGCTGCGTCGGCTTGGTCTTCAATTCGCCCGCGGCGGCAATCCACGGCACGTAGGTCAGGTGCACGAAGGCGCTGTTGTTCGGGCCCATCTTCAGGCTCATCTGGCGCACGGCTTCCAGGAAGGGCAGGCTTTCGATGTCCCCGACCGTGCCGCCGATTTCGACGATGGCCACGTCCACATCCACCGCGCCACGCTTGATGAATTCCTGGATCTCGTTGGTGACGTGCGGAATGACCTGCACTGTCTTGCCCAGGTAGTCGCCACGGCGCTCTTTTTCCAGCACCGTCTTGTAGATCTGGCCGGCCGTGAAGTTGTTGCTGCGCTTCATCTTGGTGGTGATGAAGCGCTCGTAGTGGCCGAGGTCCAGGTCGGTCTCGGCGCCGTCGTCGGTGACGAAGACTTCACCGTGCTGGAAGGGGCTCATCGTGCCCGGGTCCACATTCAGGTAGGGGTCGAGCTTGATGAGGGTGACCTTGAGGCCGCGGGACTCCAGGATGGCGGCCAGCGACGCGGCGGCGATGCCTTTGCCCAGTGAGGACACCACACCGCCGGTCACGAATACGAACTTGGTCATTGCATGCAGCACCCTCGGGCGGCGCAGGTGCGCCGGCTGAAGATGCTCAGGTGAGAAAGCCGAATTATATCGACGGGCTCCTGCGGCCCTGGCGATTTGCAGCGCGATTTGCAGTGCTAGAAGCTGGGCCGGAAGGCTGCGCTAACATCCGCCCCGCTTGCACCCGGTGCCTGCCGTCCCGTTCAGGGCGTCAGGTTAAACGGGAAGCCGGTGAGACAGACTGTCACGCAGCCTGTTGATTCCGGCGCTGCCCCCGCAACGGTCAGCGAGGAGCGTGCTGCACGACAAGCCACTGGCCCCATCTCGATGGGCTGGGAAGGCGCAGCAGGCCTCCGGTTTGGCTTCACAGCCTTGCCGGCACTCGCGAGCCCGGATACCGGCCAGGTGCATTGGGTTGCTGGCGTTGCGGTGGGCAGCGGCGGGTGAGGGGTGGGCCGTGCCTGATGCAGCGGCCCGCGCCGCGCCGGCGCGTGCCTTGCCGCGAAGCCAGTGCTGTCAACACTGGTCCGCACGGGGCGTGCGGCTGGAGGCCACTCTTGCACTCGATCCACTTCGAACGCGCTGTGCGCGCGTTGCTTTCTCTTTGCCTTTCCACGCTGGCCGCTGCAGCGCTGGCACAACCGGTGACCCAGGCGGTGGTCATCACCGGTTCCCGCGAACCCCTGGCGCCCGAGCGCCTGGCCGCCGACGTGGCGGTGATCGGCAGCGACACCATCCGCCTATCGACGGCCGATTCGCTCGCCGACCTGCTGCGTCGCGAAGCCGGCCTGCAACTGTCGCGCAACGGTGGCCCTGGTCAGAACAGCGGCCTCTTCATCCGCGGCACGGCGTCGCAACAGTCGCTGGTGCTGGTCGATGGGGTGCGCGTGGGCTCGGCCACGCTGGGCTACGCGGCGGTCGAGGCGCTGGCCCTGTCGCAGGTGGAACGTGTCGAAGTGCTGCGCGGCCCGGGCTCCAGCGTCTATGGCGCGGACGCCGTCGGCGGCGTCGTCAACCTCATCACGCGCCGCGGCACCGGCGCACCGCAATTTGACGGCCGCGTGGCCGTGGGCGGCTATGGCAGCAGCGAGGCCAGCGTCGGTGTTCGCGGCGCCATCGGCTCGAACGGCGCCTTCGACTACGCCGCCGCGCTGTCCAGCGAACGCAGCAAAGGCGTGTCGGCATTGCGCCCTGGCGACCCGTTCGGCAACTACAACCCCGACCGCGACGGCTACAAGCTCGACGGCGCACAGCTGCGCGTGGGCTTCGAGCCGCTGGCGGGCCACCGCGTGGGTTTCAGCCTGCTCAGCTCGAAGCTGGATTCGCAGTACGACGCCAGCGAATTTCTGCCGCCCACCTATGCCCAGAACGCGGCACCCGACTTCCGCACCCGCTTGCGCATCGGTGTGGCCGCGCTGGACTGGCGCGGGGAGATTGCCACCGGCCTGGTTGGCAGCGCACGCGCTTCGCGCAGCGAAGACGACACGCGCAGTGGCGGCACCGCGGTGGACCGCTTCCGCACCGTGCGCCAGCTCGGCAGTGCGCAGCTGGCCTGGCAGACCGGCGCGGTGGGGCAGCTCGTCGCGGCGCTGGAACACCAGCGCGACGAAGCCACATCCACGAGCTATGCCGCCGGCGTGCAACGCAGCAACAACGCGCTGGCGCTGGAACTGACGGGCGCGGCCGGCGCATGGTCCTGGCAGGCCGATGCGCGGCGCGACGACAGCTCTGACTTCGGCGGCGTCAACACCGCGCGCCTGGGCGGCGGGTACACGCTGCTGCCGGGCCTGCGCCTGCGTGCCCTGGCGGGCACCACCTTCCGCGCGCCGAGCTTCAACGACCTGGTCTATCCGGGCTACGGCGTGCCGACGCTGCAGCCTGAACGCGGGCAGAGCGTTGAGCTGGGCATCGTCTGGCGTGTGGCGCAAAGCGAGGCTGCAGTCACCGTCTATCGCAACCGCGTGCGCGACCTCATCGGCTATGAGCCCGATGCCAGCCGCTGCCCGCCCGACCCCGCCTATGCCTTCGGCTGCGCGGCCAACATCAACCGGGCGCAGCTGAAAGGCGCCACCGTGTCGGCACAGCAGCGCCTGGGGGCCTGGGCGCTGAAAGCGCAGCTCGACTGGCTGCAGGCGCGTGATGCGCTCACCGGCGACCGCCTGCCGCGGCGCGCCTCGCGACAAGGCACGCTTGGAGCGGACTGGACAGCAGGCGCCTGGACGGCCGGGGCCAGCGTGCTGCACCTGGGCGAGCGAGCCGACTTTGGCAAAACGCTGGCGGCAGAGACCACGCTCGACCTGCAAGGCACCTGGCGTTTTGCGCCTGCCTGGACGCTGCAGGCCAAGCTGCTGAACGCGACCGACCGCGACCGTGAACCGGCGCGCGACTACCAGGGCCTGGGCCGCCAGGCCTGGCTGGTGCTGCGCTATGAGCCCACGCTCTGAACTGCGGCCTTGAGGAGATGAAGCAGCAACTGCGATCCTTTCTGCGCGCGGCGCCGAGGCGGCTGTCGCTGCTCACGCTGCTGGCCGGCAGCCTGAACCTGCAAGTCAGCGCGCAGGTCACGGTGCTCGACGACCGCGGCGCAACGCTCACGCAGGCGCAGCCGCCGCAGCGCATCGTTTCGCTGTTGCCGTCGCTGACCGAAACGGTGTGTGAGCTCGGCGCCTGCAGCCGCCTGGTCGGCACCGACCGCCATTCCAACTGGCCGGCATCGGTGCAGGCGCTGCCCAAACTGGGTGGCCTGGAAGACGCGCAGATCGAACGCATCGTGGCGCTCAAGCCAGACCTCGTGCTGCTGGCGGTGTCGGCCCGCGCGGCGGACCGCCTGCGCGCGTTGGGCCTGCAGGTGTTGGCGCTCGAGCCGCGCAACAACGCCGACACCCAACGTGTCGTGGCCACCGTGGCCCAGGCGCTGGGCACGCCGCAGGCGGCGACGGCGTTGCTGGCGCGCATGCAAAGCCGCACGGAAGCTGCGGCCGCGCGCATCCCGCCGCGCTGGCGCGGACAGAAGGTGTACTTCGAAGTCGCGGCCACGCCCTATGCAGCGGGCGAGTCTTCATTCGTCGGGGAACTGCTGTCGCAGCTGGGTCTGTCCAACGTGGTGCCGGCGGCGATGGGCCCGTTCCCGCAGCTCAACCCGGAATTTGTCCTGCGCGCCCAACCGGCTTTGCTGATGGCCACGCAGGGCGCCATTGCCCAGATGCCATCGCGCCCGGGTTGGCGCGCGCTGCCGGCCCTGCAGAAGCACCAGGTCTGCGGCTTCACGCCCGCGGTGTGGGACACGCTGGTGCGCCCCGGCCCGCGCCTGGCCGACGCAGCCGAAGCGGTGGCCGATTGCCTGGCCGCGCTGCCGCCACCGTGATGCGCAGCCCCGCCCACCCGGCGCAAGGCGCAGCGGCGCCTGGTTTCCTGCTAGCCGCTGCGCTGCTGTTGCTGGCCCTGCTGATGGCCTTGGGGCTGGCCGCCGGTTCTGAAGGCTGGTCCTGGGCCTGGCGTGACGAGGCCGATCTCATCACCGCCATCCGCGCTCCGCGCACGCTGGGCGCGCTGCTGGCCGGCGCGCTGCTGGGCCTGTCGGGGGCGCTGGCGCAGGGCCTGTTCCGCAACCCGCTGGCCGACCCGTACCTGCTGGGCTCGGCTGCCGGCGCCGGGTTGGGTGTCGTGCTGGTGCTGGCTGCAGGCGGGCTGCTCGGGCTGGAGATGGGTTTTGCAGCCGCTGGCGCGCTGCAGCGCCTGGGTCTTGTCGGTGCGGCCTTCTGTGGCGCGTTGCTGGGCATGGTGCTGACGCTCACGCTGGCGCGCGGTGCCGGCCGGCCGATGACGCTGTTGCTGGCGGGTGTGGTGGTGGGCGTGCTGCTGACGTCGCTGTCGGACCTGCTGCTGGTGCTGAGCCCCGAGGCGCTGCGTGGCAAGCAGGTCTTCCTGCTCGGCACCACCAGCTTCTTCGGCTGGCCGAGCGTGGTGGCGCTGGTCGCCGCACTGGCGGTGACGTTGCCGCTGGCGGTGCGCCTGTCGGCTGCGCTGGATGCCCTGGTGCTGGGCGAAGCCAGCGCCGCCAGCCTGGGCCTGCCGCTGCCGCGCCTGCGGTTGGCGCTGGTGGCGCTGATGGCGCTGGCAACCGGCACGGCAGTGGCCCAGGCCGGCCTGGTGGCCTTTGTGGGTCTGGTCGCGCCGCATGTGGTGCGGCGGCTGGTGGTGGTGCGGCATGGCGCGCTGCTGGCGCTGTCGGCGCTGACGGGTGCGCTGTTGCTGCTGGCGGCCGACGTGGCCGCGCGCAGCCTGGTGGCGCCGCAGGAACTGCCGGTGGGTTTGCTGACGGCCGTGTTGGGTGGCAGCTACCTGCTGCTGTTGCTGCGGCGGCGGGGGCTGGACTGATGCCCAGCCAGCAGCAGGCCGCGCTTCTTTCCGCACAGCAGGCCGCACAGCAAGCCGCACTGCAGGCCCATGCGCTGTCCCTGCGCCTGGGCGGCCGCACGGTGGTGGACGGTGTGTCGCTCACACTGCATTCGGGCCAGTGGGCCGCCATCGTCGGTCCCAACGGCGCAGGCAAGAGCACGCTGCTGCAACTGCTGGCGGGCCTGCGCACACCCGAGGCTGGACAGGTGCAACTGGCCGGCCGCGCGTTGCAGGACTGGCCGGCGCGCCAGCGTGCGCAGCAGGTGGCATGGCTGTCGCAGCAAGGCGAGGCCGATGGCGACATCGCCGCCCGCGATGTCGTGCGTCTGGGCCGGCTGCCACGCCACGGTTTGCTGGGCGCGCCCGATGCGGCCGATGAAGCCGCCGTCACGGCGGCCATGGACGAGACCGAGTGCACGGCCTTCAGCGCGCGGCGCCTGCGCGAACTGTCGGGCGGTGAACGCCAGCGTGTGCTGCTGGCGCGTGCGCTCGCCGTCGGCGCGCCGGTGCTCTTGCTGGACGAGCCGGTGACGCACCTCGACGCGCCGCACCAGCGTGCGCTGCTGCGCAGCCTGGTCCAGCGCGCCCGCGCCGGTGCGGCGGTGGTGGCGGTGCTGCACGACGTGACATTGGCGCTGGCCGCAGACCGGGTGCTGGTGATGGACCAGGGCCGCCTGATCGCCGACGGCCCGCCCGCAGACGCCGCGCTGCGCGCCGCGCTGGTGGCGGTGTTTGCTGACGCCTTCAGCATCGAGCGCGTCAACACCGCAGCCGGCGCCCGCTGGGTGGCGCTGCCCGCGCTTTAGAGTCACCACCATGGGCCCGCAACGCATCGTCTGCTTGACCGAAGAAACCACCGAGTGGCTGTACCTGCTGGGTGAGCAGGACCGCATCGTCGGCATCAGTGGCTACACCGTGCGCCCGCGCCAGGCGCGGCAGGAAAAGCCGCGCGTCAGCGCTTTCCTGGACGGCAAGATCGACAAGATCGTGGCGCTGGAGCCCGACCTGGTGATCGGGTTTTCAGACATGCAGGCGGCGCTGGCCGACAAGCTGATTCGCGCGGGTTTGAACGTCTTCATCACCAACCAGCGCAGCGTGGTGCAGGTGTTTGGCACATTGCGGCTGGTGGCTGGCCTCGTCGGCGCACAAGAGCGGGCTGAAACCTGGATCGCGCAGTGCCAGGCGCGCCATGCGCAGATTGCGGCCGAGGCCAGCCACTGGCCGCGCCGGCCGCGTGTCTACTTCGAAGAGTGGGACGACCCCATGATCAGCGCCATCCAGTGGGTGTCTGAACTGATCACGGTGGCCGGCGGCGACGACATCTTCCCTGAGCGCGCCGTCATGAGCCTGGGCCGCGACCGCGTGCTGGCCGACGTGCTGGAACCGGCGCGGCGCGCGCCGGACTTGATCATCGGCAGCTGGTGCGGCAAGAAGTTCAGGCCCGAAAAAGTTGCTTCCCGCGAAGGCTGGGCGCGAGTGCCGGCCGTGGTCAACGGACGGCTGCACGAGATCAAGTCCTGCGACATCCTGCAGCCCGGCCCGGCGGCACTGACGGACGGGCTTGAACAGCTGCACCGCTTCTTTGCGGACTGGTCTGCCTCGCCATGATCGACCTGAGCCCACAAACCGAACTCGCGGCGCGGGTGCAACAGCGCATTGACCACAAGACCAAGCCGCTGGGCGCACTCGGCCGCATCGAAACACTGGCGCTGCAGATGGCGCTGGTGCTGGGCACCGAGCAGCCGCGCCTGCTGCAGCCGCAACTGCTGGTGTTTGCCGCCGACCACGGCATTGCGGCGCAAGGCGTGAGTGCCTTCCCCCAGGCGGTCACTGTGCAGATGGTGGCCAACATGCTGGCCGGTGGCGCAGCGGTGTCGGTGCTGGCGCGCCAACATGGGCTGACGCTCAAAGTGGTGGACTGCGGCGTGGCCGCGCAGGTCGCGCCGCATGCGGGTCTGCTGATCGCGAAGGTTCGCCACGGCACGGCCGACAGCAGCCTGGGCCCGGCCATGACCGCGGACGACTGCGACGCGGCGGTTGGCCATGGCCGCGCGCTGCTGGCGGCCTTGCCCGGCAACGTGCTGCTGCTGGGCGAGATGGGCATTGCCAACACATCGGCCGCCGCGCTGCTGATGTGCCGCCTGACGGCCCTGCCGATCGAAGACTGCGCCGGGCGTGGCACCGGGCTTTCCGACGCCGGCCTGGCGCACAAGCGGGCGGTGTTGCGGCGGGTGCTGGACCGCCACGCGCACATCAGCGGCGCGCTGCCACTTCTGGCCGCGCTGGGCGGGTTGGAAGTGGCGACGATGGTGGGCGCGGTGCAGCAGGCGGCGGAAGAACGCCGCCTCATCGTCGTCGACGGTTTCATCACGACGGCCGCCGTCGCCGTGGCGGCAGCCCTGCAACCGCGTGTGTTGCAACGCTGCGTTTTCGCCCACGGCTCGGCAGAAAACGGCCACGCCCGTTGGCTGCAGGTGCTGGGTGTGAAGCCACTGCTGGACCTGGGGTTGCGGCTGGGTGAAGGCTCTGGCGCGGCGCTGGCCTGGCCGCTGATCAAGTCGGCCGAGTTGCTGCTGGCAGAGATGGCCAGTTTCGAGTCCGCCAGCGTCAGCACGCGGCTGTCGGATGAAGCAGGTGCAGCAGGCGCAGCCGATGTGGCATGAACTGCGCCTGTACCTGATCGCGCTGCAGTTCCTGACACGCGTGCCGGTGCCGGCCTGGGTGGGCTGGCGCGAAGAGTGGTTGCATGCCAGCGCGCGCCATTTCCCCGGCGTCGGGTTGCTGGTGGGCAGTGTGGCCGCGCTCAGCCTCTGGGCGGCGGCGCATGTCTGGCCGGCGATGGTGGCGGTGCTGCTGTGCATGGCGGTCACGGTCTGGATGACCGGCGCCTTCCACGAAGACGGCTTGGCCGACACCTGCGACGGCCTGGGCGGCACGGTCAGCCGCGAACGCGCGCTGGCCATCATGAAAGACTCGCGCCTGGGCACCTATGGCGCGCTGGCGTTGCTGCTGGTGCTGGCCCTGAAAGCCGCCGCGCTGCACGGCCTGGCCACACGCGACCTGCTGGCCACCTTGGCCGCACTGCCGCTGGCGCACGCCTGGTCGCGCGTGGCCACCGTGGTGATGCTGCGCTTGTTGCCCTACGGAGGTGACGCAGAACACGCCAAGGCCAAGCCGATGGCGCAGCAGGTGGACGGCCTGGCGTTGATCGTCGCGCTGGTGTGGGCTACGCTGGCGGCTGCCGTGGCTGTGCTCTACCTCCCGGCCAGCGCCTTGGCCGTCGCCGCAGCCGCGGCCCTCGCCGTGACGTTGTGGATGGCGCGTTGGTTGCAGCAACGTCTGGGTGGCTACACGGGCGATGCGCTGGGTGCCACGCAGCAGTTCAGTGAATTGGCGGTGTACCTGGCGCTGCTGGGTGTGCTGGCTTGGGGTTGACCGTGTGGTGCAGTTGACCGCAGAACTCTGGTGCTGGCGCCACCCGCCCGCGCGCGGTGCCACAGGGCGCTGCATCGGCCGCACCGACTTGCAGGTTGACCCACGCAAGGCCAAGCGCCTGGCCCATCGCATCCGCGCTTCCGCACGGCAGCACGCGCTGCAGCAGGTGGTGTGGGTGTCGCCACTGCAGCGCGCGCGGGCTGTGGGGCACTGGTTGCAGCGTTGGGGCTGGCGCCTGCACGTGGACGCGCGGCTGTGCGAGATGGACTTTGGCCTGTGGGACGGCAAGCCCTGGGCCAACGTGCCGTGGGCCGAAGTCGAAGCCTGGCAAGAAGACGTGCTGCATCACACGCCGGGCGGCGGAGAGAGCCTGCAGCAGGTGGCCGCGCGGGTGCAAGCCTTTGTCGCCGATGCCGGTTCAAGCCCGCGCCTGCTGGTCAGCCACGGCGGTTGGATCAATGCCTTGCTGCACGTGCCGCCCGGCCTGCAGCAGATGCCCGCCAGCGCCTGGCCGGCGCCGCCGCGCCATGGCTCCTTGACGCGTGTTTCCAGGACAACTGGCAACGGCTGATCGCGCCAAAGCGCGGTTCAGCGCGGCGGCGCTGCCATCTGTCGCAAGGCGCTCGCGCGGCGGTGCTGCGGTGACGATAGTCACACCATCGAATCGCTGACCGCCCCGTGCTGCACTACCCAGTCCCGAAGGAGCCCACCATGCAACGCCGCCTGTCCCACCGCATTTTTTCCCTCTGCCTGGCCGCCACTTTCACGCTGGTGATTCTGGGTGGCATTGACCAGTTGTCGCAGCCTGAAGAAGCCCCTGCGCAGTGGGCGCAGAGCAAGTCAGCACGCGCTTGAACGCGGCATGAAAGTGCTGCTGCTTTTTGTCGGCTGGTGCCTTCTGTTTGTGCTGGCCTGGCCCATCGCGCTGCTGGCTTTGGTGCTGGCGCCGCTGGTGTGGTTGCTGTCGCTGCCACTGCGTTTGATCGGCATCACGGTCGGGGCGGTGTTTGCTTTGCTGGGGGCTTTGTTGATGCTGCCGGCGCGGTTGTTGCGTGGACGGCCTTGAGGGGTTGTCCGTCGTTTCGTACCTCGCGCCGGGCGGAGCCCGGCATGGGCCCACGCTATGGCGGTCTTCGCTGCGCTACGACTGCTCTGCGGCCCTGGCGCTTGCAAGCGCCAGGGCCGCAAGGAAGCCGTAGCGCAGCGAAGGCCGCTACAGCGAAGCGCTCAAGCCTGCCCGGGCCCGCCTTTGCCGCGCTGCTCGTCGCACGCAGCCCGCATCGACGGAGACGCTAACCCCGCAAGTGGCATGACACCCAGTGCCCTTCCCCCGTCCGCTTCAACTCCGGCTTCTCCACATCGCACAACCCTTTCTTCGCAATCGGGCACCGCGTATGAAAGTGGCACCCCGAAGGCGGGTGAATCGGGCTCGGCACATCGCCCTGCAAAGGAATGCGCTTGCGCTTGACGGTGGGGTCGGGAATAGGCACCGCCGACAGCAGCGCTTCGGTGTAGGGGTGCTTGGGGTCGGTGTACAGCGCCTTGGCCGGGGCAATCTCGACGATGCGCCCCAGGTACATCACGGCCACGCGGTGGCTGATGTGTTCAACCACGCTCAGGTCGTGGGCGATGAAGATGTAGGTCAGGTTGAACTGCTCGCGCAGGTCTTCCAGCAGGTTGATGACCTGGGCCTGGATCGATACGTCCAGCGCGCTGACTGCTTCGTCGCAGACGATGAGTTTCGGTGACACCGCCAATGCGCGGGCGATGCCGATGCGCTGGCGCTGGCCGCCCGAAAATTCATGCGGATAACGCCGCAAGTGGTCGGCAGACAGGCCCACGGTTTCCAGCAGATGGACGATGCGGTCTTCGTAGTCTCGCGCCGTCTTGGCCAGCTTGTGGATGGTCAGCGCTTCGCCGACGATCTGGCCCACGGTCATGCGCGGGTTGAGGCTGGCGTAGGGGTCCTGGAAGATGATCTGCATGTCGCGCGCCAAGGCGCGCAGTTCGTCCTTGCCGGCTGCGGTGACGCTCTTGCCGTCGAACCAGACTTCACCCGAAGTGGGTTCTATCAACCGCAGGATGCAACGGCCGGTGGTGCTCTTGCCGCAGCCGCTTTCACCCACCACGCCCAGCGTTTCGCCGGGCGCCAGGTCGAAGCTGACGCCATCGACGGCGTGCACCTTGTCCACCGTGCGGCCGAACATCCCGCCCTTGATGGGAAACTGTTTGACAAGGCCCTTGACCCTCAGCAGCGGTTCCGTCATGCCGCCGCGCTTTCCAGAATGCAGGCCACCTTGTGCCCCGGCACCACCATGCGCAGTGGCGGTGTGGCCGTGCGGCATTCGGGCATCACGTACTTGCAGCGGCCGGCAAAGCGGCAGCCTTCGGCGGGGTTGATGAGCTTGGGCACCGTGCCGCCAATCGCTTCCAGCCGCACCTTGTGCGTGGCAGCGGTGTCGATGCGCGGGATGCTGCGGATGAGGCCCTGCGTGTAAGGGTGGCGCGGGTGGGCAAAGAGCTGCTCCACGCTGGCTTCTTCCACCACCTTGCCGGCGTACATCACGACCACGCGCTGTGCGGATTCAGCCACCACGCCCATGGCGTGGGTGATGAGCATCACGGCCATGCCCAGGCGGTCCTTCAGTTCGCCCATCAGGTCCAGAATCTGCGCCTGGATGGTGACGTCCAGCGCCGTTGTCGGCTCGTCGGCAATCAGCAGCTTGGGGTTGCAGGCCAGGGCGATGGCGATCATCACGCGCTGGCGCATGCCGCCCGAGAACTGGTGCGGATAGTCGCGCACGCGGCGCTCGGGCGTCGGGATGCGCACCAGCTGCAGCATCTCCACCGCGCGGTTCATCGCGTCCTTCTTCGACAGGCCGTCATGCAGGCGGATGCTCTCGGCGATCTGCTCGCCGATGGTGTACACCGGGTTGAGCGAAGTCATCGGCTCCTGGAAGATGATGGCGATTTCCTTGGCGCGGATCTTCCGCATCTCGTCGGCGCTCAGCGGCACCAGATCGCGGCCTTTCCACAGCACCTCTCCGGCGACGATTTTTCCGGGCGGCATGTCGATGAGCTTCATCACCGTCTTCGCGGTGACGCTCTTGCCGCAGCCGGATTCGCCCACCACGCCGAGCGTTTCGCCCGCCTCAATCGACATGTCCACGCCGTCCACCGCGTGCAGCCAGCCGTCGTCTGTCTTGAAGTGGGTCTTGAGCCCCTTGATTTCCAGCAACGCCATGAACTAGGACCCCCTCGGCGCTTGCGGCGCCCTCCCCCCGAGGGGGAGCGATGCTTGCTTGGGACGGCCCGGCGCGCGCATCAAAGCACCCGCCTTGGGTCCAGCGCGTCGCGCAGGCCGTCGCCCACGAAGTTGATCGTCAGCACCGTGATGAAGATCGCCAGCCCCGGGAACAGCGCCCAGTGCGCGGCCACGTCCATGTAGTCGCGGCCGTCATAGAGGATGCGGCCCCAGGTGGGGATGTCGGGCGGGAAGCCGAGGCCCAGGAAGGACAGCGTGCTTTCGGCAATGATGGCGGCGGCGACGTCGATGGTGGCGGCCACGATCACCGGGCCCAGGCTGTTGGGCAGGATGTGCCGCACCACCTGGCGCGGCACGCTGGCTCCCAGCGCACGTGCGGCTTCGACAAATTCCTTCTCGCGCAGACTGAAGAACTGGGCCCGCACCAGCCGCGCCACCGGCATCCAGCGAAAGCCGCCGATCACCGCCACGATGAGAATGAAGATGCCCATCTCCAACCCCAACAGCTGCTTCAGCGGGTCGCGGAACAGAAAGATCAGCAGCAGCAGCAGCGGCAACTGCGGCAGGCTCAGGAAGAGGTCGGTCACCCACATCAGCGCGGTGTCAACCCAGCCGCGCGAGATGCCGGCCACGGCGCCGATGAAGACGCCCACGGTGATGGCCATCAGCATCGCCGACAGGCCCACCGCAAGCGAGATGCGGCCGCCGTAGAGCACGCGGGCCAGGAGGTCGCGGCCCAGGTCATCGGTGCCCATCAGGTGGCCAGCCGATGGCTCGATCAGGCGCGCCTTGAAGTCGATGTCGTTGATGCCGACCTTGTAAACCAGCGGCCCGACCAGCACCGCCAGCACCAGGAAGCCCAGCACCCAGAGGCTGAAGAAGGCCATGCGGTGGCGCTTGAAGCGCCGCCAGGCCTCGGCCCAGGGCGAGACGCTGACGGGCTTGCGCGCGGCGGGCGCGCCGGGCACGCCAACAGCAGGGTCAGCGGTAACTGATGCGGGGGTCAAGCCAGCCATAGAGCAGGTCTGCGATCAGGTTGAAGAAGATGACGAGGCAGCTGAAGACGAAAGTCACGGCCATGATGACCGGCGTGTCGTTGCGCAGGATGGCGTCGATCAGCAGGCTGCCGATGCCGGGGATGCGGAAGATCTGCTCGGTCACGATGGCGCCGCCAAATACCGCCGGCATCTGCAGCGCCACCAGCGTGACGACCGGGATCAGCGCATTGCGCACCACGTGTTTGTTGATGACCACGCTTTCCGCCAGGCCCTTGCTGCGCGCCGTGGTGACGTAGTCCAGGCGCACGACATCCAGCACCGAAGAGCGCACATAACGCATCCAGCTGGCGGCCTGGAAGAGGCCCAGCACCGTGACCGGCATGATGCTTTGACGGAAGTGTTCCCACCACCAGCGCCAGCCGGTTTCTGCAATGTCGGCGCGGTAGACAAAGGGAAACCAGCCCAGGTAGATGCTGAAGACCAGGATGAAGAGCACGCCGGTGAAAAAGGTCGGCAGCGAAAAGCCGATGAAGGCGATGGTGCTGGCGATGCGGTCAAACCAGGAATAGGGCTTCACGGCGGCCAGCACGCCCACCGGCACGGCGACCAGCAGCGCCAGCAACTGCGACATGCCGATGACGGCAATCGTCACCGGCAAGCGCTGCAGGATGAGCTTGTCCACGTCGATGCGGCTGACGAAGGAAAAGCCCCAGTCGCCGCGCACCATGTTGATCAACCAGTGGAAATAGCGCTGCCAGATCGGGTCGTCCAGGCCGAACTGCGCACGCAGCGCCAGGCGCACTTCCGGCGGCACGTTCGGGTTGGTGGCCAGCTCTTCAAAAGGGTCGCCCGGCGCGAGGGCAAGCACCGTGAACAGGATCAAGCTGATGCCCAGCAAACTGGGCAAGGCGATCAGCAGACGACGCAGGATGTAATGGAACAAGTGCTGGGAACTGAGTTAGACCAAAAGAGTTAGACCAAGGGCGCAGCCCCCTCAAGTGGCCGCCGCGGAACCGGCTTTGCCGGGCCGCCAGTGGCGTCCCCTTGAGGGGGCAGCGCCGCAGGCGCTCCGGGGGTGGGCGCCTATGCCTCTCTGTACCAGTAGCCCAAAGACCAGGTGTCGTTGTCCCAGCCCGACAAGGGCGCGCTGAGCTTGTTCACCGTCGCCTTCACACGCGGCCGGTTCACCACCGGGATGATGTGGCCGCCGGCGTACAACAGGTCGTTCATCTTGATGAACATCGCCGCGCGCTTGACGGGGTCGAATTCCACCTGCGCGGCCTTGAAGGTGTCGTCGTACTCCTGGCTGGTCCAGCGGCTCAGGTTGCGGCTGGACCACTTGTTGGCCTTCTGCGAAACCTGCCATGAGGTGTACTGCTCCATGAAGACCTGCGGGTCGGGCTGGGTCATGGTGGTGGTGAACATCTGCATGTCGCACCAGAACTTCTGGTAAGTGTCCGGGTTGGCGACGTCGCTGCCGAAGAAGACGGCGGCAGTGACGCTCTTCAGTTCCAGGTCAATGCCGGCCTTGGTGCAGGCGTCCTTGATGATGGCCTGCGTTTTCTGGCGCGGCTGGCTGACGGATGTCTGGAAGACGAACTTCAGTTTCACATCGCCCTTGGCGCGGATGCCGTCGGCGCCCTTTTTCCAGCCCGCCGCTTCCAGGATCTGGTTGGCCTTGTCGATGTTGAATTCGAACTTCGTGTTCGGGCTGCGCACGCGCGGCGGGTTGTTGAGGAAGTTGGCCGTGGCAATGCCGGTGCGGCCGTAGATGAATTCCTGCACGCCCTTGCGGTCCACCAGCAGGGCCATCGCGTCGCGCAAGGCCTTGTCGGAGAAGGCCGCGTGCTTGCTCTTCACGGAACCGCGTTCGCCGTCCACTTCCTTCCACGGGTCGACGACGCTGAGCAGCACAAATTCAACGTCGCTGCCGCCCAGGATCTGGACCTTGCCCTTGCCCGTGGCTTCCAGGCGCTTCAGGATTTCGTCTTCCACCTGCAGATTCCAGGCAAAGTCGTATTCGCCGGTCTGCAGCACGGCGCGCGCGGCGCTGAGTGCGTCGCCGCCGCCCTTCAGTTCCAGCGCGTCAAAGAAGGGCTGGTTGGGCACGTGGTAGCCGGCATAGGCCTCGGCACGCAGCATGTCACCCGGTTTGAAGTCGATGAACTTGTAGGGCCCAGTGCCTATCGGCTTGACGTTGGCCGGGTTCTCGCGCGACTTGGCGCCAGTAAATTCCGCAAACACGTGCTTGGGCAGGATGTTGCCCACGTTGCCCACCAGCGGCTCGGCCCAGAAAGGCGTGGGCTTGGCGAAGACCACGCGTACCGTGTGCGAGTCGATCTTCTCGACCTTCAGGTCCTGGTACACGGCCACCGTGACGGTGGACGTGGCGGGGTTGCCCGCGTATTCGGCGGTGAACAGCACGTCGTCGGCGGTGAAGGGCTTGCCGTCGTGCCAGGTCACACCCTTCTTCAGCTTCCAGGTGACGCTCTTGCCGTCCGCCGCCAGGCCGCCGTTGGCGCGGGTGGGGATTTCGGCCGCCAGCATCGGGATCAGGTTGCCTTCGGCGTCCCAGCCGGCCAGTGGCTCATAGAAGATGCGCGTGGCTTCCTGTTCCTTCGTGCCGCCGGCAAAGTGCGGGTTCAGGTGCACGGGGCCTTGCCAGTACAGCATCTTCAGCGTGCCGCCGCCACCGCGCTTGGTCGGCTTGTAGGGGATGGGCGCGGCGGTCTGGGCGATGCCTTCGTGCATCAGCATCATCGACGCCATCGGCGCCGTCAGGCCCAGGCCCACCATCTGCTGGATGAAGCTGCGGCGCGGCAGGCTGCCGTCGCGGACTTCTTCAATCAATTGGCGCAATTCACGTTCTTGCATGGTTTCTTGCATGGCGGTACTCCTGGCGAAAGGTGTGTGTTGGCAGCGCACCTTGAGGGTGCAAAACCGGCCCGATCCTATCGGCTCGCCCGGGCCCGGCTATCGGGGTCGGCCCGGGGCCGTCGGGCGGGGGCGCGATACTCGTGCCGATGAAAAGCCCCGCCTTCATCGTCCACGGCGCCTCGGAGAGCCTGCAGCCGCTGGTGCTGGACTCCCCGCATTCGGGCTTTGCCATGCCCGACGACTTTGACGCGGTGCGCACGGCGGCGGAATTGAGGGATGGGGAAGACTGCTTCATCGATGAGCTCTACCTCCCGGCTACAGCAAGGGGCGTGCCGCTGTTGGCGGCGCAGTTCCCGCGCACCTACCTGGACGTCAACCGCCACGCCGGCGACATCGACCTCGACCTGCTGGACGAGTCCTGGCCGGACGAGCCGGTGCCCTACACCCCCAGTGGCAAGGCGCGCATTGGCAAGGCACTGCTCTGGCGCACGCTGGACGATGGGCGCCCCCTCTACGACCGCAAGCTCAGCGTGGCCGAGGTGCAGCAGCGCATCGACCGCTGCCACCGCCCGTACCACGCGCAGCTGAAGGCGCTGCTGGACGCGGCGCATGCGCGCTTCGGCGCGGTGTGGCACATCAACTGCCATTCGATGAATGCCGTCAGTGGAACCATGGCAGAGGGCGGTGCCGGTATCCCGCGCGCCGACTTCGTGCTCGGCGACCGCGACGGCACCACCTGCGCGCCCGAGTTCACCGCTTTTGTGCGCGACGAGTTGCTGCGCCTGGGCTACAGCGTGAAGGTCAATGACCCCTTCAAGGGCGTGGAACTGGTGCGGGCCTTTGCCGACCCTGCCGGCGGCCGCCACAGCCTGCAGCTGGAAATCAACAAGCGCCTGTATATGGACGGCACCACGCTGAATCGCCACGACGGCTTTGCCAGCTTGCAGGCGCACTTGATGCAGCTGATTGACGCCATCCTTCACTTCAGCACCTACCGCAATCCACCAAGCCACCATGAGCAACCTGCCGCCCGTTGAACTGATAGCCCCCGACATTCGCCGCTGGCAGCACGGCGGCAGCGGCGTGGACTTTGTGCATGCCTTCGATGCCACCCAGCCAGGGCCCAACGTGATGGTGCAGGCGCTGACCCACGGCAATGAAATCTGCGGCGCCATTGCGCTGGACTGGCTGCTGAAGCTGCTGGCGCACGGCTGGCGGCCGCAGGCAGGCCGGCTGACGCTGGTCTTTGCCAACGTGCAGGCCTATGCCCGCTTCGACCCCGCGGACCCCTTCCCGTCGCGCTATGTCGATGAGGACTTCAACCGGGTCTGGGCTGACGCAGAACTGAAGGGCCCGCGCGACAGCACCGAGCTGCGCCGCGCGCGCCAACTGCAGCCCTTCGTCGACGCGGCTGACTTCCTGCTGGACATCCATTCGATGAGCGACGCCTGCCGCCCGCTGATGGTGTGTGGCACCGCCGACAAGAACGCCGCCTATGCGCGTGCGCTGGGCGTGCCGGCCGACCTGCTGATCGACACCGGCCACCCCGCCGGCCTGCGCATGGTGGAACGTGGGGCTTTCAGCGACCCGGCCAGCCGGAAGCGCGCACTGCTGGTGGAATGCGGCCAGCACTGGGAGCGTGCCGCCGCCGATGTCGCCATCGACACGTTGGTGCGCTTTCTGGGCCTGACGGGCGTGGCCGACGCGGCGTGGGCGGCGGCGCATACCCGGCTGCCGCTGCCGGCGCAGCAGCGCCTGGTGCGCGTCACCGAAGCAGTCGTGGCGCGCTCAGCGGACTTTCACTTCCTGCTGCCGACCGAAGGGCTGGGCGTCATCGCCAAGGCCGGCACGCCGCTGGCGCAGGACGGTGAGCACATCTGGACCACGCCCTATGACAACGCGGTGCTGGTGATGCCGGGCACCAAGAACCTGAAGGCGGGCGGCACCGCGGTGCGGCTGGGGCGATTCGAGTAGCGAAGTAGCAGGACAGCCTCACAGCAGCCCATCAAGCCAGGCAGCGCAGCACGGCCTGCGCGGTCTCCGCCGGCCGCTCCATCGGGAAGAGGTGCGTGCCCTCGATCCACTGCAGCCTTTCATGCACCAGCGCCCGTGTCGCCGCCAGGCCCACCTGGCGCCCCTCGGCCGAGCGCGTGCCGGCGATGTACGACACGGGGCAGCGCGGCGGGTGTTTGTGCAGCAGCGCGCCCAGGTGGTGCGGCAGCGTGTTGTAGATGCGCGTTTCCACGTCGCGGTGAAAGGCCAGCCGCACGCCGCCGGGTTCCACCGCGTCGGGGTCGGGCTCCATGCCGCAGGCGATGTAGTCGCGCAGCACCTCCGGCTGCCAGCGCGCAAAGGCGGCCTTGGCGGCAAAGTGACGCCAGGCGCCGTCCGCCGAAGGCCACTGCCAGCGCCGCCGCACCGACACCCGCCCTGGCGTGAAGCGCTTGAGCAGGCCGCCCACCTTCATCACCTGCACGCTGTGCGCACGCCAGCCGGCCACCACCGGCGAATCGATCAGCACCACGCTCTGCGCCAGGTCGGGCCGCCTGCAGGCCGCCAGCAGGCTGAGATAGCCGCCCAGCGAATGGCCCACCAGGTGCACCGGCCGGCCTTGGGCCTGCTGGTCGATGCGCTGGATGAGCTGGTCGCGCAGGTGCGGCCAGTTGCTGCTGACGGGAAACAGCGGGTCGTGGCCGTACCGGTCCACGGCCATGACGTCGAATCCGGCCGCGCGCCAGGCTTCAAACAGCAGCCGGTACGTGCCGGCCGGGAAGCCGTTGGCGTGGCTGAAAGCGATGATCGGGCGGGTCTTGGGGCTGGCGATCTGGCCTAGGGACGGCGCCGTGGAAACCGGCTTCAAACGATGCGCTCGCCCGGGTGCGTGATCTTGCGCATGGGTTCATGGCGCTGCAACGGGCTCATCAAGGGGTGCGTGGTGTCGCCACCGTCCCAGCGCGGGTCTTCGATGCCTTCAAAGACTTCGCGCAGGCGCTGGCCCCAGGTGTTGTGGATCATGTGGAAGTACGGGTTCTGTTCGTCGATGCACACCACCTGGTCGCAGGCGAGGGTGCCCTCGCGGTACACCAGCAGGTCCAGCGGCAGGCCGACGCTCAAGTTGCTTTTCAGCGTGCTGTCCATCGACACCAGCGCGCACTTGGCGGCTTCGTCCAGCTGCGTGAAGGGGGTCAGCACGCGGTCGAGAATCGGCTTGCCGTACTTGCTTTCGCCGACCTGGAAGAAGCAGGTCTCGCGCGTCGCTTCGATGAAGTTGCCGGCCGAATACACCAGGAAGAGGCGCATCGCCTCGCCCTTGATCTGGCCGCCGAAGATCATGCTGGCGTTGAAGTCCACGCCCGCCGCCTTCAGCGAAGGCCCGTCCTGCGTGTACACGCGCCGCACCGCCGCGCCGAGCACACGCGTGGCGTCGAACATGCTCTTGGCGTTCCAGATGCTGATCGGTTCTTCATCGCCGTTGTCCAGCTTTTCCACCTGCAGCACTTCACGAACGCTCTGGCTGATGCTGAGGTTGCCGGCCGACAGCATGACCATGAAGCGCTCGCCGGGCTTTTCGTAGATCATCATCTTGCGAAAGGTGCTGATGGCGTCCAGGCCGGCGTTGGTGCGGGAGTCGGAAAGGAAGACGAGCCCGGCGTTCAGGCGGATACCGACACAGTAGGTCATGGGGTGGCAGGCCGAGGGGGAAAGCCGAAGTGGAAAGGTCCGCGAGCGTAGCAGGCGACCTGTTCGGGGGTGCCGCTGGCGCCGATGGCGCAGATGGGTCAGCGCCTGCGCGTCAATCCAGCAGCAACAGATGCCCCTGGTCCTGGGCGGCTTCGATCTCTTCGACGGGCAGCGCAACCGAACGCTGCCCGCGCTCGCCCCGGATGATGTCCATGTCTCGTCCTCGGTGGCTTGGTGCGGCAAGGGCTTGACGGCCGCCAGGAGACAGGGTGCACCCGCACCCGGGCGCCGGAGACTGCGCCACCCGCGCCGGGTGGTCGGTGCGGCAACGAACGCCGGGCGGCGGACTTGTCGTGCCCGACGTCTGAGCCAGGGTTCGGCAACGAACAGAAAGCGGGTGTTCAAGGCGCCAGAATGTTTGATGAAATTGCCAAAATCGGTGCCAACGCACGCGCTGGCCAGCATGCAGCGCCGGCAGTTCGCGGCGGCGGTGCCGGCGGTGCTCTTCGGCGCGGCGACCTTGCCCGCGTGCTCACCAGCACCGGAACCCGAGAGCCACGCGTCTGGCGCCGCGCGGATTCGGCGCGTGGACTCCGCCGTCGGCGCCGAAGGTGCGGCGCCCGGCCCGGATCTTGGGCGTGAGCTTGGGCGCGAAGTAGTCAGCGAACTGGTGCGATACGCGACGCTGGCGCCGTCCAGCCACAACACCCAGTGCTGGAAGTTCGCGCTGGAAGGCAGGGCCATCACCATCCTGCCTGACCTGTCGCGGCGCTGCCCCGCGGTGGACCCCGACGACCACCATGTCTTTGTGTCGTTAGGCTGCGCCGCCGAGAACCTGAGCCACGCCGGACTGGCCCACGGGCTTCAGGCCGAGGCCCGCTTCGACACCACACGCGACGCCGTGCACGTCGCGCTGACACCCAGGGCAGCGCTACGTTCGCCGCTGTTCAATGCCATCGCATCGCGGCAGTGCACGCGCGGTGACTACGACGGCCAAGCGTTGTCCAGTGAAGAACTTGCACTGCTCGAGCGTGCGGGGACGTCAAGCGGCGTGCGCATGCTGCTGCTGACCGGGCGCCCGGCCATGGAACAGGTGCTGGGCTACGTGGTTCAAGGCAACAGCGCCCAGATGGCGGACCCGGCGTTCGTCCAGGAACTCAAGACCTGGATCCGATTCAACGGCGCCGAGGCGGTGCGCACGGGGGACGGCTTGTACAGCGTGGCTTCGGGCAACCCGGACATCCCGACCTGGATTGGCGACCTGGCCTTCCGCTGGGTCTTCACGCCCCAGGGCGAGAACGACAAATACGCGCGGCAGATTCGCAGTTCCGCCGGCATCGCGGTGTTCGTGGGCCTTGCGGCCGACAAGGCGCACTGGGTTGAAGTCGGCCGCGCCTACGAGCGCTTTGCGCTGCAGGCCACGGCGCTGGGCATTCGAAACGCCTTCCTGAACCAACCGGTGGAAGTGGCCGCGGTGCGCTCACCGTTCGCCGCCGCCCTGGGGATCGGCGGCCAGAGGCCCGACCTGGTGGTGCGCTTCGGCCGCGGACCGGCCATGCCCCAGTCGCTGCGCCGGCCAGTCCAGGCCGTGCTGGTCTGAGGGTGGGTGGGCCGCAACAGGGGAATTCGAATGACGTGGCTGCTTGGTTGGGCCTGGGTCTGGGCGTGCTGGTGGTCGCTGCGGTGGGCTTGTCTGCCTGCGGCGCCAGCCGGTGGGCATCCGCCACGCAGGCCCTGGTGAACAGCCTGGAGGCGGGCCGCATCCATCGCAAGCGGGCAGGGCCCACGCCGCCGACACGCTAGGGCGCGCGTGAACTCGAAGGCCTGCGTGCGACGGTGCAGCGCTTCTTCCGCGCTGTGCTGAAAGGGCCCAGGGTTGTGGCAGCGCGGACCACGCGTCAAGCAGAAGGCGCATCGGCAATGGCCGTGGCGTTCCACAGAGAGATCACCCGTCGCTGCGGGTGATGGCTGTCGAAGCCCAGGATGCCCATCGACGCCGGGTCGATGGCGAAGTGCCGCCCCTGGGCCACCGGCAGGCCGATCCATCGCGCCGCCAGTGCGCGCCCGAACTGGCCGTGCGAGAAGAGTGCAACCTTGCCGGTGAGGATGCGCAGGCGATTGATGACATGGTCTGCACGCCCACCCACGTCGGAGGGCATCTCGCCGCCTGGGCAGCCGTCGGCCCACACGTCCCAGTCCGGCTGCAGCTTTCGGATGTCGGCCGTGCGCAGGCCTTCATAGTTGCCGTAGTCCCATTCGGCCAGGTCCGGTTCGGTCCGGGCCGCGCCACTCAGGCCCGCCAGTGCGCAGGTGGCGCGCGCACGAAGCCGGGGGCTTGTCAGCACCAGTGAGAAGTCGATGCCTTCGAGCGTCGTTGCCAGTTGGTGCGCCATCGCCTCGCCATGCGGCGTCAGGGGCAGATCGGTACGCCCCGTGTGTTGACCGGAGAGTGACCACGCGGTTTCACCATGGCGGATGAGGTAGATCTGCAGTGGCGAACTCATCGCGAGAACTGTCCCACCGGCAAGTCGTTCGCGGCGCGCCAGTGCGCGTCCGTCCTGTGGGGCCGGTCGGGTGTGAGGGTGTTGCCGCGCATGGCGCATGCTGAGCGTGCGCGGTGTGCGGCGTCTGTGCGCAAGGGAACATGGCCACGGCGATGTTCGGACCCGCTTGTGTGACAGCGCACAGACCCAGCCTGGCCCCGGCCGCGACAGCGGGTCATGCGGCGCTGCGGGCATGCGGCCGTTCAGGCCTTTCGCGGCCCGCAACATCTGCAGGCTTTCCTGCAGGAGGCCCAGGGCATGGTGGACGCCGCGATCGAGCCGGGCTGACGCGCCGTCTAGCCTGCGGGGGACAACGACGCAACGCCTGCGTCTGCGGTGGGCGCTTGTGCGTACCGCGCATCGGCTTGGGCACGGTGCTGCACCCAGTCGATGATTTCCAGCCGGCCGTCTGCATGTTCCACCAGCGCGGTCAGGCTTTCCACCCAGTCGCCGTCGTTGCAGTACAGCACGCCGTCGATGCTGCGCATTTCGGCGTGATGGATATGGCCGCACACAACACCGTGCACGCCGCGTGCGCGGGCTTCGCGCGCGACGGCCGCTTCGAAGTCACCCACATAGCTGACCGCACGCTTGACCTTGAGCTTCAAGTAGCGCGACAAGCTCCAGTACGGCAGACCCACCCGCGCACGCAGCGAATTCAGATGCCGGTTGAAGCGCAGCGTCAGCTCATAGGCCCAGTCGCCCACATAGGCCAGCCACTTGGCACACTGGATGACGCCGTCGAACAGGTCGCCATGCGTCACCCACAGCTTGCGGCCGTCGGCAGTTTCGTGGATGGCTTCTTCCATCACGTCCACACCGCCGAAGTTGTGGCCCAGGTACTTGCGCGCAAACTCGTCATGGTTGCCGGGCACGAAGACCACGCGCGTGCCCTTGCGCGCCTTGCGCAGCAGCTTCTGCACCACGTCGTTGTGGGCCTGCGGCCAGTACCACTGGCGCCGCAGTTGCCAGCCGTCGATGATGTCGCCCACCAGGTACAGCGTGTCGCATTCGATGTGGCGCAAGAAGTCCAGCAGGGCCTCGGCCTGGCAGCCGGGTGTGCCCAGGTGCAGGTCGCTGATCCACACCGTGCGCACGCGCAGCGCATGCAGCACCTGCGGCTCGGCCGGGGCCCCGTCGTCGTCAAGGCGGCCCAGGCGGGTGGGCTCGAGGCGCGTCGGGTCTAGGTGCGGGGCATCGCGTCGCATGGCGAACTCCATCATCGTCGCGGCGTGAGACGCTGGCGTGACACGGACGCGTCAGGCGGGTGACGCTGACCGCGAGTGCTGATGCACGCCCTGCTGCGCCTGTTGTGCCCTTTTCGCTTGCAGCACATCGTGCAGGATGTGCGGAATCTCGAACACGGCCTGGTTGTCCATGCGCCTCAGGCGGGCCTGAAACGCGGGCAGTGCAGCCACCACTTCGTCCACCGCCTGCGCCACTTCGCTGAAGCTGCGCTTGACGACGCCCAGGCCGTGGGTCTGCACCCAGTCGGTGTTCCAGCGTTCCTGCGGCATGGTCCAGGCGTTGCGGGTGACGATCACCGGCAGGCCCTTCTGCACCGCTTCGCTCAACGAGCCGGGGCCGGGCTTGCCGATGAAGTAGTCGCCCAGTTGCATCCAGCGCGCCACATCGGGTGTGTAGCCCACCACGATCCTGGGCGCGCGTTGGGGCAGGGCGCGCAACTCTTCGGCCAGCGCTGCATTGCGTCCACACAGCAGGATCAGCGGCCGTTCGGGCAGGGCCTGGGCAATGCGCTTCATCACCCGCGAACCCGTGCCGCCGAAGAGCACGACGCCCGTTGGTGTGTGGGCGTCCAACCCCGCCCGCCTGCGCTCGGCAACGCGGTCCATGGGCGGCGGAAAGTAGAACTCGGGCCGCAGGATCATGCCGCTGCAGCGGTGCACACGGCTGGGGGCGCAGCCGGCGGCAAGGGCTTGCTGCCTGGCATGTTCAGTGCCACACACCACATGCTGCTGCAGGCCAGGCTCGACCCAGAAGTGAGGCGGGTGGTCGGCCATGTCGGTGAGCACGGTGACGAAGGGCGCATGCGGGCGCGCTTGTGCCAGGCTGTCGTGCAGCGCGCGGTTGAAGTTGGGCACCAGCGACACCACGAGGTCGGGCTGGGTCGTTGCCCAGTGCCGCGCCAAGCGCTGCACCAAGGCCGCGTGGCTGATGCGGATCAAGCCTTGAAGCAGCTTCAGTTCCTGCGCCAGGCCGAGCGTGAAGCCACTGGCCAGGCGTTTGTTGTACAGGTCTTCAGGCTCGATGCCGGTGATGCGCCTGAAAAGCGCCGAAGGGTCGATCACCTCCGTCAAGTTGACCTTGCGCACCTGCCAGGGCCAGCCCTGCACCTGCACCACCTGCGCCAGCGCCTCGACTGCTGCACGGTGGCCGCCGCCGGCGTTGAACCAGACGAGGTCAACCTTCGTCATGCCGTGTGTGCAGTGGGCTGCGGCTGCGCAGGTGCATCCGGTTGCGGTTGCATCAACAGCGGCTGGCCCATGCGGATGCCCTGGCCCGTGATGACGCCAGGCGCCAGCGTCAGGCCAGGCGGCGCAAAGACAATGATGGTGGAGCCATGCTCAAACCAGCCTAGCTCCTGCCCTTTGACGACGGGGGCGTCGCAGGGCAGTTCATGCGGACCTTTCCAGCGCAGGTGCAGAAGCACGTTCAGGCAATGAAGGCGGATGCTGGCCACCAGAATCGCCGCCACCGGCACCAGTGCCAGCGGGTTGCCGTCAGGCAGTCGCATGCGGATCACGGCGCGCTCGTTGCGGCAGAACAGGCCCTGCACACGCTTCAGCGCGATCGGGTTCACGTTCCAGGTGTCGCCGCTGAGGTAGCTGACATGTTCGATGCGCCCATCACAGGGCGCATGGAAGCGGTGGTACATGCTGGACGTGAGGCGCAGCGTCACGTAGCTGCCGCCTTCGAAGGGCGCCGCACGCTCGGCCTTGCCGAACAGGTCCTGCATCCGGTACGGCGAGCCCTTGGCCTGCAGCACGCTGCCGGCCCGCACCGTGCCGCACGCGCCGACGATGGCGTCACAAGGGCTGCACAGCACCTCGGGTCGCAGGTCCAGCGGGCGGGCGCCGGGCTTCAGTTCGCGCGTGAAGCAGTCGTGCAGGCTGCTGAATTGCTGCTCGCGGGCGTCGCTCAGGTCCAGCTCGGTGAACTGCCGCCACACCGCGATCGACGCGCGGCAGACCCAAGGGTTGCGGATCTTGCTGAACCAGCCCATCCAGCGTGTCAGCGCGATGCGGGGGATGCGGTTGGTGAGCAGGAAGTTCAGGTCTTCCTGCAGCAAGAGCTTGTCGCGCCAGCTCAACCGTCGGCCGACGGGCTCCCGTGAAGCGGTCGTCATCAGGCGGTTCAGGCAGCTTGGGGCAAGCGGGCCGATGGCGCCGACACCAAGCTTTGCGGCGCCGCGCCACGGCCGATGCCCATGTGCTCGAAGCCGAGCGCCGTCAAGGTCGCCGGGTCATACAGGTTGCGGCCGTCCAGCACCAGCGGCACCTTCATGTTGGCGCGAATGGCTTCGAAGTCCGGGCTGCGGAACTCTCGCCATTCCGTCACCACCAGCAGCGCTGAGGCGCCGGTGGTGGCGTCCAGCGGGTAGGCCACCAGTTCCAGCCCCGGCCGGTCCGGCCAGAGCGCCGCCACGCCAGGCATGGCCACGGGGTCGAAGGCCCGGACCCGCGCACCGCGGCGCAGGAGTTCGTCCACGACGACCAGGCTCGGCGCCTGGCGCAGGTCGTCGGTGCCGGGCTTGAAGGCCAGACCCCACACGCCCACGACCAGGCCGTGCAGCGACTCGCCATAGCGCTGCACCAGGCGCTGGCACAGCAGGTGTCGCTGCCGCTCGTTGATGTCGTTGACCGCTTCGAGCATGTCCATCGCCACGCCGGCCTGCGCGCCCATGCGACGCAGGGCCGAGACATCCTTGGGCAGGCAGGACCCGCCCCAACCGCAGCCGGCGTAGAGGAAGTGGGTGCCGATGCGCGCGTCACTGCCGATGCCCAGGCGCACCTGTTCGATGTCGGCGCCCAGTTGTTCGGCCAGTGCTGCCATTTCGTTCATGAAACTGATGCGTGTGGCCAACATCGAATTGGCCACGTACTTCGTCAGTTCAGCGCTGCGCAGGTCCATCACCAGGAGCCGCTCGCGGTTGCGCAAAAATGGGGCGTAGAGCGCGCGCATCAGCAGCGTGGCCTGGTCGTCGTCGGTGCCGAGGATCACGCGGTCAGGGCGCATGAAGTCCTCGATGGCGCTGCCTTCCTTCAGGAATTCCGGGTTCGAGACCACCGCGTGCGGCAGCACGACGCCCCTGCGCCGCAAGGCTTCGGCAATCGTCGCGCGCACCTTGTCGCCTGTGCCCACGGGCACGGTGCTCTTGTTGACGATGACCTTGTAGTCGAGCATGTGGCGGCCGATGGTGGCGGCTGCGGCCAGCACATATTCCAGGTCTGCCGAGCCATCCTCGGCGGCCGGCGTGCCCACGGCAATGAAGACGATGGTGCCGTGGGCGACAGCGGCGGCTGCATCGGTGGTGAAGTGCAGGCGGCCTGCCGCGGCGTTGCGGGTGACGAGGTCGCCCAGGCCGGGCTCGTGGATGGGAATTTCACCGCGTTGCAGGGCTTCGACGCGGGCCGCGTCCACGTCCAGGCAGACGACACCGTTGCCCATGTCGGCCAGGCAGGCCGCAGTCACCAGGCCGACGTAGCCCGCGCCGAACACGCATACCTTCATGTGGAACCCCAGTGGTTGTTGCAAGGCGTGCCGGTTCAGGCGAACGCGGCACACGCGGATCGTCGGCGGGTGCCGTGACGGCGCGGTGACCGCCGCGCGGCGCCGGTGTGACAGTGCTTGCCTGACAGCGCGCAGAGTCATGACACTGTCAAAGGGCGGCCGTAACGTGAGCGTCACATCCGACTTCCGCCCTTCGTCGGGCAGCCCTCCCCATGATCGAGAACCTGCCCCTGTCTGCCGTGGCCCTTGCCGGTGTGGCCAGCCTGGTCGCGCTGTTGCCCTGGGGCCGGCAGCGGCTGGAACTGTCGCTGGCCAAGCACCCATCGCTCACCGGCCATTCGCGCATGGCCAAGCGCGTGGCTGCACAGGTGCCGGGTTATGCCTATGACGAAGCCCGCTTCTTTGACAGTGACGGGGCACCCGTCGAAGTGCAGGCACGGCGGCGTGCCGGCTTCGCGCGCCTGGGGCACAGTTTGTCGATCCAGCATGCGAAGTCCATCGCGCTGACACAGCGCGCGCGCACCGGCATCAGTGACCTGCAGTTCACGGGCAGCTACCGCGTGCCTTACCAGTACGGGCCGTACCTGCGGCAGCACATCGCGGTGGGCGCCTTCGTGCAGCGCACCGACGGCGTGACGGTGATCGACCTGGACGGCCAGACTTTCTATGACCTCACCGGCTCCTATGGCGTGAACGTGTTCGGCCACGACTTCTACAAGGCCTGCATCGCCGAGGGCAGTGCGCGTGTGGCCGAACTCGGGCCCATCCTGGGCAGCTACCACCCGGCCGTGGCATGGAATGTGGAACAGCTGCAGCGCATCTCGGGCCTGGACGAAGTCAGCTTCCACATGAGCGGCACCGAAGCCGTCATGCAGGCCGTGCGCCTGGCCCGCTATCACACGCGCCGCAAGTACCTGGTGCGTTTTTCCGGCGCGTACCACGGCTGGTGGGAAGACGTGCAACCCGGTCCCGGCAACCCGCTGCCGCCTGGAAACACCTACACGCTGAAAGAGATGGACGAAGCCACGTTGCGGGTGCTGCGCAAGCGGCGCGACATCGCCTGCGTGCTCGTCAACCCGCTGCAGGCCCTGCACCCCAACAAGGCGGCGCCGGGCGACAACACGCTGATGGACAGCAGCCGCCGCGCCGGCTTTGACCGCGCCGCCTACACCGCCTGGTTGCAGCAGTTGCGCCAGGTGTGCACGGCACGCGGCATCGTGCTGATTTTCGACGAGGTCTTCATGGGCTTCCGCCTGGCGCCCGGCGGCGCGCAGGAATACTTCGGCGTCAAGGCCGACATGGTGACCTACGGCAAGACGCTGGGCGGCGGCCTGCCCGTGGGCGTGGTGTGCGGCCAGCGTGCGCTGATGAAGCGCTACCGCGAAGAACGCCCCGCCGACATCTGCTTTGCGCGCGGCACCTTCAATGCGCACCCCTATGTGATGGGCGCCATGCAGGTCTTCCTGGAACGCCTGCACAGCGCGCCGGTGCGTGCGATGTACAACGACCTGGACACCACCTGGGACCGCCGTGCCGCGCAGATGAACACGGCGCTGCGCGACGCCGGCCTGCCGGTGCAGGTGGCCAATCTGTCCACCGTGTGGACGGTGTTCTACACCCAGCCCTCACGCTACAACTGGATGCTGCAGTTCTACCTGCGCGCTCAGGGCCTGGCCTTGAGTTGGGTGGGCACCGGGCGCATGGTCTTCAGCCTGAACTACACGCAGGCTGACTTTGATGCCGTGGTGCAGCGCTTCGTGGCCGCGGGGCAGGCCATGCGCGCCGATGGCTGGTGGTGGCACGACGCCAGCGTCACCAACCAGTCCATACGCCGCGGCCTGCTGCGCGAGATGCTGGGCCACAGGTTCTGACCCCGCCCGCGGCAGCCAGCAGTTCAGTCCTTGCTGCCGTGCTGGCGGGCGTGCTTCATCGGGTCGATGAGTTCACCGCGCAAGAGCGCCAGCGGCGCGCGCCAGTACAGCAGGGCGTCGTGGAAGGGGTCGGTGATGATCTTTGTCGCCCACACCAGGCCCGTGCGCACGTCGTACAGGAAGAACAGGTGCACGGTGCGGAAGAGCAGGCCGCCCACGCCCAGCGCCAGCCAGGCCATGCCCACATCATGCAGGTATCCCGCAAAGTGGGCGGCGGGCTCGATCAGCCCGCCCAGTGAAGGCGCCAGCCAGAGGGCAACGGGTGCCAGCGCCCACACGCTCATCAGGACCACCTTGCGGCGCAGGTTGTAGCCCACCTTGATCGCTTCCTTGTGGTCGTGGGTGGCCTGGTTGACCTCGTCGTAGCCCCGCGGCTCGAAGAAGAAGTGCCCGGCCTGCCGTGTGCTCATGCTCACGCCCCAGGCCAACAGCGCGGCGGTGGCCGGGTCGCTGAACAGCAGCGCATAGGCGGCCAGGAAGCTGAGCGCACTGATGAAGTGCAGGGTCTGGTTGATGCGGCTGTGGTGGTAGTAGCGGTGGTCGTCCCAGCGCTGGCGTGCAAGTTCTTGAAGGAAGGTCGTCACAGAGTCTCCTGTTGCGGTTTGCGTGACGGCACTGTGACCGCCTGCCGTGAACACCGCGTGACGCCTTCGTGTCGCTTCTGTGATGCAGACGCACAGCGGTGAATGTCATCGAACTGTTGCGAAAGCCCTGCAAGATGTGGGGTATGGCGACGCCACACGAAGACAGCATCCTGGTTGACAGCTACCTGCCCGCACGGCGTTCGCTGCGGGTGGCCCTGGTGACCGAAACCTACCCACCTGAAGTCAACGGTGTCGCGGCGACCATCGCGCGCGTGGTCGAAGGCCTGCGCGCCAACGGGCATGAACTGCAGCTGGTGCGGCCGCGGCAGGACAGGCTGCATGAACCGATGGATCAAGAGCGTTTTGCGGAAGTGCTGATGCGTGGCCTGCCCATCCCGCGCTACCCGCAACTGAAGATGGGCCTGCCCGCGCGGCGTGTCTTGCTGCGCCTGTGGGCTGAGCACCGGCCCGACGTGGTGCACATCGTCACCGAAGGGCCACTCGGCTGGTCGGCGCTGCAGGCGGCTGCGCAATCGCGGCTGCCAGTGGTCAGCGACTTCCGCACCAACTTTCACGCCTACAGCCGCCACTATGGCGTGGGCTGGCTGCGCGCGCCGGTGATGGCCTACCTGCGCAAGTTCCACAACCGCACTGCCTGCACCATGGTGCCCACCGAAGGGCTGAAGACCGAACTCACCGCCGCCGGCTTCAAGGGGCTGCGGGTGGTGGCACGGGGCGTGGATACCCAGCGCTTCAATCCCCTGCACCGCAGCGCAACCTTGCGTGCCAGTTGGGGTGCCAGCGCCGACACCTGCGTGGCACTCTGCGTAGGGCGCCTGGCCGCCGAAAAGAACCTGGGCGCGGTCATCGATGCATTCGAAGCCATGCGCGCCGAAGACCCGCGCATGCGCCTTGTGCTGGTAGGCGACGGGCCCGAACGCCAGCGACTGCAGCAGCGCAGCCCCGACACCATCTTTGCGGGCTTGCGCCACGGCGCCGACCTGGCCGCACACTACGCGTCAGCCGATGTCTTTCTGTTTCCCAGCACCACAGAGACCTTTGGCAACGTGGTGCCCGAGGCCATGGCCAGCGGACTGGCCGTGGTGGCTTACGACCACGCTGCGGCCGGCCAGCTGATACGGCATGGCGAGAATGGCCTGCTGGCGCGCTACGACGACACGCCCGAGTTCTGCAGCGTGGCCAGGCGCATCGCAGGCGATGCGATTCGGATCCGAGACCTGGGCCGGCGAGCCCGCGTGACAGCGGGCACCCTGGACTGGGGGCGCATCGTCAATGCGATCGAGACCGAGTACGCCAACGCCATCGGCGCAATTGCCACGCCCGGCGGTGTTCAGACCTTTGCGCCAGCTCTGGGCGCCGACATCAGCGGCGCCAGCGCGAGCGCGATGCTCAGCCACACGGCAACGCTGAAGTAAGCCGTCATCCACACCACCTCACCGCGCCAGTGCGCCCACTGGTGCGACACCACCCAGCGCATCGACACATCAGCCAAGCCCTGCGCCAGCGTGAAGTAATGGCGCCCCAATGCTTCGTCAGCCGCCCAGCGCGCCTGGTACATGGGCACGTCCACGAGGCCCATATACACCACATAGGCCAAGCCCGCCGCGCACCACAGCGCCAGCAATGGGCGCCGACCGCTGTGCACGCGTGGCCACATCAACACCAGGCTGGCCACCACGGCGGCGGCGCTCACGCACCACAGCGACTCTTCCAGCACGTGGCCGATGTTGGATGTGGTGAGCACTGAATACCAGGAGAAGACCTCGGCCGTGGCAATCGTCGGCAGCAGCCAGCGTGACACGGTGCTGACCACCGCACTGCGCGAGTCGCGCGGTTCGATGCGGGACATCTCGCGCAACAGCAAGGCCCACTGCGCCGCAAAGCACATCTCGGCAAAGGTGGCCACGCTGCGCCCCACCAGCACACTGGACAGAAAGCTGTCCACCAGCACCAGGCGTTGCACATCGAACACCGGCCACAGCGACCGGAAGCCGCACCCCAGCACGTAGCCCGCAGAGAGTGCCAGCTGCCAGCGGCGATTCATCCAGGCGTCTGGCGGCCAGCGGTCACGCAGGCGCCACAACCACCAGGCGGCCACACTCCAGGCCAGCACGTTGAACGCGGCCACGCCGCGCAGCAGCGTCCACCACGCCAGCGTGAAGGCCGGACTGTCTTCGCCCATGGATCAGTGGCCCGACTTCGGCCGGCCCACCTTCACCGGCTGCAAGCGGCCCAGCGCTGCCACAAGGGTCTGCGTGTCGAGCAGGGCGAGTGCATGCAGGCCGGCGCGCAGGAGTTCGCTCTTTTTGGTTTCGCGCTTGGCGCTCATTGCGCGCGCTTTCAGCGTGGCGATGAGTGCGAAGTCGGCCTCGGGCATGGTGAAGCTGTCGCGCACTGGCTTCTTGCGCAGCTTCGGGGCCTTCTTCGGCGTTGCAGCTTTGACGGCCTTTGCGACGGGCTTGGATGCGCGGGCCGCGGCTGCAACTTCAGCAGCCAGCGCCGGCTTTGCGGACTTCGGCGTGGATGCGGCCGGCTGGGCTCGCTGAGCGCGGACCGACATGTGGGCCGAGGTTTTGGAGGGGGTTGGGGATGCGGTTTTGGATGCGGTCTTGGAAGGGGCGATCTTGCGGCTGGCCATGGCAGGTGTCCTGTTAAACGGTATAAACAGTTTATACCGTTTTGCCAGTCGCGCGCTCAGCCAGTCGCCGCCCGCTGCATTTGCTGCTGCCGCAGCGCTTCGCGCCAGGCCAGCAGGCCCACCGTGGCTGCCACCAGCAGGCCCAGCGTTGCCATCAGGGTGCGCACGTCCACGCCCAGCGCCAGCAGACCGGCGTAAGAACCCAGCATCACCAGCACGCTCAGGTTTTCATTGAAATTCTGCACGGCGATGGACCGCCCGGCGGTCAACAGCGTGTGGCCGCGGTGCTGCAGCAGCGCATTCAGCGGCACCACGAGTGCGCCACCGAGCGCGCCCACCAACGCCAGCAGCGGCAGGGCCAGCGGCCAGCTTTGCACCCACGCCACGAGCGGCACCAGCACGCCCATCACCACCCCCAGCGGCAGCACGCAGGCAGCGCGGTGCAATGGCACCCAGCGCGCCGCCAGCGTCGCCCCGAACACAATGCCCACCGCCACCATCGCCTGCAGGTACGCCGCCTTGTCCAGTGCCAGGCCCAGGGTGTCCACTGCCCAGCGCAGCACGGCAAACTGCAGCACCGCTGCCGCGCCCCAGAACAGGGTCGTGGCCGCCATCGACAAAGCGCCATCCGCATCTGCCCACAAGCGCCGTTGACCACGCCAGAAGGCGCGCCACATGGCCCGCGGTGCGCGGTGGGCGCGGCGGTAGCGGGCGCCGCTGTCCGGGATGCCCAGATTGAGCAGCGCAGCCAGTGCATAACCAGACAACAGCACGGTGGCTGCCACCTGCAGCGGCGCCATGTCGGGCCAGAACCGTTGCGACCATGCCGCCGACCACGGGCTGACCAGGAAGCCACCCAGGACCGCGCCCAGCAAGATGGCGCAGACGGTGGACACTTCGATCCAGCCGTTGGCCACCACCAGCTGGCGCGAGGGCACCATCTCGGTCACCAAGCCGTACTTCGCGGGCGCGTAAGCCGCAGCGCCGACGCCGATGATGGCGAAGGCGGCCAGCGGATTCAACCCGGCCAGCAAGGCAGCCACACCCAGGACCTTGAGGGCGTTCATGGCCATCATCAAGCGTTGCTTGGGGCCGCTGTCGGCCAGGGGTCCGACAAAGGGCGCCAGCACCACATAGGCGATGGTGAAGTTGAACTTCAACAGCGGTGCCCACCATGCAGGCAGGCCCTTCTGCTGCAACATCGCGATGGCGACAATCAGCAGCGCGTTGTCCGCCAGCGCAGAGACAAACTGCGCCGCAATCAAGAGGTGAAAACCTGCCGGCATGCAGCCGGTGCGGGGCGCGCGGGCTTACCGGGCGCGGGCTGAAGGCGCAGCGGCTTGAACCGCCGGCCCCGAGCGCACGTTGTCGGCTTGGGCGTGGGCGGCCATCAGCAAGGTGGCCACCGCTGCGGCCAACAGGTACATGACACGAATTCGCAGAGGCATGGCGATGTCCTGGGGGCCGGCGATGTTTGCTGCAACAGCCCCGGAGTCTGGCCGCGCCCCGTGACGTGCCCGTGACGCGTGTGTTCCCCGCGGCCCAGGGCTCGTTCCTTCAGCTGTGCGGCAAGCTTCAGGTTGACCGCTTCGGCCCTGGCGCTGGAGCAGGCCGGCAAGCTGCGCGCACCCGCCAGATGCTGATCGAAGCCGACGCGCGCGATGCATGCGGCCGCCCGGGCCTGGTGACGACAACGCAGGGCGCATTCCCAGGTCGCCTGGCAAGTCAGCCTCCCGCTGCTCAGTCGTTGCGTCAAGCGCACTTCCCCGACGCCTACGGTCGCTGTGTGGCACTTGCCGACGTGCGCGGGCGCTTGGCCTTCAGCCACCGTGGCACTCCCGTTGCCGCCAGGGGCACTCGCCGCTGGTGTTCGATCTCGGCGAAAAGCTGCACCGCCCAGTCGATGAACAAGCGCACCCGCTGCACCCGCCGCACGCTGGGCGGGTACAACAGCGTCACCGGCGGCACCTCGGGGCTGACCCAGTCGCGCAGGGCCGGTACCAGCGCGCCTGCGGCGAAGCGGGCGTCGTAGTGGGTATCCCATTCCAGGATGCGCCCCACACCCACGCCGGCCACCACCAGGTCGCGCAGCAGATCGCGGTGCGCGTTGTCGACCACCACCGTGCCGCGGGCGGTGACCGCCACGTCCTCGTCGCCCCGCTGAAAGCGCCACAGGTCCATCACCGCACCCGTCTGGGCAGACCGCACGCACAGGCAGTTGTGCTGCGCCAGTTCTGAAGGATGCCTGGGCACGCCGTGCGCTGCCCAGTACGACGGCGCCGCGCAGACGACGTAGCTCACCGCACCCAGGCGCCGTTGCACGAAATCGTCCACCTTAGGCCAGCCGACGACCAGCATCACGTCAACGCCGCGCACCTGCTCTTCGGTGGGCTGCATGAAGTAGCGCACATCCAGTTGCACCTCGGGGTGGGCGGCCAGGAAGCGCGGCAGTGCCGGGGTCAGGCATTCCTGAGCGATCACTGGCTGGACGCCCACCACCACCGTGCCGCGAACCCGCGACAGGGCACCCGAGGCCACGTCGTCGGCCTCGGTCAATGCGGCCACCAGCGGGCGGCAACTCTCCAGATAGGCGCTGCCTGCCGCGGTGAGCACGATGCCCTGTGTCCCGCGCTCCATCAGTTTGATCTTCAGCGCCGCCTCGAGCGCGCCGACAAGCTTGGCGACTGCCGCCACGCTGACACCGTGGTGGCGGGCCGCGGCTGACAGGCTTGCGCCGTCGGCCGCGGCGATGAGGTATTCGAGAGCGCGCAGCTTGTCCATGTCGTCATCCATCATTGACTCTAGGGATTCAACCATCGGTTGAAGCCTGCCGCAACTCCCGTGCATTCCCAGCGCGGGCTGCGCCGGCCATGATGCGCTCCATCGCCGCCAACGACACCATCCGGAGAACGCCATGCACCAAGCATCCGACCGCCGCCAAGTGCTGATCACGGGCCTGGCCCTCGGGCTGTCCGTGCTGGCACCTTCGTCGCGGGCGCAAGCGCCAACATGGCCCAGCCGCCCCCTCAAGCTGGTGGCCGGCGGGCCTGGCAGCGTCACCGACATCCGCGCACGCTGGCTGGCCGAGAGGCTGGGCGAAGCGCTGGGCCAAGCCGTGGTGGTGGAGAACAGCGGCGCTGCCGGCGGCAACCTGGCTGCCGCGCAAGTGGCTCGCGCCACGCCCGACGGCCACACGCTGCTGATGACGCACCAGGGCATCGCCGCCATCAACCCGCACCTGTTCGCCAGCCCCGGATACGACGCGCTGCGCGACTTCGCCGCGGTGGCACGCTTCGGCATCGGCGCGCTGCTGCTGACCGTGCCAGCGGCGTCGCCCGCGCAGACCGTGCGCGACCTGCTGGAACGTGCCAGGGCCAAACCGGGCGCGATGAATTTCGGCACCCCGGGCAACGGATCGCCGCCGCACTTGGCCGCCGTGCAGTTCATGCGCATGGCCGGTTTCGAGGCCACGCACGTGCCGTACAAGGGAGGCGGCGCGATGATGACCGCGCTGCTGGCGGGCGAAGTCGACTGGGCCATCGAGGGCCTGACCGCCACGTTGCCACAGGTCAAGGGCGGCCGACTGCGGGCGCTGGCCGTCACCGGAACGCGCCGTGCCCATGCACTGCCGGACGTGCCGACACTGGCCGAAGCCGGTGTGCCGGGCTACAGCTATATCGGCTGGACAGGCATTGCAGCGCCTGCGGCCACCCCGCCGTCGGTGGTGGATCGGCTCAACCGCGAGATCAACCGCATTGCCACCAGTGAAGATGGTCGGCGTTGGTTTCAGGGCATCGGCGCTGACGTCGGTGAACAGAGCCCTGCCGAGTTTTCGGCCTTCGTGCAGGCCGAGCACAGCAAGATGGGCGAACTGGTCCGGGCGGCTGGCCTGCGCGCTGAATGACGGCGATGGCGGGCAGCGACCCGGCAGCCCAGGCACGGCTGATGGATCTCATCAACGCCGGCTGGACGACCCAGGCCGTGGCCGCGGCCTGCGAGTTCGAACTGCCAGACCGTCTGGCGGCGAGCGCCCGCACAACTACGGATCTGGCCCGCGAGACGGGGGCCGACCTTGACGCGCTGACCCGCCTGCTCCGCGCGCTGGTCACTCTGGAGGTGTGCAACGAAGTTGCGCCCGACACCTTTGCGCTCGGAATCTTGGGCCCAATGTTGTGCCACGGGCACGAACACGGGCTGCGTCACTGGGCGATGCTGAACGGGGGCCCGCTGTGGACGCGTTGGGGCGCGCTCAGTGCCAAGGTGCGAGTCGGCAGTGGTGGCGCGACGACCAACGATTCAACCGAGCGCTTTCGCCGGCTCGAGACGGACGACCGGGAGGCTGCGCACTTCCACGGCGCGATGACCGAGTTGAGTCGCCGCGTGAGCGGTTCTGTGGACTCGACCCTGGCGGTGCCGGAAGGTGCACTGGTGGTCGACGTTGGCGGTGGCTCGGGCGAACTGCTGGCTGCGGTGTTGGCGCCACGTCCGTCGGTTCGCGGGCTGCTCTTCGACCTGTTGCCAGCGCTGCAGCGTGCACTGCCAGTCCTGCGCAGCCACGGTGTCGCCGACCGATGCGAACTTCGGGCGGGCAGCTTCTTCGATGCCGTGCCGCCCCAGGGCGATGTCTACTTGTTGAAAAGCGTGTTGCACGACTGGGACGACGAACACGCCGCTTTGCTGCTGAGCCGTTGCAGCGCGGCCATGCAGCCCGGCGCCCGTCTGGTGGTGATTGAAAGAGCGATGCCGGAACGACTCGGTACCGCGCCGGAAGACCGCTCAGTGGCACGATCCGACCTGAATATGCTGGTGGGTCTCGCGGGGCGCGAACGCTGTCTGTCGGAATACCGCGCGCTCTTCGAGCACGCTGGGCTGGCGCTGCAGAAAATTTGGCCGCTGAGTGCGGGCTTCAGTGCGATCCAGATGGCGCGCCAAAACGCGTCCGGATGAACGGGCAGTGCGCGCTGGACGCCCGAAACGCAACAAAACTACTCCAAGTTCTGCACCTGAACTTTGGACTTACCCTGATTCCACGGACACATTGAGACTCAATGGCGACAGCGCTCGTACGCGCGTGCCGACGGACGATCGCAAAAGCTCGGAGCCGACCGGCCGCATCCTATGGTCACGAACTGGCGCCCCCGACCTCAAGCTGACACCCCACCACCCCGCCTCACTACCGAGAAGCTCGAGTTGCAGAGGGAGACTTGTCTGTTTCAGCCCCAACTGCAGCCACACGACCCGTGCCGCCGATCGCATGCCCGTCAATGCCGTGCCCCTCGGAAATTCGCGAAGAGCCAAGGACGTCAGTGAATGACATTCGGCGATTAGGCGGACTCTGCGGGGCGGTCAACAAGCGCCCCGGCTTCTTCGAGCGTCATGGCGACGATGTTCAGTGCGTGTACCCGCGTGGGCATCCAGTCGGACACGGCGTCATAGACCAGCCGGTGCCGGGCGATGCGCTGCAACCCATTGAATCTGGCGTCAATCACCCGGACTCGAAAGTGACCGGCGCCACCCGAGGCGCCGGCGTGGCCGGCATGCAAATGGCTCTCGTCCTCGATCTGGATCGTGGCCTTGGGAAATACCTGCCGAAAACGTTCCAACAGTGCATCGTGCGCGGGTTTCATCGCGTTTTCTTCTTGCATGTCGTCCTAGACAGCGACGACTTCGATGTCCGGCTCGATCGACTTCACCAAGTTCTCGATGCTCCTGAGGGTGCCGGATATCGAGCTCGGGCAGGTGCCGCACGCGCCCTGGTAGTGCACGCTGAGCAGGTCGCCATCGAGACTGATCACGTGGAGGTCGCCACCATCGCTTCTCAGATACGGCCGGATCTGCTCGTCAAGCAAGGTGTTGATCGCGTCGAAGCGCTGCCGGTCTGGCGCACTGAGGTCGGCGTAGGCATGGTTTGCCGCCGCCACAGCCACGGCTGTCTGCGCCTGCGCAGCGGGCGCGGAACGGATGGGTACCGCGAGCAAACGCACCAACTCCGGCCAATCGGCTTCGCCGTCCTGGGTGACAGTTAGCCATTTATCAACGTAGAACACGTTGCTGACATGCTCGATGTCGAACAGCGCGCGCGCCAGCGGATCACCTTGCGCCTGCTCTGCGTTCTCGTACGAGTGTGTGACTCCCCAGGTCAGCGGCTCCCAGAGAATGAACTTCACCGCGTTCGGATTAGGCGTCTCTTCAATTTCTGAAATCTTGGGCATCTGAACTTCCTGAAGGCTAGGCCAGTCCCTACGCGGCAAAAATACGGCTGCGTTGAATTGATACCCTGCGCATAAGTCGCTTTGATCGTTATCGACCAGCTGATGAATCGATCAACTTCTGCAATTCACCTTGCTCGTACATCTCGCGCACGATATCCGCGCCACCGACAAATTCTCCATTGATATAGAGCTGAGGTATGGTGGGCCAGTTGGCATAAGCCTTGATACCGTCACGAATCTCAGGGTCAGCCAAGACGTTCACGGCGGTGTAGTCCTGCACGCCACAAGCCTTCAGTATTTGTACCGTCGCACCTGAAAACCCGCACTGCGGGAACTGCGGCGTGCCTTTCATATAAAGCACGACGGAGTTGGTGGTGACCTGATTGTGAATATTTTCTTGAACGTTCATTTGAGATTTCACCTAATATGTTAAGTAGCCGATTCGGACCAAGCGTCGGGCGCAAAGGTCTTCATGGACAAAGCGTGAATTTCGGAACGCATGCGATCACCGAGCGCCTGATACACCAGCTGATGCTGCTGTACCCTATTTTTGCCAGTGAACTGCGGGCTCACGATCACCGCCTCGAAGTGCTGGCCGTCATCGCCCAGCACTTCCACGTGATCGCAGGGCAGGCCATTCACGATGGTGTTTCTCAGTTCATTCGCTGTCAGCATCTTGTGCGCTCCAATTGATCCTCAATGACCAAGACAAATGGCCCCATTACGCATTGCCGATCGGCGCGTGCATCGGGTCCTCCGCGGCTTCAGTCGAGGCAGTGGCGACCGAATTGAACGCCGCATGCAGCGTGTGCCACGGCAGGATCGCGCACTTGACGCGGGTTGGAAGATCCCGCACACCGGCGAACACCGCCAGTCGCCCGATGTGATTCGGGCTGTCCAAGTCGATTCGGCCGGTGGCCATGGCAAGAAACTCCTGGATCAAGGTTTCCGCGTCGGCGCGTGTCTTGCCTTTCACAGCCACCGTCATCATCGACGCCGACGCCTTGCAGATCGCACACGACTCACCCTGAAACGCGATGCCGTCGATGCACTCGACACATTCCGGATCAAGATTGAGATTGAGCGCCACACTGATGTGATCGCCGCACAGCGGGTTGTGACCCACCGCGTGGTGGCTCGCATTCTCCAGCGTGCCGTAATTGCGCGGCTTCTTGTTGTGGTCCAGGATGACCTCTTGATACAGCGCGCGGTAGTCAGCCATTACGCAAACACCTTCTGCACACTGCGAATGCCGGTGATCAGTGCATCGACTTCGGCCATGCTGTTGTAGAACGCAAACGAGGCGCGCGACGTGGCCGGCACTTTGAAGCGCTGCATCACGGGCTGCGCACAATGATGGCCCGTGCGCACTGCCACGCCGTCCTGATTGAGCAACGTGCCCACGTCGTGGGGGTGCACGCCGTCAAGCGTGAATGACAACACAGCAGCCTTGTTCGCGGCGGTGCCGAGAATGCGCACGCCCGGCATGCGCGACATCTGCTCGGTCGCGTAACTCAGCAACGTGTGTTCGTGCGCGGCAATGGCGTCCATGCCGATGGCTGAAAGGTAATCCACTGCAGCGCCGAGCCCGATCGCCGCTGCGATCGGCGGTGTACCGGCCTCGAATTTGTGCGGGATCGTGTTGTAGGTTGTTTTGTCAAACGTCACCGACATGATCATGTCGCCGCCGCCTTTGAAGGGCTGCATGGTCTCCAGCAGTGCCGCCTTGCCGTACAGAACGCCGATACCGGTCGGGCCACACAACTTGTGGCCAGAGAAGGCGTAGAAGTCACAATCCAGATCCTGCACGTCAACCTGCAGGTGTGGCACCGCCTGAGCGCCGTCCACCAGCACCGGCAAGCCGCGCGCATGCGCGAAAGCAATCATTTGCTTGACCGGGTTGACGGTGCCCAGCGCGTTCGAGACATGCATCACGCCGACGAACCGGGTTCGTTCGTTGAACAGCTTCTCGTACTCATCGATCAGCAATTCACCAGCGTCGTTGATCGGCACCACACGAATGGTCGCGCCCTTCTCTTCGGCCAGCATCTGCCAAGGCACGATGTTCGAGTGGTGCTCTAGCGTGGTCAGAATGATCTCGTCGCCGTCCTTGATGAACTTTCGGCCGTAACCGTGCATGACCAGATTGATCGCATCGGTCGTGCCGCTGGTAAAAATGACTTCGCGCTCTTCACGCGCATGAATGAAATGCTGCAGCTTGCGCCGCGCCGACTCGTACGCGCTGGTTGCCGTCTCCGACAGGTAATGCACTGCGCGGTTGATGTTGGCATGCTCGCGCGTCTGGTAGCGCACCAGGCGGTCGATCACCGTCTGCGGCATCTGGCTCGAGGCGGCGTTGTCGAGGTAAACCAGTGGCCTGCCGTCGATCTTGAGTTGAAGGATCGGAAAGTCGGCGCGTATCCGTTCGACGTCAAAGGCAGACGCCGATCGGGGACGGCATGCTGTCAGGACGGCGTTCATGGCAGGCTGCCGGTTTGTTCGAGCATCTTCAATTCAAGCCGGTGCTTGAGTGATGCGACCGGAATGCGCTCGATGATCTCGGCACCGAAGGCATAGGTCAGCAGATTGCGCGCGACGCTATCGGACAGCCCGCGGCTCTTCAGATAAAACACTTCATCGCTGTCGAGCTGCCCGATGGTGGCGCCATGCGCGCATTTCACGTCGTCCGCGAAAATCTCCAACTGGGGCTTGGTGTCGACTTCGGCTTTTCCGGTGAGCAACAAGTTGCGGCTCGACTGAACCGAGTCAGTGCGCTGGGCCCCCTGGCGCACCATGACTTTGCCGTTGAACACGGCGTGCGCGCTGCCGCCGACGATGCACTTGTGAAGTTGGCGGCTCACGCCATTTGGTTGAGCGTGTTCGATAGACGTATGAGTGTCGGCAAGCTGGCTGTCGGCAATCAACGCCAGGCCGTCAACCACGCACTCGGCGCCTTCGGCCAAGCGTACATTGAGGTTGTAGCGAGAAATCTTGGCGCCAAGCGCAACGCTCACCGACTGATAGTTGCTGGAACGCCCCTGCGATACCGCGCAGTCAGCAATGTGGAACGCTTTTGCGCTATCGCGCTGTACCCGGATGTGCTTGACGTGTGCTTGATCGGCGAGAGCGATCTCGGTCACCGGGTTGACGAAATAGGCCGCATCCTGCAGCGCAACATAGTCTTCGATCAAGGTCACGCTACTGTTGGACTCAGCGACCAACAGGCAGCGCGGGTAGCTGGCCACTTCAGCTTGCGTCGCCACGAAGAGCAGATGCAGCGGCGCTGCCAGCGTCATATTGCGCGGCACCAAAATCACGGCCACATCCTGCAGCAAGGCCGTATTGAGAGCCGCGAATGCGTTGTCGCCGAACGCTGCATGACGGCCGAGGTGGGGCTCGATGGTCGCAGCCTGCGCCGCACCTGCCGACGACAGATTGGCAACCATCACGCTGCCGTCTGCGAGTGTGCTGGACAACTGCGGGGCATAGACGCCGTCGACAAAAACCAACCGGGTCGTTGCCTCTTCAAGATAGAACTGCTCGATGTGTGCCGCGCGCAGATCGGTGGCGCTGCGCACCGGCTGAAACGACAGCCCGGTGAGTGGCGAAAGGTCGGTAAAGCGCCACTCCTCGTCGCGCAGGGTCGGCACTTTCAGCACATCCAGGCGGCGAACGGCCTGCGCGCGCAACGTGTTGATCCACGCCAGCGGGCTGGCCCGCAACTGCGGCTGGCCTGCCAGCAGCGTTTCGATGTAACCCGCAGCGGGTCGCCGCATCGAGGTGACCGCGCTCATGCCGCCACTGCCATTGCCGCCTGATGCTCGGCAGCGACCCAGTCGTAGCCACGCGTCTCGAGTTCGAGCGCCAGCGACTTGTCGCCGGTCTTGATGATGCGGCCCGCCTCCATCACGTGAACGAAGTCGGGCACGATGTAGTTGAGCAGTCGCTGGTAGTGCGTCACCAGAACGATCGCATTCTCTCTGTTGGCGAGCTGGTTGACGCCCTGAGACACGATCCTGAGCGCGTCGATATCGAGGCCGGAATCGGTCTCGTCGAGAATCGCCAGACGGGGATCGAGCAGCGCCATCTGCAAGATTTCGTTGCGCTTCTTCTCGCCACCGGAGAAGCCTTCGTTGACGCTGCGGCCGAGAAAATCGGGGCTCATTTCGAGCAGCTTCATCTTCTCGCGTACGAAGTCGTCGAACTCGAGCGGGTCCAGCTCTTCCTGGCCTCGCTGCGCCTGCACCGTGTTGTAGGTCAGGCGAAGAAACTGGCTGTTGGCGACACCGGGTATCTCAATCGGATACTGAAAGGCGAGAAACACACCGGCACGGGCACGCTCTTCGGGCGCCAGCTCAAACAGATTCTTGCATTCGAAGCGCACGCTGCCGGCTGTGACTTCATAAGCTGTGTGGCCCGCGAGCACCTTGGCGAAGGTGCTTTTGCCTGAGCCGTTCGGCCCCATGATGGCATGCACCTCACCGCTCTTCACGGTGAAGTCCAGGCCTTTCAGAATCTCGACGCCGTTCACGGTCGCGCGCAGCCCGCGCACCTCAAGCAGGGTCTTGCTGTCTTGGTAAATCATCCGACACTTCCTTCAAGTTTGAAACTGAGCAGCTTGGTCGCTTCGACCGCAAACTCCATCGGCAATTGTTGGAATACGTCCTTGCAGAACCCGTTGATGATCATCGACACGGCCGCCTCGGCGCCGATGCCTCGCTGCGCAAAGTAGAACAACTGGTCCTCGCCTATCTTCGAGGTCGATGCCTCGTGCTCGACCTTGGCGGTGTGGTTGCGCACTTGGAGATAGGGGAAAGTGTTGGCACCAGCCTTGTCACCGATCAACATCGAGTCGCATTGCGAATAGTTCCGCGCACCGGCGGCGGTCGGCGCAATCCTGACCAGCCCGCGGTAGCTGTTGTTGGAACGACCGGCTGAGATGCCTTTGCTGACGATGGTGCTGCGGGTGTTCTTGCCGATGTGGATCATCTTGGTCCCGGTGTCGGCCTGCTGAAGGTGGTTGGTGACAGCTACCGAATAAAACTCTCCCACCGAGTTGTCGCCGCGCAAGACGACAGAAGGGTACTTCCAGGTGATCGCCGATCCTGTCTCGACCTGCGTCCACGAGATACGCGAGTTGACGCCTTTGGCCAAGCCGCGCTTGGTGACGAAGTTGTAGATTCCACCGACGCCGTTCTCGTCACCGGCATACCAGTTCTGTACCGTCGAGTACTTGATGTCGGCGTTGTCGAGCGCTACCAGTTCAACCACTGCGGCATGCAGCTGATTGGTGCTGAATGCAGGCGCGGTACAGCCCTCGAGGTAAGAGACCGACGCCCCTTCCTCCGCAATGATCAAGGTGCGCTCGAACTGCCCCGACTCCTCGGTGTTGATGCGGAAGTAGGTTGACAGATCCATCGGGCATTTGACGCCCTTCGGAATGAAGCAGAACGAGCCGTCGGTAAAGACGGCAGAGTTGAGCGCGGCGTAATAGTTGTCGCCCGTGGGGACCACGGTGCCAAGGTACTTCTGCACCAATTCCGGATGCTCAAGCACGGCTTCCGACATCGAACAGAAAATGACGCCGACCTCGGCCAGCTTGTGCTTGTAGGTCGTCGCCACCGACACGCTGTCGAAAATGACGTCAACCGCAACGCCGGCCAGCGCCATGCGTTCGTGCAGCGGTACGCCGAGCTTTTCAAAGGTGCGCAGCAATTCCGGATCGACCTCGTCCATGCTTTTCAGCTTTGCCCTCTGCTTTGGCGCCGCGTAGTAGCTGATGGCCTGGAAATCGATCTTCGGATAGTGCACATTGGGCCACTTCGGCTCTTCCATCTTGAGCCATGCCTGGTAAGACTTGAGGCGGAACTCGAGCAACCACTCGGGCTCGTTCTTCTTGGCCGAAATCATCCGAATGGTGTCTACGTTGAGCCCCTTCGGCGCGACATCAGACTCGATCGCTGTGACGAAACCATGCTTGTAAGGCTGGCTAATGAGTTTTTCCAGTACCGCGCTCATGACGTTGATCCTGTTCTGTCAAGCCGAAAAGGACGATCCGCAGCCGCAGGTCGTGGCGGCACCAGGATTGTTCTTGATGACAAACTGCGCACCGTCGAGATCGTCTTTGTAGTCGATCTCGGCTCCTGCCAGGTACTGATAGCTCATCGCATCGATCAGCAGCGACACACCGTTTTTGGTCATCGTCGTGTCGTCTTCATTGGCGAACTCGTCAAAGGTGAATCCGTACTGAAATCCGGAACAACCGCCGCCTTGAATATAGACACGGAGTTTCAGGTCGGCGTTGCCTTCTTCGGCAATCAATTCAGCGACTTTGGCCGCCGCGCTGTCGGTAAAGACAAAAGGTAAGGGCATTTCCGTCTGAATGTTTTCGCTGACTGTGCTCATGGCGTTACCTCAGTATTCTTTACGTCAAGCTTGAGCTTTTTCACGTTGAAACTCTCGCCGCAGCCGCATTCGCTGTCGACGTTGGGATTGTCGAACTTGAACATCTGCTTGAGCCCTTCCTTGACGAAATCGATACGCGAGCCATCGAGCACGGACAGGCTGTCGGAATCGAGGACGACACGTGCGTTGTGCGACTCGAATGTGTGGTCTCCAGGGCGTATTTCGTCGGCGATGTCAAAGGTATGCGCCAAGCCCGTACAGCCCACTTTCTTGACGCCGATGCGCAGCGCAAGCCCTTTGCCGCGCTTAGCCAACTGGCTCTGAATCTGTTTTGCCGCGTTTTCTGTCAAGGTAATCGTCATAGCT
>Ga0209181_10000733_pt1 | contig 60658 bp, 46 predicted proteins | sample MAT05_FD_187208 | JGI IMG/M metagenome (GOLD analysis project Ga0209181, IMG submission 187208) | Freshwater microbial communities from Lake Fryxell liftoff mats and glacier meltwater in Antarctica - MAT-05 (SPAdes) (version 2) | ecosystem: Environmental > Aquatic > Freshwater > Ice > Liftoff...
GCCCGGGTGCGGGGTCGCTCACCCGTGCGTCGTACGCCGTTTCTGACTGTAAGCACACGCGGCTTGGCGCGCCCCATACGCCAGTTGTCAAGGAAGGCCTGGCCCGTCGCCATTCGTGAAAGCAACGTAACGGCGCTTTAGACCATGTCATGCTGAACGGAATTTCAGGCAAAGCAAAGCCCCCGGCGGTTGCCAAGGGGCTTTGCTTTCTGCGACCGCCGTACTTAGCGGTTAGCCGTGTTATCCAAAAATGGCCGGGTGACCGCGGTGGTCGACGTTATCGTCATGTCCCCACGCGCACCAACTGTGTACACCTTGCCCGCGCCGAACGAGACGGCACTTCGCGAGATAACATTGGCCGCGGACCCTGTGACTCGGGTGCTCAGGTTATAGACCCCTACCGGCACCGCCACGAAGGTGCCGCCAGCTTTATAGGCTACGGCTGCGCCGATCGGCACTTCGGTGGCGGGAGTGACGGTGGTGTCCCTTACGAAAAGCGTCATCGGTTGCGAATTGGAAATGGCGTTGACAAAGCGCACGTAGGCGACCGAGTAATCGTACGTGTTGGCGAAGTTGTCTTCGACAACAAAACCATCGCTCTTCTTGCCGGTCGCATCGTATAAGCCGCTCAGGTACAGGGAGTATGCTTTGCCGGCAACGAGTGCCGAGCTGATGGTTGAAATTGTCAGGTCCTTGTCGGTAGCGGCGGCAATTTTTCCGGAAAAGCTGTATGTACCCGGTGTGAGCGCCGAGTAGAACCCGGCTGAACCGGCGCCGCCATAGACAGTGCCCGTCGTCGATTCGACGCCGGTGCCCGACAGAAGGGCGGTGAGTTTGTTTTCGTTCGCGAAAAAATTAACGCCTGGTGCGTTCACACCAAAGTTGAAGAATCTAATTTGAGCTTCCGGCAGGGAGCCCGTGATGTCCTGCACAGCGTTTTTCTCACACGATGCGAGCGCGAAGGCGCTCAGCAGCACCGCGAATGATTGGAAGGTCTTCATGGCGGGTTAGGGTGTGGTGATCCAGAGCGGCTTGGTATGGAAATCGAGCGCCAGTCCGCCAAAGGTGTCAAGCGAGGCACGATTCCAGACGTATTCCGAGTTGAAACGCGCGCGAATGCGCTGGACAATCTTGCCGCTGTTGTCTGGATACAGCGTGGTGGGCGGTGTGAAGCCCGGGTACACCTGGCGTGCACTCGCGGGATCGACGTCGGTGTAGTTATATCGACGCAGGTCCATCCACATTTCGTTGGAACCCCAGCCGATTTGTGCGATGTACTTCTGCGACATGATGTGCGTGAGGGTCAACGCGGCCGCCGTGGGAATAACGGCGGGCGCCGCCAGAAACGTCGCTTTTTCGGTGGCGGTGATCTGCGCCGGACTTTGATTGTTGTCGAGGTTGCGCGCATTGACAAAATCAATATGCGACGAGACGCCCTGCGTGTATGCCGCCAGTGCCGTGGCTCTGTCACCCAGCCGATACGCCGCTTCGGCCTTCACGAACTGAAGCTGCGAGTACGTGATCAACGGCATTCTCGCCTTGTCGTCGAAGACGTAACGACCCGGCAACCCCAATCCCCCAGTTCCGACATACCCGTTAAAGTTGTTCGGACGTTGCGGATCTGTCAGCCCTGCAAAATTCGTCGTGTTGATATCGACGCCGCGATACTGTCCGTCTGGCGACGGCGGCAGCATGCGCGACAGCCGCGGATCGACCGCGCCGGCAAACACGGTTCCGTTCATCAGGCCCACCACAAACTGGGTCGGACGATAACCGTTCAGGTTGTTGCGCGTGCGACCCCAGACGTTGATGTCGTCGTTCTGCGTGCCGAAATACGTCAACAGGGCGTCGTCAGCGTTGCTGGCGAACGACTTGTTCACGGCGTCGATCACGTCCGCGGGTTTGTACGCGGCTTTGTTGGAGTAGTGGTTCAGGTGAATGGCCAACATGCCGTTGGCGAGTTTCAGCCACTTGGTGCGATCGCCGCCATAGATCTTGTCCGTGCGGGCGAGGTACGCCGCGTCAACGGCGCCATCGGTCCGGCCCAGCAACTTGATGGCTTCGTCCAGCAACCGCTTCACTTCCTGATACGCATACTCCTGCGTGTCGTAGTTGAAGGTGGTTTTGAGCGGATTGATGGCTTCCTTGACGATGATTTCTCCGTGGGTATCCGTCAGCGTTTGCCATCCCCACGCCTTGAGCAGGTAGCCCACACCCAGAATGTCCCAACGCTCCTCGCGCTCGGCGACGTTCATCATGTCAATCAGATTCTGACCAAACGACCAGTACACATCGCGCCACATCTGCGCGCCGTTGTCACTGCCCGGGTCATACCCCATGCGATCCCAGGTGCTAAGCACCGTGCTGACCACGGTCCACTGTTGCACGTATCGGCCGATGAATCGGCCTTCGAATTGTGGTCCGGTGACGAGCCAGTGCAGCATCGGCGACAAATACAAATTGGCCGACACCTGCTGGGGCGCGTTCGGATTGGTGTTGACGTCCAGGTAATCCTGACACCCGGCGGCCACCGCCAGCACGCCGACGCCCAGCATGACGCGACGAAGTTTTTTCATCGGATTTCGTGAAAGCGAGGAGGAGCGCATCGGAGAGCACGCGACGCGTTGCGAAGGTTGTTTTAGCATTAGTAGCCCATCCGCAGGCCGAAGGCGAAACCACGCGGCATTGGGAAGTTGCCGTAGTCAATGCCCACCGCACCCGAACCACCAACGGCGGCAGAGTTGCCGTTGACGATGGGATCGAGTCCCGAGTAGTTCGAGATGAGGAACAGATCGGTGCCCGTCACGAACATGGTCGCCTGGCGCGCCCGGAACAGGCGACCCGGCAGGGTGAAGCGCAGGGTGACGTCGCGAAGACGAATCCAGTTAATGTCTTGTTCAATGAACAGCTCTTCACTGATACCCGTGTAGTACTGCGTGTTCTGCGCGGGCACGACCACGATGGTGTTCTTTGTGGGTGTCGCGGTGTTTTCCTTGCCATCGCGCAAAACGCCGTCCAGCACGCGTGGCTGTTCTCGGTCCAGCGTGCGCTTGCTTAACCCACGGGTGGTGAGAAAGTGTTCGGTGGCATTAAACACGTCACCTCCGCGGCGGAAGTCGACGAGGAAGTTGAGCGACACGCTCTTGTAGCGGAGCGTATTGGTCAAACCCAGGGTGAAGTCCGGCTGACGATCGTAGCCTTCGCCGGGCCCGGGGATGAACAACGCCGAGCGCTCGGGCAGGCCGGTTGCTGGATTGATCAGCAACTTGCCTTCGGTGTTGCGCAAGTAGAACAAACCGGTAAGCGACCGCGTGGACTGACCGGGCGCGGTGCCGTTGCGCACGTTGCCGAACAGCCACGTGTCCGACACATACGACTCTGGCAGGGCGTTGGGCAGGGCCAGCGTGCGGCCGCGTGACCGATCGAAGTTGCCAATAAAGTCCCACGAGAAGCTGCGCGTCTGCAGGGGCGTGCCTTTCAGCGAAATTTCCCAGCCTTCATTGCGCGTAACGGCTCCATTCAGGTTGAACAGAATAAATCCCGACGCGTAACTGCCACGAATGTTTTCGACAATCTGATCTTTCGTCTGTTTGCGGTACGTCGTGACATCCAATCCCAGTCGATTGTCGAAAAAGCCCAGTTCCGCCCCGAATTCATAGGAGCGGGCAAATTCCGGCTTGAGCTGGAGATTGGGACCCGTGAAGCCGTAACCATACCCACCATTGGACGTCCCCTTGAACTCAAGCGACGGCTTGTCCGAGTAGGGCCGTGCATCCTTGCCCACTTCGGCGTACGCTCCACGCACTTTGCCCGTCACTACGCGAGCGATTGCCGGGAATGCGTCCGAGAATACAAACGCGGTGTTGACGGATGGGTAGAAGAAGCTGTTCGCGCCCAGCGGAATGGTCGACGTCCAGTCGTTGCGTCCCGTGACGGTCACGAAGAGATAGTCCTTGAAATCGACCGTCGCACTGCCATACGCACTCAACAGGCGCCGCTGCGACACCGTTGTGCGATTCAGTCGCAAGTTGGTGTTATTGACCGACACGAAATTCGGATCGAGGAACCCCTGGCCGGACAGGCCATTGACTTGCGAACGGCTGTCCGTGATCTGATTGCCGATAAAGGCGGTGAGGCCGATGCTTTTCGTGAGGGCCTTGCGGTTGAACGACAGCACACTCACCGAGTTGATATTCTTGGTGATGTCATCGGCCACATTCAACAGCCCGTCTCCACCAGCGAAACCCGAGCCGGCCGCGCTTTCCGGATGGCGCACGATCTGCGTTTCATTCGTATAGTTGTCGGAACCGATGGACGTTCGGAGACTGCTCCACGAGAACGGCGTAAACATCAGCGTGAGATTCGCAATCAGTCGACCATTCTTGGTGCTGTTGCGATTCTTGTTCACGTTGAAGTAGGGATTGTCCACTTCACCGGCCGCCGACAGCAATGTTTTGCGACGACGGTTGCCGGCCGGTGTCAGGTAATCCTGCGCGTCATCCGTCTGTGGCCACGCCAGCAAACCAATAAGCGGGCCAGTGTTGCCGGTAAACGACTGACGATTATTGGCCTGTGAAAATTGCAGCGACACATCTGACTGCAGCCAATTGGTCACGTGCGCCTGCGTTGAAGCAGTGAGGTTCAGCCGGCTGTAGTTCGAGTTGATGATGACCCCCTGCTGTTTGTCACCACCCACCGCAATACGATACCCAATGCGACTATCTGGGGTACCACCGCTGAATGCGATGTTGTGACTCTGCGAGATGCCCGTGCGGAAAAATCCGCCGATGTTGTCGTAGAATTGCGTACCCGGCGCGTACGGCGCGCCATAGTAGGCAAACGTGTTGAGCAGGTCGCCGGTGGTCGTGGTCGGGCCATACGTGTTCTGAACAAACGGCTGGGCGCGCGTCTGATCCATGCGAAAGCGATTGCTGTATTCAAGGCTGATGCCACCAGACCGGCCGCGTTTGGTCGTGATGACAATGGCGCCGTTGGCTGCGTCGATGCCGTACAGGGCCGATGCTTCCGGCCCCTTGAGCACAACCATGCTCTCGATGTCTTCCGGATTGACGTCGGCCCCGCGATTCGTGAAATCGACGCCGCGATTGTTGAACGCCGTGGTCGATCCTGGCGTGTCGAACGAAGCCGTGTTCGTTGTCTTGTTGTCCATTGGCAAGCCGTCAATGATCATCAGCGGCTGGTTGCTGCTGCTGATGGAGCTGACACCGCGAATGGTGATGGATGCCGATGCGCCCGGCACGCCCGATGAACTGGTTACTTCGACGCCGGCGACCCGCCCCTGCAGACCATTGACGAAGTTTTCGCGGCCCGTCTGCGCGACATCCGCACCCATGACCTGCTGCTGCGACGTGCCAAGGCTTCGGACAGTTGACGTCAGCCCCAATGCCGAGACCTGCACCGCGTCCAGATTGGTGACGTTTCGTATCAGCGTCACGTTCATTGTGGTTTCCGCGCCAATCGTGCGCTCAATCAGTCCGTAACCAATACTCCTGTACTGCAGCACCTGGCCGGGCCGGACGCGAATGGTGTAGTCGCCGCTGTTGTTGGTTTGCGTGTTCAGGCTCGTGCCCTTGATGATGACCGAAACGGCAACCATTGGGACGTCGCCCTCACGCGTCACTTTGCCAGACACGGGCCGTTCCTGCGCGACCACCTGCGTCGCGAGGAAAAGCGCGCCGACGAAAACCGTGAGAAACCTGTTCTTCATAGTGGGGTGCACCGGGGGTTTGGGGGGCGGACAGACGTGCTGCGGTTGCCCATCGGACAATCGAGCGGAGGAAACCGGGAGGCGGGACTTCCGGACGATTTTGGAGCCGGGACCGGCTGCGTAGTGAGGGGCGCGAACGCCTGAGACTGGCGGCTGCCGCCACGAGCGAAAGAAAGAAGGCGCGACAAGCGCCTATCTTAGTTCGAAGTTGGAGAGATTGTCAATTCAATTGTGACGAAAACGCAACGGCACTGTCGTGTATTTTTGGCCGAAGGTGGCCCCTCACTCCCTTCAAGACCGCACCGCTTTCCACGGCAGCGTTTGGCGAGCAAACCTGTCGGGATGGCACAACCTCCAAACCGCTGAACGACTCGCCGCGTCACAACGGTCCCGACCATATGCGAACTGCGACGCACAATCGCGGGGCCGACCGTCTACTTGTTATACACATAGGTAACGCCAACCTCGATGATCGTCAGCGTGTTGCCCGTCAAGTTGCCAATGCGTTCGGTTCCCCCAGTGCCGCTCCGAAATTTCAGCGAGTGACCTTCCAGTGCGAAGTTGCCGGCGCGGGTCTGGTTGGCTGTGGTTGGCTGCCCATTCACCGTTGTCCGAATACGACCGGACTGCGAGAAGGTCATGCCCAGATAAATCATGTAGGCGTCGTCCAGCAGCTCCACCTTCGTCCCCGCGCCTTGCGAAAGGGTATACGGGAGTGCCGCCCCGTTGGCGGAGCGGAGGGTGTACGTGCCGTCGAGCGTGGCCACAGGGTCGCTCCCCAAACAGCCGATCGATAACACCAGGCTCAGCAACAGCATCGCGCGTCGCATCGGCCGACACTCCGTCATGGGTTCGAAACCACGGAGGCTAATCACGCGCGGCGTCGAATTCAATCACAGACGAGCCGATCAGAACCCTCTCGAACCCCGCGGATGGGTGGATACGCAAATGCCGCGGCGACGGCCATCATGTCGGGCCCTTATCGGCGCCTCCGCTGCCGCGCCACCGCCATGACCGCGAGTCCCATGGCGACCAGCACGACCGATGCCGGCTCAGGCACCGTCGTTACCGCATCGACCCCGACAAACTCCAGCATCGGCTGCGCCGGCGCGCCACCGGTCATCTCAAACTCGTACTGCCCGCTGTCCTCGAAATCGAATCGCAATGCACCGAACGATGTGGCGCCCAAGTCATCCGTAAAGTTCGCACGCAGCAATTCCGATTCCGGCACCAAATCAAAATCTCCGGCACCGAGTGGGGCCATGTTTCGGAAACCCAGGAAATACGGCGTGTTCGCAACGAGGTCGAACGTGCTGACAAAGGCCGCGCCACCAAAAACTCCGCGTGCGGACGCCGTGTTGAACGCCCCGCTGGCCAGTAGTACACCTCCATCAAATCGCGGCGCCGTCAGCAGTTCAATGGTGACGTTGCGGTCGGTACCGCCCGTCGCAAAAAACTGCGTGTTCACTCCCCGCAATGTGAAGCTGGTGGCCGGCGTGTAAAACCAACCAACCGAAGCGGCAGTCCAGTAGTCGTCGGCTGGCGACGCTCCACCGTTCACGCTCGATACTACCGATTGAGCACCGGCCACCGCGGCACACAACGCGGAAACGATCGGCAGCGTTGCCGAAGCGAAAAGAACCCTTATGCCTTGTTTCATCGTCTGTTCCGTAAGTGTTTATCGTGCGGACGTTGTCACCGTGAATTCGTCGAGCGCCAGCTTGGAGCGGTTCACTCCGGCAGCCGCCTGCTGCAGCGTGACACGCGGCACATCACTGCCAGCGCCTAACCACAGCGTGGCGACTACCCCGTCTTGCAACGCGCCGCTATACACCACCCGGGCCGAAACGTCTGCGCCCACTTCGGACGCAACGTCGAGACGGAATACCACGCCGACAATGGACGTCACCGAATCGACGGCTGCGTCAGCAACATCGAACATCAGTGCGCCATCGTAGGAATTACGCGCGTCGATGCGCACATCGTAGGCGCGCATGTGCGTGCCCGCACCAAGTGCATCCCTATCGCTCACGCCGGCAACACCGTCAGCACCGCACGCGCCGAGGCCGAGCGCCATGATCGCGGCAGTACTCACCGTGACGGTCAACTTGTTGGCTCGCACACTGGACATCTTCCCTCCCGAGGCGGTTGCCGGCAACAAGCCGGGCCCAATTGGATCGCAGCGTTTTTTCATGATCAGAGTCCCAGTCGCGCACGGAGCGCAAGATAGTCGCCGAGGTTGTAGGTGCCGTCGTTGTTGCCCAGCTGGTCAAGTCGGATACGCTCGGCGCTGCTCAATTGTGAGGGATCGGTCAGCGCCCGTTCGCTGGCCTTGAGATCGACCACTTCAAGCGTAATGGTGAGCGGAACGGTTGCCGCCGCTGTAGCACTGAGTGCGACGGTGGCCTGATAAACACCAGGCCCAAGTGTGCGTGTCGATCCGCGCAAGGTCATGGCAGTCGGCGTGCTGGTGCCGCCGAGTGACACGGACAGCCATCCTGAACCGCTGCTGTACACCGGCGAACCCACCGACAATCCTGTCAGCGAACCACTGCCTCCGTTCGTGATTTGTGCGGTGGTCGTGCGTGTGGATGGTGCGCGTGCCTGCATGGAAAGCCGGATCGTACCCGGCGTAACCACGATGGAATTGGTTGGCTGTGGGGCTGTGACGACCAGCTGCACCGTGAACTGGTGTGGTGAGTTCGTGGCGTTGGTTGAGGTGACGTTTACCGTGGCGTCGTAAGTGCCGGCGGCCAGCGAACCTATTGTTGGTTGCACCGTGATCGTCATCGGCGCGGTTGTGGCACTGGCCGTTGCCGACAGCCACCCGGATGGGCCTGGGCCATAGGTGATTGATCCAACTGCCAATCCGGCAAGTGATCCGTTGCCGCTGTTCGTGACGGAGATGGATTGCGCCGCTGGATTACCGCTGCCCGCGACTGCGCCGAAGTTGAGCGACGTTGCGGACAGCGCGATGGCTGGAGTGCCGATCAGCGTGTAAGTGATTGTGATGATTTGCGGAGAGTTTGACGCGACCGATGACCGAACAGCCAGCGTAGCAGTGTAGTTCCCCGGCGGGAATGTGGTGTTATTTACCTGCAGACCAATTGTTGCTGGAGCCGTCGTACCCGACAGCGTTGGCGCCAGCCAGCCAATAGGCTGCCCCGCAGGATACGCAACCGCATCAAGCACGAGGCCACTCAGTGTGCCCGTGCCGCCATTGGTCACCGTGATGGTCTGTTGGGCCGGTGATGCGCCGCCGGTATTGCCGGTGAATGTCACCGCACTGGACGACAGAGCAATTGCCGGAACCGGTGTGACGTTGAACGTGATCGTCACCGATTGCGGGCTATTGGTTGCGTTGGTCGAGGTCAGCGGAATGTTGGCTGTGTACGCTCCGGGAGCCAGCGATCCCGTCGTCGCATTGACCGTTAACGTGGCGGGTGCTGTGGTGGAGTTCAGTGATGCGCTGAGCCAGCCCGTCGGTTGACCAGCTCCGAACGTGAGGGTGCCGACCGCCAGCCCCTGGACGGTGCCTGCGCCGCTGTTCGAAAGGCTGACGGACTGTGGCGATGGATTGGCGCCGCCAGCCGGTGCGCTGAACGTCAGCGACGATGGGACGAGTGCGATGGTTGGTGGCGTCGTGACAACAAATGTCACGCTCACCGTACGGGGACTGTTGGTGACACCAGGTGCGGACGAAGTGATGGCAACGGAGGCGGTATAGGTGCCGGCGGCGAGCGCACCCAGCGTCGGTGTCAGTGTCAACGTCGAAGGCGCCGCGGTTGCGGAGAGCGAGGTCGCCAGCCATCCGGTTGGTTGGCCTGCGCCATACGTCACCGAACCGACAGCCAATCCGTCCAGCGTTCCCGATCCCGCATTGGTGACGTTTATGCTTTGCGCTGCCGGTGACGCCGTCGCCGCCTGCGCGTTGAAGGCAAGTGATGTCGTGGACAGTGCGATCGTGGGGGCGGGCGGCGCCGTCACGGTGAACGTGACAGTGACGATTTGCGGACTGTTGGTGACGCCCGGTGCGGTAGACCCTACAGGAATCGTGGCCGTGTACACGCCAACGTTGAGTGCTGCGGCCGACGCCGTGAGATTGACCTGCGCCGGTGCGGTCGTGCTTCCCAGCACCGAAGTCAGCCAGCCGGTCGGTTGTCCAGCACCATAGGCGATTGCCCCAAGGGACAACCCCGTTAATGATCCGCCGCCGGAGTTGCTTATTCCAAAGCCCTGTGCAGTTGATTGCCCCTGAATGGCCGACAGGCCAACACTGGCCGTGACACCAATAGTCGATGGCGGCGTGACCACAAACGTCACTGGGAAGGTGTTTGTTGCGCCTGTGGCCGCAGACGATACGGTCACCGTTGCATTGTATGTACCAATTGGCAACGCACCGGTGGTCGCTTGCAGATTGAGCGAGGTTGGAGTGGTTGCGCTCAGCAGCGATGCCGCAAGCCACCCTGTTGGTTGCCCTGCTCCGTACGTGATGCCCTGGACTGCTGCGTCGGTGATCCCTGCCCCAGTGACGTTCACCGAAGCCGCGGCAGGGTTCGCGCCGTTCACAATAGTCGTGAAAGACTGCGACGTCGGACTGAACTGGATAACCGGAGGTGCGCTACGATTGAGCGTGACCGTGATCGTGAGCGGTCCGTTGTTGGAGTTTGTGGCGCTCACCGTGAACGTTGCTGTGTATGTGCCAACTGCTAGCGCGTTCGGACTCACACTGAGACTGATTTGTTGCGTGTCGCCAGGGTTGATCGTGCTATTGGGCCCCGAGGTATTCGAGGCCGACAGCCATCCCGTGGGTTGGCCCGCTGCGTACGTTACCGCACTCACTTGCACGCCCTGCAGGCGGCTCGAACCAGTATTGCTCAGCGCAATGTTTTGAGCGGGCGGAGTGGGTGACGCAGCAAACGACGTGAACGTCGCAGTGGCGCTGCTCAACGCAATGCGAGGTCCGAACACATTGAACGTCACGTTCACCGTGAACGGCCCCGTGGTGGAATTCGTCGCGCTCACGGTTAAACTCGCCGTGTACGTGCCCGCCGGCAATGAACCCGCCGCGGCCGTCATGTTGAGTTGTTGGGTGGCGCCCGGATTGATCGTACTATTCGGCCCGGATGTATTCGCGGCCGTCAACCATCCGGTGGGCTGGCCGGCGGTGTAGCTCACGGCGCTCACTTGCACGCCCAGCAGCCCGCTCGATCCCACATTTGTAATCGCAATGTTTTGAGCGCTCGGTGTCGGTTGCGCTGCCGTGCTCGCAAACGTCGCCGCCGTTCCCGCCACTTGCAACGCCGGACCGGCGACATTGAACGTCACGTTCACCGTGAACGGCCCCGTGGTGGAATTCGTCGCGCTCACGGTTAAACTCGCCGTGTACGTGCCCGCCGGCAATGAACCCGCCGCGGCCGTCATGTTGAGTTGTTGGGTGGCGCCCGGATTGATCGTACTATTCGGCCCGGATGTATTCGCGGCCGTCAACCATCCGGTGGGCTGGCCGGCGGTGTAGCTCACGGCGCTCACTTGCACGCCCAGCAGCCCGCTCGATCCCACATTTGTAATCGCAATGTTTTGAGCGCTCGGTGTCGGTTGCGCTGCCGTGCTCGCAAACGTCGCCGCCGTTCCCGCCACTTGCAGCGCCGGACCGGCGACGTTAAACGTCACGTTCACCGTGAATGGCCCGTTGGTGGAATTCGTCGCGCTCACGGTTAAACTCGCCGTATACGTGCCCGCCGACAATGAACCCGCCGCGGCCGTCATGTTGAGTTGTTGGGTGGCGCCCGGATTGATCGTACTATTCGGCCCGGACGTATTCGCGGCCGTCAACCATCCCGTGGGCTGGCCGGCTCCATACGTGACCGCGCTTACCTGTACTCCAATGAGTTGGCTCGCACCACTATTGGTGATGGATATGTTCTGCGCCGGTGGTTGCGGTTGTGCGTTGGTGCTTGCAAACGTCGCGCTGGTGCCACTCAATGATATGGTTTGCGCTCGCGCTACCGCGGCGGACGTCGCAAGGACCGCTGCCAGCGCGAACACATGCGCACCGAAAGCGAGGAAGTTTTTCACGCGCGACGCTGGTCGCTGCATCCGCTGTTGCATCCGCACACCTCGGCATCAGAAAAGTCGCGACATCGGCGGGCTTCGCAGACGCGATATGCCCATCGATGCGCTTTGATGGCACTGACTTTTGAAAGACGTAGACAACCAGCGATTGCTCTCACCCTGCAGACTCAAGCATTGCCAATGAGCCTGATCCGGGCTCATTTGACCCCGACTCATCCGATCTTCGCTCTCGCGCGATTCCAATTCCACGATATCTTCCAAGACACCCCCCTCCTCGGCGTTGACCGCTTGCGACTACCAGCGTTCACCCTCCTGGCGCTCAGTGCACTGTCCGGCCGACTCACCACCGCGCAGTCGGCCCCAGTCGCGCGCGCGTCATCCGTCGCCTCTGTCAGCGGCACAGTGCTGGATAGCCTCGCACGCCGGCCGCTCGCCGGAGCCATTGTGCAAATCGCTCTCGCTGACGGCGCGACTTCAGTCAATCGCACCACCAATGCCGATACGCTCGGCCGATTCCTCATCGATAGTGTTCCCGCGGGTCGCTACATGCTGGGGTTCTTTCATCCCATGCTCGACTCGCTCGGAATTGAACCGCCGCTGCGAGAACTGATTGTGACGGGAGGTCGCATGGTCCTGGCCGATCTCGCCATTCCGTCGGCGGAAAGTTTTCGCAAATCCATTTGTGGCGCACGCACATCAACCGGCGCGAATTCTGCTGCAGGCGCGCTGGTGGTCGGAATCGTGCGCAATGCGAACGACCTTTCGGCGGTGACGGACGCGTCGGTCGCAGTCGAATGGCTGGAGCTTTCGTTCACATCCAGCGGCATCGCGCGTCGGGTGCCGAAACTGCTGGCGAAATCGGCGGCCAACGGATGGTATGCGTTGTGCAATGTGCCGAGTACCGGTGCGGTCACCCTGTCGGCGGTGCGTGGTGCCGACAGCACGGATCGCCTTGAATTCGAGATGATGCCGGGAGGGTTTCTTCGGCGCGACCTCTACCTCGCCCATGCAACCACCGCGCAGGTTTTGGCCGGAACGAGATTGTCCGGGACCATCGTCGCGGTTGACGGCGCAAGGCCGGTGGCCGGTGCGGAAGTCAGTCTGTCCGAAACATCAAAAACACGCGCGAACGAACGTGGCGAATGGACCTTGAGCGACGCCGCCCCCGGCACCCATATGCTGGACATTCGCGCCGTCGGTTTCTATCCCGTGCGCCGTGCGGTGGACGTCGTGGAGGGCGCACCTCCGGTTCACGTGACACTTGCTACGCTCAAGTCTGTTCTGGGAGCGGTGCGTGTCACCGCGCCGCGCACGTTCATGAGCAACATGAAAGATTTCGAGTTCCGGAGAAAAACCGGCATTGGCCAATTCATTACCGCAGCCGACCTTGCGCGCAAACAACCCGTAGTCGTCTCAGACGTTTTTCGGTTTATTCCCGGCATGACCCTCTGGACCGAACGCGACACCATGGTGACGCGCGTTCAGTTCCGGCGTGGTGCGTTTGATGCGCCTTGTTACCCCGACACCTTCCTCGACGGAAAAGCGCTGGGTGTCCTCACCGTCGACCAACTGGACAACCTGGTGCTGGTGAAGGAAGTCCGTGGCATTGAGATTTACGTCGGAAGCAACGTGCCGGTGCAATTCAGTGCGGGAACCCTGGGGAATGCGTGTGGGAGTATTTTGATTTGGACGAAGTTCGGGTAACCCCTCCCCGCAATGCCGTCGCGGCACGTTGCCCTGCCGTAACACTTGCCGGCCAATCCTCAGCCGCACCACCACCACATCACATGCGCCGAAACCTGACCGCCGTTGCTCTGCTGTTCGCCCCTGTTGCGCTCAGCGCCCAAACACCGCCTTCGCCCGCAACGGTTGCGCGGCTCACCGACTCGCTGGCGCGAGCGTTCATCGCCCAACGCGGTTCGCCCAGTGTTGCCATCGGTATTACGCGGGGCGGCACTCCGGTTGTCATGAAAGCGTGGGGCAAAGCTGACCTCGAACAGGAGATCAACGCGGCCGCCAATTCCGTGTATCGCATTGGCTCCGTCACCAAACAGTTCACGTCGGCCGCGGTCATGCAGTTGGTCGAACAAAACAAGGTGCGGCTTGGCGACTCCATCGCGACGTATCTGTCCTCGCTGCCCGCGGCGTGGCGCGGGGTGACCGTGAAACAATTGCTCAACCACACCTCGGGTATTCCGAGTTACACCAGTTCGTCCGCGTGGATGGGTCGCTGGGGCGAAGAAATGAAGCCGGATACGTTGCTCGCCTTCACCGCGAGCATGCCTATGAAATTTTCGCCCGGTACGCGATGGGAGTACAACAACACGGGCTACGTGTTGCTTGGCATGTTGATCGAGAAAGTTGCGGGTCGCACATGGGCCGACGATATGGAAGCCCGATTCTTCAAACCGCTTGGGCTGTCGGACACCCGTAATTGTATGACGTCACCCGTGGTGCTCCGGCGCGTGCACGGATACGAACCCGACGGAACAGGTTGGCGCAACTCGGCGTTTCTCGCGATGACGCAACCGTATGCGGCGGGCGCACTCTGTTCAACCATCGGCGATCTTTCCAGGTGGAATCGTGCGTTGCACACCGGCAACGTGGTATCCGCGCAATCCTACGCGTTGATGACCACTGCAGAAGGTGCGGCCGCCGCGCGGAACTATGGTTTCGGACTCGGTCGTGACACCGTAGGTGGCCAGCCGATTGTCTCACACAACGGCGGGATCAACGGATTTATCACCGAGAATGTGTGGGTGCCGAACGGCGAAGTGTCGGTGAGCGTTCTGACCAATTCCGGAGCGGCCCCCGCCGGCCGACTGCGGCGCCAGGTGATGTTGGCTACCCTCGGCTTGCCCCTTGAGTATCCGCCAAAAGTGGCGGCGCTCACGGCCGCCGATCGTGCGCGGTATTCAGGCGTCTACTTGCTGGCGTTTCCTGGCGGCCTTCGCGAGTTCACTGTAGCAGAGCAGGGAACCGAACTTACGGGAATGATGGCGGGGCAGCAGCCCAATCCGCTCTTGCACTACGGCAACCACACGTTCGGCGCCTCGTTCGATCCGACTGTGCGCATCTCCTTTACGGTTGAACAAGGGCGCGCGACGAAGATGATACTGATGCAAGGCGCCAATCGAACCGAAGGCGCGCGCAAGTAATGGCGATTCCGCTATGGGTGGCCGAGGGGAACGGAGACCCGGTTTACATCCCGGGGCGATGACGCAACGCCTACGGCACATAGACATCTGCTCGACGTGACGTCCGACCGTCCTCGATCACCACCACGACCAGCGGCGCGTTGCCCTCAACGCGCCGACCCTTCCACTCGGCCATTGCCGCAACGCCGTCGCGCAAGGTCACCGCGTGCGACGACACCTTTGAAATCAGCTTGAAATTGTCGCTGCGCAACGCATAGGTATGCGTTCCGCTTCCGCTCGCGATCACGCGGATGGTCATGTCGCCGTTTGGGGCTGAGCTACTGGTGACGCGGAACTCTGTTTCGCTGGACCTGTTCGCTGGCGCAGGCAGGAGATCCTCCATCAACCACAACCACCGGTTGTTGGAGTGCACCCACACCTCCTTGTACACGTACATGTTTTGCGCCGGCCAATACGGCAAATCGGTCATGCCGCGACTCTGCATGCCTACTGGCAGCGATCCAACAAAATCGCTGGACGACACACTGTATTGTTGCGCCCAGTCATAGCCCTCGCCGTACATCGTGCTCTGCGCGAACGGATTGCGCCCCACGACCCATTGCGCCTGCTTTTCTGCGAGACGGAGTCCGGCGCTGTCGCCCCGCACGCGTGACGCCGCGGACAGTCCTTTGGCCTGCGAAAGCAGCACGCCATAGTTGCCGCGACGCGAAAACCACACGGGAAACGTGCGCATGAACCAGCCGTCGCCCATGGGCGTGCCTGCGCGCACCTGTGCTGCGTACTCGCTCTGCTTCTCCTGGTAGCGGCCGCCCGAATCCGGAACCTGCACACTATCCACCACGCGATACACATAAGCTGGCAGCACGGAATACGGAGCTGTGAGCATCGACGTGCGTTTCTGGTATTCCGCGTAACGCACCACCGTGGCGTACCACTGCATCCAGTCGGCGTGCTCCGGCAGCGCTTCGATCAACTGTGAAAGTGCGACAATTGGAGCCTGATCGGCCGCGCGATGAAATTGATGAAAAATGGTGTCGCGATCGGGGCCGGTATAAAAGAAGCCCGAAAGCGGAAACACCGAACCGACGCGCGAGACCTGCTGCGATGCCGTGACAACGCGAGCCAACTCGATGGCCTTGTCGCGATATTTTGCTTCGGCCGTAGCGCGCCACAGCTCAAGCGAGGCTGTGATGCCAATGCCGGCCAGTTCCATGCGTGACGCTGCAAATGCGGGCGTATGCCACGTGGACGGTCCTTCAACGCCAACAATCGCGTACTCCCAATCATCGCGCGCGACGCGCAGGCTGCGGGCCGCCAACTCCGGGTCACGCGCCTTGAGCACGCGGTAGGCGATGGCCCCGGCCGCCGCCGCGATATAGTTTGCGTTGGGATTGTTTTTCGCTTCGACCGTCTTGTCGTCAGCATCACCGACAATATTGTTTGACCAGTAGTTGTGCGCGCCAAACCCCAGGCGATACCCACCGGCAAACCGCACGCGCAGTACCCAGTCCAATCCCCATTGTGCTTCTTCGATGAGCCGTTCAACCAGCGCCGGGTCGTCGCCGTTCGCGATGAGTTTGTCGGCGAGCGAAAACATTGCATACGTACCTTCGCCGGTGTTGATCACGCCCTGCGAGAGGTCTCCCGCATCGTGCCAACCGCCACTCATCGTAATACGTTTGCCGCCCAGCGTGGCAAACCAATCCAGATGGTCAATGCCATGTACGCCTGGCACATCAAACCCGCAGCGATTGCCGTAAAAGAAATTCAGCGTTTTCCAGATGGATGACTTCCACGCGTCATCGCCAATACGAAACGGTTTGCTGGTTTCGTTGCCAACACGCAGGACATAGTTACCTGCGTTCGTGATCTCCGAAAAATCCAACTGTTGAAACGTGCCTTGCGCGGCCCGCACGGTTTCGATGGGCTTCCGCAATACCGTTTCGCCAAAGGCGATATCGTTGACGCGCAGCACTTCGAATTGTGTGGCGGCCGCGTCGTTCGCGATGGCAGTCTTGGCGCTGTTCAGCTGATAGCCACTATGGCTGAATGCCAATTGTCCTGCTGATATGCCCCAGCCCGTGTGCGTGTCCGGCGTAACGCGCTGCAGCTCCAGACGTCCAAGTTCGAACGCCACGTGGTCGTCCGGCCCCGCATACATGCGATTCAGAAAATATCCGACTTCAATACGAGTGACGCGGTCGCGTGCCAACGGCTCGATTTCCCAGACAATGTGTTGCCACCCGTTTTTGGCGAGCGTGACAAAATGCGTGCCTTCGCGATTGAAGCGATCGGGCACTTTCACTGCGCCGTCGCTGTGCAGCACGATTTGCAGCGGCAGCACCGGCACTCCGGAAAAATCAGGGCGCACCCACAAAGAGATGCGATTGTATTGGGTCCAGTCTTCGTTGGCGAACGAGCGTTGCAGGTTCACGGATGACAATCGCGAGCGGTTGGTCGCAGGCGCGTCGCGAAACATCTGCATGTCTACGCGGAGTGCGCGCATATCGCCCAGTCGCGGTTCGCTTGGGAAGGACAACGTGCCGGTTCCCGTCATTCTCCAGGCCGATGGCTGCGTCATGTCATCGAGCACGCGGCTGGCCTCGACGCGTTTTGCGAGCCAGCCATATTCCGCCGAATTCACGAAGTCAATTGGGAGCAGGGCTCGTTGGGCGGCGGCAGTGTCCGGTACCAGCAACAGCGGCGCGAGCAGCGAGACGAACGTCGCGAATTTCAGACGCAGGTATTGGCCTCTGGTGCGAATTGACAAGCCGGCGCTGATCGTCCTCACCGCCGCCTCATCGCGGCCGCAATTGCCCTCTCCACAATAGGCGCCATGACCTTGTAACCCTCCACGGTGGGATGTACGCCGTCCGCCGCCAACGCTTTTGGCAACCCCTGCCGCGCATCCGCCATCGCGCCGTGAAAGTCCGCGTACTCGGCACCGTGCGTCTTGGCATACTCCTTAATCCACGCGTTCAGCGCCACAATTTTCGGCGCCGGTTCAAGCCCCGGTTTCCACGGGTAATCGTACACGGGCAACACCGAACACAAGACCACCTGAATACCGTTGGCTTTCGCGAGTTCGGCCATGGACGCGATGTTGTCCTCAATCATCTCGAGCGTTGATGGACCGGTGTTGCCGGCAATGTCGTTGGTCCCCGCGAGAATCACGACCACCGCGGGCTTGAGCGCGATGACATCCTGACGAAACCGCACCAACATTTGCGGCGTCGTTTGTCCGCTGATGCCGCGACCCACGTACGGTTTGCCGGAAAATGATTCCGCGAACAACGGGGCCCATGCTTGCGTGATGGAATTTCCCATAAACACCACCCGTTGTCTCACGGCTGCGGCACGAGGCAATTCAGAGTTGTCTTTGGCATAACGCTGCAGGTTGGCCCAGTCGGCCACGGTCTGGGCGCGTACGGTTGAGGTAGCCAGTACCAGCAGCGCTGATGCGACGGCGAGGCGAGCGAGTGTTTGCATGGGTCGAGGGCAGGGGTCAGGAAGCGCCAGGGGTCAGGGTTCAGGAAGGGCAGCGTACAGGGTTCGGGATTCAGGGTTCCGCAACGCCAGGGTGCATTGTTGTGGGGGGAAATTGGACGAGGGTTCAGAACGAACAGCGGTCAGGGTTCGGTTTCGCGACGGACGGGATCCCCCGAACACTGACTCCTGCGGGTCCCGAACCCTCGACCACCGCTCCACCCAAGCGACGCACCCTTCTATTCCTGAATCCTGAACCCTGCATCCTGAACGCTGCCCTTCCTGAACGCTGACCCCTGTCCTGCCTGCCCCCCGAAAATTCGCGTTCCCCGACCGCCTGTCCACCGCGATCGCGGAAACTATCACCGAACATTCGCTGCGGTTGAATAGCCAGCGTCACGTGGCGCGGCGCAACGTCGTCGCGTGACAATCAGGTCAACCCACCGCCGGTCCTGCGCTGCCGCAGTACCTCGAACACCGCCACCGCCACGCTGGTCGACAAATTGAGCGACCGCACCAATGGTGACATCATGGGCATCGTCACGAACTGATCGCGATATCGTTTGTGCAAATCGGCCGGTAATCCGCCAGTCTCCCGGCCAAAAATGAGCACGACGTCTTTGTCAGATGCAAACGATGCATCCCAGAATAATCGGGGAGCCTTGGTCGAGAAAAAGAACGGCACACCAAACGCCGGCAGTTCGCGTTCGAATGTTTCCCAGTCCGGCCACACGTGCACGTCGACATGTTCCCAATAGTCAAGACCCGCGCGTTTCACTTCGCGTTCATCGAGGGAAAACCCCAGCGGTTCAATGAGGTGCAAGGTTGCACCGGTTGCGAGACAGGTGCGGCCCGCATTGCCGGTGTTCCAGTGAATTTCGGGGTGGACGAGGACGACGTGTGTGGCAGGCAAGATTTTCGCGGGTGAGTGTGTAAATGCCTTACTGCTTCTTCTCCGTGGCCGCTTTCGCCATGCGGTCAATCATCTCTGGCCACAACAATTTCAGAAAACGTCCCACCTTGCCTTTCCAGGTCATCAGCACCATTCGATCACGCCGCGCGGTCGCGCGCAACGTCAACCGGACGCACTCCTTGGCCGACATCGCATCGCTGGCCGGCCGCTTGTAAGCACGGTCGCCCATGGGCGTGCCATCGGGTGAGAGCACGCGACTGTGCTGCTCGGAGTACACAAAGCTCGGGTGAATGCTGGTGACGCTCACGCCAAATTCCTGGAGCTCAACACGCAGCGAATCGAAGAAACCCGTCAACGCATGTTTGCTGGCGGCATAGGCCGATCGATTGGGAACGCCAACCAGTCCCTGCAGGCTCGAAATGACGACAATTTGCCCACGCGACTTTTTCAGGTAAGGCAACGCGTAAGCCGTGCACCACACGCTGGCATGAAAATTCACGCGCATAACCGTCTCAAAAATGGAGAGATCGGAAATTTCATCAACGCGACCGTGGAACCGAACGCCCGCATTGTTCACCAGAATGTCCAGCGTGCCGTAGTGCGCCACGGTGCGCTGCACCATGTCACGGCATTCGGGCTCCTGGGTCAGGTCGGCGCGGACGACGAACGCCTCGCCGCCAGCCGCGCGGCACTCCGACGCGACTTCGCTTAGCCGGTCGACATCACGCGCGACCAGTGCCACACGCGCGCCGGCGGCTGCGAACTGTCGTGCGAGTTCCGCGCCAATGCCACTCGATGCACCGGTCACGAGCACGACTTTGCTCGCGAACGCCCCTTTCATGATTCGGCTATTGGGTGTCGGTCAAGCGACGGCACTGGAAATGGGCAAGCCGCGCGCCCATCCGTCCGGCAGCAAGGCGTTCGCGGGGTCGGCATGACCGGGTGCTTGCTCCAGGTAGTGCGCGAAGTGTTCGCGCATGGTTCGGGCAATCTCCGGAGAGAGATTGGAGGGCACCTCCAGCTTGCTTTCCAGCACACGCACACCCGCTGCGGCCAGTCGCGCGCGAATCTCCCCCCCATCCAGTCCGTCTGCCGGTTTGGAGGCGGCGTACGCATCGATATGGAACGTCGTCACCGCCATGGCCCTGCGCAATTCGCGGATGATCTGATCGCCGGCCTGCGCCGCGGTGGTGGTACCGTCAAGCAGCACTGGCGCACCACACGCAATGTGAATGCGACCGATGTTGACACGACCACGCCACACATCGGCCAGCCACCCCAGAAAGGGACCGAGGCGCAATCCCGCTTTCGGTGCCCCTGACAATTCGCGCGCAAACACCGCTTCTTCCGGCACGCGATCGTACGAGAGGGCGATGGGCATCAGCACACACGGGCGTCCACTCGTTTCCAGACACCGCAGCAACCCGCGCTTCGGTCGCAGAAACTCGCGTGAACGACTGCGCGCACCCTCAACAAAAAACTCGATGATCTCGCCAGCTTCGACCATCTTGTGCACGCGTTTGGCCAGATCGCGATTTTCACGCGACGCGCCACGGTCGACATAAAACGCGTGCACAGAGCGCAGCAGGTTGCCGAGTAATGGAATGCGGCCAAACTCCGTCGCGGCTGCCACGTAGGGCAGGCGAATGCCCAGGTCTGGGCGAGCCCACGCGAGATACGACACCAGCACAAAGTCGAGGAAGCTGCGGTGGCTTGGCGTGAACGCAATGGCCGCACCTGCGGGCACGCGGTCCCGCACCCGTTCAAACGACGGAATGTCCACCGTGATCGAGTCCGTAATACGACGCAGCACTTTCGTGGAAATCCAGATGCCCGTACGAATGAACGCATTGCCGGATGAGTGTTTCAGGGCCCATCGCAAATCGCCACCGTTGCCAATGTGGCTGCGGCCGGCCAGCGTCCACTCATCATCGCGTTGTTCAAGCAGGTGACGCGACACACCACGGCACACCGTGGCCACGTATTCGCGTCCCGTCGGTGCACCACTCGTGAGTGAGGTCAGTTCAAAGTCGAACGTGCGCGACGTGAAATATGGAAACACTTCGTTCAGGTAGTCCAACCGTGACGCTAACTTTTTTGCCTGTCGTCTGCGCACGGGCGAACCAACCGAGCCAATGGCCATCGGCACGCGGTGGTGCAACATGTCCGCAATGACAAATGACGAATCGCGCGGGCCAAGGTAGCGACGCACGGGAAACCGTTGCACGGGATTCTGTTGGAAGTGCCGTTCAATTTCATCCCAGCATTCGTGCACCGTCGGCGCACGATGGGCTCCGGCCACGGAGTGCCGAATAGTCACTCCTTCGGCGTCACTCACCATCTCGTCCAACATGGCCGTTGCGACTTCATCAACCGGAATGAGATCGAGGCGTGCGTCGGCGCGACCCACCACAGCCTGCAAATGACCAAGCCCGATGAGCGTCACGAACGCGCCAAACCCGGCAGTACTGTCCAGCCAACCCGGGAACGGCTGCTGCCGGCTGGCGGTAATGATGCTCGGTCGCACAATGCTGAGCGGCACACGGCCACGACGTTCGACCATGATATGCTCGGCCACCGTCTTGGTCATCGTGTACGTGTTCGGATGACCGGTGCGCGCCAGAATCTGTTCGTCGATTTCTTTTCCACTTTCCAGCAGCGCCAGCATTTCGGTGGCGCTCAGGGGTAGCGGAACCAGCGACTGCGTGATTTTTCCGTCGTGATGCGGGGTGACGTACGCGGTAGAGACGTACACGATTCGTTTCAACAGCGGGCACGCGTGCATGGCGGCCAGCAGATTGATGCTGGTGGTGATGTTCGCCTTGGCTGCCACGGCACTTGGCAGCGTAAAACTCACGGCGGCGGCAGAGTGAATGACGTGCGTCACGTTGGCCAGCAGGGCTTGATCGTCGGGAGACGTGCCGAAGTCGGACGACGCAAGATCGCCATCGAGAATGCGCACGCCATCCGCCCAGCCGGCCGGCAAGCCGGCGAAACACGGCGCCGACACCACGTCTTTGCGGAAGCGGTCAATCGCGGAGCGGGACCCGCGCGCGCGAACAACCACGACCACGCCGTCAATCTGCAGCTCTACTTTGCGGCGCATCATCTCGAACAGCGCCACCTTGCCGAGAAATCCGGTGACGCCGGTGAGCAGAACGGTGCGAGAGGCGCTCATGAGTCGATTACTCCAAACAGGTGCAACGGGTCGACTGCATGTTTGATGCCGTCAGACCACGCCAGCGCGGCCGGTGACAACACGCGAGGCAGGAACTCGCGCCGCAGGCGTCCTATGCCATGGTGGTGTGACAGCGAACCGCCCGCTTTCAGAATTTCATCGCGGGCCGCGCGCTCAAGAATGGCGTACACGTCGGTGGGATGTTCAGCCGCGCCGTGATGGATGCCGAGGTAGAAATACACACACACGCCGCTGTCGTAGAGCTGCGTGACGCGAGCGGTGATGAAGGGCTTGCTGGAAAGCCCCAGTTGGGCGAACTCGTCCAGCAACCGTTGTTTCACGCGCGCAATGAGCCCGCGCACATCTGTCCACGACACGGTGGTTTCGAACGATTCGGCCAGCACACCAAAGCCCATCACGAAATCGCGGATGTACGCAATGCCGAACGTGAGCTGGTAGCCCTTCGCGCCGTTTTCCGCGCCCGCGTGCACCCCACTGTACTTGCTGGCCAGACGTTTCACCGTGGCTTGCTGACTCGCGACTTCGTCGCGATTTCCTTCGTACAGCAGGGTGCAGGCCACCATGCTGGAGGGTTCAAACCCTTTGGCTTTCGTGATGAACCATTTCTCAAACTTGCGCTTGACCGCCGCCATCCCTTCGGCGCCGGGCTTGAGCGTTTGGCTGAGTTGAAACTGCATGTTGTCGACAAGCCGGACGCTGGCGGGAATTTTTCCGGTCCTGGTCAGATCGTACAGAAAGTTGACGCCGTCCTCAAAACTCTTGAAGACAATGGCGTCGTGCTGCTCGGCTTCGGGCAAGCGACGAAGTTTGACAACGGCCTGCGTGATGATGCCAAAGCGACCTTCGCTTCCCATGATCCAGCGGCGTGGGTCGGCGCCAATGGAGTCGCGGGGAACAACGGGAGTCCGTGAAACCAGTCCGTTACTGGTGACCACCTGTACGTCGAGCAGCAGGTCTTCGATGTTGCCATAGCGGTTTTTCTTCATGCCGCTGGCATGCGTCGCAATCCATCCACCCAACGTGGAGAACTCGTAGCTGTCCGGTTCGTGTCCCATGGTGAACCCATGTTTGCCCAACGCGTCTGCCAGATGGCGCCCTACGGCCCCTGCCTGAACACACGCGGTGTGGTTCTCCGCGTCAATCCACAATATGCGGTTCATTCGCCGCATGTCCACAGAAAGAATCACACGTGTTTCACTATCCGGACAGCGCAGCGCGTCAATGACGTTCGTTCCGCCGCCATACGGCAGCAGGCACACGTTGTGGGCGGCTGCGAAACTGACAAGGTGTTCGACGTCTTCGGTCGACTCGGGGTACACCACCACGTCGGGAATACGCGAAAGTCCGTCATTGCGGAGCGCGTAAATTTCCTCCACCGTATGCCCGTGCCCGTGACGGAGTCGAACGATTGGATCCTGCGAAATGGCCGCGGGTGAAACAACGGCGTTCAACGCGGCCATGAAGGCATCGTCGGCGCGCGATGCGGGAATGGCGGGCGGAAAGGGCTTACGTGGAATGGCCGAGGCGCGAAAGTTCACGCTCATGACCTCGCTAACCCATGGCAACAGGCTTGGAAGCTCCAAGCCGCTTAGCGCATACCGTTGGCCCGTCAGCGAGACACTGCCGTTGTCCAGAAGGGTGAACGAGGTATCGCGAAACCCCCAGGCGTCCTGCGCCAGTTGCGAGTCGTCTTCAACAGGGAGCGCGTTCGGGACAATGCGCCCCGTGGAAATTTGGTTCATCACTTCGTTGTTGGTGTTCCGGCCATGCGGGTGGTATGGGTCCCAACCGTCCGGCAAGCGGGCGGTCCGGCCGGTCCTGCTTCCAGCGCATCTTGCTCCACGCGGGTTCTGGCGTCGATCCCGGGGACAGAACGACGGATGAGCCGTTCCAGCCGGTCAAAAAGTCCCAGGCGCTCGAAAAGCGAGTTCCACGCACCCACGGTGATGCAGTAATGGGTGTTGAACGGGCTTTTGTGGTGGATGTCGTGATGCGACTTGGAAAGGATTATACCAGCATCCTGCAGCCAGCGGATGGGGCGGGGCGCGACTTCCATGTGCGCCCACTTGTGCGTTTGGTTGGTGAGGAACACCGCCAACAGCATCACGAAGATAAATACGCCCACCGCATACCCCGCCGTGCTGGTCGTCACCGGCACAAAAACGGCCACTGGGATCAGCACCGGCAGGCAGACCAGCGCGTTATTGCCATTGGCGGCAAAAAAACCATGCCGGGTAATGCCCAACGGGTCGACGTGGTGCTGTCTGAACGGCAACACGAACGCCTGGCCCAGGAATGGTGTTTCGGGAGAGCCGAAGTTATCGGCCAGAAAGTGGACCATTCCTGAGGCGAGGTCGGCGGCCAGATATCCTGCCAAGGCCACCAGTAACATGAGCCATGAATTGCCGAGCTCGCTGAAATTTAGCGCGGCTTGGCCGGCCAGCATGGCCATGAGCACAAAAAAAGCGATGTAGCCCAAAAACTGGACAAGCCTGAGTGCACGTGGGGCGTTTTTGGTAATCTCGTCGGGATTTAGCAATCGAACCACTCCGTTTCTGCTGAGATTACTGACTACGGCGCAAGTCTGGTGCTGGATTCTCGGAAATTCAAGCATAGTCGATGACGGGTGGCGGTTGAAGGTCGGGCGACCAGCAACGCGCAAACACCAACGCGCAAACAGGCGCTTCCCCGAACGCATTCCCGACATCACCTTCGTGGTCGCACTCTTCGAGGAACCCGCCATGACCAAACGTCGCCCCCTCTTCACAGGCGCATGCCTGCTGCTGCTTATTGGCGCGCCAACCGCGGCACGGTCGCAGGCGCTCACCAGTATCACGTCGCTGTACGTGGGCTACAACACGCGCAAAGCCACCGTGAAACCCACCGGCGAGCTCAAGGCGCAGCTCGACTCGCTGGACCGAGAGTTGGGCGCGGCCAGCCAGCAGGGCCGCCTAAGCGAGGTGCGCCGGTTACTGGCCCGTGGCACCACGCTGCTGGCTGGGCGACCATGGACCGACGTGGCTGATTATTCGGCCTCGCTGTTGCTGCGGACAGACCGCGTGATAGTAGAGTCGCAGAAACCGTACGCCATGCGTCTGGAGCAGTTGTACCTGCCATCCATCAATCTGTCGCGGTCGCTGACCGCGCACGCCACATTGACGGGTCGAGGCAGCGGCGCTGCTGCTGCGGGTGCGGGTGCGGCCGGTCGCGCGGGCGGAGGGGCGGCCGGTCAACAAGTGTCGGTGGTGAAGGACCTTGGCCGGATTGATGGCGTCAGCCGCGACTTGCGCGAGTCGCCGCTGTTGCTGGAGTTCGATGTGCGGGATGTGGCCGACGGCCGATACACGGTGGTGGTGGATGTGCTGGACTCGTCCCGAACGCTGGGTTCGGTGTCGCTGCCGATTCTTGTGCGCCGCGGTCTCGATGAAACCGTTGTGATGTTGGAAACGGCTGCTGCAAAAGCGCCCGAGGCGTTGCGCGCGGAAATTCTGTATCCGGTTGATCGCATGCGGAATGTCAATCGCGGGCAACTGGAACTTCGCACGTTCGATGCCACCGCCGATTTTGCGACGGCCGAACGGGTGGTCGCTGCGGTCAAGAGCGGGAAGGATCCATTTGCGGGGCGCACCGGCGACATCAAGCGACACTACCTGTTGGCGGCGGCCAATGAAATCATGCCGTACCGCACGTATGTGCCGACGACGTACAAGGCGGGGGTGAGTGTACCGCTCATTATTGCCTTGCACGGACTTGGCCAGACGGAAGATTCGTTTTTTGAGGCGTACGGTCGAAAGTTGCCGCAGTTGGCCGAACAATTCGGCTACATCGTTGCCGCACCGCTTGGCTATCGGGTCGATGGTTCGTACGGTTGGGGGGTTGGGACACCTCCTGCAGATGTGATGACACGCCGGCGCGAAGAGTTTGCCGACGCTGATGTCATGCAGGTGTTGGCGCAGGTGAAGAAACAGTACAACGTGGATGTCAATCGCATTTATCTGCTGGGGCATTCCATGGGTGCCATTGGCACCTGGAAACTGGCTGCGAAGTATCCGGACGTCTGGGCGGCCATCGCGCCGTTCTCAGGGCAGGGTGCACCGGCAACCGCCGAGCGTATGAAGGCCATCCCGAATTTTGTGGTGCATGGGGATGCCGATCCGACCGTGAATGTTCGCGGCTCGCGTGCGATGGTCGACGCCATGAAGGCGCTCAACATGGATGTTACGTACATCGAAGTTGGGGGTGGAAATCATTCGGCGGTGGTGGAGCCGAACCTGGCGGCGGCGGTGGAGTTCTTTAATGCGCGGCGCAAGGGTGGGGGCACGTAGCGGCGCCTGATGTCGGGCACGCGTCGTTGAAGTAGTCATGCGGGCATTCGACGGAGCTCCGCGTTATGCGACACTCCGATTTTCTCACGCGGAGCCGCGGAGGACGCGGAGCACTGCGCGCGTTGCGCATGGTTCGCACCCCATTGCAAGTGCTTTTTTCTTTCGAAAGTTTTTCCAATAGCGTATTCGAATGTTGGGAACCCGCCGCGGCTCCGCGTGAGAAAAGCGGCGCTTGCCTGCGCAATGATGTGGTGACTGACGAGACAATGTGACACGAGTTCGCGCTGACGTTCTGCCTGGAAAGAAAATCAGCGCAACCATTCCCGGTCGGAAACAATTGCGCTGATATCCAACCAGCCTCCGGCGCGGACTGAGCCGCGCCAGGTTGTGCCGTTACGCCTTCCGGTCAATACACCCCTTCCAGTTTGGATTGGGCGTTTCATCCGTCGTCACCGGGAAGTTCACGTCGGTGCCGTACGTGCCGACCTTGAAGAACTGACCACTGGGAAACACAGTTTCCGCGTCACGTCCGTACTGCCGAATGAGCCGACGCATGTCGCTTAACCGCTGACCGCGGCTGAACGCCCAGAACGCCTTTTCGCGGAAGTACAAATCGATGGCGGCCGCTTGCGTGGTAGGCGCTGGCAGCGCCGCCATTACGGGAATGATGAACACACCCATCTTCTGTGAAGTGGTCCGGAGTGTGTTCAGGATAGTCATCAGGCCCGTGATGTCTCCTGCCAGAAGTTTGACCTCGGCCTCGATGAGCCGCGCGTCAATTCCGGTCACCAACGGAACAGGGTCGGTTCTTCCATAGATCCCCTGCGACACCAGCCACGTGCTGGTATCGAAAGACCGAAGCAGCGAGCTGTTGATCGTGGTTCCCGTTACCGGAACCCGCGGATCTTTCGCCGATGCGAACGGAAGGGCGTTCAGAATGCGACCACCGGTATCAAAACTGTCACCTACGACCCACCGTTTGGCGTTGTTGTTCAGTGACCAGATGGCGTTGTCTGCGGTCGTGAGCGAAAACGTCTGCAAATACTGATACCCGGTGGGCACCGTGGCGGCGGCCGTTGCGGCCAGCGCAAAATTTGCCGCGCCCCCCATGTTGATATACGTGCGCGCACGGGTGAGCTGGATGGCATTGCGTACCGACACCGTGAACGTGTCCGTGCCAACCGCCAGCGCCAACGCCGAGTCGAGATGTCGCAACGCCAACGCAAATCCCTCGGCAGTGGTCAACGGGTTGGAGTAGGTAGGCACCCCGTCCACTAACACGCCGTAGGGCACGCCGCTGCAAAAGTTCTCGGCCAGGCCCAGTTCGGCCGTGCCCATAATCCAGTACATCTGCGCCTGTTTCGACAGCGTGTCGGGAATGAACTGGCGCAGCGCGAACAGGGCGTCGTACGAGGCGCCGCGGGCTCGATGCAGGGAGATGTACATCCCAGACACGTTGCCGTTGTTGATTTGCACGACTCGCTGGTCAGTCTCGTTGCGCTGGGTGAACGTGTCACCCGACTTCCATTCGTCCGCCATGAGCCCTGCCAACAACCACACACTTTCTCCGCCAACGGTCGCATTGCGGAGGCGGCTTACAGCCCCCTTGCGAAGTGCATCGGCGGCCGTTGGTGACTGCGTAGCGTCTGGTCCGATAATTCCGGGCTGCTGGGGTTCGAGCAGGTCATCTCTGAAGCTCGAACAGGCAGCGACGAACGCCACCGCCGCCAGTGCAGCCGGAATGCGAACGCGATACAAATGCTTGATCATATTATCGGCGTCCTGTGGTTAGTAGCGGAGGTTAACGCGAACGGTGTAATACTTGCGAGGAGCGGTGGTCAGGAAATCCTGTTGTACATCGCTGGTGCTGTAGTTCGCTTCGGGATCCTGTCCAGTGTATTTGGTCCACACTTTCAGGTTGCGTGCACCAAACTGAACGTCTGCTTCATCGGCGCGAAGATATCTCGCGAATTTCTTCGGCATACGCAGCACGGCAGAGATTTCACGCAGCCGAACCGCCTCTCCGTCCTCGTAATAACCAAACTGCGTCTTTGGATTGGCCAGATTGGCTGCGACTTGACGTGCCTGCTCGAACAGGGACGCGGTTGGATCGGATTTTGCGTTGCAGGTGTTCGTCTGTCCGCAGAGGAAATTCGCGCCGCTGTTGAAGAGGGTGAATCCGCCACGGTAGTCAAACGAGGTGATAATGCGGAGCTTCCGCTTGAACAGATCGAACCCACTCTGCACCGTCAAGAGATCGGTCGGCAGGGACGATCCGACATACACGCCTGTGTCGCCCAGCGTGATCTCGTTCACCGAGATCAGTCCGTTCTTATCCGCATCCGCGTACGTGTACGATTGTACAAAGAAGCTGTTCAGCGGATACCCTTCCTGCTGCCGCGTCACGGTGCCGATGGTCGGAATTTTCTTGCCGGCATCATCCAGGCCAAGCGTGATCAGCTTGTTCTTGTTGCGCGAGCCGCCAATGGTGACGTCCCATCCAAATCCGCCCATCGCCTGGAGGTCGAGAAGCTGCGCCACAAGTGAAACTTCCACGCCGGTGTTGCGAACGGCGCCCAGGTTGCGCAGCACGCTGCCCACTGCCGCACCCGCCGACGTCGCGATGCTCTGATTGATCAGCGCATCCTTGGACTGCTTGCGATAGAACGTGAATTCAAAGTTGACCTTTTCCGACAGCCAGCGGGAATCGAAACCGGCTTCGAATTCCGTGGTGGTTTCTGGCTTGAGGTTCGGGTTGCCAATGGCGCTGGACAACAGGGCGGTCTGGTCGGTGGTCAGACTGACCGTGGACGCCGAGAACGTGCGCAGTGCGGACGTGGAACCGGGCTGTACGCCTGACGAACCGTACGCCGTGCGCAGGCGGAATTCGTCAAGGAAACTCGGACGCGGGAAGAAACTTTCCTCCGTCATCACCCACGCCAACTGCGCAGACGGGTACGTCACGCCTTTGTACTGCGTGCCGAACGCTGTGTTTTGATCGGTGCGGATAGCGGTGGTCAAAAACATGCGGTCTTTGTAACTGATCACGGTCTGCCCAAAGTAGCCAAGCGTTTTTGTGGCGGTGGGTGATTGGTTCGAGGCCCCTTTGACTGCGCCGGAACCAACGGTTTGTCCACCCGGGGACAATTGCGTGCTGTTGGCGTTGCTGTTCTCGGTCTGGTCGTTGATGTAGTCGGCACCGACCGTCGCCTTGATGTTGAACCACGTTTTGGGTGCCCACGTGGCCTCACTGCGCAGGTTCGCGGTGAACACGCGTTGCGCGCCGTGGATATCGCCAATCGACCCCTGACGCTGCGTGCCGAAATTTGGACACTCGTTCAGGCGGCACAGGCGGAAGTTGTCATACGTGGTGTAGTCGACGCCGGTAGTTGCATTGTTCGCCAACCAGGTGAACGGGCGCCAGTTGGTGGTAATACTGCCGAGCATGCGCTTGACGCCTTCAATGGTCGTAAACTGGAAGATGTCTCCCGGCGTGAATTGCGCCCATCCGCCCAACGGCTGGCCGAGATTGCCGATACCAGAGTAGCCGAGGCCCGAGCACGGCGCCGTGCAGGTATACGGTGTGACAAACCCGGGATTGGTGTAGGCGTTGTAGTAGAAACTGTTGACGTTGTTGTCGACCTGCGGCAGTCGCTGGTCTGAATTAATGAAGGACGAGTTGACGGAGAGGTCGAGCTTGGGACTGAGTGTGGCGTTGATGTTGGCGCGAATAGATGTGCGCCTGAGGCGCTCCGGCGTTTGCCACTCGTCACGCACCGACAGCTTTTTGGACTGTAAATAGTTCGCGTCTATGCCGGGCAGACGAATGGGCCCTGTTTCGTTTTCGAAGCGGCCGCTGACGAAAAAGCGCACGGCATCCGAACCACCGCTCACGTCCATGCCGTACAAGCTGCGTTCGCCCTGGCCGATGGGCGACAGGGCCGAATTGCGCATCATATTGGCACTGGTCACGCTGTCCTGAATGCAGGCACCCGAGGCAATGGTGGTCAGCAGACAGCGCGTTTGCACTGTCGGAGCTGCTGGAGTGTGCCCCCAGATTGCGTAGGTATCCCAATACGCGTTCGGATCGGTGATTATGCCGCGCTCGGCCGTGTACGCATAGCGGGTTTGTCCGCGGCGCCCACTCTTCGTCTTGATGCTGATAACACCGTTGGCCGCATTGGTACCATACAGGGTGGCTGCTGCGGGACCCTTGATCACGGCGATGTCTTCAATGTCCTCGGGCGTGATGTCGTTTAGCCGGCTGGAGTTCGTACCGCCCACGCCGAAGCCGCCCGAACCGCCTTCCATGCGCACGCCATCTATGATGTAGATAGGCGCGTTGGAGCGGCTCACTGAATTGAGGCCGCGAATGCGAATTTGGGCGCCCGATCCACTCATGTTGCCCGGGAGCACCGAGAGTCCCGGTGCTTTCGCGACCAGCAAGTCGCCCATGTTATGAATGGGCGTTTCCCGCACGCGTTCGACGGCGGTGATGACGGAAATGGAGTTGCCCACTTCTGCGCGGCGCTGAACACCCGTTGCGGTGACCACGAATTCGTCCATGTTCACCGCACTGGCGAGCATCGCGAAGTCGAGGGTGGGCGAACTGCCTGCGGTGATGGTGATGGGCTTTTTCTGTTCCGTGTAACCCAGTCGGAACACGCGAACTTCAACGGCGCCGGGCGTGATTCCGCGAATGGTGAAACGTCCTTCGGCGTTCGTGAGCACTTGCAGGGTGGTGCCGACAATGGCGACGCGCGCTTCGGACAACGGCGTGCCGCCGGCTGACGTGACGCGACCGGTTAGCGTGGCTTGTTGGGCCGCCGCAGGCGCCGCAATGGAAAGTGCCGCCGCCAAGGTGATGGCAAGGACTTTCGCCGAAATAGTGACAATGGAAAGCGGGCGTACGCCTCGCCTCCGGTGGCCATGTGCATCCATCATGAAGTCTCCCAGGGAAGTGTTGACCGATGACAGCTATCCCACACGGTGCCTCGACAAATGCGCGCGTCGCGCATGCCGGTTCATGGACCGCGGTGAACCGAGGCCAGCGGCGGCCTCTAAAACGGGCAACCAACCCTTTCCACCAAGCGGCGCGATTCGCGCTCTACTTGGCGTCGGGAGCTGGAAAAATGGGGAACGGGTACTTCGGCATTGCAGCGACGGCAGAGAACAGCAGGGGACGGAGCGTCAGAAGCGGGTACCAAATGCGGTAACCGGGGACGATCTGTCACTCTGTCGGTATTGTACGATCAACCGCGCGACGCAACAAGGAGTCACGCAAGACTTACTTGCGGCAAAAATTGCAGCCGGATTTCCAGCTTTGGCGGTGACTATTGATGGAATGACTATCTGGTCCTGACCAGTATGACGGAGCCCGAACCAGCGGCCGTGCCGAACCGCAGCGCGGCGTCTGTTGCGTTCAGGAACCGAATCTCGGCGATTTCGCCTGGGCGCATGCGGCTCAGGAAGTTCACGGTTTGCAGCGGCCCCCCGTCGACAGAGAGGTGCACGCTACCGGCATTGGCATTGCGTACGCTGCCCGAGCCGCGGCTGGTCAGGAAGCGCGGGCGTAAGCGGCGGACGGCTTCGAGGGCGTCTCCGCCCCGGACCGTCGGATCGGCGAGCTCCTCGGCGGTAATGACGTCGGAACCTCGCTGCGCGGTGCCGGTTGTATTGGGGGAACTGGCAATCGTGGAGTTCCGGGCGCAGCTGGAGGCGGTCGCCGATAGCAGGACAACCGTAAAAATCCGTTTGAGAAGCATGGTGCCTCGCGCCATAAGAATAAGAGGGGCAAGGTATAGGGATGGGAGCTGGGCGCTAGATCGGGGTCGGCGAATTACGGCTCAGGCTGCTCTTACGGACAGGTGGAGTTCAGAGTTCGGGAACTGAAGAGTTCAGAGTTCGGGAACTGAGGAGTTCAGAGTTCGGGAACTGAGGAGTTCAGAGTTCGGAGTTCAGCGTTCAGCTTGCAGCGTTCAGAAGTCAGAATTCAAAAATGGGAAATGCGAGGGGCGCAATTTGAGCTCCCATCGACTTGACGCTCCCTGTAGTCAGCGCGACTGTCGGAGTGTTCGGCCGAGTTGTGCGGCCTCGACCCGGACGCGTTGATGGCTCGGCGATGGTCGAGGCCATGAAGGCGCTCAACATGGATGTTACGTACCTCGAAGTTGGGGGTGGAAATCATTCGGCGGAGCGTCGTACTATGCGACGCTCCGAATATTTCTCACGCGGAGCCGCGGAGGAAGCGGAGCACTGCGCGCGTTGCGCATGGTTCGCACCCCATTGCAAGTGCTTTTTTCTTCTGAGAGTTTTTCCAATAGCCTACACGAATGTTGGGAACCCTCCGCATCCTCCGCGGCTCCGCGTGAAAAAATCGGAGCTTGCCTGTACGATGATGTGGTCGACAGACGAGACAATGTGACATTGGAAACTCGGCGTGGTGCCGCATCGGGGAACTGAATCGAGCGCGGCAGGCTGTCGCACCACCGCATTGACCCCTATATTCGCGCGCTTCCTCCTACCCCGCGCGTCCATCACCTCAGCATCCACTCCCGACTTCACCAGCCGCGTCGCCATCATTATCGGCGCCGCGCGTGGACTCGGGCTCGCTGCGGCCAAGCGCCTGCATGAACGCGGCGCATCCGTCGCGGTCAACGTGCGCGACGAAGCGCGTGCGCAATCGGTTGCACGCAGGGCTACGGGCGCATCATCAACATTTCGTCAACAGCGGGACGAACGGTCAGCACGTTGGGCGGCGCGCACTACACAGCATCGAAAGCTGGAGTACCCGGACTGACCCGCGCCGCAGCCAAGGGGTTGGGTCCGTTTGGCAGTACGGTCCACGCCATCTGTCACTGGCACGTCACTCGACATCAACGGCGGCGACCGGATGCTGTAGCGCGAGAACAACGCGCATGTCGACGCGCGGTTTCGGTACCGACCAGCGGTGCCATCGCGCTGATTCAGTCCCCCAAACCAATCAGGTCGGAGTCTGCACTGCATGACGGAAAGCACACGCGTTCTCTCAGCGCTTGGCGTGGCAGTTGCGTTGGGCATCGCCATCGGAGCCAGTGGCAACGCTTCACTGGTGCAGGCGGCCGATGCCATCGCGCCGGTTGGCACGCTTTGGGTGAACGCCATTCGGATGACCGTTATCCCGTTGGTGGTGTCCCTGCTGATCACGGGCGTTGCCTCAGCCAACGACGTTGGCACTGTTGGACGAATGGGTGGCCGCACACTCGTGGTATTCGTGCTGCTGCTTTCGGTGATCTCCGCCATTGTGATTCCCCTGGCCTGGCTTGTTTTTACGCTGCTCCCTGATGGCGGCGCCAAACCCACGCTTCCCGAAGGGGCCCTCGAGGCGGCGCAGCAACTCACCTCCGGCGGGCAAACACAAACGCTGTCCGCGTGGCTGACGGATCTCATTCCCACCAATCCATTCGCTGCGGCCGTGAATGGTGCCATGTTGCAACTCGTGTTGTTCACAGTGTTGTTTGCGGTGGCGGTCTCCCGTATTGATCCGGCATCACGCGCCACCATCCTGGCGTTTTTCAAAGCCGTCAGCAACGCCATGTTGGTGCTGGTGCGTTGGGTCATTGTGCTCGCACCCATTGGCGTGTTCGCGTTGGTGTTGCCGCTCACGGTGCACACAGGTGCGGGGGTCGCCGGCGGCATTGGATTCTACCTTGTCGCGTATTCGGTACTGAGCGTTGTCACCATTCTCCTGCTCTATCCGATTGTGGCGTTTTTCGGTCGCATTGGCATCGCCCGATTTGCCAAAGCCGCACTACCGGCGCAACTCATCGCGTTCAGTTCGAGTTCGTCCATCGCGTCGTTACCCGCCCTGGTCGAGAGTGCCGAGCAGGGGTTGGGTTTGCGTACGGAAGTGACCGGATTCGTGCTGCCGTTGGCGGTGTCCACATTCAAAATTGCCGGCCCCGTTTCCTGGACCGTTGGCGCGTTATTTGTCGGATGGTTTTATGGCGTGCCGTTGCAGGCGCGCGAACTCGCGATCGTTGGGTTCGCCACGGTGTTTCTGGCGTTTGGCGTGCCGGGCATTCCGCGCGGCGCGTTTATCATGCTGGCGCCACTGTTTGTGGCCATCGGGTTGCCAATTGAAGGTATTGGCATACTTATCGCGGTCGACGCCATTCCCGACACGTTTGCGACGGCACTCAATGTGACTGGCGATCTCGCCGCGACGGCGATTGTCGCGCACGGGGAACCCAGCGCGGCGGCGTGAGTTATTTCTTCAACACGTCGGTCAGCAACATGCCGCGCCGGTCCTGAATGTCGTCAATGCGCCACCGCTCATCGTTTCGTTCCTGATCGTTGCGCAGGATATACGTGATGGTCCACTCGTTCGTGTTGTCGGTGAACGTGACCGGTACCCAGGCCTTCTCGCCCCGAACCTTTGGTTTGCCCAGCACAAACGTCGTCGCGCCCTGACTGCCGGTGAAGGGATCGATTACCAGCGGCGGCGATGCGTTCGATTTCGCGACGCGCTCGAAGAACTTGTACAGGCCGGTACGAAACCGGCGCGTGAACAAGCGTTCTTTCCGGTCCAGCCCCAACGGACTGAAACTGCGCGATGCGGCAAAGTGGAGTTTGAGGAACTCGCGAACTGGTCGCTCGGCGTAGTCAATACGAGTTGCGTGCAGGGCCGGTACCGAGCTGGATGGCAACGCCGAGAGGCAGAGCGAAGCGGCGCACAACATCAGCCAACGGCGGCGTGCGGGTAACATGGTGAGTCCTCGCAATTCCATGGGAGTGCCAGCAGTGAACGGAGGGCGTCCAGCAGGTGAAGCATGCTCGCCATTGTGTTCTTGAAGCTGGGTGCGCCACAAACTTGTGGGGCGGCCTGCTTGACCGCCACTGCAGGCTCAGCGACGCCGTGAGCCGTTTGTAGTCAGTTCTGCGCGTGATAGTTGGTTGAGTAAGCAGCATTTTCGTTTCCAGCTCACGCGAGGACGCATTGCGCAAGATCACGCAGCCAATGCTGAAGGGCGCACTGGGCGTGCTCGTTTCGGCGGGGCTGTCCGTCGGCCCCGCAGCGGCGCAGACCCACATCAGCATTCAGGCGACGACCATTCCGGTTGGTAACCTCCTCAACATCGCCGGTATCGGCGACATCGGCGGCGGCGTTGGGCACGGCACCTATCAGCTTGGAAGCTGCAGCTATGACGGATTCAGTCGCAGCAACTGTGTAACAAGCGGCACCTACGTCGAATTGGCGGGGAGTCAGAACCCGGGATCCACGGGGACTTTTTCGTGGCGCCTGACGTGGCTTGGAAACGCGCCCAATCCCATTCAGGTCAGGTCTGTTTCCGCAGGCAGCAACATTACGACTCTCTACTCGGTACCAACTGGTTCGTTCTTCGAAGTGATCCTTGGCAACGGTCGATACGCCAACCTCGACTTCGGCGCGCCGGACACGCCCAACCCGACTGGGGGCGTGCTCAACTGGCAGGCGTTCCTTTCAAACAATGCGACGTGTTCGGGTAGTCCGGCAACGTGCTCGGTTTCTGATGTGATGCTGGCGCCTGGGTCGAGTATTCAGTCGAACATTTCGCAGTTCAACATGCAACTGGATTACGCCGCCACGGTTGTGCCCGAGCCATCCTCTGTTGCGTTGGTCGGAATTGGACTGCTGGCGATTGCCGCGCAGGGGTATCGGCGGAGATCGAACAGCCGACGTGCCTAGTGCAGTGTCGCAGAAGTCTCGTGGCATCCAGCGGCGCCTTTTGCCCCAAGGCGTCGTTGCACTCCCTCGCCATAGCGCTCGGTCGCACGCCTCGCCCCGCGGCAACATCCCTCCGCTGCATTCGCCACGGGACTTCTGCGACACTTCGCTAGCGGCTCCATCGCGGACCCCTCATACCGACGGTGTTGAAATGGAGCGGCGCGATCTCACTCGCGCCGCTCTTTTCTCGTCGCCCCCTCAACCCTCCCCGCCCCCCGCGCGTTTGCATTGTGTCGGTGGGCGATTCACCCCATCATTCGCTCCCACCCCAGCCGCACGCCGTCACGCGACCGCCGTCTGGAGTTCCCACCTGCAATTCATCCCCACCGTTCGCGAGAGGCACTGATGCGCTCCGTTTTAGCACTGGCCAGTATCGTCGTCGTCCAATTCGGTTTGTCCACTGAGTCGAATGCTCAGGCGGCCGACCGCATGAATCCGATTATCGCACTCCAGGAGAAGGGGCTGCCGGTGTTCGGCATCTCGCACCCCGCCATCATGCGCGGACGGGGCGGGCGTGGGGGCGGAGGTGCGCCCGGCGGCGGCATGGGCCGCGGGGCTGCGGGTGCTGCCGCCGGGACAGCGGGTGCCGCAACCGCCCCAGATGCGCCTCCGCCACCGCCGTTGCCCGAAATCGTCCTGAGCGACGTGGCGAAAGAAACAGTCGACTATAAACGCGCCGATTACCTGTTCACGTCAGGCACCTCCGAAACATTTCTTCGTTATATCGAAGAGATCAAGAAAGCCGGCGGCTCCATGCGCACGCATCCCTTCTCGGCCAAAGTGGGCATTTGGCATTCGAATGCAACGAACTCGAACAACGCCATCATTCGGCAGCTCAATGCCGGCCATGTGAGTGTGTCGGCCGAAGCGGTCGAGTCGGCACAGGAAGTACGCGACGTCATCAAGGCCATGCGCTTCGCATCAGCAGGCGGCACACGTCCGGACACGGGATTGGCCGCGGCCGCTGCGTACTGGGGATTAACGGTCGATCAGTACAAGCAGAGGGCCGATGTGTGGCCGCTTAACAAACGCGGTGAGCTGTTTCTGAGCGTGATTATCGAAAGCAAGGAAGGCATCGCGAAAGCGCGCGAAATTGTGGGCGAGCCAGGCGTTGGGCAAGTCTTTGTCGGATACGGCACACTGGGTGGCGTGTTCCGCGACGATCCGGCGGGCCGTGAAGCGGCCGCCGCAACAATTCTTGCGGCGTGCAAGGAATACAAAGTGCCGTGCGGATTTCCGTCGAACAACGCGGCCGACATGGAAAAGCGCATGGGCGAAGGGTGGACCGTGCACATCATGCAGCGTCGCGACACCGCAGGATTTGGCGCGGTGGAGATGGGACGCAAACTTGGCAAACGTCCGTAACAACCACGCACGAAAACGTTGCAACGGCCCGCCTGAAAAGGCGGGCCGTTTTTTTCGAGCAACGTGCCCCGCCGGTTCGCGTGATTGCGTCAACCGTTACGCAGGCAACCCCGGCGCCAACGGCGGCGCGTCGCGCATGAGGGCCTCCGGCACGTATCGCGCAACGCTTTCCCCGAGATGCGCGAGCGACGCGGCGTCAGACGGCAACGCCGCGAGCAGGAGTCGCGACAACACGACGTCAAGCGCGGTGTAGTCCCGCACCGCCAGCGGCACGAGTGCTTGAATGAGTCGCACGCGACGCACCGCCGGCAATGTGCCCGCGGCCAACACATCGGCCGAAAGCCGAGCCGCCAGCAACGGCGCAAATTCCGGATCGGGCACGGATACCACGTCGCCAAGTGGCCAGACACTCGATGGCGTGCTGCCACCCGCGGACAACCGCACAAACTCGGCGAGGGGCCGCATGTACACGCGCGCCAGTAACTCCAAGGTGTTTGCTTCGCGCGCCCAGATTGGCACCGGTAAACGATGGCCATGGTCAGAACGCAGTCCGAACTGTTCGCCAATTTGATGTCGTGGAACAAAGCGGGCGTCGTGCGCGTTACGCGAAAAATCCGCAATGACGGTGGGCAGTACTTCCGGTGGCGTTGTCGAGGAAAAACTCAGCCGCATGGTTTCCACCCGACTGGTTGCTCGGGCCGCGAAGACAAAGTCCTGCACATTGTGCGCCGAGGCAAGCGCCGAGTCGGTCGCCTGATTGAGGGAACCGATGTCGGCGGGCGTCAGGATACGAAAAAGTTCTGCCAGGGTGAGGCGCGCTGCAGCGTTGAATCCGGCAAATCCAAACGGCAGGCACGTTGCCCGGTCGGCGAGATCGAGGGCCTCCTGCAGACGGGCATGCAGGCACGTCTCAATTTCCGCAAACATGATGAGCCGGCGCAAATGATGAGACCACGGGTCGCCATCACGATCGCGTGCGAGGCCGCTGGCTTTGAACTTCGCATCGTCGCGTTCGCGTGTGTACTCGTCGTTTGCGTGCGCGTCGCCCGCCCGCGCGCGGAGCGCCAGCACGGTGAAGGGCAGTGCCTGACCAAATTGTACCACGGTCGACGACAGCGCGCCCGCGCAGAGCGCAACCAGTCGCTCGCGAACCCACCCGTTGTCGGGGTGCAGCAAGACCGCTGGGACAATGCCCCACAGTGATCGGTTGCGATAGTACTCATACCCGTTTGCTGCCTGCGCGGCGATGTAGCGCGTCAGGTATTGGTTGCCCTGTGCACCGCCATGCGCCACTGCAAACGAAACCAGCAACGGCGCATCGCGTTCGGCCAGGTAGGCGCCCAATCCATTTTGCGGACGGCCGTGCATCGCCGTTTCCATGCGTTCAAAGTCGAGTGGCTCGATACCGGTTACGGCGTTGCCCGCCAGGCGCTGAAGCATCTCCACCACCATCATTTCGCTCGGCGCACCCGGCAGCGCGTCCAGTGGTGGTACGGGAGCATCCGCCAGTTCGGCGTCAATGCGGCCCACCAGCAGCGCGAGCACGGGGTCGACACCATCGTTGACCACGCGGTCACGCAACGACTGGGCCGCGACCTTGTCATTGGGCAAGGCCAACCACGCAATGGTCAGTGAAACAAGCTGTCGCCAACCCGGGTCGGTGGTAAAGAGCGCCAGCCGACTTTCCGCGTCACTCACGGTACCCTGGCGCGCTGAAGCGAACAACATGTCCACCAGCGCTGCTTCGCGTCCCAGCGCCTGTAATGCGAGGGCCGCCCGTACGACCAATGGCGGTGCGTCGACATGATCATCTGCGGTCGCAACTATTAGCGCGCGCTCGAGGTCAGCGCGCAGTGCAACCGGGTCGTTCAGTACGCTGCGATGCGCCTGCAGGAACGATTCGTTCGTGACCAGCTCGAGCAGCGCGTGTGTGCGGCTATTGCGTTCGGGTTGTGCGGTTGCGGCCGCCCCCGCAAAGTGCGCCGCCACGTAGCGCAGTGCGTACCGATTTTCACAGGCGCTCCAACTGGCACCGTAGTCGCGCGCAATGACATCGGCCATACGCGCGTGCGAGTCGGATGATGTCAGGTGATAGGGATTGTCCACATCGGCCTGCCCGTGTTGATGCAGCACCGGCACGCGCAAAAATTCCGCAAACGATTGATGGTACAGCCGAACGCCCGTTTCCCCCGAGGGCAAGACGACGGGTTCGGTGAACTGCCGCAGTCCCTCAAGATTGTCCTGAAACGTCGCGTGTTTTTGCCCTGAGAATGCGCGCAACTGTTCGCGTGGCAGGGTTTCCTGTGCCGCAGAGAGCGTCTCCATTAACGGGGCGTAGTCCGTGCGCCAATCGCGTTTCCCCATCTTGATGGCGCGCTCCAGCGAGGACATGTACAACAAGTACAGCGCATCCATTCCCCGCAACGCGCCGGCCGCTGGCGCGCTGCTCAATTCGTCCAGCCGCCATTGTCCACTGGCGATCGCATCCAGCAGAAAACGTGCGTACAGAAAATTTCCGCCGGCTCGATCGCTGACGGTGCCTGCTGCTGCCGCGGCGAACGCAGGTGATGCATGGACTCGCGCAATTTGCGCGGCAATTTGCGTGTCAACGGCAAAACGCCGCTGCACGTACGCCCCAATATCCTGCTGATTGTTCGCGTCCCATTCCACGGCGGACAACGCCAGTCGCTCGACGTCCAGCGCGAGCGGCGCGAGGCTGCGATCAATTTCCGGCAGCGGACGACTGGTGAGCAGAAAACGCACGCGGTCCGGCAGGGAATCGGCTTCGGCCAGCAGCGCCAGAATGCCCACGTCGCCACGATACACAAGCGATTCGTCCAGCGCATCAACGAGAATGACTATCTCGCGCGCGGGTTCGGCCTGGCACAGCGCTTCCAGTGGCTCGCGCACCAGCCGGTTGAACGTGTCTTCCGCCGACGCGCTTCGTGCATTCAACTCCTTGATGATGACGCCAATGGTTTGATCGTGCGCCACATTGATGTGCTGCTCCACGTTGATGGTCAGCCCACTCGCCTTGAGCATGGCCGTCATGTAGACCGGGCTTTGTGCGGCCAGCTGCGAACCAATGGATTCAGCAAACACCAGCGGATTGACCAGCCGTCGGTCGCGCGCCGAGCAAAAGTGGGCGGCGTCCAGAAATCCGGGACGGAGTCGCGGGAATGCGCCCGTGTTGATCTCGGGAAACGCTGACATGTGAACCAGATGATGACTGAGTGCCGACTTGCCACTTCCCGGCTCACCTACCAGGTGAAAGAAGCGCCCGCCCGTTTCCAGCCACGTGTGCAATTGCCTGAACACCCACTCCCGGCCGACAAAATCCGGATCGGGCAACGGGGCGTCGGCGGGCAAGGCGAGAGCAGCTGCACCACGTTTCACGGCAACCTCTGTATACGGACTGGAGTGATACATTCGAGCGGCTCGTCAGTCGCGACGCGGCGCTATATGATTATCTGTTGAACAGGGTGCGCAACATATTCTAGATCCCCCCGCCCTACATTGCCATGGATTTCTTCGAGTTCGAAATTCGCGCGTGGCAGACCGAAGATGGCCGCGCTGCGGTTCTTGTGCACAGCTCCCCAGCGGGGGAGATGCGGAAGCCGTGTCTGGTACCATTGCACCTGCAAACGTTGAGAGACCAGGTTGGCATGTTTCGCCGCGATCGATGGGCGACAAGCGACCCTGCCGCCGATCACCTCCACACCGTCACCCTTGGCCGGGCGTTGGCGAGCCTGCTGTTGCCTCCGCCGGTGCATGTACTGTTTCGTCGCAGCATTGAGCGCACGTCACGCGACGCGGGTCTTCGTCTGCGCTTGTGTCTCGACGAGTCGCTCATTGATATGCCGTGGGAGCTGCTGTTCGATCCTGACGAACCAGACGACAGTCAACACTCCGGGTTTCTCGCGCTCAGTGGTCGAGTGTCGCTCGTACGTTGCGCCCGCGTTGCGGGGCGAAAATTTCGTCCGGGGCAAAATCCTCAGCGACTCGTGTTCGCTGGCGCGTTGTCTGGCTACAAGCCCGGCGACGACGATTTTCAGGTTCGTGCTGAACACGAGGCGCTGACGGCGGCGTTGGCCGACATCAGTGGGTTGGTAACGGTCGAAGATTTCGTCGACGCGTCCGGCGACAACATTGATCAACGTCTTTCCACTTCGGCCGTCATTTTCCACTACGCAGGTCATACCGAAGAGCAGCATGGCAAGGGGGTCCTGCTGCGTTCTTTCGAGAACAAGAAAGCCGCGTGGCTGCGCGTGGAGGCCCTGGTGCCGATGTTACAGCGGGCTCGCGTGCAGCTCGTCGTCTTGAACTCTTGCGATGGCGGGCACTGGCCCGTTGTCAAGGCATTCCTCGACGAGGGGCTCGACCTGGCCGCGGTCATCGGCATTCAGGGGCGCATTGCCACGAAGGCGTCGATCGCCTTTTGCTCGAAACTGTATCAGGCGTTGGCGTTGGGGTTGTCGCTGGATGAGGCCGTGACCTGGGCTCGCCTGCATGTGCTCGAACATGTGGACCACATGGGCGCCACGCTACCGTTTCACCCGTACGCCTGGCCGCGATTCATGGTGTACATGCCGGTTTCCAGTGCCGTACTATTTGAAAAGTCCAACGATCCCGAAGGCTCGCAGGTGGAGTCTGACGCGCAAGCGCAGCGCGCGCAAACCATCAACCACGTGACGAATATCATCGGTTCGGTGTACGGCGGCAACGTGAGTGGGATTAGCAGCGCTGCCGTGTTCAACGAAACACCCGGGCAGGGAGTGGAGTCTGAAGCGACCGTGCCAGACGCGCCGCTACCCCTTGCGCGCGCAACGATTCAACGGGCACCGGGAACACGAACGCTATCCAAATCCGCGAGAGACAAGATGCCAAAGGCACCCGATTTCCCAAATACACTGGAACAGACCAGCGGCAGCTCGAATACGCCGCGCGAGTATCTCGACCTCAGCATCGAGTTGCGCGATGTGAAAAAGGCGGCCGACACGTTTGTGGTGTCGGTGTTGCCGTCGGCCGTTGGCGAATCGAAGCCGGTCAAAGTGATGTTGAACATGCCGGAGCTCGACGCCGACCTGGTGCGGCTAGAAAACAAAAAGCTGTCCATGACCAAGTTGATGGCGCTGGGCGAACGGCTTGGCGACCGTTTGCTGCCCGTGGGCGAAGTGCGCGACCTGTTTCACGCGGCGATGGCGAAGGCGGGGCGCACGGGCGGCGTGCGGTTGCGGCTGGTCATTCGCGACGCCGTGCTTGCGCAGCTTCCGTGGGAGTACGCGTACCTTCAGAAATCGGGCGGCGAAAAGCACCGCAGTGGTTTTCTGTCGCTGAATCCGCAAATCTCCATGGTGCGGCACGAGGCGTTGCCCGAGGAGCCGTGGCCACTCGTTGCAGCGGATGCCTCACGCTTGCGTGTGGTCGTGGCGACGGCTGCTGTGACACACGCCGACATTGACGGGTTGGGCGCGTATGACTTTGGCGAACTCGATCTCGATGTCGAACGCAACGCCGTCGTTGCAGCCTTGCGTGACCTCAAGGTGGATGGCGTCACGGTGGACGCAGGGCGCGTACTGCAGGAAGCAACCATTCACGACGTGACGGACGCCCTCGTTACCGGCGCCGATGTATTTCACTTCGCGGGGCATGGTTACTTCAGTACCGCCGAACGCGATACGGCGAGCGTGGCCAGAAAGTTTGGCGGGATGATCCTCCTCCATGCGAACCATGGATCGCCGGAAGGGGCGATTATGCGCGCCGATGATCTGGCGGTGGTACTGCAACGTGCGGGCGTGCGGTTGGCCGTGCTTGGCGCGTGCGAATCTGCCAGGCGCGACCATGTCTCGGAGTGGAGTGGCGTTGCGCCGGCGCTGGTACGTCGCGGATTGCCTGCGGTGGTGGCCATGCAGTACGAGGTGTTGGACGAACAGGCCATTGCGTGCAGTCGCATGCTGTACACTTGCATGGCCGCGGGCCTGTCACTGGATGAAGCGGTGTCGGCCGGACGTCAGGCCATGCTGGCCAGCAGCGATGGGAACAACGTGGAGTGGGGCGTGCCGGTGTTGTATATGCGGACTACCAGCGGTGCGTTGTTTCCTGAAATCGTGCGCAAAGACACCGTCGTGGCGACGCAGCTGCGCGTCGCCATTGAGCAGGTGGTGGAGACCATTGAAACGGGCGGCGAGGTGGTGGGTATTCGTGCGGAACAGCTCAGCGATGGTTCATTTAGCGTAACGCAGAGAGCCGATGTGGTGAAGGGCACGATGGTGGGAGTGGTGCTGGGGAAAATCTGAATCAGCGCACCGTGTCCAACCCAAAGTAGAGCCGCAAGCCGGCGCGCCCTGCGAGTGCGGAACTCACTGTCATCTTGCCGACGGCTGGTGGCCCGACGAGGACCACGAGGGTTGGTGGAGTTTCAGCCGCTGCGGTCACTCGCGTGGTTTCCGAATGGTGCGCTTGGCGCGTTTGGTCGTGGATTTCCTGGCCTTTTTTGTCACGGTCTTTACCGCCTTTTTGCCGGTCTTCTTCACGGCTTTTTGGCCAGTCCTTTTCACCGCCGTCTTGCCCGTCTTCTTGCCAGTCTTTTTCACGGCCTTTTTCCCGGTCTTTTTCGTCGCCGTGCTGTTGGCTTTTTTCGCCGCCTTTTTGCCAGCCTTTTTTGCGCCGCGACGTACTCCGGCGCGCATGACCGGCTTGGGCGTGAACACGACGAGTAACGGATTCAATTTCGTTGTACCCGACACCGGCAGTGTTTGCGAAAGCGGCGTGTAGTCCAGTGGCACATCGAGATCGAAGGTGTGCGTGCCGGTTTCCAGCACTAACCTCTTGCCAGTCTTGCCGTGTGGTCCACCACCAACAAAGACGTCGCGTTCGGTCGGGTACAGCACGATGACAAATTCCATGGCACGTTTCCCTGTCTAGAAAATTCGGTAGCCGATTCCAGCGCTGAGTTGCAACGCATTCACCTGCAAGGTCCGGTTGGCCAGCGGATTGGTGCCCTCGAAACGCAGCACCGGACGCGCCATGAGGTACGAGGCCGAAACCGTGGTGGCGAGTTTGCCCGTAGTCGAGTACCAGAGGGAAACGTTGGGTTTGGCAAGCCACGTGCTGGTCGCTCGGGTGCGCATGTCCGCTCTGTCATGGGTGGCGAACACGGCACGCGCTTCCCCGGACGTGCGAAAATTTCCAAACGCATAACCGCCACTTACACCACTGCTAATCTCCACGGGTCCGAGATGTCGGCTCAGTACTGCGCCGGCCATGACGCCGTACAACCGCACACGACCGAGGGTAAACGTGGTTCCATTGAGAGTGGCTGGAACGCCGAACGCGGGCATCGTCACGCCCACTACAGCACCGAGTCCATTCGGTTTCGCGACGCGAAGATCCAGCCCAAGACCCTGGCGTTCGTCAATGTCGTTTCGGTGGGCGCGCGAAATGTTGTACTTCAACGCCACATCGATGGTGTGACTGGTTGCCTTGATTGCCCGTTTGCCAGCATCTTCGCCACAGTCTGCCGGAGTTGGCACGTCGGCGCGGCCAACGGTTCCCTTGAGAATGGTGTCGACAAACTGCGTGAACGTAGCCACCGAATCTCTCGCATTGACTACTCGGCTTTCGCGTAGCAAGCCCGCGCTTCGGCTCACCAGGCAGTTTACCAGGAATTCGGGCAGTTCGAAATTTGTGCCGGATGCATTCAGCATCGCCCGTTCCGCAGCCGGGGCCACATCGTCGAGACTGAGCGCGATGGCGTGAAAGCTGGGTGCGCCCCCAGTTGCTTGCCCGCTCACACGAATCGTCGCTTGCAATTGATCAAGCGATTCACTGAGGTCTTCAGCCTTGCGGCGAGCAGTTTCTCGCATGAGATCAATGGACTCGGTCGTGAAATTGCCCATTGGAATTCCAGCCGCTGCATCAACCACCTTGACCAGTCCGGGCCCAGCAGCTTTGCTGTCCCAGTTTTTGGGATGGTTGGTTCGGGAATCGACGGTGATGACAATTACCCGTTTGATGGGTTTGAGATTTATGCGGCGGTTCAAGCTCCAACCGCCTTGCACCCGGCGACCGTCGGCCAGCCGGTCATCTGGTTGATCACTCGACGTCATCGACTTGATGATGCCGCGCAACCCGAGATTGTCCGCCAGCCCACCGTCCAGCAAGTGGAGATGTTTGCGCGCGGGATCGCGGAAGCGTGCCTGTTGCTGCGCGCGCCGATACCGGGCGGGGTTTCGGACGGTGTCGCGGAGTGCGTCGGTTTCCCATTGAGGCACGTGATAATCACATCCCCCCTGCGCGTTGAAACTGTCGATGGTCAAACTGTTCAGCAGCGCCGGAAACGCCGAGGACGACGCCACCCCACGCGCCACCGGCGTCCTGGACAAGTCGGCACACAACAAATCAAACTGCTCCTGCGAAAATTCGAACCGGCCGCCGGTTGATGCGTCTGTTGCATTCAGTATGAGGTACGGCCGCGGACGCCGTTCCAACGCGGCAAATGTGACATCGCCAAAAATGTTCTGCGCATAATAGTCGGCGGCAATTTCAATGCGTGACTGCAAACGCTGCCAGTTTTTGGGGTAGTACACCATCTGCTTGACCAGGTCGCTCTGCACGCGATGATAGAGGAAGTTCGCCTGGAACGTGCTCTGACGATTGAAGATGGAATCGCCATACAACGCATAGTAGGCTGACGTAAAGCTGCCGCCCGACACCGAGGAGATCACATCCACCTCATCAAGCAGCGAACGCTCCATCGCTCGGCAGCGCGGCGCGTCGGCGGGCGCACAACCGACCGGCGCTCCCGTTGCCTCATCGTAGTGAAACTTCACCTGACGCAATTGTGCGAGCACTCCATACGACATCGCAGCCGCTCGCGTGCCACCGCCCGAAAACGCCAGCACCACGAACAGTTGTTCAGAGTTTCGCGACGGGCTGCTGCTGCTGAGCGGCAGACTGTCAAACCGGTAGCCGCGGCTCAGGTCGTACTTCGTCAGGCGCTCGGTGTGGGCATACGCGCAACCGGAGAGTTCAAGGCTCACGAGCATGGTGGCGAGCAGGGAAGTGCGACGAACAATGGTGTGCCGCTTCATGATGTCACTCTCCGAGTCAATTGAAACCCCTCCGCGAAACCCCTCGCCCTAACACTGTGGCACCGCGAATCATTCCGCCAGAGGGTGCGCCACCGGTCGGTGTACAGCGCCGGCGTCACTGCCCATACACGCGAATTTTGTACCGCAGCTCAAACATCGACTGCAACGGCTTTGGCGGCACGACGCCATACGGTGGATCGACACGGGCGGGCCGATACCATTCGCTCCAATCCGCCTTGGGATTGGGCGTGCGCTTCATGGACGGGTTGAAAACCACCACCTGACGCCCGACAACGGTTACCACGATCACGCGACCGCCAGAACGATGCAGCGGACCTTGCACAACCGGCACAATGGTCAGGTCGTCCTCGCTGCGCTTGTCAGACCATTGGATGGTGCCAACCGGCCGGGTTTTCGCGGTGTGCACTTCAACGTCCATCCACCGCGACACGTCGCCCTTTGGCAATTCCGCCGACTTGAATCGCAGCTCCATTTCCAGATCGGCCATCGCGCCGCCGTATTCCAGCGGGGCTTCGCGCAAATTCATGAACGCCCACAGGGAAAGCGCGACCACGGCGACGAGACCCGCCACTCCGAGCGCGCCCGACCCTGTAAACGCCACCCCTTGGCCAGACGGCGCCGAACGGCCGTAAAGTGTCAGGCCGGCAATAATCCCGACAATTGCGCCGATCAGGCCAAGCGCAATCATGAAATACCCCTGCGCGCCCTCCCGATTGGACATGTCCGTGACTTTTGCAATCGCGACGGCAATTAGCGCGCCGGCGATAAAGCCGACCACTGCGCCACCGAGTGCCCACAACAATCCGAGGAGACTCCGCATGGCTAACCGGGTTCAAAGTGAAGGTGGGCAGCGCGGGACGACCCGGTGCGCAAGGCAAAACTACACCCGGTTATCCCGTCGCGCGTTCCTGCATCAGCCACTCAATCGCATCGGCCAGATGTTCCGCCATGATATGATGGTCGCCGCGCTCGACTCGCAACCGGAATGCCCGCACCAGCACATCCACCGCGCGGAAACCCTCGGGTGGTTCAAACTTGTAACAGGCCAGTTCAACCTTGAGTCCGTTGGCGTCGTGCAGATAGATGGAGTCCATGAAGCCGCGATCGCGTTCCAGAAACTCGATTCCGCGCTCACGCAAGCGCGCCGGGACCTGCTGAAACGTGGCGCGCGACACGTTAAACGCGATGTGCTCCACGCAGCCCACGTCACGAGGGGCTGGCCGGTGAGCAGGGGCTCGCGATTCATCGGTGAACACCGTGAGCAGACGCCCATCGCCCGGGTCGAAATAGAGATGATTCTCTTCAGGCTTCCCGAGATTGGGCTGCTCGAAGACGAAGCGCATGCCGAGCAGTCCGCTCCAGAAATCGAGCGACACCTGTTTGGTCGAGCCCACGATGGTGATGTGATGCAGCCCCTGCACTTGAATCTGTTTCACGGTACGCGCGGCGAAGGTTGAAGGCACTTCCACTGCCGCCGCGCATGCTGCACGCGAGCCTCGGCCCCATAATAGACGCCATACTTGCGCGCATTTCAACCCACTTTGTTGGCCGACGAGAACCGCAACCGCCGCTACTGGCGACCCTATATTCAATTAAATGTCATTGAGCATGAACTGTGTGCGCACACTCCGTGCCGTCAGCGGCCAAACCCGACAGCAGTTGGCAGAAGCGGCCGATACGTCGCAACCAACCGTTGCCGCTTGCGAGGGCGGCCGCAAGAGTCCAACGCTTCGCACGCTCGAGCGCCTCGCTGAAGCGGCGGGCCTTGTGGTTCACCTTGAGTATGTGCCGCCACTCACGCGTGAGGACCGACGGTCGCTGGCGCTGCAGGCCGCCAAGTTTGCACAAGCGGCGCGGGCGGCGCACACGCACAAATTCAGAGCAATGCGGACCGCATCATGACGCGCGAACAGTTTGAACATGCGATCCGCGCGGCTGGCGCCGTGCTTGGCGTATCGGAGTTGCCCGTCACCCAGTTCACGCCAGTCATGTCGCCGTTGCCGTTTTGATTGAAGGTGGCGGCCATGACAAAATCCCAGTCGCCTTTCGCGCGCGGGAGAATAGCGGTCACGCCGGTGCGAATGGGTCCCTTGCCGCGCACCACGGGTCCGGGTTCGCCGCTCACACGCGTGACATGTCCCACGGCAACGCCGGTTACATCGGTGATTGCATTCAGTGGTCCGGGGGTGCCGGGAAACGGGATACCAAGCTCCCGTCCGCGAGGGCGCGGTGGCGTTTGCGCGGACGGCAGTGTTGGGGCGACGAGCGCGACGACGCGTGCGATGTCTAACCGGCGCATGACTGGTGCGATGGAAGAGTTTGTCGAAAAACCGCCGGGGAGGCTCGCGGAGTCACGCTGGTCTGCGACCCCACGCAGCAGGCTCGGACGAGTCTAAGGGGCGTGCGCGTCAGACGCCGAACTGCACAAGGTGATGCTCCAGGTGCTTGGCGAAGAGGTTATTCCACTCTCCGGCCGTCATCACGCCGAAGCTGTGGTTGTCCATCCCGTCAAAGTGGGATACACCCCAACGCTGAACCTGATCGATGTACGCGATAAGTCGCGCGCGTTCAACATCGTGGTCACGCGGATCGGCGACGATAAACTCCGGCGCGGTCCGCGAGTTTTTTGCGTACGCCTTTTCGCCCACGACGATCGGCTTGAGGAAGAGCTTGAGCAGGAACCGCACAACCGCGTTCGGGCGCGGATGCCGCGCCGCGTAATCGGGCTCACAGACGATCTCGTAGGGCTTGCTGACGTGGGCCAGCATCTGGGCGGCGGACATCTTCCCCCAGACCGGCCGCGTGTCGGCCTGCAGGCGGTTGATGCGTGCGATGTAGTCGTCGCAGACGGCGCGGTCGAAGATGTTTTTCATGACGGGAGTATGCGCAATTCGGACCGCGCTGTCGACGTCTCGCGAGCGAGGGGGGTGGTCCCGTCTCCGGAGACCGCATTCGGCGATACGGCGTTAGCCGCCACGCTGACGCGGCAGGGCGCGGAACTGACCGTAGGTGCACGTCGGCTCGTGCTCGCCAGCAGCGAGGCTGCCGATCCCACGCACCCGTCGTACGGCGTGTCGCCCGACGGCAAACAGTGCCTCGTGCTGCGCCCCGTGGGCGGTGAGGTCAAGGCCATCGTCATTCACAACTCCACGCCTTGCTGCAAGAGCGTCAAGGCCATGCGCCAATCGTACACCCGCCGTCGCGCGAATCCCTTCTGCGCCAGCCGAGGCCAAAAAACGTCGTGGAATTTGCGGCGACGCTCCGGGAAGCCAATCACCTGCCAGCGTGGATGGTGGCGAAATGCCTGGACCACGTCGGTGGCCGCCGCGGCGCTGAGTGGCTTGACCCGGACGCTTGGCGCGGCGATACAGGTCGTCTGGGCGTTGAATCTGGATGCGAATCATACATTTACATCACCATCAATTTTGTGGCAACAGGTCAGCGCGCGCCGCCGCGTGGGGATCGACTGTGTGTAGCGGGCGCAGCGCCCGGCGCCCAGCGGTTCTGGAGCGAGATCAAGACCACGCCAAGCGCGCGAGGTCGCCGACGCGCTGCCCACCGCACATACGCTCGGCAGCATTCATCCCGCGTATCGCTATCTTTCCTGCATGACGTCACCGACCTCGGCCCAACAGCGCGCCTGGATGGCGCGGTGGCGCTCCGCCGCCGGGGAGCTCGCGCAAGTGGGGCAGGCGGAACTGGAGCACGTGGACCGCCGTCTGCATCGTCCGCCAGCACATACGCGGAGGCGATGATGGCGCTGCTTGACATCTTCGCCGAGCTGGAGGCCGCGGTCGCGGACCGCATTGTCGAACGCTATGCCGTTGGTGGGGCGGTCGGCGCGACGTTTTACATTGAGCCAGCCGCCACGCAGGACGTGGACGTCTTCGTCGTCTTCGATCAGTCCGCGTCGCTCCTGGTATCGCTGGCCCCGATTTATGACTACTTCACCGACCGTGGAGCTGTCGTACAAAATGAGCACTTGGTCATCGCGGATTGGCCCGTACAGTTCCTCCCGGCCACCACACCTCTCGTTGAGGATGCGCTTGTACATGCGGTGCGCATGACCGTCGACGGGCAAGCGGTTGCCGTGCTGTCGCAGGAACACTTGGCCGCGATCGCACTCGAGACCGGGCGTATGAAGGACAAGCTCCGGTTATCGCAATTCCTGACGTCGGGGACATTCGAGCGATTGCGCTTCGACGCCCTGACCGAGCGCTTCGGATTGACGCAGAAGTGGGCTCGCTTCGTCGCGCTGATGGAGGATGAACCGTGAGATTCTCCATGGACGAGGCGCTCCGTATAAAACGGGCCTCGCGCGTTGCGATGACGGCGACACCCATCGCCGAAAAACTGCGTATTCTGGAGCGCTTGCGTGAACGCGATCGCGCGATTGGGCGCGCCGTTATTGCGCCGGAGCAGCGCCCCACGCGTGACGCATCCGCGTGACCGACCTCCGCGCGCAACTCCAGGCCACCCTCGGCGACGGCTACACCCTCGAGCGCGAACGCGGTGGAGGTGGCAGGTCGCGTGTGTTCGTCGCGCACGAAAACGCACTCGGCCGCACGGTGGTCGTGAAGGTGATCGCGCCCGAACTCGCCGAGGGCGTGAGCGCCAAACGGTTCGCGCGGGAAGTGAAACTGGCGGCGCGGCTGCAGCAGGCGAACATCGTGCCGGTGCTCAGTACAGGTAGCAGCACGGGAAGCTCCGGCACGCTCCCGTACTACACAATGCCGTTCGTGACCGGGGAATCGCTACGCGCGCGGTTGGCGAGCAGCCCCACGCTTACGGTGACGCAGTCGCTCAGCATCTTGCGCGACGTCGCACGGGCGTTGGCGTACGCGCATGCACAGGGCGTGGTGCATCGCGATATCAAGCCGGAGAACATCCTGCTGTCTGGCGGGACCGCCGTCGTCACCGACTTCGGGATCGCGAAAGCCTTGAGCGCCTCGCGGACGCGCGATGGGACTGTCAGCGCGGGCACCAGCGCGTCGCTCACGCAGGCCGGCGGATCCATCGGCACACCGGCGTACATGGCCCCGGAGCAAGCGGTCGGCGGCGACGTCGATCAGCGCGCAGACATCTACGCGTGGGGCGTGCTGGCCTACGAACTGCTCACCGGGGCGCATCCGTTTGCGGGGAAAACAAACGCCGGCCAGATGATCGCCGCGTCTGGCGCAAGTGGAAGATGGTCCCCTTCCACCTTACTCGGAGGGCCAGCGCATTGTAATTTTCTGAACACGAATTGATCGACGCAGACCTGCCGTGAACGTTAACGACGTGGACGCGGAGCCGGACATTGCCGCAGCGCCAGGTGCAGCGGGCGCAGATCATTCAGTTGGCGGCGGCCGGCCTGGACAGTCAGGACATTGCGCGCACGCTCGGCGTGTCGCGGCCCACGGTGCAGTTGTGGCGGGAGCGGTTCCTGGCGTTGCGCGTGCCGGGCCTGTTGAAGGATGCGCCGCGTCCGGGGCGCTTGCCACAGATTGCAGAGGCCCACGTGCGCGCGATTGTGGAGGCCACGTTGCATACAAAACCCGCGAATGCGACGCATTGGAGTACGCGCACCATGGCGACCGCGCAGGGGGTCAGCGCGGCGACCGTGCAGCGCATTTGGTCGCAGCATCAGCTCAAGCCGCATCTGACGAAGACGTTCAAGCTGAGCCGCGATCAGCAGTTCGTCGAAAAACTGACCGATGTGGTCGGCTTGTATCTCAATCCCCCCGACCGCGCGCTCGTGTTGTGCGTGGACGAAAAATCGCAAATTCAAGCGCTCAATCGCACGCAACCGGGGTTGCCATTGAAGAAGGGCCGGTGCGGCACGTGGACTCACGACTACAAGCGCCACGGCTCGACGACGCTGTTCGCCGCGCTGAGCATGCTCGATGGCACCGTCATTGGGGATTGCATGGCGCGGCACCGGCATCAGGAATTCATTCGGTTCCTCAAGAAAATCGACGACGAAACGCCCGCCGACCTCGCGCTGCATCTCATCGTCGATAACGATGCCACGCACAAACATCCGAAAGTGAAGGCCTGGCTCAAACGGCATCCGCGGATGCATCTGCACTTCACACCGACCTCCAGCTCGTGGCTCAACCTGGTGGAACGCTGGTTCCGGGACTTGACCGACAAACGTATCCGACGCGACTCCTTCGACAGCGTGCCGGATCTGATCGCGACCATTGAGCACTACGTCCAGCAAACGAATCAAAACCCGCACATCTTCGTGTGGACGGCCTCCGCCGAGAAAATCCTGGCGAAATTCGCCAAATGTAAAGAAGCGTTGGATGCACTACACTAGCCCGGATTTCTCACCAGCGCCAAGAGTTTGACGTGCGACCAGTCCGTGCGGATTCTGCGGTGAGAATTGGCGAGTGTTTTGTGCTGGACGCGTCAGAGATGGGTCGTCAGCAGGGAGGCGGGGCACGCTGGAGAGGCGATTTTGGCCACGGTTGGCGATAACGAGGTCGCGACGCGGCCCCTCGGAGGGGCGCGTCAGCGACGGCGCGTTAACATCGTCGCAGCTGCGCGTACACCTGGGCAAACAGCGCGGCGTGCGGACACCCACTCGCGAGTGCGAGCCAGACCTTCCGCACGGTGATGCGAATCCGTGCGCCGATCTTCAGCAGCGTCAGGCGAATCCGGGTGCACTGCGCGCGGGCGAGCGCCGTCCCCGCCAGCCCCAGGCGGCGGAACGCGGCGAGCAGCACGTACGCGACGGACGCATGGTACAAACGCAATTGATTCGCCCGCAGCGTCGCCGCACTCGTGCGATCCGCAAAGAGCATCAATTGTTGTTCCTTGATCCGATTCTCCATCTCGCCGCGCGCGCAGTATACGTCTTCATAGAGCGTGCGCGCGTCGCACGCGACGTCGGTGAGCGACGTGACCACGAAGCGCGGATTGCGTTTGCCCGCGCCGTCGTCCGTCGTGGCGGTGAGCTGTTCCGCTTTCGCGACGACAGGCCGCGCGCACGTCCAGCTGTCGAGTGTTCGATACGGGCGGTCCGCAAAGAGGCGCGCGGGCTGGTGGGTCTCGGTGCACGTCGCGGCAACGGCTTCCAATTCGTCGTGAATGAGCGCAAACAAGCGCGCATTTTTCGCGAGCCCGAAGACGTAGTCGACGGCATGCGTTTCGCACCACGTCATGAGCGCATCGCGGCAAAAGCCGCTGTCGGCGCGCAGCGTAATCCGGACGTCCGGCCACGCGGTGCGTAGCTGCGTCACAATCCGCGCGACTTCCTCCTGGGCGCCGGCACTCGCGTCGATATTCGACGGCCGCGGCGGGCGCACAGCAGGGGCTCCCCGGCGAAAATGTAGAGCGGGAGAGCCCGTAGTAGCCATGAAAGAAGCGCCCTTCCTGCGCGCCGTGCACCGGATCATCCGTCGCATCGAGATCGAGGATGATCGCCGCGGGCGGCGTCGGATGCGCGTGCACAAACACATCGACGAACAGCCGATCCACCGCGTCGTGATCGGCGGTGATCTTCTTGTAGCGCTCCTGCGCGCCGAGCGTCGTCGTGCTGAGTTCGAGGCGATTGAGCGTGCTTTTGCCGGCGCCCGCGGCGTGAAGATCGGCCGACTCGGCGAGTACGGCCATCAGCGGATCATGGCGGAGCGCGTCGTGATCATTCAAATCTTCATACCCGAGCGCCAGGCCGTACACGCGCTGCCGCACCAGCTGCGAGACCGGGCGCGGCACTCCCTGTGTCTGGCATGACAGAGCGCGGGTCGCAACGACTGAAGCCCAGCAGTTCAAACGGTACTGGAATCCGAAAGCGACATTCTAACGTCGCCTGCTTTTCCTAGCCTCTCAAGGGCGACCGCCGTTTCGCTTCCTTTCTTCCACGTAGCTCTTGTCGACTGTTCTCAAGCCTTGCTCCAGCACGCTTGGCACCTTTTGTGATTTTCCTGTTGGAAGAATCATATAAAAGGAAGTGCCCCCCCTGCCAATATGGAGTGAGACGATTCCCCTCGCCTAATTAGTGAGGAACCCAGGGGGCGCAGGAGGTCCACCCGTATGACCAGTCCAGTCCAGAAGGTCGCCAAGGATTCGGTGGAGGTGCCCGCCCGCAGACCGCGGCGTCGATTCACCGTCGAGGAGAAGACCCGCATCGTGCAAGAAGCCGCGCAGTGCCGCGCGGTCGGCGAGATCGGGAGCCTGCTGCGCCGGGAAGGGTTGTTCTCGTCGCAGCTCACGACGTGGCGGAAGCAGTATGCCGCGGGCGCGCGCCAGGCGCTCGCGCGACGACGCGGGCCGAAGCCGCGTGCCGAAACGGGCGAGCTAGCGCGCGTGCAACGCGAGAACGCACAGTTGCGCGACCAACTCGCGCGCGCCGAGCTGCTCATCGGGATCCAAAAAAACTCTCGACGTTGCTGGAGCGACCACGCGGCGAGCCGAGTGGAAAACTCACGTGACCGAAACGTTGCACGCGCACGGCGCGACGCTCGGCGTGGGGCGCGTGAGTGCGGCCCTCGGGGTGCCCCGGGCCAGTGCGTATCGCTGGCGCCAACCGTCGGCCCCCCCCGTGAGCGCGACGGCGCGGCGCTCGTGCGCACGCCGTCGCCGCGCGCGTTATCACCGGCCACGCAAGATCAAGTGCTGGCGTATTTACGCGATCCCCGCTTTGTGGATCGCGCGCCCGCGCAAGTGCACGCCACCTTGCTGGATGAAGGCACGTACGTGTGTAGTGTGCGCACCATGTACCGGTTGCTCGCCACCACGCGGGGATCGTTGGCGTGGGCGGCCGTCACGCCGGTGCGGCAGATCGGTCCCCGTTGGCCTCGTCCCCCCTCGGAAATCGCTGGTCGCACGGCCGACGAGGCGCGCGATCGAGCCTGCCGGCACGCCACCGCCCGTCGGTCGGCGCTCGCGGGGGCGGCGATCGGGCCGTATACTCAACCTACCCTGATCGAAATTCCTATCCCGCGGACGAGGCGCATCACGCCGTGGCAGGACGGGCACACGAGGGGGTCGACTTCAAAGATCTGCTGCAGCACCGCCGCGAAACGAGGTGTGGGCAAGCAGCCGGCCATCGCGATCCACGACGCGAGAGTTGCGAGGGAAGGCGCCACCGCGGCACGGCCCTGCCCGTCGTATTCAAGTGCGGAACAACTGCTCCCGAGGAGTGCCGTTCCGAAATCGAGTGAATCGCGGATGCAAGTGGGCAAACGGCAGCATACAAACGTTTCCGGCACTATGCCTGTCTGACTGCGGCGGCGAGCGCTATGCGGACAATCCAGTGGCTCGTGGCAGATCCTGATCTTCGCTCGCTCGGCAACACCAGACCAGCACTGCCCCTCGTGTCGGCAATGCCATTCCCCCTTGCTGCCTGATACTCAACATGACCCGTGAAGCAACACTGCTGAACTTCGCGCTCGCGACCGCTCTCATGGTGCTGCCCAGTGCGGTGCAGAGCCAGACTGCCGACCTCAACACGCTGCGGCGAGCCAGCACCGCGGGTCCATCCGGGCACCAGTTCGTCACGGAACTGTCTGACCGATACGGACCAAGGATGGCTGGGAGTCGGCAGTACAAGTCGGCAGCGATATGGACGGTGTCTCTACTGCGGGAGTGGGGGCTGCGCGCCGAAACCTCCCCAATCGACTTTCCACTCCGGGGCTGGGAATCTCAGGGGCACTCTCTAGAGCTCATCGAGCCCGCCTACCGTCGGCTCACCGCGCACCCCCTGCCACACACGGCCTCCACACCGTCGCCCCGCACGTCACAGGTCGTTGTAGTTGCGGCGCCCGAAGAGCTGCCCACCCTCGGAGACCTGAGCGGTAAGGTGGTAGCGCTGGCGTGGACGTATCGACCGGGTACTCCGGGAGATGCAGGATCAACCTCGGTGCTCTCGGATGACGTCTTGCGTCGTGCCGAGGCCAATCCCGACCCCAATGAGGTGCTGGTTGGATATCATTCGCGACGACCAACCACAGATGCCATTGACGGGTGGCGGGACCGACGAGCCTCGCAGGCCGAAGTAGTGCGACTGCTGACCGATGCCGGCGTGTCCGGCATTCTGATTTCAAGTTCGCGACCGCTGGGCATCCTTCAGGTCGACAACAACTCATGGCTTGAGTATCTGCCCTTCAACGACGATCCGGTTGCCCCTCCAACGTTTGTGGTGGCTCAGTCCGACTTTGGTCACCTGCTCCGCTTGGGCGGTACAACAGCGGGCGCACAGGTACGACTGGAGTCCCGCGCGGAGCGCTATTTCGATCCGACGGCGAACATCAATGTGATCGCCGATCTTCCGGGTGCGGATCGCGCCGACGAATTGGTGATCATCGGCGCGCATCTGGATGCACATCCGGCAGGCCTGGGAGCCGCGGACAATGGCGCGGGCGTCGCCGCCGTACTGGAGGCAGCGCGGCTCATCGCCCGCTCCGGACTTGCACACCGCCGCACGATCCGGATCGCGTTATGGGCCGGAGAAGAGGGAGGTTTTTACGGATCACGAGCTTACGTCGCGACTCGCGTGGGTGATCTACGATCGGGAGCACTCAAGGCGGAGCACTCCCGCATCTCGGCGGTCCTCAATCTGGACAACGGTCCCGGAAAAATTCGTGGCGTCTTCGCGCAGGGAAACGACTCGGCCGCAGCGGCCTTTCGCGACATCCTGCGCCCGTTTCGGACCGAGAACGCACCAGGCAGCGGGGCGGTGACCCTGCAAAACAGCAATCAAACCGACCACGAGGTGTTCGACGCCCTGGGGATCCCCGCGTTCCAGTTCATTCAGGATCCTATGGGCTACATTCCCTGGATTCACCACACCCAGTTCGACACACCGGAAATGGTCCGACCCGCCGATGTTGACCACAACGCTCTGATTATTGCGTGGACTGCGATCTCCCTGGCCAATCGAGAAGACATGCTCGGGCGCCGTCCGTATCACTCGATCACACCGCGTCTCGCGGGCAGCGAAGAGTTCCGCCTTGCAGGACACCAGGAGGCCAAGGCTGTCCACATCGTCAGTAGCTTCAACAACTGGCAGATGTTCGACACGCCGCTCCGACGCACCGAGAACGGCTGGGTCACCAAGCTTGACCTGCCACCGGGTCGATACCTGTACAAGTTCATCGTCGATGGCATGTGGACGAACGACCCAACGACCGCAGCATCGGCGATTCTCAGGGATGGTGAAGGACACGGGGGTCTGACGGAGCGGATCGTAACCCGGCGGTAGTATGGCCACGCTGCTCTCGCAGCGTATCCAGTTGCCACCGTTGGAAGCGTTCGGATCCGTGCGGGTACTCGGAAATGCACGCCGTCACGTACGCTCGCCACGCCCAAGCGAATTGTTCGCTGTCATACACTCTGTAGCCATCACCGCCTCAACGCGGCACGAATGACACAGTGCGCCGTGGTCCGCCGCTACCTCCTGCTACCTTCATGGGCAGCGCGACCACGAACGCCCCGCTGGTCGGCAGCTACTCGAGTTGGGCGACGTTCTCGAAACCAACGATGTTCTGCTCGTACAGAATCCCCCCAACGCCCCGGTGGGTCTGACGCGCGCGCCGAACGTCCCCCCACGTGGGCGCGGGGCGTCGAGGTGAGACTCAGTGGGCCGGATGGGCCGCGGCGGGTCGTCGCGTGGCGCCCGGTCCAGACTGTCCCCGGATCGAGGGAGGACCTCCGCGCGGCGGCGTGGGCCGCCGTCGCGGCGCGGGTGCGGAGGTGCGCGAGGATCTGGTCGATCACGGACCGTTGCGTGATGCAGGCGACGATCCGCATGGCGCCGTGGCAGGACGGGCACGCGAGGGGGTCGACCTCGAAGATCTGCTGCAGGAGCGCCGCCCATCGGCGGCTGGCCTCGGTGGGCGCCAGCTGTGGCGCGGGGACGATGACGGGCGGCACGACCGCCGACGCGGTCGCCACCTTGCCTCGCATGCCACGGGGGCGGTTGGCGTACCAGCCGTAGTACCGCGTGGTCACGTGGCCCTTGTCCGGGATGTGCACCAGCACCCGGGCCAGGAACTCAAGCGGGTCCACGGCAGGGCCTTCATCGAGATCGATGTTCGTTGTCAGCACGCGTGCTTTGAGATCGACCGGAACTGGGTTGAGGTCATACGCAGGAGACAGTGTCCATCCTGCCTGGTTCAGCCGGAGCATTCCATGGTTGCGCAGGTGGTCATCCAAAGACTGGCCGGTGCCACGCCGGTCGGGCGGTTGCGCGGCAGCAGTATCCGGTGACGTGCGATGACGCAGGGACACACCGCACCGCACAACGGGCCGGACTCCTCGTAGGTAGGTAGCCCGGCCCGCTAGTACTGTACTGCCTTACCGTCGGACGGTTACGGGCAACCAGGCGCCCGGAGTTCTGGTTGGGTACCGATCACCAGACCTCGTGCCAGGCACTCGGCCTGCGGCACCGGCATCACGCGCACACGGAAATGCGTCGGGATATCCAGTGGCAGCGCATTGATGCGATTGTACCGTCGGATATCGAACCAGCGATGCCCTTCCCACAGCAGCGAGTAGCGACGCTCGTAGAGCAGGGCATCGACCGCTTCCGTGGCCGATGCGAGCGCTGTAATGGGTGGCAGAAGTCCGGCATTGGCACGGATGTAGTTCAGGTCCGTGAGTGCCGCCGCGAACAATTCTGCTGGCCACCGAAGCGGCGTCTGAGGGTATCGAGGGCGGCAAGCAGCGTGTCATCTTCGTGGACCCCAAGGGCATTCGGAATCTCGGAAAGGACGATCCCAAAATTCAATTTCACGACACGATCAAGGATATCGAACACAGACTCGGCGACGCCACGATGAGCCTGTCGTCGTTCATTGTGTCGAACACGCCGTCGCACACAATGCAGCTGCATTGGAGCATCGGTAAGGCGGACATGCGAAGCCGAAACATCCTGTTTCAGGATGAGGACAAAGGCAGTTATGTGAAGAGTATGCTGGAATGATCACGCTCGTCATCTGCCTCGTCGCGTTCGCCGCGTCGGCCCTCACCTTTTTCTCCGGCTTTGGCCTCGGCACGCTGCTGATGCCCGCGTTCGCCCTGTTCTTTCCGGTCGAACAGGCTGTGGTCTGGACAGCAATTGTCCACTTCCTGAACGGGCTGTTCAAGGTGGCGCTGGTTGGACGTCATGCAAATTGGCGCATCGTGCGCAACTTTGGTATTCCGGCAATTGGCGGCGCGCTGGCGGGTTCGTTTTTGTTGGGGCGACTTGCCACCAGCGCACCACTGTTCACCTACTCGATAGGCGAAATGACGGCGGCCGCCACGCCGGTCAAAATGGTGGTCGGCGTGTTGTTGTTGGCGATCACGTTCGCCGAGTGGGGATCGACCAGCGAACGATTCGCGGTAAAGCCGCAGTATGTGCCGGTTGGCGGCTTACTGAGCGGATTTCTCGGGGGCCTCTCGGGCATGCAGGGGGCTTTGCGTTCGGCATTTCTCATTCGCGCGGGTTTGAGTAGAGACACGTACATCGGCACGGGCGTCGTTGTTGCGATGTTGATCGACATCTCGCGGCTTTCGGTGTACCTGCGCAATCTCTCGGCACAACAGGCCAATCTCGACTATCGCCTGCTCGGCGCTGCG
>Ga0209181_10000734_pt1 | contig 60656 bp, 47 predicted proteins | sample MAT05_FD_187208 | JGI IMG/M metagenome (GOLD analysis project Ga0209181, IMG submission 187208) | Freshwater microbial communities from Lake Fryxell liftoff mats and glacier meltwater in Antarctica - MAT-05 (SPAdes) (version 2) | ecosystem: Environmental > Aquatic > Freshwater > Ice > Liftoff...
CGACCTGCCCAACGACTTTAACGTCATCATCGAAATTCCGATGAATGCCGACCCCATCAAGTACGAAGTTGATAAGGAAACCGGCGCCATGTTCGTGGACCGTTTCATGTCGACCGCCATGCACTACCCCTGCAATTACGGCTACATCCCCCACACCATTTCCGACGACGGCGATCCGGTGGACGTGCTGGTGTTGAGCCCGGTGCCCCTGATTACCGGGGTGGTGGTGCGCTGCCGCCCGGTGGGCATGCTCAAGATGGACGACGAAGCCGGCGGCGACGCCAAGTTGCTGGCCGTGCCGGTGGACAAACTCACCAGCCTCTATCGGGATATTGAATCGCCGCGCGACTTGCCCGAATTGGTGCTTTCGCAGATCACGCATTTCTTCCAGCACTATAAGGATCTTGAACCCGGCAAATGGGTGAAGATTCAAGGCTGGGTCGGCGCGGAGGAAGCCAAGCAGGAAATCATGGACGGCGTCGCCCGTTACGGAAGCGCGGCAAAAAAGCCGATGTTCTGATGAGCTTGAAGATCGCCATTGCCCAGATCAATTGCATGGTCGGCGACCTCGTTGGCAATGCAAACAAGATCGCCGAGTACGCGGCGCGCGCTCAGGCCGCCGGGGCCGATCTGCTAATCACGCCCGAGCTGTCGCTGTGCGGCTATCCGCCTGAAGATTTGTTGCTGCGGCCGGATTTCCATCGCGCTTGTGAGCGCGAGCTTGCCGCGCTGGCCGCGCGCATCCGCGGCATTGCGCTGATTGTCGGCCATCCTTTGCAGGTAGGCGACGACAGCTACAACGCTGCGTCACTGTTGCAAGACGGTGCCGTCAGCGAGACTTATCGCAAGCACCGGCTGCCCAACTACGAGGTGTTCGACGAACAGCGCTATTTTGTTTCCGGCGAGGAGCCTTGCGTTATCGATGTCCAAGGCCTGCGCTGCGGCATCAACATCTGTGCCGATGTGTGGGAGGAAGGCGCTGCCGAAGCGGCGCGCGCGGCCGGCGCGGAGGTGTTGCTGGTCTTGAATGCCTCGCCATACCACCTCAGCAAGCAAGCCAGGCGTTATGAAGTGTTGCGGGAGCGCATCGAAGGCATAGGCATACCGGTGATCTATGCCAACATGGTCGGTGGGCAGGACGAACTGGTGTTCGACGGCGCTTCATTCGCACTGGATCGTCATGGTCGCTTGACGCACCAGTTACCGCAATTCGTCGAGGCCTTGGAGTTCATTGAGATTGTCGACGGCGACGTGCAGCCGGGTGCAGTGACGGTAGCGCGCCCGCTGGAGGCCGAGGTGTATGACGCGCTGACACTGGGGGTACGCGACTACCTCGGCAAGAACGGTTTTCCTGGTGCCATTATCGGCCTGTCCGGCGGCATCGATTCGGCGCTGACACTGGCCATTGCCGTCGACGCGCTCGGAGCGGACAAGGTGCGCGCGGTAATGCTGCCGTCGCCCTATACCGCTGAGATGAGCCTGGAAGATTCGCGCGCTATCGCCAGCAATCTGGGCGTGCGCTACGACGAAATCACCATAACCCCGGCAATGCAAACCTTCGCCGCCATGTTGGCCGAGGAATTCAAGGGCTTGCCGGCCGACACCACCGAAGAAAATCTGCAAGCGCGCATCCGCGGCATGATCCTCATGGCGCTCTCCAACAAATACGGTTCCATCGTGCTCACCACCGGCAACAAGAGCGAAATGGCGGTGGGTTACGCCACGCTTTACGGCGACATGGCGGGCGGCTTTGCGGTCATCAAAGACATTTTCAAGACCCTGGTTTATCGTCTGGCGCGCTATCGCAATACCCTGTCGCCGGTTATACCCGAGCGCATCATCACGCGCGCGCCTTCGGCGGAACTGAAACCCGACCAGACCGATCAGGACACGCTACCGCCTTACGAAGTGCTCGATGCCATTATCGAAGCCTATATGGAGCGTGACATGAGCCCGCGCGAAATTGTTGCCGCCGGCTATTCCGAGGCCGACGTGCGGCGCACCGTCACCATGCTCAAGCGCAGCGAATACAAGCGCCGGCAGTCGCCCGTCGGCATACGGGTGTCGCGGCGCGGCTTTGGCAAGGACTGGCGATATCCGATAACATCGGCTTATGCCGACGAGTGGTGAGCGCACAGCCACTGATGCGGCTTAGAAAAATCGACACCGAGGGACTACTCAAATGAAAAAAATCGAAGCGATTATCAAGCCGTTCAAACTCGACGAAGTACGCGAAGCGCTGTCAGAAGTTGGCGTGACCGGCCTTACCGTCACCGAAGTCAAAGGCTTCGGCCGACAGAAGGGCCACACCGAACTTTATCGCGGCGCGGAATACGTCGTAGATTTTTTGCCCAAGATCAAAATCGAAGTGGTCGTCGGTGACAGCAGCGTAGAAGCCGCCATCGAAGCCATCATCAAAGCCGCACGCACCGGCAAGATCGGTGACGGCAAAATATTCGTGACCTCGGTCGAGCAGATCGTGCGCATCCGCACGGGTGAAACGGATGAGGCGGCAATCTGATTTTCTTGGCGGCCAGATAGCAGCTTCGCTGCTCATGACCGCCATCCCCGACTACAAGCGCTGGCAACAGTAACGATGAATCCAACGCCGGAATATTTGTCTGCGTCCGACGTGACTCGCTCCCGCGAGGAGATTTCGCGTGATGCCATTCATGTTGTAGTTGAAAACTACCATGAGGTAGAAAATCCCATTGGCAAGTCGATGGTTTATCTGTCGGTTGATAACGGCGTGTCTTTCGTGTTGCTTACCTGGGAGGTGTCTTGGCTGGGACGATTAAAGTCGCTAGCACGAGAGTGGCCACCCCATGACGTGCATGTTGAAAAGCTTGACGACGATGCCCTACATTTGGGCTACTGTGAGGCCACCTACGACGGACCTGTCGATTACAAGGCAAGCTATTTGTTTGAAAAAAAAGGATGGCAGATTTGAGGGTTGAAGAAGGACACGAGATAGCCCGCTATTTTTTCGTCACGACGGATTGCGAGAGTGACCCCGATAATTCCGCCATGCGGTTTTTCGGCGACAATTCATCGTAGAACGCCATTCGGCGAGCTTCTCCATGGGGTGCAACAACAATTGCGGCGGAAATCATGGCTCACGTTGGAGTTGCGTTAAAGCCACTGGGTTCCCGCTTTTGCGGGAACGACAGTTCATCTCCCGATTAATCCGCGCTCATCCGCGCTCATCCGCAAAATCCGCATCGACGATTTACTTCTTTTTCGCCGCCTTCAGCAACACCACCACCGCTCCCGCGCCACCTTCCGCAGTATGCGCCTGGCAGTTTCGTAGGATGGGTGGAGGCGCATTGCGCCGTAACCCATCACAACCTGGGACGATGGGTTGCGCTACGCTCCACCCATCCTACTTTGCTTCACCTAACATCCCCCGCCCACGCCATTGCCGCGCCCGCACCAAGCGGCCGTGGCGCTTGATCCAGAGGGATCAGCGTCAATAGTGGCGGAAATAATGGCTCACGGTGGCGTTGCGTTAAAGCCACTGGGTTCCCGCTTTTGCGGGAACGACAGCTCATCTCCCGAATGATCCGCGCCCATCCGCACTCATCCGCTAAATCCGCATCGACGAACTACTTCTTTTTCGCCGCCTTCAGCAACACCACCACCGCACCCGCGCCGCCGTCCACCGTACGCGCCTGGCAGTAGGCCAGCACCTCGGTGCGTTGCATCAGCCAACCTTTCACCAAGCCTTTTAACACCGGCTCGCGACCGGGCGAGTTGTGGCCTTTGCCGTGCACGACGCGGACGCAGCGCAGGCCGCGCTGGTGGACTTCGGCGAGAAAATTAGCCAGCAACGTGCGCGCTTCGTCGCGGGTGCTGCCATGCAGGTCGAGGTGATCCTGAACCACCCAGCGACCGCGCCGCAGATCACGTAATACCGTGCGCGCGAGTCCAGGACGGAGGAAAGTCGCTTCGTCGCCGCCTTCGAGCATGAGGTCCAGCGGTTCGGGTGTGAGTGATTCCGCCAGCGCGGCGGCTTCGTCGCGCAGGTGGCTGCGTGGAATAGCCGGCGGCAGGGGTGCTTCGTGGTGGATTTTGTCGTGGACGATCGGCCGTGCGCCGGCCGCCGCTTGCAGAAACAGCGCGCGTTCCTCGTCAGTCGGAGCGAGGGGCACGCGCCGTTTGGTCACGATTAGCCTACGCCCAGCTTAGCCCAGGCCGTCGAGATATTTCTCGGCGTCCAGCGCGGCCATGCAGCCGGTGGCGGCGCTGGTGACGGCTTGCTTGTAGATCTGATCCTGCACGTCGCCGGCGGCGAAAATGCCGGGGATGCTGGTCTGTGTGGCGTTGCCGGCGAGGCCCGCTTGCGTCACGAGGTAGCCGTTATCCATCTTGAGTTGGCCTGCAAAAATATCGGTGTTGGGCTTGTGGCCGATGGCGATGAAGACGCCTTGCAGCGCGATGTCCTTGGTGGCGCCGGTCTTGAGGTTTTTCGCGCGCATGCCGGTCACGCCGGATTTGTCGCCTAGCACTTCATCAAGGGTGCTGTCGAGTTCGAGTGCGATGTTGCCGCTCTTAACTTTTTCCATGAGCTTGTCGATCATGATTTTTTCAGCGCGGAATTTTTCGCGACGGTGCACCAGCGTCACTTTCGTGGCGATGTTGGCAAGGTAGAGCGCTTCTTCCACCGCAGTGTTGCCGCCGCCGATGACGGCGACTTCCTGCCCCTTGTAGAAAAAGCCGTCGCATGTCGCGCAGGCCGAGACTCCCCGGCCGGCAAACGCTTCTTCGGAGGGTAGGCCGAGGTACTTGGCGGTGGCGCCGGTGGCGATGATGAGCGCGTCGCAGGTATAGGTGCCGGCGTCGCCGATGAGTGTGAAGGGCTTTTCTGTCAGCTTGGCCGTGTGGATATGATCGAAAATGATTTCGGTGTTGAAGCGCTCGGCATGTTTTAGAAAGCGCTCCATCAGTTCCGGACCTTGCACGCCATCTGCGTCGGCCGGCCAGTTATCCACATCGGTGGTGGTGGTGAGTTGTCCACCCTGGGCAAGACCGGTAATCAACACCGGCTTCAGATTGGCGCGGGCGGCATAGACGGCGGCAGTATAACCAGCGGGGCCGGAACCGAGTATGAGTAGGCGGGCGTGGCGTGCGGTGGCTGTGCTCATAATGGATTTCCGGCGTCGTGGGATTGGGGGAAATTATACTTGAGGCTTACTTAAGGGCTGGGGTCGAAATCTCAAGGCATGTCGGCGTGAGTCGAGGGGTGAATCCCGTATAATCATTCCGCCGTCTAGCCTGAGCAGCCTGTACGGACGACCGTAAATAACATTTGTCGGCCCAGGACCTCTTGGTATTAGGGGTGCTAGGCCAATTATGAGAGGGAACACGAATGCCGCCTGGAGCCAACGTTACCGTCGATGCCCTGCGTACCCTGCCGATTTTTGAGTCCCTGGTCATCGAGCGGCTGGTGCCTATCGCCCGCGTGGCGGTGGCGCGCAAAATGCCGCGCGGCACCACCATCCTGCGCGCTGGCGACCGCACCGATTACGTCTATCTAATCCTCTCCGGCAATCTCAAGGTGCTGGTGTCCGACGAAGAGGGCCGCGAGGTGATTCTTTCCAATCTTGGGCCGGGCGAGTTCTTCGGCGAGATGGGTGTGCTGGACGACAATCCGCGCTCGGCCACCGTGCTCGCGGTCAGCGCCTGCGAGCTGGTGGTAATCGCCAAAGCGGACTTCAAAAGCTGCTTGGCGGAGAATTTCGATGTGTCGCTTTACATCATGCGCAACCTCGTCAAGCGACTGCGCACCGCCGACCGGCAGATCGAAAGCCTGGCGTTGATGGATGTGTACGGCCGCGTTGCCCGGCTGTTGCTCGAAATGGCGGAGGACGAAGGGGGTGTTAAGGTGGTCAAGCGGAAAATCTCCAAACAGGACATTGCCAAGATGATCGGCGCCTCGCGCGAAATGGTCAGTCGCGTCATGAAAGACCTGACACAGCAGGGCTTGATCGAAGAAGGCAACGGCCGCATTGTGTTGCGCGAAAAAATAGTCTTGGCCTGAAGTTAAGTCCAAGTCGACCGTATGTCTGTGATCGTCACGCAAAAGTCCGCCCCGAAGCCGCTGCCGGAAAAAATCGTCGCGCTTTTGCAGGAGGCGCGCTGGCTGGTGCTGGCCACCATCGCCTTGTATGTCGGACTCATCCTCTTTGGTTATAGCAAGGCCGATCCGGGTTGGTCGCACGCGGCGCAGGTTGAGCGCGTGGCCAACCCCGGCGGGCGTTTCGGTGCTTGGCTGGCTGATTTGTTGCTGTCCTTGTTTGGTGTCTCGGCCTGGTGGTGGGTGCTGTTTTTGCTGCTGACTGTCGTATGGGGTTATCGTCGGCTCGACGGGTTTTTCAGCGCTGATCGACGGCCCTTCCTGTTTGCCTTGACTGGCTTCATTGTTGTGCTGGTTACTTCCAGCGGCATTGAGGCGTTGCGCTTCTACAGCATGAAAAAGCCGCTGCCGGCCGACCCCGGCGGCATGCTGGGCCACGAGGCGGGCCGGCTGTTCGCTCTGTTTTTCGGTTACACCGGCGGCACGTTGATACTGCTGGCGCTGCTGGCCACGGGCTTCACCATTTTCACAGGACTGTCCTGGCTGGCCTTCGCCGAGCGGTTGGGTGGCCTGCTGGAGCGTAGCTGGTCCGGCGCCGCCAACCTGTATCAGCGTTGGCAGGATAGGCGCATAGGCCGCGGAGTCGCCGAACGGCGCGAAGCGGTGGTGGAAGTCGAACGCAAACGCTTCGAGGAATTTCACACTGAGCCTATCCACATCGAGTTGGCCGATGTCGTTATCCCCAAGTCGAAGCGGCGCGAAAAAGAGCGTCAGGCGCCGCTCTTCCACGATATGCCGGGCGGCGCATTGCCGCCCCTACATCTATTGGAAGAGCCGACGCAGGACGCCGAGCCGCCCTCAGGGGAAACGCTGGAATTCACCTCGCGTTTGATCGAAAGAAAACTCGCCGACTTCGGAGTGCAGGTGAAGGTGCTGGCGGCCTATCCCGGCCCGGTCATCACGCGTTACGAGATTGAGCCGGCGGTGGGCGTCAAGGGTGCGCAAATTGTGAACCTGGTGAAGGACATCGCCCGTGCGCTGTCGGTGGTGAGCGTGCGTGTGGTTGAAACCATCCCTGGAAAATCCTGCATGGGTCTGGAGATACCCAATCCCAAACGCCAGACGGTGCGCCTCTCCGAGATACTCGGCTCCAAGGCTTATCACGATATGCATTCGCCATTGGCGCTGACTTTGGGCAAAGATATCGGCGGCCTGCCTGTGGTGGTTGATCTCGCCAAGATGCCGCATCTCTTGGTCGCGGGTACCACCGGCTCGGGAAAATCGGTCGGCATCAACGCCATGATTCTGTCGCTGGTTTATAAGTCCGAGCCGTCGGACGTGCGCCTGATTCTGGTTGACCCCAAGATGCTGGAACTGTCGGTCTACGAAGGCATTCCGCATCTGCTGGCGCCGGTGGTTACCGACATGAAGCATGCCGCCAATGCCTTGAATTGGTGCGTGGCGGAAATGGACCGGCGCTATCGCTTCATGTCGGCGCTGGGCGTGCGCAATCTCGCCGGCTACAACGGCAAGATCAAGGAAGCAGCTAAGAACGACACGAGTATCCCCAACCCCTTCTCCATCACGCCGGAAAGCCCTGAACCATTGACCGCGCTGCCGCATGTGGTAGTCATCATCGACGAGCTGGCCGACATGATGATGGTGGTCGGCAAAAAGGTCGAAGAGCTGATCGCACGCCTGGCCCAGAAGGCGCGCGCGGCGGGCATTCATTTGATCCTGGCGACGCAGCGGCCTTCGGTGGACGTCATCACCGGCCTTATCAAGGCGAATATTCCGACGCGCATTTCCTTCCAGGTGTCGAGCAAAATCGATTCGCGCACGATTCTCGATCAAATGGGCGCCGAAGCGCTGCTGGGGCAGGGCGATATGCTCTATCTGGCGCCCGGCACCGGGCTGCCGGTGCGCGTGCACGGCGCTTTTGTGGCGGACGACGAAGTGCATCGCGTGGTGGACTACCTCAAGCAGGCCGGCCCGCCCGAGTATGTTGAAGGCATACTCGATGCGCCGGGCGGCGACGGTGAAGAAGGAATGGTTGGCGAAGGTGGCGAGGGGGGCGGGGAGGCTGATCCGCTCTACGACCAAGCAGTCGAAGTCGTACTCAAGACCCGCCGACCCTCCATCTCGCTGGTGCAGCGCCATTTGCGCATAGGCTACAACCGCGCCGCGCGCCTCATTGAACAAATGGAACGCTCAGGTCTCGTCTCCGCCATGGGCAGTAACGGCAACCGCGAAGTTCTCGCGCCGGCGCGGCAGGAATAATTAAAGCCAAGACGTCGATGGAGACACCCGGACAGGTGCCCAGAGCGCCAAAGTAAGACCAAAGGAGTTGAAACATGTTGTTTTCTGTCGAGCCAGGTGCCTCCCTACATTCATGATGAAATATTGCATCTCGAAAGTCTTTCTTGGCGCCCTTGGCGTCTTGGCGCTTGGCTTTGCCCCTGCTTCACAGGCTTCAGCCCTCGACAAACTCAAGGCCTTCGTCGAGAACACGAAGAGCGGCAAGGCGGCATTCACGCAGACGGTCGTGGCCAAGAGTGGTCGCAAACCGCAGGTGGCATCGGGCGCCATGATGTTTTCGCGACCGGGTAAATTCCGCTGGGTCTATGAGCAACCGTATTACCAGCTCATTGTTGGCGACGGCGAGAAGCTGTGGATATACGACCGCGATCTGAATCAGGTCACGTCCAAGAAACTCGCCGCTAGCTTGGGTTCCAGCCCGGCGGCGCTGCTGGCGGGCAACAATGAACTGGAAAAAAACTTCGTGCTAAAAGAGGGCGGTGCGGAAGAGGGAATTGATTGGGTGGATGCCCAGCCGAAAACCGCGGACACCTCATTTGAATTTATGCGCATCGGCTTCGCCGGCGACACGCTGAGAGCGATGGAACTGCGCGATAACTTTGGCCAGACCACGCGGATTATTTTCAGCCAGTTCGAGCGCAATCCCAGCTTCGCCGCCAGCCTGTTTCATTTCACGCCGCCCAAGGGCGCCGACATCCTCGGCGAGTAATGGGCGAGTAATGGTCGAATGGTGACCGACCTCTTCCAGGTCAAGCCGCAGGCGCCGCTAGCCGAGCTGTTGCGGCCCGCTTCGTTGGACGAAGTCGTCGGCCAGCGCGACTTGCTCGGGCCGGGCCGCCCGCTACGTCTGGCCTTCGAATCGCGTACGCCGCATTCGATGATTCTGTGGGGACCGCCGGGCGTGGGGAAGACCACCCTGGCGCGGCTCATGGCGCAGGCTTTCGATGCGGAATTCATCGCGCTTTCCGCCGTGTTTGCCGGCGTGAAGGACATCCGCGAGGCGGTGCAGCGCGCTGAACTCACACTGGCACAAACCGGCCGCCGCACCATACTCTTCGTCGATGAAGTGCATCGCTTCAACAAGGCGCAGCAGGATGCTTTCCTGCCCTTTGTCGAACAAGGGCTCATCACCTTCATCGGCGCGACGACCGAGAACCCCTCGTTCGAATTGAACGGCGCCTTGCTTTCGCGCGCCGCGGTCTACGTGCTGAAGAGCCTGAGCGAGGAAGAACTCGGACAGCTATTTGACCGCGCCCGCGCGCAAAGCTTTGCCAACCTGGATTTCGAGGATCAGGCTAGGCAGCGGCTGATCGGTCTTGCCGATGGCGATGCGCGGCGCTTACTCAATGCGCTGGAGATCATGCACACCGCGGCGACCGGCAGCGGTCTTGAGCGCGTAACGGCGGATTTCGTGCAGGACGCGTTGGCAAAAAACCTGCGCCGTTTCGACAAGGGCGGCGACGCTTTCTACGATCAGATCTCCGCGCTGCATAAATCCGTGCGCGGCTCCGATCCCGATGCCTCGCTATACTGGCTGCTGCGCATGCTCGATGGCGGCGCCGACCCGCTTTATCTCGGGCGTCGCATCGTGCGCATGGCGGTGGAGGATATCGGCTTGGCCGACCCGCGCGCTATGGATATCGCGCTCAACGCGGTGGCGATTTACGAGCGCCTTGGGTCACCCGAAGGCGAACTGGCCCTCGCCGAAGCGGTAATTTTCATGGCCTGCGCCGCCAAGTCGAACGCTGTCTACGTCGCGTATAATTCCGCGCGCAAATTCGTCTCTGGCGATCAATCACGCGAGGTGCCCGTGCATTTGCGCAACGCGCCGACCAAGCTCATGAAAGAACTGGGCTACGGCCACGAATACCGCTACGCACACGACGAGCCCGAAGCCTACGCCGCCGGTGAAACCTATCTGCCGGATGGCATGGCCAAGCCGGCGTGGTACAAACCAAGCGGGCGCGGGCTCGAAGCAAGAATTGCAGAGAAGCTGGCGCATCTGCGCGAACTTGATCGCAAGGCAAAAGACAAGTAACACTCACGCGGCCAGCAGGCCAAGAACAGGAAACAACATGCTGGACATACAACTATTGCGCAGCGATGCCGCGCAAGTCGCCGAACGTTTAGCCGCGCGCGGCGTGGCATTGGACGTGGCGGCTTTTCAGGCGCTGGAAGACGAACGCAAGGGCCTGCAAATGCGCACGCAAGATCTGCAAGCCAAGCGCAATGCGTTTTCCAAGCAGATCGGCCAGTTGAAAGCCAAAGGCGAATCCACTGAGGCGGTGATGGCCGAAGTGGCCGGCCTGGGCGATGAGATCAAACACAACGAAGAGCAGCTCGCCGACATCCTAAATCGCATCAACGCCTTTGTCTCGGTGATTCCCAACCTGCCGCATGACAGCGTGCCGCCGGGAAAATCCGAACATGACAATGTCGAAGTGCATCGCTGGGGTACGCCGCGCGAGTTTTCCTTCGCGGTGAAAGATCACGTCGATCTGGGCGAAACGCTGGGCGGGCTGGATTTCGAAACCGCCACCAAAATCAGCGGCGCGCGCTTCACGCTGATGAAGGGCGCGATTGCCCGCCTGCATCGGGCGCTCGCCCAGTTCATGCTTAACACGCACACCGAGGAACACGGCTACACCGAGGTTTATGCGCCTTACCTGGTGAATGGCAACAGCATGTTCGGTACGGGCCAGTTGCCGAAGTTCCACGAAGACCTGTTCCACATTTCGGCTGACAACTATTTTCTGATTCCGACTGCCGAAGTGCCGGTGACCAATATCGTGCGCGATGAAATCGTGCCTTTGGATCAATTACCGCTGAAATTTGTCTGCCACACGCCGTGCTTTCGTCGCGAGGCCGGCACCTACGGCAAAGACACGCGCGGCATGATCCGCCAGCATCAGTTCGACAAGGTGGAACTGGTGCGCATAGAACACCCAGACAACTCCTGGGCGGCGCTGGAAGAACTGACGCGCCACGCCGAAATCATTCTGGAGAAGCTGGAACTGCCTTACCGCCGCGTGGCGCTATGCCGGGGCGACATGGGTTTCTCCGCCGCCAAGACCTATGACCTCGAAGTGTGGCTGCCCGCGCAAAACACTTATCGCGAAATCTCTTCGTGCAGCCACTTCGAAGCCTTCCAGGCGCGGCGCATGCAGGCGCGCTATCGCAACGACAAGAACAAGCCGGAGCTGCTGCACACGTTGAACGGCTCGGGTCTCGCCGTCGGCCGTACGCTGGTGGCGGTGTTGGAGAATTATCAGCGCGCCGACGGCAGCATAGACGTGCCTACCGTGTTGCGGCCTTATATGGGTGGGATGGAGTTGATTGAGAGGGTGTAAGCGCCGACGTCCTGCGTGCGTACCTACATCGGCAACAAAAAGTCGAGCGACAAGCCTTGAGATGGCGATGAAGGCGCCGGCGCGCTCAGCGACGGTTCGCCCGACGATGTGACGAACGCTTTCTCATAGCGCACTAGTATGTCGTAATAGGTGCGGATGTTTTCCACCATGATCACCGCTTCGCCGCCGCGAGCGGCGCCGCTCTTCAGATGCGAGTAATACTGCGGCCGCGAGAGCAGCGGCAGCACCTGCTTCATCTCATACCAGGAATTCGGGTCGCGCTTTACCATTTTCGCAATGGCCCGTGCGCCGTTCATGTGGCCCATGCCCAGGTTATAGGCGGCCAGTGCGAGCCAGGTGCGGTCGGGTTCCTTCACTTCTCTGGGCAGTTGCTCGCGCAAATCGACGAAATAGCGCGAGCCGCCCAGGATGCTTAGTCGCGCGTCGAGTCGGTCCGACACGCGCAGGCGATCGGCCGTGTCTTCCGTCAGCATCATCATGCCGCGCACATTGGTAGGCGAGGTGGCTAGCGGGTTCCAGTGCGATTCCTGATAGGCCAACGCCGCCAGCAGCCGCCAGTCTATGCCCAGCTCATCCTGCACGGTGACGAAGTCGCGTCGATATCGAGGCAGTACCGACTGCATTTTTTCCAGAAAGTGCGTGACATCGATTTGATTGAGGCGGCGCACATGGCCGAAGTAGCGATCAATCAGACGCGCCATTGTGCCGTCGTTACGTACGCGCTCCAGGAAGGCGTCGGCGCGTGGCAATAACGTCGGATCACTGTCTTTCGGAAAGGCCCACACGATCGGTCGTTTGCCCGGCAGCGTGAAGGCCTCTTGCAAGGCCGGGAAAAAATTCGTAGCGATATCGAAATGCGCCGAGTCTGTCGCGGCGAGATCCGTTTGTCGCTGCGCCACGCGTTCCAGTAACTGAATTTCGTTCATGCCTTCCACTGCGACAATGCGCAAACCGGCCGGCTTGGGCGTAAGCGCATAAAGCGCTTCCAGTTCGGCTGAACCTGCCAGCGCCTCTACCGTTTTGCCGGAGAGGTCGGCCACTTCATCGACTGGCGCGGCATCTTCATGCTGCACCAGGACTTGATCCAACTCGCGCAATGGTCGCGTATAGCGCAATGCCTCATCGGGCAGCGGCGCCAGCCCGCCGGCGCCGAAATGCGCCTGCCCTTGCTTCAAGGCGGCGGCAATGTCATTGGGATCGGCGGCAGAGAGAAATTGCACTGGTGTGCCGATTTCCTCGGCGAAAAGCGTGATGAGATCGTGTTCAAAGCCACTGGCGTGGCCAGCCGCGTCGAGCTGGTGGGTGGTCGGGCCGTCGCGTGTGACCACGACCAGCCGGCCCTGTTCGGCAGGAACGGCAAGTGGCTTCGGCCCGCATGCGGCGAGCGACAACAGCAGGATTCCAAAGAGCGCTAAGCGCATGCGCAGCCCCCCCGAACGGACGGCCATTGTGCCACGTGGCGACGCATCGCAATCGACCGATCTTTAAGGTAGAATGCGCGCCTCCGGAGAGGTGGCAGAGTGGTCGAATGTACCTGACTCGAAATCAGGCGTAGGCGCGAGTCTACCGTGGGTTCGAATCCCACCCTCTCCGCCATACCCATACAACCGGCCGCTGGCCGGTTTTGTCTTTATGGGATGCAATCCCAGTAATATTTCTTCTCGAAATCTGTAACGCATCGAGCGTTTTAGCGCTGCACGTGCTGGGGGATGTTGCTCATACCTAGCATACAGATCAAGCGAATCGAGGGAGCGCCTTTCAAAGGCATCGTGCTGGACGAGATCCGTTTTGCATGATCCGAACGCGGAAGCTCAGGTTCCGACTGTCACAAAACGGAGATGTGCGAAGCATAAAGTGGCGTGATTGGAATCATGCAGGAACATTGATGCGACTGTTGATCCGCTATGCGGTGATGACGCTCTTGTGGATCGAGGGCGTGCGATGAACGTGCTGATGGTGTCGGATGTTTATTTTCCGCGCATCAACGGCGTGTCCACTTCGATACAGACTTTCACGAGTTGTCTGGCTGAGCTGGGCGTGCATGTTTCGCTGGTTGCGCCACGCTATGAGAGTCACTTTCCGGAGCCAGACATCGTGCGCATACCGGCGCGCCGGGTGCCGCTCGACCCGGAAGATCGCATGATGAGTTATGCGCAGCTCATCGCGCATGTCGATAGCTTGCGACCAGGCGAGGTCGATCTGGTGCATATTCAGACACCTTTTCTCGCCCACTACGCGGGGATGCGGTTGGCCCGCAGATTGGGTGTGCCAGCACTGGCCACCTATCACACCTTCTTTGAGGAATATCTCTATCACTATGTGCCGGTACTGCCGCGGAGCTGGTTGCGCGGTTTGGCGCGCCGCTTTTCACGCGGGCAGTGCAATGCGCTGGATGCGGTGGTTGTGCCTTCGTCGGCGATGCGTGATCGACTCGGCGAATATGGCGTGACGGCGCCCATGCATGTGTTGCCGACAGGCATTCCGCTAGGTCGTTTCAGCAGTGGCGACAGAGCGGGCTTTCGCGCGGCCTATGACATCGCGCCAGATGCCAAGGTGGCGCTCTTTGTTGGCCGACTGGCGCATGAAAAGAACATTGAGTTTTTGCTGGAGGTCGCTGCGCACGCCAAGAAGGATTTACCCCAGCTGGTGTGGCTCATCACCGGTGAGGGGCCGGCGCAGCCCAGCTTGCAGCGCCGCGTCGAGCAATTGGGCTTGGCGGGGCAAGTACGCTTTCTCGGCTATCTTGATCGCGCCCGTGCTTTAGTCGATTGCTATGCAGCAGCTGACGTCTTCGCATTTTCTTCGCTCACCGAAACGCAAGGTCTGGTGCTATTGGAGGCCATGGCGCTGGGGGTGCCGGCGGTGGCTTTGTCGGCCATGGGCACGGCGGACATCCTCGCGCCGCGCCTGGGTGCGGTGGTGCCTGAGCATAATCCCGAGCGCTTCGCGGAGGATCTGGTTGCGCTGCTCAGTTATCCGGCGCGCCATACCAGGCTGGCTGCCGAAGCGCGCGATTACGCCAGGCAGTGGTCGGATGTCGCCATGGCGGAGCGTCTGGCGGTGTTGTATCGCGAGTTGGTACGTCAGCGTGCGGGGCTTGGCCTGACGCGTGCGTCGCCTATAGCGGCCCGAGTGCAACGTCAGGGACGCTGACGGCCGCCAGCCGGTGCTCGATCAATTCCAGACGTCCGTCCAGATGTTCGACGATGGCGGTGCAGCTATCCACCCAGTCGCCGCAATTCACATAGGTGATGCCGTTGATGTTTTTAATCACGGCACTATGGATGTGGCCGCAGATCACGCCATCGACACCGCGTTCGCGGGCCGCGTGAGCAACGGAATCCTCGAAATCAAAGATGAAACTGATGGCGCGTTTTACCTTGCGTTTGGCGTAACCGGCGAGCGACCAGTAGCCGGCAATGCGCAGATTACGCCGCAGCCAGGACAGCCAGGCGTTCATGCGTACCAGCAGGTTGTAGGAGACATCGCCGAGCACGGCGACCCAGCGATGGTGGCGCGTCACCTGGTCAAACTCGTCGCCATGCAGCACGAGATAGCGCTTGCCATCGGCTGTGGTGTGCAGCCATTCAGGCACGATGCGGATTTCACCAAAGGAAATGTCAACGTGTTCGCGCAGCGCCTCGTCGTGATTGCCAGGTATGAAAAATACTTTCTCGCCATGCCGCGCCCGGCGCAGCACTTTTTGCACAAAGGTGTTTTGCGCTGTCGTCCAATGCACGCTGCGACTCATCGCCCAAAAGTCGATGATGTCGCCGACCAAAAACAAATACTCGGTGGAGTAGCCGCGGAGGAAGTCGATCAGGCTTTCGGCCTGGCAGGCGCGAGTGCCCAGGTGGATGTCCGATAGAAAAATCGCGCGCACTTGCTGCATCGGTAGGGAGGCTACCGGGCGAACATGACGACCATGTGACTGTCGATGCGGCGGCTGTGAACTTTCGTGCTACCGTAACGCCGCCACGGAATTTTGCGCTGGCGAAACGAGATTGCCATGTTTAATCATTTGCCACCCGTAACACGCACGCTGATCATCATCAATGTGGTGATGTTCCTCGCGCAGCAGGTGCTGTGGGACGTACTGGTCGCGTATTTTGCGCTCTGGACGCTGGGCAGTGGCTCGCTGCTGGGCGGCCTTCCGGGCTTCGAGGTCTGGCAGATCGTGAGCTATGCGTTTTTGCATGGCAGCCTGACGCATTTGTTCTTCAACATGTTCGGTCTGTATATGTTCGGCAGCGAACTGGAGCGCGTATTCGGCGCGCGGCGCTACATGCATTTATATTTCGCCGCCGTGATCAGCGCTGCGCTGGCGCAACTGGTGTTTGCTGGCGTCGGCTCGGCCGCGCCTTACCCGACCATGGGCGCTTCGGGTGGTGTGTTTGGCTTGCTGCTGGCTTTTGGTCTGTACTTCCCACGTCGTACCATCGTGCTGTTGATTCCGCCCATCCCCATGCCGGCCTGGTTGTTTGTCACCTTGTATGGGGCCCTCGAACTCGTCCTGGGCGTCACCGGCACCCAAGCCGGCGTGGCGCACTTCGCTCACCTGGGCGGCATGTTGGGCGCCTGGCTCACTATTCTCTACTGGCGCAGCGGGCCACCCGCGCGGCGCCGCTAGTTTCGACCTTTCCCTCGTTTTCGCTTGCCGCTGGTGTGGCCAGGATGGAATGTATTCGTCGTGGCACCTCAGTAGCGTGATTTGATAGCGTCTATGGATTGCTGTCTTGTTGGCAATCGCAGACAGCTTTAATCGCCCCTCTATCAACTGTTTATCAGATCGATTGTATTGCTCTGTTGGTGTTCACCAACAATGCTTTCGCTACCGCTATCGGCCATCAGATCGCAAACCGCTGTTCGGCAATGACTAATCTTTATGGCATGGATTTTGCGAATGTGCAGCGATAAAACAAAAATCGCTATAAAAACGCCTCGCCCATAGTCGCTGATCGACGTCTAAGCCCGCAAAAAGTGCGGGCGTCTATGGGTTGAGTAAGTTTTGGGATAACGACATCACGTGGTCACAGGAGTTGGGCAGACTGGTCTCGGCGTAGTCAGACAGTGTTTTGCCCGGGCGCGTGGCCGGCGTTACGCCGGGGCTGTGCGAGAGCGAAAATCGTTAAAGAATTTAGTGGCGTGAATGTGAATTACGTCACGGCCATTAAATTTCTTGAGGCGTTAAATGTGCGGGCTTATGGGATAGCCAAACAAGTTCTCTATATGTTCGGTGTGGCACAGAACTACAAGGCCGCTTCGTGGTGTGATGGTTGTTAAAGATTGCTCAAAGAATTGACGCGACGAGAGGTGGAACGTGAAAAAGCGCCATCGTCGCGCTAGAAGAAAAGTGGAGGTGAGCCGTGGTACGTTTCTTTAATCACTATTTTCCGTTTAGGACGCTGCTGCAGATCAGCGTGGAGGGTACGTTGCTATTTATGGCAGCGATGTACGGCGCGATGCTGTACTACCCCGGTGGACGTGGCGCGTATACGACGATGGTCTTTGGTGCGCTCGCAACGGCAGTGACGATGATCGTCTTGATCAGCCTGCTGGGCCTTTATCGCATGGATCAGCCGCGCGCACTTCCGGCAATCGTCGCCCGCATATTGGTTGCTTTCCTTTTTGGATTGCCGTTGATCCATTGGTTGTTTTACGCGCTGCCTGACGGCGGTTTGTGCCGCGACGCGCTGGACGCGACGACAGTATTTGGTTTGGCAGGCACCCTTTCCATTCGAGCCGCATTCCGTCGCGCCGAGACCGCTTCGCCTATTTTCGCTCGACGGGTGCTGATACTTGGCACAGGCGTCGAGGCGGCCAGCGTCGAGGAGGCGTTGCGCAACACCGGTGTGCCGGGCTTGCACATCGTCGGCTTCTATCCGATTGAAGCGGAAGAAAGCTCCGTTCCGGCGCATCGCATCCTTTCGTCTGCCTTATCGATTACCGAGATAGCCCGTCGCCACGACATCCACGAGATCATCGTCGCGGTTGTTGAGCGGCGGGGTGGCGTTGTGCCCTGGAGCCATCTGTTGCATTGCAAGCTTGCTGGCATCAAAGTCATGGATCTGGCGGCGTTTTTCGAACGTTGCTGGGGCCAGGTTCGTATCGAGTCGCTGCGCGCCAGTTGGTTTATTTACGGTGACGGATTCCGGCAGGGGGTGGCGCGGACCTTCATCAAACGTACCTTCGATGTGCTGGTCAGCGCGTTGTTGTTGGTGGTGACGTTGCCGGTCATGGTGCTCACGGCGATTGCCATCATGCTGGAAAGCGGCAGCCCGATAATTTATCGGCAGGAGCGCGTCGGTCAGGGCGGCAGGAGTTTCGACGTCCTTAAATTCCGCAGCATGTTCACCAACGCGGAGGCCGATGGGCGGCCGCGCTGGGCTCAATCCAACGATACTCGGGTAACACCGATAGGCCGTTTCATCCGCATGACGCGTATCGACGAGCTGCCGCAGTTGTTCAATGTCTTGCTGGGTGATATGAGTTTGGTGGGCCCGAGGCCGGAGCGGCCATTTTTTGTGCGTCAGTTGGAGCAACAACTGCCGTTCTATTCGGTTCGCCACAGCGTCAAGCCGGGCGTTACCGGTTGGGCACAAGTGCGCTATGAGTATGGCGCTTCGGTAAGCGATGCGGGAAACAAGCTTCGCTATGATCTCTATTACGTCAAGCACCATACCTTGTTCCTTGACTTCGTGATTCTGCTCAAGACAGTACGCGTCGTGTTGACCGGTCACGGTTCGCGCTAGCCGTCATTTGCCTGTAGGCGGCGGTCGCCTTGCCGCCGAGGCCGTTTGACCTAAGATGCGGCATTCAAACTACAAGTCGGGTAAAGTGGTCGGTCTCGCGGGTTTCATGCGCCGTGGCCAGGGCACTCGCGTCGGACTAATCACTCCCTACAATAGCGCTAAAAATGGGTGACCTCAGCGAAAATCTTGCGGTGTGGAGCTATGGCGCGGCAACGCTGGCAATGCTCGCATTCGCTGTTCAGCTGGCGCTGGGTTGGCGCGGAGGTTTGCGCGGCTCGCTGGTGATGTTGGCTATTGTCATGACAGCGGTGTGGACGGGTAGTGACTTCGTCTTTGCGCTAACGGGTGCCGCGCCTTATAGGATTGCAGCCGGTATCGCAGACATCTTGCGTTATGGTGCCTGGTGTATCCTGGCCTTGTCACTGCTGTCCGCATCCAAGCAACATGACGAAAGCTTAACCGGGCAACTGCTGGCGCTGCGGGAGAGTCGCCCCGCTCGCCTGGTCGGCGTGATTTTCGCCGTTTGCTTCGTGGTGCAACTGATGCATAGCCTAGCGTTGCTGCGGCCCAGTGGCGATGGCCTGCTAGAGTTTTCGTTTGGCGCCTCGCTGGCCTTGGCCATTGTCGGACTGGTGCTGGTTGAACAGATATTTCGCAATGTGCCTTCCCATGCGCGTTGGGGCATCAAGCCGCTTTGTCTCGCACTAGGTGGCATATTCGCCTTCGATATTTATCTTTATGCGGACGCTTTCCTGTTCCGTCGCCTCGACCTGGATATCTGGAGCGTGCGCGGTATCGGTAACGCCCTGGTCATTCCGCTGATCGCCGTGTCGGCAGCGCGCAACCGCGAGTGGACCTTAAACATCGCCGTGTCACGACAGGTGGTTTTCCATTCGACCACCCTGTTGGCGACAGGACTGTACCTGCTCGGCATCGCCGGCGCCGGGTACTACGTGCGGTACGTAGGCGGGAGCTGGGGGCGAGCCTTAGAAACGATATTTCTGTTCGCCGCCATGCTCGCTTTGGGGGCGGTCATATTCTCGGGCAGTGTTCGCTCCAAGCTGCGGGTGTCCCTCAACAAGCATTTTTTCAGCTACCGCTTCGATTATCGCGAGGAATGGCTCAAATTCACGATGGCGTTGTCTGCTCAGGACGCGCAACTTGATATACGACAGCTCTCTATCAAGGCTTTGGCGGACCTCGTGGAGAGTCCTGGCGGCGCGCTATGGTTAAGCGACGGCAAAGGCAGTCTGGTGCCGAGTTCGCGTTGGAACATGTCTGCCATCAGCCACTGTGAGCAGGAAAATGGACCATTTGCTGATTTTCTCGGCCGTTCCGGCTGGGTGGTCAACATTAGCGAGTACAAGGCGTCGCCAGAGCGCTACAAGGGGCTCGAATTACCCTCCTGGCTGGTGCAAGCGCCGAACGCGTGGCTGGTGATTCCGTTGGTCACACTGGATGAACTGTTGGGTTTTGTTGTACTGGCGCTGCCGCGCATACATCTGGATGTGAATTGGGAAGTTCTCGATCTGCTTAAGACCGCCGGTCGACAAGCTGCGAGTTTCCTAGGGCAGATGCGCGCCGCAGAGGCCTTGCTGGAATCGAAAAAATTCGATGCTTTCAACCGCATGTCGGCGTTTGTGGTTCATGACATCAAGAATCTGGTTGCCCAGCTCTCGTTGCTCCTAAGCAACGCGGAACGCCACCGTGACAATCCGGAATTCCAAGCCGATATGTTTGCCACGATTGATCATGCTGTCGAGCGCATGAAGCGGTTGCTCATGCAACTGCGCGCGGGCACCGAGCCGATAGACAAGCCGGCGCCGGTTGATCTCGAGATGGTGGTGCGGCGCGTGGAGCACGCCATGAAAGGCCGCCGCCCCACACTGGCGGTTGATGTGGAACCCGCGGTCTTCACGCTTTGTCATGCGGAGCGTATTGAGCGCGTCCTTGGGCATCTCGTGCAGAATGCCTTGGAAGCGACGCCGGAAAATGGCAAGGTGTGGATCTGCCTTAAACGCGACAATGGCCAAGCTAGCCTTGAAGTGGGCGACAATGGCCATGGCATGAGCTCAGAATTTGTGAGGGAACGCTTTTTCAAGCCGTTTCAGACGACCAAACCGAACGGCATGGGTATCGGCGTCTATGAGAGTCATCAATACATCACTGAATTGGGAGGCAAGGTTTTGGTGGACAGTCAACCCAATGTGGGAACGCGTATCCGGCTGGAGTTGCCGCTGCATAACGCCGTCGCGCAAACCAAGAATGCCGATAGAGAACTGGTATGAGCGATAAGCTTCGCCCGCTACTGATCGTCGAAGACGACCCGGCGCTGCAAAAGCAGATGCGCTGGGCTTTCGATCAATACGATGCCGTGTTGGCCGGCGATAGAGAGAGTGCCATCGTTCAATTGCGGCGTTTTGAGCCGGCTGTGGTGACGATGGATCTGGGTTTGCCGCCGGAGCCGGATGACACCGTCGAGGGCTTCGCGCTGTTGCAGCAGATACTTAGTCTGGCGCCGGACACCAAAGTGATTGTGCTCACCGGACAGAATGACAGGCAGAACGCCGTCAGGGCCGTGGGACTCGGTGCTTACGATTTTTTTGCCAAGCCCTTCGAGCCCGAATTGCTGGCTATGACGATAGAGAGGGCTTTTCGCCTTTTCGATTTACAGCAAGAAAAGCGCCGCCTTGAAGCGGCGCGGCAACACGATGCACTGGCGGGGTTTCTCAGTCACGATCCGGACACACTGCGCGTTTGCCGCACGGTGGAAAAAATCGCGGTGACCAACGCCACAGCCCTGCTACTGGGTGAAAGCGGTACCGGTAAAGAAGTGCTGGCGCGTGGCCTGCACGATCTTTCGCCACGCAAGACCGAGCGATTTGTCGCCATCAACTGCGCGGCGATTCCCGAGCACCTGCTCGAAAGCGAGTTGTTCGGTTATGAAAAGGGCGCCTTCACTGGCGCTGCCAAGCAGACGCTAGGCAAGATAGAGACGGCCAATCGAGGCACCCTGTTTCTAGATGAAATTGGCGACCTGCCGTCGCCGTTGCAGGCCAAGTTGTTGCGCTTCTTGCAGGAGCGTGTCATAGAGCGCGTCGGCGGGCGCACGGAAATACCCGTAGACGTCCGAATTGTTTGCGCTACCCATCAGGATCTCAAAACGCTGATACAGGAAGGCCGGTTTCGCGAAGACCTTTATTATCGACTTGCCGAAATCGTCGTGGAAATTCCACCGTTGCGTGATCGCAAAGGCGATGCCGTTCTCCTGGCCAATGCCTTCGTCAAGCGTTTCGCGACGGAACATAAGCGCGGCGGCATGGTGCTTGGTGAGGATGCCGTCAGCGCCATCGATACTTACGCTTGGCCCGGCAATGTGCGGGAACTTGAGAATTGCATCAAGCGCGCGGTGATCATGGCTGACGCCACTCGTATCACTTCGGCTGACCTGGGTCTGCAAACTAACGATGCGGATATCGAACTATTGAATTTACGCCAAGTGCGCGACGAAGCGGAACGCCGCGCCGTGGTGCGCGTCCTCTCGCGGGTCAGCGGCAACGTTGCCAAGGCCGCCGACTTGCTCGGCATCAGCCGTCCGACACTCTACGATTTGATGCATCGCTTCGGCCTTAAATAGATCACCGATAAAAATGAATGGAGGCAGTATGAATTCTCGCAATCTTCGCGCGTTTGGAACTCGGGCAGTCATCGCTGGCTTGTTGCTTAGTTTTTTAGCCGGGTGCGGCGATAAGCCGGAGGCCTTGTTGGCTTCGGCCAAGGCGTACCTAGCGAAACAAGATACCAAGGCCGCGACCATACAGTTGAAGAACGCGTTGCAGAAGGAGCCCAATCTCGCCGAAGCGCGGTTTCTCCTCGGCAAGACGGAACTGGAGGGCGGCGAAGTGTTGTCGGCTGAAAAGGAATTGCGTCGCGCTGTCGAGCTCGGCTATGCGGCAGACCAGTCGGTCCCGCTATTGGCGCAGTCGCTGCTCAAGCAGGGCAAGCCAGACAAAGTGGTGAAGGAATTCGGTCAGACTCAACTCGTTACATCGGAGGCCAAGGCAGACCTGCTGGCGACAGTCGGCTCCGCCCATGCCAGCCTGGGCAAGATGGATGCGGCGAAGACCTCGCTGGCGGCTTCGCTCCAGGCCAGCCCCGGTGGCGTGCGAGCCACGTTGGCGCTTGCGGGCGTCAAAGCCGCCGAAAACGACCTTGCGGCCGCGACGAAATTGGTGGACGAGGTACTGGCGAAGACCCCAAATTCGGTAGATGCGCTGACTTTCAAGGCAGGACTTTTCGCCGTTCAGAACAAGTCGGATGAGGCTGTCAAAGTCTATGAAAAGGTCGTCGAACTGAAGCCGGACGATATGCGCGCGCGCTTCAATATCTTTACGCTTTTGATTCGTGGGCAGAAGCTCGATGCAGCGGCCGTTCAGATGGAGGCGATGAAAAAATTTGCACCGAAAGATATGCAGACGCTTTATGCGCAGGCACTGGTCGCGTTTTTGAAGAAGGACATGAGAGGCGCCACGGAAGCTATTCAACAGGTTCTCAGCGTTGCGCCAGAGCACCTTCCTAGCCTGCTGCTGGCTGGCTCCATCGAACTTGAATCAGGTTCATTTACTCAGGCCGAGGCCCACCTGCAGAAGGTCGTTGAGCGTGCGCCTAAGCATGTCGCGGCGCGACGCTTACTGAGCCTCTCCTACCTTCGTTCCGGTCAGGCCAGCCGGGCTGCCGAGGTCATCCGTCCCGCACTCGAGCTGGCACCGAACAGTCCCGACGTATTGCTCACCGCTGGCGAAGTCTATCTCCACACCAACCAGTTGGACGAGGCCGCCAAACTCTACGAGAAGGCCGCCGCGCTCGAAGGCAGCGGCGCGGCTGCACGGGCCGGTCTGGCCGTGACACGCTTGGCCATGGGCGATGTCGATGCCGGTTTCCGCGATCTGGAATCAGCCTCGGCGCTGGATCCAAAAAATTATCAGGCTGACGTCACCCTCGTTGTGGCGCACCTGCGCCGCAACGAGGTCGACAAAGCGCTCGCGGCCGTCGACACGCTCGAAAAGAAGCAGCCTAACAATCCACTGACGCACAATCTGAGAGCAGCGGCATTGTTGGTCAAGAAGGACATCCCCGGCGCACGCAAGAGTCTGGCGCGGGCATTGGAACTCCAGCCGACATTTTTCCCAGCGGCCATGACCTTGGCCAAGCTCGATTTTCAGGAGCAGAAGTTCGACGCGGCCAAAAAAAGGCTCACCGATTTGTTGGAGAAGGATCCGAAGAACCCAGACGCTTTGACGGCGCTGTCCCAACTGCGCGCCGAGACCGGGGCCGCTCAGAAGGAGGTCCTTGAGCCTTTGGAACGCGCCGTTGCCGGCAATCCCAAGGCTGTGGCACCGCGCTTGTCTCTGATTGAGCTCTACAAGCGTTTCGGTGATCCCAAAAAGGCGCTGGCGACAGCGCAGGACGGCTTCGCCGCATTGCCAGAGAGCGCGCAGATGCTGGATGCGCTTGGTCAAACGCAGTTGGCAGCGGGCGAGACGAATCAGGCCTTGGCCTCCTTCAATAAACTGGCTGAATTGCGGCCAAAATCTGCCTTCCCGTTCCTGCGGCTGGCGGATGCGGCCATGGCGTCGAAGAACAGCGATGGGGCGATTCAGGCTTTGCAAAAGGCCTTGGCCATCGAGCCGGCCAATTCTGACGCCTTGCGCGGCCTGCTAGGGTTGCTACAGGCGGCTGGACGCGGTGGCGAAGCGGCCAGTGCGGTGCGGAGAGCTCAACAGCAGGCGCCTAAGTCTCCGGTGGGCTGGCTGATGGAAGGCGACTTCTTGGCGAGCCAAAAGAAATGGAATGATGCGGCGAGTGCCTATCGTGAAGGCCTCAAGCGGTTTCACACGCCGGACTTTGTCATTCGCTTGAATGAAGCTTTGCGCCAGAGCGGCAAAGCCGCCGATGCCGACAAAGTGGTGGCTGATTGGCAAAAAGACAATCCGAAGGACCTTACCGTGCGTGCCTTCCTGGCTGAACGAGCGATACGCAACAAGCAGTTCGATGTCGCCGTGCAGGGTTATAAAGCAATGCTCGAGTTGCAGCCTGACAATGCCGCGATACTCAACAACCTTGCTTTTGCAGCCAGCCAACTCAAGGATCCCAAGGCACTCGAGTACGCCGAGAAGGCTTACGCGTTGCAACCTAACAGCGTAGCCATCATGGACACACTGGGGTTGATGCTGGCCGAACGCGGCAATGCGGCGCGCGGGGTCGAGCTATTGCAGAAGGCCCTCGCCGCCGCACCTGAACAGCACACGATACGCCTCAATCTGGCTAAGGCGCTGGTGGCTGCCGGGAAGAAAGACCAGGCCAAACGCGAACTGGAAACCTTGATCAAACTGGGCGACAAGTTCTCAGGCAAAGACGAGGCGGCGGCGCTCATGAAGACACTGTAGTTTTTGGCTAAACGCGACGTTGCCGGCCCCACTTCGGTCGGGTAAACGGTGTCTACGGTTCATTGTTTTTTGCTCAGCGTTGATATGGATCTGACGTTGCAGGAATAGAAAATCATTTGATAAGGAAGGTTTTAGTATGACCACCATCGCAGTTGTTGGACTAGGCTATGTTGGGTTGCCGCTCGCTGTCGAATTCGGCAAGAAGTTTCCAACCATAGGCTTCGATCTTTCGAAGGAAAAGATCGAGCAATATCGTCGCCACGTCGATCCTACGGGGGAAGTCAGCACCGCTGACCTGAAAGCCGCCAATCGGTTGACGGTGACCACTGACCCGGCGGCGCTGCGCGAGGCCGACTTCATCGTCGTTGCCGTGCCCACGCCCGTGGACGATGCGCATCAGCCTGATTTTCGGCCGCTAGTCGGCGCCAGCGAATCGGTAGGCCGACATATGAAGCGCGGCGCGACCGTCGTCTTTGAGTCGACCGTCTATCCCGGCGCTACGGAAGAGGTCTGCGTGCCCGTGATCGAAAAGGCGGCAGGCATGAAGTGGAAAACTGATTTCCATGTGGGATATTCGCCAGAACGCATCAATCCGGGCGACAAAGAACGCACTTTGACCAAGATCGTCAAACTCGTCTCGGGCGACACGCCGGAGACGCTGGAGCTTGTTGCGGACACCTACGCCAGCGTCATCACAGCCGGCGTTTATCGCGCCAGTTCGATCAAGGTTGCGGAGGCAGCCAAGGTCATCGAGAACACCCAGCGCGATCTCAACATTGCACTGATGAACGAATTGGCAATTATTTTCGATCGCATCGGCATTGATACGCTGGAAGTCCTGGAGGCGGCCGGCACGAAGTGGAACTTCCTACCGTTTCGTCCCGGATTGGTGGGCGGACATTGTATCGGTGTCGACCCCTACTATCTGACGCACAAGGCGGACATGCTGGGCTATCACCCGCAAGTGATACTCGCCGGACGCCGCATCAACGATGGCATGGGTAAGTACATCGCCGAGCAGACCGTCAAGCACATCGCGCTGAGCGGCTTACCGGTCAGCGGTGCGCCGGTAGTGTTGCTGGGCCTCACATTCAAGGAGGACTGCCCCGACCTGCGCAATTCCCGTGTGATCGATGTCATCCGCGAACTGCAATCGTATGGCATCGCGGTGCATGTGCATGATCCAGTGGCTGATGCCGCCGAGGCCATGCACGAATATGGCGTGACACTCGAACGTTGGGAAGATCTGCCGCGCGGTGCGGCTATCGTTGCCGCCGTGGCACACAAGGAATTTCAGGCGCGGACTTTGGAGGATCATCTGGAGAAGTTGCAGCCTAAAGGCGTCTTCATCGACGTGAAGAGCCGGCACGATGCGGTCGCTCTAGCGGCCAAGGGCGTAAAGGTTTGGCGATTGTGAACAACTATCGATCCCTTGTCCTGTCGACGCCCGCCCGGCTCTCTCGCCGATCGATAATCGGCGTGGCGCTGTTGATTCTTGCGGCAGGCCATGCGACTTTGGCCGCAGCGGTAACCGAGCCGGACGCGCGCGCGCTGGTCCTCGAAGCGGCGTCCTATGAACACGGCGAGGGCGTGCCCAAGGATCAACCGCGGGCGGCCGAGTTGTACTGCAAGGCCGCTAAAAAAGGCGACGCCGAGGCCCAGTTCAGTTTGGGCTGGATGTACGCCAATGGTCGCGGCGTGCCACACGAAGATGCGTTGGCAGCGGCACTCTTCAAACTGGCCGCCGATCAGGGGCATGAGCCAGCGCGCAAGATGCTTCGATTCGTCGGCGAACCCACCGACCATTTGCCAGAGTGTATGCGCGTGGAAGCGGCGTTCGCGATCAGCGCTGAGGAAGAGGCCGCCTATGCGGCATCGCCCGAACGCAAGCGGATTTTCGATTGGGTGCGTGACTTGGCACCTGAGTATAAAGTCAGTCCGCGCCTGGCATTGGCGGTGATCAGCGTTGAATCGAATTTCAACCCCAAGGCGCGCTCCCCCAAGGACGCTCAGGGATTGATGCAACTCATCCCGGAAACGTCAGCACGTTTCAATGTTCGCAACGCCTATGATCCGGTGCAGAATCTGCGTGGTGGCTTGTCTTACCTGCGCTGGTTACTGGCGTACTTTCAGGGCAATGTCGCCCTCGTCGCCGCCGGTTACAACGCGGGTGAGAGAGCGGTTGATCGATATCGCGGCGTGCCGCCCTATGCGGAGACGCGTAACTACGTGAAGCGTGTACTGGGCATGTACCGCGACGAACAGCACCCCTATGATGCCAGCATCGCGGCGGCATCGCCGGTTCTTAAACAGTCCCTTGTTCGCTAGGAGCATTTCATGGTCCGCCTGCAACTTGTGATGGGAAAGTGGTTGGCAGCGGGGTTGTTCGTCTGCTCGGTTGTTCTTGCGTCGACTTCGGTAGTTGCCGGAGTCACGGAGACGATTGAACGCGTCAAGCCAGCCATTGTGGCGATCGGCACATTCCAGAAAATGCGCAGCCCGGCCTTCCAGTTTCTGGGCACAGCCTTTGTGGTGGGCGATGGCACGCTGATCGCCACCAACGCGCATGTGGTGCCGACTCTGCTTGACGGCGAGGTGCGCGAGGCGCTGGTGATTCAGATGCCGGAACTTGCCGGCCGCGCTTTGCAGATGCGCGACGTGAAGTTGATCTCGGTCGATAAGGTTCACGACATGGCTTTGCTACGCATCACCGGGCCGGCACTACCGGCGTTGGTGCTGCGCGATTCTGGCAACGTTCGTGAAGGCCAGAACTTTGCTTTCACCGGATTTCCCATTGGCAGCGTGCTCGGTTTGTCGCACGTCACCCATCGCGCCATGATTTCAGCCGTGACGCCTATTGCCCTGCCGACAGGCAATGCCAATCAGCTCAACGAGCCGAGTGTCGCACGACTCAGAAGTGGCCCCTTTCCAATCTTCCAGCTTGATGCCACGGCCTACCCAGGCAATAGCGGGAGTCCGCTCTACGACCCCGAGAATGGCGACGTGGTCGGCATCCTGAACATGGTCTTCGTGAAGGGCAGCAAGGAGGCGGCACTCAGTCAGCCCAGCGGTATCAGTTTCGCTGTTCCGATCATTTACCTGCAGCAGATGCTGCGCGCTGCACACTGATTTGAGTGCATGTAAATAAGGAAGTAACTTCGCAGAACCTGACACTTTTGTAATTTTTAAAAAATAAAACATGAACGAAATTCAAACCGTAATTCTTTCTGGGGGCTCCGGTACGCGTTTGTGGCCGCTGTCGCGCGAGCAATATCCCAAGCAATTGCTGCCCCTCACCGGCGAGTTGTCGTTGCTGCAGGCCACTGCGCAGCGGCTCGACGGATTCCAGGCTGCATCGTTGTCGGCACGGGCTATCGTCGTATGTAACGAAGAGTATCGCTTTCTCACGGCGGAGCAGTTGCGTCAAATAGGCCGTACGACGCACGACATCATCCTTGAGCCGATCGGACGTAATACGGCGCCGGCACTGACGCTGGCCGCGCTGGCAGTGGAGGGAGATCCGGTGCTGCTGGTCATGCCGGCGGATCACGTGGTTCGAGACGTGACCGCATTTCAGCAGGCGATTGCCTACGGCGTCGAGTATGCGGCGACCGGGGCGGTGGTGACCTTCGGCATCCTCCCCGATAAACCGGAGACGGGGTTTGGGTATATCTGCGCAGGTGCGTCCATGGGCACACCTGGAAATCCGGCGCGGCGCATCGAGGCGTTTGCGGAAAAGCCCGACGCTGCGACCGCCCAGCGTTACCTGGATAGTGGCGAGTACTGGTGGAACAGCGGCATTTTTATGATGCGCGCCTCGGTGTGGCTTGCCGCCATCGGCCGTTACCGGCCCGACATACTCACAGCTTGCGAAAAGGCCCGCGCTCAAGGCAAGCCCGATCATGACTTCTTCCGTGTTGATAAGGCCGCGTTTACGGCCTGCCCAGCGGACTCCATCGACTATGCGGTCATGGAAAAAATCGCCAGCGAGGCAACCGGCATCGCGCCGGTGGTGGTGCCGATGGCGGCAGGCTGGTCGGATGTGGGTGCCTGGGACGCGCTGTGGCAGGTGGCGGACAAGGATGCCGACGGCAACGCGGTGCGCGGCGATGTCATGCTCTATGACACACGCAATTCCATGGTGGTGGCCGATGGCCGACTTGTGGCCTGCCTCGGCGTGAGTGACCTCGTCGTCGTGGAAACTGCCGATGCCGTCATGGTCGCGCACAAGGACAAGACCCAGGACGTCAAGCGTATTGTGGCGCGTCTGAAGGCGGAGCAGCGCTCCGAAGCCAACGCGCACCGCAAGGTGTGTCGGCCCTGGGGGTGGTACGACTCTGTCGATGGCGGCGAGCGTTTTCAGGTCAAACGCATCGTCGTCAAGCCGGGCGCTACCTTGTCGTTACAGATGCATCATCACCGGGCCGAACATTGGGTGGTGGTACGCGGTACGGCCAAGGTTACGCGCGGCGAGGAGTCCTTTCTCGTTTCCGAAAACGAATCGACTTATATCCCGCTGGGCGTCAGACACCGTTTGGAAAATCCAGGCATGGTGCCGCTGGAAATCATCGAGGTGCAATCCGGCACCTACCTGGGTGAGGACGATATCGTGCGTTTCGACGATGCCTATGGGCGGGGCTAGGGAGCGATGAGAATACTTGTCACGGGCGGCGCCGGTTATATCGGTTCACACACTTGTGTGGAGTTGCTGGCGACTGGCCACCAGGTGTTTGTCGTCGATAACTTCAGCAACAGTTCGCCTGTGGTGCTGGAGCGCATCCGCAAAATCACGGGCAGGGAATTCGACTTCGCGCAGCTGGACATTCGTGATAAGGCAGCATTAGAGCGCCTCTTCGCGGTAGAGCGGTTCGACGCCGTGATCCACTTTGCCGGGCTTAAGGCAGTGGGCGAGTCGGTGGCCCAGCCGGTTCGCTACTACGATAACAACGTGACCGGCTCGTTGGTGCTGTTCGAGGTCATGGCAGCTCATGATGTGAAGACGATAGTCTTCAGCTCCTCGGCAACGGTTTATGGCGATCCAGCCAGCGTGCCCATCCGTGAAGATTTTTCTCTCGCCCCAACCAATCCTTACGGGCGCAGCAAGCTCATGGTTGAGGAGATTCTTGCCGACATCGCTCGCTCCGATCCCGCCTGGCGGGTGACACTGTTGCGCTACTTCAACCCGGCGGGTGCACACGAAAGCGGCTTGATAGGCGAGGACCCCAACGGCATACCGAATAATTTGATTCCGTACGTCAGTCAAGTTGCCGTGGGGCGATTGAAGGAGCTATCAGTTTTTGGCAATGACTATGCGACGCCGGACGGCACCGGCGTGCGAGACTATATTCATGTTGTGGATCTGGCGCGTGGCCATCTGGCGGCGCTAGAGAAACTGCGAGCCGGCGTGACTACCTTGAATCTCGGCACCGGCTGCGGCTACAGTGTGCTCGATATGGTTCGGGCGTTTGAAGAGGCCAGCGGTTGCAGCGTACCCTATCGCGTCACCGCGCGCCGTGCCGGCGATATTGCGGCTTGCTATGCCGATCCGACATTGGCCGCCAACCTCCTGGGTTGGCGCGCGCAGTTAGGGTTGGCGCAGATGTGCGCGGATTCTTGGCGCTGGCAGCGCATGAACCCACAGGGCTATCGGACTGCCGCCACAATACTCAAGCGATAGTTTGAGGATGAGCGGTCATTCCAACTTTTTCAGATAGTCCTTGGTAAACACCTTGTCCGGCAGGTCTCGCAGCTTCATTGTGGCGTATTCGAGCACTGACTGCTCGCCTTGTCGCAAGGCATCGTCCATCACCAAACGCGTCGGCCGGAGCTTGCCCGCCATAGTCTGGAAGTTCTCATACTTGCAGGTTTTCAACAGCCGATTGGACACCGAGTAGAACTCGGCCCGGTGTGGCCACAGACTGCCCTGCTTGACCCAGTACAAGACACGTTGGTAGGTCACCGAGCGATCCACCGCCGTCAGTTCGAGCACGTAGTAGGCCTGGCCGTCGATGGTGTCGTTGCGCAGCAGTTTCGGCGTGTAATCGCCGGCAAAGTTGGCGCGCGCCAAGTCACCGTTTGATACTTGTCCGGTCAAGCGCTGAGAAAGACCGAGTCGCACGGGTTGTGAAATATCCGGCAGAAACATCCATAAATCCCGCCCTTTCATGAGCAATATCTGGCCCCGTTCGGAAGCCGGTTCAGTGGTCATGACAACGGTGCTATCGTTGCCCTTAGACAAGACACGAAACTTGCGGTATTCGCTTTCCTCCGCCTGGTGGCTGGTTGTGATGGCGATTTCTACCTGGAATCCCTCCTGCGGAAAGCGGACCTGATCGGCCTTTTCCACTATACTGGCGGCATTCAATTCGTCGCTCCTTGGAGGCGGCGGATCGACGGCCCAGCTCGGTTTTGTGAAATCCGAGAGTACGACGACCGTGAGCAGGATGGCGGTTCCCAGTGCGAGTGGCGTGAGCTTCATATTGAGGCACTCCGTGGATTTTGTGATCAATGCGTAAACTAGTTCTAGAGGCTAGCGAATCTGATGAGCGTTGTTCGAGTTGAACACGTAAGCAAGGATTATCTTCTCGGCGGACAGAATGTCCAAGCCTTGAATGATATTACCCTGTCCGTAGAGCCGGGCGTATTTATGGCCATCGCCGGCCCCTCGGGCAGCGGCAAGACCACACTACTCAATCTCATAGGCTGCATCGACAAGCCGTCGAGCGGCAAGATATTCATCAACGATCAAGACGTGAGCGGCCAGACGCCGGATCAGTTGGCCGATCTGCGCGCCAGATCCATCGGATTCATATTCCAGACGTTCAATCTTCTGCCGGTCTTGTCGGCAGCGGAAAACGTCGAATACCCGCTGCTGCAGCGCGACGATGTCAGCGCTCAGGACCGTCAGGCCCGAGTCGCCTATTTCCTGGATATCGTCGGCTTAGGCGCCTACGCCAGCCATCGACCCAACCAGTTGAGTGGCGGCCAACGGCAGCGTGTTGCGATAGCTCGGGCGCTGGCGATACAGCCATCCATTGTGCTGGCCGACGAGCCGACGGCCAACCTGGATAGTGCAACTGGGCAGGAAATCCTGCAGCTTATGAAGCTTATCAATCGGCACTTGAATACCACGTTCATATTTTCCACACATGACCGGCGGGTCATGTCCTTGGCGGATCGCTTGGTTAAAATAGAAGATGGCGTGATATCCATGCTGGCGGTGAGAGTCCATGACAAGTGGACCACGGTGCCGTCAGATCGCCGTGGGGAAACGAACGATCCTGAGGAGGGAATGGTATGACCTGGGCCGACAACAATCGGATGTGGATTCACGTTGTTGCCACTGCGGCAATTTCGCTGTGGGTGAGTGCCACTCATGCGGACATGCCCGCGTCGGGAGAGTTTGTTGGTCAATCCAGCGTTTCTATTCAGCGTACTTCAGAGGTGAAGCGCGCCGAAGCGTATCCAGGTTCTCCGATCATTCTTGCAGCGAAGTTGCTTGGCGAAGACAAGCCCATGTCGCGTGACGCCTTGTTTGACGACGCTGACGATGCGCCCGCCAGCGCAAGCGCCAAACAAGGGGGCGAACAGGCGGAAAGTTCCAAGGCTGCGGTTGCGAAGGAAGAAAGCACGAAGGAAGCGAGCGGACTCTTTTCGGGACTTAAGGGTTTTGTTCAAATAGAACTTGCACGCGGCATCGATAAACCCAGCCATTGGGCCAAAATGCTTACGCGGGCCGAACTGGGCGCCCAGGGCAGCATGGGATCCGGTATTAAATGGAAAATGGGTGCTCGCTTCGATTATGACGCCGTCTATAGCCTGTTTTACGACAGATATCCTGCGGACGTAGTTCAGGACCAGAAATCGAACTTGGTGCTGCGTGAGAACTACATCGACATCGGTGCCGGTGACTGGGATTTCCGTCTTGGCCGGCAACAGGTCGTGTGGGGCGAGATGGTCGGGGTGTTCGTCGCCGACGTGGTTTCCGCGCAAGATACGCGTGAGTTTATTTTGCCGGCCTTTGACATCACGCGCATCCCGCAGTGGGCGGCGCGCGCTGAGTATTTCAAGAACGACTTCCACGCCGAACTGCTGTGGGTGCCCGTCGCCAGCTTCAACGAAAGTGGCAAGCCCGGGGCCGATTTTTTCCCGGCCCCACCGCCGCCGCCGAATGGTTACAACACCGAATTTCGCAGCGAGGTGTGGCCGTCTCAAAGCGCATCGAATACCAATTACGGCTTGCGTCTTTCCACGCTGCAAAATGGCTGGGATGTCTCAGGTTTCTATTACCGTAGCATGCAAGCGTCTCCGACCTTCTATCGGGAGATCGCAGCCATGCCGCAGACCTTTATTTACGAAGCGCGGCATGTGCCTATCCAACAGCTAGGCGGCACCGTGGCGAAAGATCTCGGCTCGATGGTATTCAAGGGGGAGGCTGTATATACGCGAGGCGGCCAGTTCAATGTTCAACGCCTAACCGATATCGACGGTGTCGTGCCGCAGAATACGCTCGATTGGGCGGCAGGCCTCGACTTTACTTTTCCTGGCGATGCTCGCCTCAATCTGCAACTGTTTCAGCGCGTATTTTTTGGCCACGATGCGGACATCATTCCTGATAAATTTGAAAGTGGCATGAGTGTTCTCCTTAACCGGAAATTCACCAGTCGCCTTGAAGGTGAGGTGCTGTTGCTGTCTAGTCTCAACAGGGTTGACTGGCTGTTCCGGCCGCGGATATCGTGGGCGGTGGAGAAGAACCTGAAGTTCGCAGTTGGCGCCGATATTTTCAATGGGCCGCCACTTGGCTATTTCGGCCGTTATACCAACCAAGACAGGGTGTATTCCGAGTTGCGGTTCAGTTTCTGAGTTGATGCCGACCGGCGAGAGTGTTCGCCCGGCGCACTTTGGCCGTTAGGCATTTCGTTTGCGCGGCAACAGATACCATTTTATTGCCGACTTGTAATTCGCCGCACGCCATGAGATGGAGCTTATAGATGACGCTACAGACAGCCGATGCGCGAGACCCGGTTACCCCCTACTTTAAATTCCAGATGGTAGGCACTGGTAAAGAGGCTGGTGGTTTACAGCAGGTATTCGCACTCCGATACGAAGTGTATTGTCTCGAATGTGGCTTTCTCCCCGCCGAGCAGTTCCAAAACGGGCTGGAGTCCGATGAGTACGATGCTGCGGCAACACATTTCGTGGCACGTAACCTCGAAAATGAAGCAGTCGGTACGCTTAGAGTTGTGCAACCGACCACGTCACAGAGCTTTCCCTTTGAGCATCATTGCAAGTCGCTGTTTCACGACATTGTCCTGCCGCGTCGCGAGGAATGTTGCGAGATTTCCCGGCTCGTAGTGCGCAAGAACTATCGGCGTCGCTCAGGGGACTCGCTCGCCGGAGTATCACAGGCGTTTCTTTCAGACCCTGCGCCCGATCTCATGGGCGCCGGCGCGTCGGTGGAGCGACGTAGCAACAATCCCCAGATACTGCTGGGGCTCTACCGCGAGGCCTACCGCTATAGCGTGCAGTCCGGCATCCGCTATTGGTACGCCGCCATGGAAAAAACGCTTGCCCGCGCACTCGCCAGCTTTGAATTTGTGTTTAATCCCATCGGGATGGAAACGGATTATTATGGTCCAGTTACGCCTTACTTGGCGGACTTGCGCGAACTCGAAGAACGCGTGGGAGCGACGAATCCGCAATTGATGGCATGGTTTCGCGGCGATTTGTCGAGAGCATCGCGGCCCGAGATACATTAAGGCATCTCTCCTCTTTTTTTGTCATACGACATCAGATCGATGTTGGCAATTGTGTCGGGCAATCACGACATGCTGAGCGGATATTTGATTTAAGGCGTGCGCGCGCCAAACTCATATCACACGCCCTTACCGCGCCATTCTCCGTATGGCGGAAAATTGCGGCCTCTCGTCCGAAGGCCGGTGCGCGAAACCAAAAAACCCATGAATTTTGTGAGACACTGAACCCGTCAAGTGTGTGAAATTGTGCCTTGACTTATTTTGCGGCACGGGGGTTTCTGGCAAGTGCCATGTGAGGTGAAGGAGTGTCCAGATGATTCAACAGACGACAGTAGGTGCGGGTACGCAAGCTCCGGCCACTCCCTACTTCACGTTTCAGCGAGCCGGCGTCGGTCAGGATGCCACTGCGCTCAGTCAAATATTCGCGCTTCGCTATGAGGTCTACTGTTTGGAGTGCGGCTTCCTTCCGCCGGAGCAGTTTCAGTGCGGGCTGGAATCCGACGAGTATGATTCTGCCGCAGCGCATTTTGTGGCGCGTAATTTTGAAAGTGACGTGGTTGGCACCGTCAGAATCGTACAACCGACAGTCTCCCAGCGTTTTCCTTTTGAGCAGCACTGCAATGCGTTGTTTCAGGATGCGGTTCTGCCAGGCCGTGAAGAATGTGGTGAGATTTCCCGTTTGGTCGTGCGCAAGAACTACCGTCGTCGTAATGGGGATGCACTTGCAGGTGTCATCGATCGCGCGGAAGCGCGGCGGCTGGAACGACGCAATGCCTCGGAAGATCGCCGCAGCAGTAGCCCGCAGATACTGCTTGGCCTCTATCGTGAGATCTACCATTACAGCTTACAGGCGGGCATCCGTTACTGGTACGCAGCGATGGAAAGATCGCTGGCCCGCGCACTGGCGCGCTTCGAATTCGTGTTTACGCCTATCGGCATGGAAACAGATTACTATGGCCCCGTCACGCCTTACTTGGCCGATCTTCGAGAACTTGAAAACAGGCTGAGGAAACACAATCCAGAACTACTGGCTTGGTTTTGCGGCGGCGCTTGAATTCCACGGGGACGGATGAATCCGGTTTTCGCCAGACTGGCAAGGCGCTTTGTTAGATGGAGGCTAGGGCAGCTATCGCCGGAGCAACTCCTGCGCTTGAGCGAACGCAAGGTGCTGCGCGCCTTTCAGCGTGCATCAAAGCAATCCCCAGCCTATCGAATATTGCTGGCTGAATCCGGTACGGACCCCGCGCAAGTTCGAACGGTTACGGAATTTGTCGCAGCTTGCCCGATACTAGACAAATCGAATACCTTCCGTCGATTTCCGCTCAACGAGTTGATCTCGCAGGATGTGCCGGCGCGGAGCATTGCCTCCATACTGACCAGTTCGGGCCACGGGGGTGGGGGATTCGCGCTCGGCCTTTCCACCCGCGCCCAGATGAGCGCAGCCCCCTGGGACATCGATATCGGTCTCGATATCGCGTTCGATATCGACAGGCAACGCACGCTGCTGATCAACTGCCTGCCGATGGGCGTCACCTTTCAGTCCGATACGGTCTGTGTCGCCAATGTCAGTGTGCGCGAAGACATGGCCTGCGCCATCGTCGAACAGACCGGTCATTTGTTCGAACAAATCGTCTTGTGCGGAGATCCGCTCTTCCTGAAGCGTCTGTGTGACTTTTCGGAGGCTCGAGGCCTTGATTGGGGTTGCCATCGTATGCACGCGATTGTCGGCGAAGAAACCTTCAGCGAATTTTTTCGCGATTACCTTGCGGAAACCTTGCACGTCAATCCCGACCGGCCGGAAAGTGGGCTGATCGGAAGTTCCATGGGGGTCGGTGAACTGGGCCTCAACTTGTTCTACGAAACCCGTGAAACCGTTGCCCTTCGCCGCGCTTGTGCGCGCGACCGCAGCAAGCTCACCGAATTACTTGGTCACCAATTTGATCCGGACAGCGCCTTGGCGCCGTTGCCGACATTTCTGGCCTTCAATCCTCTGCGTACTTTTGTCGAAATAAATGCCCCTGATGAGGATGGCTGTGGCGACCTGCTTGTCTCTATGCTGGGTCCGACCGTGGCCATTCCCCTCATGCGCTACAAAACCGGAGATCGGGCGACGCGGATCGATCCGGCCCGTCTCGCAGCTATGGCCGGTATTGGCAAGCCGGGACCGTTTCCAGTGATTGCTCTCCAGGGACGTGCGAAAGACGTCATTGCCCCTGGCTGGCATGTCGATACGTTCAAGGATGCGCTTTATCGTCGTCGCGACATTGCCCGCCACCTTACCGGCGCATTCCGCTTGTCACGCCTTGATGGAGGCCTGCAATGGGAGCTTCAGCTTGTCCGTGGCTGCGAAGCGGATCCCGGCGAGATTGCCTTGGCGCTTAAGGATTGCCTGTCGGGCCGGCAAGGCGGCGAAAAGCTTGCAATCAACTGCTATCCCTATGCGCTGTTCCCTTACGGGCAGACGCTAGATCATGAACGCAAGTTCGTTTATTGGGTGGCTGATTAGTCCGAACGCATATCGCCGCACACATCGATATCTGTCGAGAATTTTTACATCGGCCCTTAGAGGTGTTGCTGGTTATAAACTAATATTTATTATTATCAGCAAGTTAAAATTTTTATTCGTGCTGGCATGGTCGTTGCATAAGGATACCCGTAAGCGGAAACTTGGGTTTGGTTAAAGTTGCCGACTTGGTACTCAGATGGTGTCCCAACATTGCTACGAAGGAGTCAGTAAAATGAAATTCAAGACATTGCGGCAAGCTTTAACAATTGGGGCGGTGGCGGTAGCATCCGTCTATGCCATGCCGGCCAGCGCGGTGCCGTCATTCACTTTCACTGAATACGGCGGCTTTGAAGCCGATGTGGCTATTGCTACCTACGTCAATCCGGTGGTCGTGGGCGCTCCTGGCCCCAGCACGGTGACTTATAGCGACATGAATTGGCACAACTCTTTCACCCCTAAGAGTTCGATGAATCTGACGACGGTAACTGCGCCGACCGCGCTGATTGGTGCATGGACAAGCATTTCAACACTGACGCACAACAATATTATTATTCCTACGGCGACGAATTGGGGTCCCCAAGACATCAATGCGCGCTTCAGGGTTACCGATAGTGATGGTGGCGCGGCATTGGTTCTGGACAGCGAAGATGCCATTACCATTATGTTTACTGAGACCCCGAACGCGCTGATTTGTCCGGGCCCGAATCCCTTGGGTTCAGTCTGTGATGACTACTTCTCTTTCACTGCGATAGGGCTGGACAGCATTGGCTTCACAGCGAATGACGGTAGCAAGTGGATTGTTGATTTCCAGTTGGGCAATCTGGTCAATGCGTTTTTTGATGGCGTGAATACGGTCTATACCGCTGAAGCGAATACCAGCCATCTGGATGTGCAAGCGAGGGTGCGTCAGGTTCCCGAGCCTGCCACATTGCTGCTGACCGGTCTGGGTCTGCTTGGGCTTGGTTTCAGCGCCCGCCGCAAGCAAGCGTAATTCAGCCGTAAGCTTGACTGCATAGAACAAATCAGTAAGCGCGTTGAAACGAAGGGCAGCCTCTAGGCTGCCCTTTTTTTCGTATACGAGCGTTTGTCCCGCATCCTCCGATATAGACTATCGCTCCAGCCGTTGTCGCGTTCGGTTCCCTGTCCGTGTATTTGCGATATTCGTCATGAACATGTCGTTTTTCAGAATGGCAATGATTGCGCAAATTGCTGCGCGCAGTCTCCTGCGCCATCGCCGCCGCTCAACGATCGCTGTGATTTCAGTGGGATTTGGCATCACGGCGCTGGTGGTGGCCAGCGGCATGTCGGAGTGGATGTTCTTTGATTTTCGCGAGGCAACGATCGAGTCCCAGTATTCCCATATTCAGGTGGCTCGGCCAGGGTTCCAGGAGGACGGCCGCTCCGATCCGTTTCGCTACCTGCTGCCGCGTGATGTGTCGGTGATCGGTGCAGACAGCCTTCCCCATCTGCGCAGTATCGCGCCACGCCTGATGTTGACCGGCCTGGTCAGCCATGGCGAAGCCACGGTGTCGTTCATCGGGGAGGGCATTGATGCGGCAAGCGATCTCAAGGGCGACCGCGCCTTGCGCATCCTGCAGGGCGAAAAATTGGGGCCTACCGACAAAAACGCCGTCTTGCTCGGCCAGGGCCTAGCCACTTTGCTGGGCGCGGCGGTGGGCGATAACGTCGTGCTACTGGTGAGCACGCCGCGCGGCGGTCTCAATGCCGTTGAAGGCAAGGTTCGAGGCATCTTCGCTTCGGTCAGTAAGGCCTATGATGATAGTGCGCTTATCGTACCTCTCCATGCCGCACGCAGTCTGCTGAAAGCAGAAGGCGCGCATACCTGGCGGCTCTATTTGGATGACACGCAGCATACCGAGGCCGTCGCCGCTAGATTGCGCGCAAAACTCGACCCTAAGGTTTTCGAGGTTCGCACCTGGGAGCAACTGGCGGATTTCTATACCCGCGCCGTGGCTTTGCTGCGCGAGCAACTGGGGGTGTTGCGTGGAATCGTCGTCGCCATCATTTTGCTGGGAATCGGCAACACCATGATGATGAGTGTCATGGAGCGCACCGGTGAAATCGGCACCTCCATGGCACTAGGGGTGAGACGCCGCGCATTGCTTGCCCAGTTCCTTACCGAAGGCGCGCTGATCGGGCTCTTTGGCGCGCTGGCGGGCCTGGCGCTGGCGTTGCTGATAAGCGCTGGCATCGGTGCGTTGCAGATCGAGATGCCGCCGCCACCGGGTCTGACTCGAGGCTATATCGCGAAAGTGATGATCACGCTACCCATCATCGCGGATGCGCTCTTGGTCGCGATCGCGACCACCACGCTTGCCAGCGTTTACCCCGCTTGGCGGGCTTCCAGAATGGTCATCGTGGACGCCATTCGGCACAATCGCTGAGGCCGCTAAAATGCTATCCGTTCTGAAGCTGGCATTGCGTAACGTCGGGCGCCACAAGGGCCGTACTGCATTGACATTGGTGTCTATCGTTTTCGGTGTGCTGGCCTTAATACTCAGCGGCGGCTTTATTGAAGATACCATCATCGAGACTGGCGAATCGATGATCCACTCCTACTCGGGCCACTTGCAGGTCGCGCGCAAGGGATATTCAACCTTCGGTGCGCAGAGTCCGGAGAAGTATCTCATTGAGGCGCCGGAAAAATTGCGCCAGGCCTTGTCAGGTGTGGCGGGCGTCGATGATGTGCTGCTGCGTATCAACTTTTCGGGGCTACTCGGCAACGGACGCTCGGACTGGGCTATCAGCGGCGAGGGCGTGGAACCGGAGCGCGAAGCAAGATTAGGCAGCTACATCACGCTTGCGGCCGGCCGGCAACTTACGGCGCAGGATCGCTTTGGGATGATGATAGGTCAGGGCGTCGCCCGCTCACTGAAGCTTAAGCCGGGTGACTCGGTCACTCTCCTGGCCAACACCGCCGGTGGTGCGGCGAATGCCCTGGAGTTTGAGGTGATTGGCGTGTTCCAGACCTTCTCCAAGGACTACGACGCGCGGGCGATTCGCATTCCGTTGGATGCGGCACAGGAACTGCTGGCCACGACCGGCGCACACACTGCCGTGGTTTCCCTCAAGAAAACTCGCGATACCGATGCCGTAGCGGCGCACCTGCGAGCCACACTCTCAGACGCCGAATATGAACTCAAGACGTGGGTGGAACTTAACGATTTTTATACGCAGACAGTGACGCTGTATCAGCAGCAGTTCGGCTTTTTGGTCATCATCATTCTTGTGATGTTGCTGCTGAGCGTATCCAACACGGTCAATATGGGGGTGTTCGAGCGCGTTGCCGAGTTTGGCACCATGCTCGCCCTTGGCGATCCATCGAGCCGTGTGTTTCGTCTCATAGTCGTGGAGAATCTACTGCTCGGTTTGATAGGCGGCACTATCGGCGTAGGGTTGGGCATAGCGCTCGCGTTACAAATTTCCGCCATCGGCATCCCGATGCCGCCGCCGCCCAATGCAGATCTCGGCTATACGTCGCATATCCTGATTGTGCCGGGCTACATCGCCCTGGCCTTTGCCACGGGACTGGCCTCTACGGTGCTGGCATCACTTGCCCCAGCAAGGCGAGTTAGCCGTATGGAGATTGCCGAGGCGCTTCGGCAAGGCATTTGAAGCGTATGTCTCGCTGCGAACGGTGTTAGAAAAAATTGGTTTGCGGGTGGCAAAAAGACCTCAGCCCCATCGAAGCAGTGCTGAGGTCTAGACAAGTGCCATTTTCGGCGCTTAGTTCGTGCGCCGCCGGACCAAGCTGAGACCTATCAGCGCCATGCCTAGCAAGGCACCGCTAGCGGGTTCGGGAATATGCCCACCCCCCTCTATAACGTCGTTCTGACAGGTTGGGCCCCAATGGATGGCGATGTCGCCCCATCCTGCGATATCCAGACCGCTCACGTCCAGCAAGAACGAGAGTTCCCCCGGCTGGACCGTCCATGTGCCATTGCCCACCAGGCTCACCGTTGTGCTCCGGGTGTTTACCGCCACAGCTTGCCCATCGCGGTAAACACAAGCGCTACCACAGGTGAGAAAACTTTCGGGCAGCAGCACGTTGTTAAGGTTGCTAGGGCCGCTCAGCCTATATAGATTGAACGAGCCGCCGCTATTGTTCCAACGGTTGTCCAGACTGAGTGCGTAGGACCACAGCGTGCCGTTCGAAGCTCGGTCCGCATTGTGGTGTGCGTCTGTACCATAGGGGTTCCAAGTAGGCGCAAGAAACAGGTCGCCATACCCAATTCCGTTTGGTCCGGCCCAGCCAGCCACGCCGGCTTGTCCTGCGAAGTTGGTGTAGATGTCCACACTAAGCCAGCCAAAGGCGCGCGACACGCTGGCACCATTGACGTCGAATGTCAGGTCACCCGCGCCCGCGATCACATCGCCATACCCGTGAGCGTTGGAGCCCCAGTAGGTGTTGGCGCCGCGCCTTGCGTCGTCGATCATATAACTCCACGCATTTAATGACGTGAAAAGCGAGAGACCAATTATCAGTAGTCGTAATGGTTTCATTTTATATTTGCCGGTAGGATGTTGTTCAAAAGAGCCATACAGCATTCAGCAAGATTTCGGCCAGGTACTTGTTAATGCTTTTATTACAGTGTGTTAGCTGGTATTTTGAGATGTTTCGAGTGTTCCATACGAAGGGCTTATCTAACAAAGTTGTCAGAATCGGCTGAATCCGTGGGCCTGACGAGGATCGGCTATATTTATCTATATTAAACATAGTATTATGGAAAATAATATGTCTTTGAACTGCTGGCTGGGCGGTTTGCGGGTGGGCGTTCGTGAACTGCATCACGGTGTCTGTGGAAGAAAATCCGACAAGAGCCAAGATGTGCGGTGGAGGAGGCTGGCGAATACATCCTGCCCGTTCCTCCATACATTCGGGTGAATGTGCTGTGTCGCACATAGTAGATGACAGCGCCGGGGTTTGTAAGCTCGTGCGATTTCTACGATATCGTGACTAAATTTGCTATCCGAAAGCACATTTTCTGGTATCTTGGCGTCCGGCGTTGCTGGATGAAACGATAAGCTGGCATACTTTGTGTTCAGGAGGAAAGCATGTCGAAAGCAATAAAGTCAGATAATTTTTCAAGGCGGCTGCTGCAATGGTTGGTCGCCACTTGCGTTGCCGGATTACTTTTCGGTTGCGCGTCAACCTATCCGCCGGCGCCAACTGGCGGGGCGCCTGCGGACTATGATTACGTCATCGGGCCGGGTGACACTGTGAACATCGTAGTGTGGCGCAACCCCGAGTTGTCCATGTCGGTGCCAGTACGTCCGGATGGCAAGATCACTACGCCGTTGGTTGAAGATCTGCCGGCGACAGGCCGCAGTGCGACCACGTTGGCGCGGGAAATCGAGAAAGCCTTGGTCAAGTTCATCCGCGATCCAGTTGTCACGGTGGTTGTGACCAATTTTGTCGGTCCGTACAGTGAGCAGATTCGTGTCATCGGTGAAGCGGCAAAGCCGCAGGTTTTGCCGTTTAGACAGCAGATGACCTTGCTAGACGTCATGATCGCTGTCGGCGGGATTACCGATTTTGCCGATGGCAACAATGCTTCCATCCTGCGCACCTCTGACGGTAACAAACAGTACACGGTGCGCTTGAAAGATCTGGTCAAGCGTGGCGACGTGTCGGCAAATGTCCAGATGAAGCCGGGCGACGTGTTGGTGATTCCGCAGAGCTGGTTTTGATTCGGCCGTGGCCCTCTGATTTTCTATGGATGAAATTGTTCGGCAATTAATGTCCCATCTACGCGGTGCTTGGCAGCGCCGCTGGATCGGTCTTCTGGCAGCATGGGTGGTCGGCGCGGTGGGAGTCGTCTGGGTGTTGCGTATGCCCGATAAATTCGAGGCGAATGCGCGCATTTACGTCGACACCCAATCGGTGCTTAAGCCCCTTATGGCTGGTCTCGCGGTGCAGCCGAACGTCGATCAGCAAATCGCGATTCTGAGCCGCACACTGATTAGCCGGCCCAATATCGAGAAGCTGATCCGCATGGCCGACCTCGATCTCAAGCTGAAATCGAAAGAGGACAAAGAAGCGCTTATTGACGAGATGGCCAGGACACTCGAGATCAAGAGCACCGGCCGCGATAATCTCTACACGCTTGCGTTCCGCGATTCCGAGCCCGAAAAGGCCATGCGCGTGGTGCAGTCCTTCACGTCGATCTTTGTCGAGTCAAGCATGGGCGATAAACGCAAGGACAGCGACTCGGCGCGCAGATTCATCGAAGACCAGATCAAGGTTTATGAAACGAAACTGCTTGAAGCAGAGAACCGCCTGAAGGAGTTCAAGCTTAAAAATATGGCTTTGTCCTCGGGTGAGGGGAAGGATTACTTCGCAAAGATGGGCGAAGTTACCACCCAGTTGAACCAGGCGCGTCTCGAGTTACGCGAGGCGGAGAATTCTCGCGACGCGTTCAAACGACAGCTTGCAGGTGAAGACCCTGTACTTCTGCCGGATTCGCCGGATACGGCATCCAATGTCTCCACGCCGGAGATAGACGGCCGCATTGACGCCATGAAGCGTAATCTCGATGGCTTGTTACAGCACTACACGGAGCAGCATCCAGATGTAAGCGGCACCAGGCGGGTCATCGAAGAGTTGGAGCAGCAGAAGCGCAAGGAAATTGCGGCGCGCCGGAAAGCGGGGCCCCAGGCGATTGCGGCGAACTCCAACCCCGTCTATCAGCAGATGAGAGTGTCGTTGGGCGAGGCCGAAGCGACCATCGCTTCCTTGCGTGCCCGTGTGGCCGAGTACGAATCCCGTCAGCGCGCTCTTGCCGAAATGGCTAAACGGTTGCCCCAGATGGACGCCGAGTTTGCCCAGCTTAACCGCGACTACGATATCAACAAGAAAAATTACGAAGGGCTGGTCTCGCGTCGTGAGTCGGCCACGATGTCCGGAGAAATGGAAGCTGCATCTGGTGTAGCGGATTTTCGGCTGATCGATCCGCCGCGCGTGTCGCCCAAGCCGGTCGCGCCAAATCGTTACTTGCTGCTTCCCTTGGTGTTGCTGGCGTCCCTGCTTGCAGGCGTCGCGGCCAGCTTTGTTTATGGTCAGATTCGCCCTGTAGTCGCCGATGCCCGTTCATTGCGTGAGCTGACGGGGCTGCCAATACTGGGCACGGTCTCATTGGTCGTCAATGATGAGATCAAGCGACGCGACAGGCGAGACATGGTGCGGTTCGCGGGTGGCTTGATAGGCCTGATAGGGTCTTATGGCGCCGCGTTGCTGTTGCTCTTCCTGACTGCGCGCAGTGTGTGAGGACTAGCGGATGAGTATCATAGAAGAAGCCGCAAGACGTCTTGAAGAGCTTAAGCGGGCTGGTGCAGGGATAGTCGATGAACCCGAGGTCGCGCCACCAGCGCCAGTCGCGGCTGCGGTTGCCGCAACTGCGGCGCCAGTGCGCAGCACTGCCACGAGCGCAGCACAGCCGACGGCGCAGTTTGCGCCTGAGTCCTCGCGACGCGTCGAGCTCGATATGGCGAGCATCAAAGCGCGCGGCATTGTCACGCCCTCGGATCCGCGTTCTCTGGTGGCCGATGAATTTCGGGTGATCAAACGGCCGCTCATCGCCAACGCCAAGGGCAAGGGCCCCGCACCGATTCCCAACTCCAACCTGATCATGGTCACCAGCGCTTTGCCGGGTGAAGGCAAGACTTTCACGTCGATCAATTTGGCCATGAGCATCGCTATGGAGCTGGACAGTACGGTGCTGCTGGTGGACGCGGATGTGGCGCGCCCCGCCGTACTCAAGACGTTGGGCATAAAGGCTGCGAAAGGCCTACTCGACGTTTTGCTGAACGACGCCGTTGATCTGGGCAGTGTGCTACTCAAGACCAACGTGGAAAAGCTGACCCTGTTGCCCAGTGGTACGCCGCACCCGCGAGCGACGGAACTGCTTGCGAGCGATGCCATGATCCGTCTGTTGGAAGAGATGGCCACGCGTTATTCAGATCGCATCATCATTTTTGACTCGCCGCCCTTGCTGCTAGCCACGGAATCTCCGGTGCTGGCCACGCACATGGGTCAGATTGTCATCGTGGCGGAATCGGAAAAAACCACGCACGCGACGCTCCGGGATGCGCTGGCAACGCTGGCCGACGGGCCGGTGAAGCTCATGGTGCTTAACAAGGCCAGGAGGAGCGGGGGCGCCGGCGCCTATGGTTATTATGGCTACGGCGGCTATGGTTATGGCGCTTAGACTCCTTTCGGATCCCGGTGCTCGTTTGGCGGCTGCGGCGCTGGTGTTGTTTGTCATCACGTCGGCCGACGCGGCGAATTGGACCGTGGCGCCGCAAATCTCGGCAACCGAAACCTATACCGACAACGTGTCGCTTGCCACGAGCGGGCAGGAGAAATCTGACTTCGTGACCGAGATTGCACCGAGGATAGTCGTGCGCGGTACCGGCGCACGCGTCAAATTAAGTCTCGATTACGCGCTTCAAGAAATTCTTTATGCCAAGGATTCCGCTCGCAACCGCACCCAAAATGCCCTGGGTGCCTCGGGTACGGTCGAGGCTATCGAACATTTCTTGTTCGTCGATGCCAGGGCGCGCATTTCCCAGCAAAACATTTCAGCATTTGGTTCCCAAACTGTTTCCAACGCCAACGATAGCGGCAATCGCACTGAAACCAGGGTGTTTTCTGTCAGTCCCTACGTGCGTGGCAACCTGAAGGACTGGGTCGCTTATGAGGTTCGCTATAACACGTCCAGAACAGCAAGCAAATCCGGCGGGATCGCCAGCAGCAGTTCGGATGAGTGGGCCGCCCACGCCAAGAATGGTATGGCCCTGGGCAATGTTGGCTGGGCGCTGGACTATAGCCGGCGGAGCATCGGTTTCACCGGCTCCAGAGACAGTGATCTCGAATCGGCTCGCGCCACGCTAAGCTACCAAATCGATCCACAGTTTCGCGTTCTGGCGAATGTCGGTAGGGAAAAGAATAACTACGCCTTCGCCACTCAGTCCTATTCCAATCATGGTGTTGGTTTCGAATGGCAGCCGACACCGCGCACCCAGGTCTCGGCACATCGCGAGCAACGCTTTTTCGGCAGCGGCTACAACTACCGCTTCAATCACCGTACCGCGCTGACGGCTTGGAGCTTAGGTTATGTGCGTGATATCACGACCAGTGCCGATCAGATGCAAGTGGATATTCCTAGTGGTTTCTACACGCTGTTGTTCCATAGTCCAGCGGGTATTGCCAGTTATCCCGATCTCGCCGAGCGGGATATCAAGGTTCGGGAGGCTCTGGCCCTCCAAGGTCTACCTGCTAGTCTGGGCAACGAAACGCTGCTGGCAAATCGGGTTTTCTTGCAGAGGCGCCTCGATGCATCGGTGACGCTCCTCGGCGCCAACAACGCGGTCACGCTTGCGGCTGCACGTTCTCAGCGGGCAGCCGTGTCTGGGCTAACGGGTGGCGGTGTGGACATCTTCAACCAGTCTTCCGATATCACGCAGCGCAGCGTGAGCCTGAGTTGGAATAACAAGTTGTCAGCTGTCTCCACGGTCAACCTGAGCCTCTCGCACATCCAAAGCGAAGGGACAGCGCCGGTCTCCCAAGAGAGCACGCAGCGGTCGGTGATTCTAAGCTTGCTGCATCAGTTTGGTCCAAGGACCAACGGTTCCTTGGGACTACGACACGTCAATTTCGATTCTCAAGGCGTCACCAGCAGTTACGGCGAGAAAGCCGTTACCGGAACGTTGAGCGTCTCGTTCTGAGGCAGCGGTCATGTACGCCTCTTTTTACGGCCTGACCGGCAAGCCCTTTCAACTTAATCCCGATCCCTCCTTCTACTTCGGCAGCCGCGGCCACAAACGGGCCATGGCGTATCTGGAGTATGGGCTGCATCAGAGCGAAGGCTTCATCGTCATCACCGGCGAGGTAGGTGCCGGCAAGACCACTTTGGTGCGCAGTCTGCTGCAGAAGCTTGATCCGCAGAAAGTCGTCGCTGCACAGCTGGTCAGTACCCAGCTCGATGCGGAAGACACACTGCGTATGGTTGCGGCGGCGTTCGGCCTGCCCAACAAAACCTTCGAAAAGGCTGAATTGCTGCTGGCGCTGGAGATGTTTCTGGTCTCGATCACGGCGAAAGGTAAGCGTGCACTGTTGATTGTTGACGAAGCGCAAAACCTCACGCCGCGTGCGGTCGAGGAGTTGCGCATGCTGTCCAACTTCCAGCTTGAAGACCACGCCCTGTTGCAAAGTTTTCTCGTGGGTCAGCCCGAGTTCAAGGACACCATGCAGAGCGATCACATGCGGCAGCTACGTCAACGCGTGATCGCTTCCTACCATCTCGGCCCTATGGACCGCGATGAAACTCGTGCCTACATGGAACATCGCCTCAGCCACGTCGGCTGGAAAGGCAATCCACGTTTCGAGACCGAGGCTTTTGACGCGATTTTCGATTTTACAGGTGGTGTGCCGCGACGTATCAATACGCTTTGCGACCGCCTGATGCTGGCGGGCTTTTTAGGTGGCAAGACCATCTACAAGGGCAGTGACGTCGAGGAGGTTACCCGCGAGATTCGCGAAGAAGGCGGCGGTGGAGGTCGTAGCGGCCCGGCTGCGGTACCCCGCGCGGCCCCAGCCGCTTCGCCGGCCCCAGTGATCGAGATCGATTTGTCCGGTAAGAGTAGTGTCACCACCCATTCCGTAAAATTCGATCTCAAGATCGATGTTTCACGTTTCGAGGCTCGTGTGCAAAAACTTGAAATGCAAATGGCTGAGACGCTGCGTTTACTCGGAGGCGCTAACGGTCGTCAGCAGGCGGCGGACGGTCAGCCCGGCGAGAAGCCTGAGAAAATTGAGAAAGCTAAAAAGATATGAACACCGTAAGTAGTTCTGGCGGATTCGGCCCCATCATTTGTGTCGTTGGCGCGCGTCCGAACTACATGAAAATGGCGCCCATAGTGCGCGCCTTCGCCGCCCACCAACCGCCTTTGCCTTTCATCCTGGTGCATACCGGCCAGCATTACGACGCCAACATGAATGACCGGTTGTTCGCGGGTTTGCGCTTGCCGCCGCCCGATATCAATCTGGAGGTGGGCTCGGGTACGCACGCGGTGCAGACGGCGGAAGTCATGCGTCGCTTTGAACCGGTGATCGATCAATACCAGCCGTCGTGTGTGCTGGTGGTCGGCGACGTCAATTCCACCCTGGCGTGCGCGCTGGTTGCTGTGAAGAAAGGCGTGCCGGTCGCGCACGTCGAAGCCGGCCTGCGTAGCAACGACCGAGGTATGCCGGAGGAAATAAACCGCATACTTACCGACCAGATCACCGACATTCTTTATACGACGGAGCGCTCCGCTCGGGACAATCTAGTGCGTGAAGGCATCGACGCAAATAGGATACAGTTTGTCGGCAATGTCATGATCGATTCGCTGTTGTCGAGCACGCAGCAGGCTGTGGAGCCGGCCGTGACGCTGGCGCAAGCGGGCGCCGATCCCGAAGTCTTGCGACATCCCGCCGGATTCGGTTTGGTGACGCTCCATCGTCCCTCCAACGTCGATCATGCGGAATGTCTCGGCCCGCTGCTGCGCACGCTGCGCGAAGTCAGCGAACGCTTGCCGCTGATATTCGCCTTGCATCCACGCACGCGCGGCAACATCGACCGCTTCGGTCTGGCCGACCTGATCGCCAGTGGCAATATTGTCATGCTGCCGCCGCAAGGCTATCTAGAAACGCTAGGATTGATGCGCGCGGCGAAAATGGTGCTCACCGATTCCGGAGGCATCCAGGAAGAAACGACGGCGCTGGCGGTGCCCTGCATCACCTTGCGCGAGAACACCGAGCGTCCGATCACCGTTGTCGAAGGCACTAACACCTTGGTTGGGCGAGATCGTGAGCTGATCCTGGCAGCGGTGAACGAGGTATTGTCCGGCGCCGGAAAGAGTGGGCGCCGTCCTGAATACTGGGACGGTCGTGCCGCCGAACGCATCGCCACACATCTGAGCGACTGGCTGACCCACCGTCACGCAATTACGGGCAGTGCCTAGAATGACTGAGACGCGCGCCGAGGGTGGCATCGTCAATGCCCTGACCATAGACGTCGAAGACTATTTCCAAGTCTCGGCCATGGCGCCGCACATTCCGCGTAGCGACTGGGAAAATATTCCTTGCCGCGTCGAACGCAACATCGAGCGCATTCTCGATCTGATGGGCGAGCACGGTGCGCAAGGGACGTTCTTCACGCTGGGCTGGCTCGCCGAGCGCTTCCCCAACATGGTCAGGCGCATTGTCGACGAGGGTCACGAACTGGCCAGCCACGGTTACGGGCACGAGCGGGCGACGGAGCAGTCGCCGCAGGCCTTTACCGCCGATATCACGCTGGCCAAAGCTGTGCTGGAGGATATCGCCGGTACCGCAGTGCGCGGCTACCGCGCGCCGAGTTTTTCCATCGGGCCGGGCAATCCCTGGGCGCTCGAGTGTATCGCCGCGGCAGGCTATCGCTACAGTTCCAGCATCTATCCGATCCAGCACGACCACTACGGCGTGCCCGACGCACCGCGCTTCGCCCATGCCGGCCCAAACGGCTTGCTTGAAGTTCCGATAACCACGGTGCGGCTGTTCAACCGCAACTGGCCGGCCGGCGGCGGCGGCTATTTCAGACTACTGCCCTATCGGGTCTCGCGCTGGTTTTTGCACCGGGTGAACAACGTCGACGGCCAGGCCGCGATGTTTTACTTGCATCCCTGGGAACTTGACCCGGAGCAGCCGAGGGTACCCGGCGTTGGCGTCAAGACGCGCTTTCGCCATTACCTAAATCTTGAGCGTACCGAAGCCCGTTTGACGCGTCTGTTGAAGGACTTCCGCTGGGGTCGGGCGGACGACATCTTCTTGGGGCGGGATCGTTGAAACACAGCGCTGACGACCTGGCACACCCCACAAACACCGGCTTCGTCATCAGGGAACTCCAGCCCGACGCAGCCGGGCGTTGGGACGACTTTGTCTATCGTTGTCCAGGGGCGAGCTTTTTCCATCGCGCCGGCTGGAAAGAAATTATCGAGCAGGTGTTCCGCCATCGCGCCCTGTTTCTATACGCCGAACGCGACGGCGAGATTTGTGGCGTGCTGCCGTTGGCCGAGGTGAAAAGCCGGCTCTTCGGCCACTCGGTGGTGTCGCTGCCTTTCTGCGTCTATGGCGGCGCGGCGGCCAACGACGATGCCGCCGCTCAGGCGCTCGAAGCGGCGGCCGATCAACGCGCGCGGCAACTCGGCGCCACGTATCTTGAATTCCGCAACTGCGCATCGCGCCACGCCGATTGGCCGCAGCAGGATCTCTATGTTCGTTTCCGCAAGGAACTGTTGCCTGAAGTCGAGGCCAACCTGCTGGCCATACCTCGCAAGCAGCGAGCCATGGTGCGTAAGGGCATCAAGGCTGGCTTGAGCAGCGTCATCGACCCCACGGTAGCGCGCTTTTTCGATCTCTATGCCGACAACGTCCATCGTCACGGCACGCCAGCCCTGTCTAAGCGTTATTTCGAGCGCTTGAAGGCGGTCTTCGGCGAAGACTGTGAGGTGCTCACGGTGCTGGATGCGCAAGGGCAACCGGTGAGCGGCGTGCTGAGCTTCTATTTTCGTGACGAGATATTGCCTTACTATGCTGGCGATGTTCCCGCGGCGCGCGATCTGGCGGCCAACGACTTCAAGTACTGGGAGTTGATGCGGCGCTCGTGTGAACGCGGCGTGCGCGTATTCGACTACGGCCGCAGCAAGCGCGGCACCGGTTCCTTCGATTTCAAAAAGAACTGGGGCTTCGAGCCCGAGCCTTTGCACTATGAGTTCCGGCTCTACCGCTGCGACGCCATACCGCAAAACAATCCGTCCAATCCGAAATACAAGCTGTTCATCGAAATCTGGCGCCGCATGCCCCGTACCATGGCTAACTGGCTGGGCCCGTTCATTGTTCGCAACCTGGGTTGAAGTATGAAAATTAGTCCGCAGCCTACTGTGAGCCCGGAGAGTCGTAGCGAATCGGCGCCGCCTGTGCGTGGTCGCGCCGGTATTGCGATTCCGCTCGTCTTGCTGGCCCTGGTTTGGATCATGTTGTGGTTCTGGGAAACCAGTTCCTCAATTGTGGCGATATGGTATCGCTCGGAGACTTTTGCCCACGGTTTTCTGGTCCTGCCTATCGTGTGCTATCTCGTCTGGTACAACCGGGAGCAACTTCGCGAGACCCCCGTGCGCCCCTTCCTGCCGGGCGCTGCATTGCTGGCCCTGGCCGGTTTTGGTTGGCTGGTCGCGCAACTGGCAAGCGTCCTCGGCGGCGCGCAGTTCATGATGGTGGCGATGGTGCCTATCGCCGTATTGACCATACTCGGCACCAAGATGGCGAGGGCGCTGGCGTTTCCGCTGGCCTTCCTTTTCTTCGCGGTGCCGTTCGGTGAGTTCCTCTTGCCCATACTGATGGACTGGACAGCGGATTTCACGGTGGTGGCGCTGAAGCTGAGCACGATACCCATATATCGTGAAGGTCGGAACTTCGTTATACCCAGCGGCAGTTGGTCGGTGGTGGAAGCCTGTAGCGGCATACGCTACCTCATCGCTTCGATGGTGGTTGGCACCTTGTACGCCTATCTCAACTATCGCTCGCTTCGCTACCGCGTGATTTTCATTGTCGCCGCAATAGTCGTTCCCCTGATCGCCAACGGGCTGCGCGCCTACATGATTGTCATGATCGGTCATCTCAGCAACAACCGCCTCGCGACTGGTGTCGATCACATTATCTACGGCTGGATTTTCTTTGGCGTAGTGATGATGCTGTTGTTCTGGGTTGGGTCGTTTTGGCGAGAGGACACAACACCGTCACCAGAGGCAAAGAAAATCTCGGCGCCTGTCTGGTGTCTCGCGTCGACATCGCAACTAGTCGTTGCGACCTTGCTGGTGGTGGCGGTTTCTGCAATATGGAAGCCGGCATTATCAGCAATAGAAACAAAAAACTCGATCACTGCGGTGCGCGTGCTGCCGGCTGTGCCGGCTAACGGCTGGGTTGCTGCTGAAAACCCGGTGTCCGGATGGAAACCCGATTTCTCGATTCCGAGCGCCGAGATCGCCCAAACCTACACAAAGGACGGCAAGCAGGTTGGTCTGTACATCGCGTTTTATCGCAATCAAAAGCAGGACAGCGAGTTGGTGAATTCGATGAATCAGTTGGTGCGTTCGACCAGCAAAGCCTGGATCGTGACGGCGTCGGGCAGCATGGAATCCGCCGTCGGCAACGAGCGTATTAGTCTGCGCACAGCCGAAATGCGCTCCGGACGCGAGGCTCTCGTTGCGGCGGATTGGTATTGGGTGGACGGACACCTTACGGCTAATGATTACTTGGCCAAGGCCTATCTTGCACTGGCCAAGCTGGTCGGTCACGGCGACGATTCTGCGCTAATCACGATCTACACACTCGCACCGGACTCGGGCGAATCGGGCAACGAGTTGCTCAGCCGCTTTGCCGCCGACATGGGTGAGGCCATCAATCGCACGCTGGTCGAGGCGGATCGCCAATGACGTTGCATGCAACCGACAAGCTGGAGCGACCATTGATTGCGCACGTGGTGTATAGCTTTTCGGTGGGCGGGCTGGAGAATGGCGTGGTCAATCTCGTCAATCGCATGCCGCACGAGGCGTACCGCCACGCCATCATTTCGCTCACTGACGCCTCGCCGGAATTCACCTCGCGTATAGAACGAGAAGATGTCGTGGTCCACGCGCTGAAAAAGCCCGCGGGCCACGCCCTCAAGCTTTATCCGGCGTTGTGGCGCTTGTTTGCGCGACTCAAGCCGGCCATCGTGCACACGCGAAATCTGGCCGCGCTGGAGGCGGTGGTGCCGGCTTGGCTTGCCGGTGTGCCCGTGCGCATCCACGGCGAGCACGGTCGCGACGTGCATGACCTCGATGGCGCAAGCCGCAAGTACCGCCTGATGCGGCGCCTGTATCAGCCCTTCGTGACTAAATACATCGCGCTCTCGCGCGACCTTGAAACCTATCTGTGCGATGGTGTCGGCGTGCCGGCTTCGCGTATCGAGCAGATTTACAACGGCGTCGATACGGCCCGATTCCGCCCATCGACGGGCGGCCGCGCGACGATCAGCGGCAGCCCTTTCAATGATGCGGCGTACTGGATCGTTGGCACGGTGGGGCGCATGCAAGCCGTCAAGCATCAGACCAATCTGGTTAAGGCTTTCATCATTGCTCATCGCACCGATGCGGAAGCGGCCCGGCGTCTGCGTCTCGTCCTCGTCGGCGACGGCCCGCTGCGCGCGGAAGCCGAGGCGCTGCTTGAAGGGGCGGGCATGGAGGCGTACGCCTGGCTGGCCGGTGAGCGCGCAGATATCGATGCCATCATGCGCGGACTGGACTGCTTTGTCCTGCCCTCGCTGGCGGAAGGCATTTCCAACACCATCTTGGAAGCCATGTCTTCTAGCCTGCCGGTGGTGGCCACCGCCGTGGGCGGCAATGGTGAGTTGATAGAGCAAGGCAGCACCGGATCCCTCGTGCCGGCAGGTGATCCCCAGGCTCTCGCCAAGGCAATCCTGGACTATTTTCGCGACCCGGCACGGACGCGTCAGCACGGCGCCGCTGGTCGCCGGTTGGTGGAGCAACGCTTCAGCCTGGAGGCCATGATGGCGCGTTACGTCGGGGTTTATGATCAACTGCTGGGCGGCGCCGGTCGTGCGGCGCGTCAGCCAGAACCGGTCAAGGAATAAGCATGTGCGGCATTAGCGGCGTATTCGACACGCGAGGAAAAAAAGACATTTCCCGCGAGGCCGTCGAACGCATGAACCAGAGCCAGTTTCATCGTGGTCCCGACGAAGGCGGCACGCATTTCGAGCCCGGTGTCGGCCTCGCCCACCGCCGGCTTTCCATCATCGACTTGTCCACCGGCCAGCAGCCCTTGTTCAACGAGGACGGCAGTGTGGTGGTCGTCTTCAATGGCGAGATTTACAACTTCCAGGAACTGGTGCCGGAACTCGAAGCGCTAGGCCATCGTTTTCACACACGCAGTGACACCGAAGTCATCGTGCATGCTTGGGAAGCCTGGGGCGAGGAATGTGTAAAACGCTTTCGCGGCATGTTTGCCTTTGCGCTGTGGGATCGCAATCGCGAGACGCTGTTTCTCGCCCGCGATCGCCTGGGCGTCAAGCCGCTGTTCTACGCGCTGTTGCCCGACGGCCAGTTTCTCTTTGGCTCGGAACTCAAAGCGCTACTGGCGCATGGCGGCATGCGGCGCGACATCGACCCCTGCGCGGTGGAAGAATATTTCGCGCTGGGTTATGTCGCCGAGCCGCGCAGCATCTTTCGGCAGGCGAAGAAACTGCCGCCGGCGCACACGCTCCTGCTGCGTCGCGGCCAGTCGGTCGGTGAGCCGCGCGAATACTGGGATGTGCGATTCACGCTGGACAACCCCATCAGCCACGAGGATGCCAGCGAGGAACTGCGCGCCCGCCTCGAAGAGTCGGTGCGCTTGCGCATGATTTCGGAAGTGCCGCTGGGCGCTTTCCTCTCCGGCGGCGTCGATTCCAGCGCCGTCGTGGCCATGATGGCCGGCGTGTCGGCCGAGCCGGTGAATACCTGTTCCATTGCCTTCGCCGATCCGGCCTTCAATGAAGCTGAGTTCGCCAAAATGGTGGCCGAGCGCTATCACACGCATCACTATGTTGAGACCGTCGAGAGCGACGACTTTGGTCTCATCGACACGCTGGCGACACTCTACGACGAACCCTACGCCGACAGCTCCGCCATTCCTACTTACCGCGTTTGCCAGCTCGCCCGCAAGCACGTTACCGTGGCGCTCTCAGGCGATGGCGGCGATGAGAGCTTCGGCGGCTATCGGCGCTATCGCATGCACGCGATGGAAGAACGCATGCGCTCGAGATTGCCGCTGGGCTTGCGCCATCATCTGTTTGGTACGCTGGGCCATCTGTATCCCAAGGCTGACTGGGCGCCGCGCATGTTTCGCGCCAAGAGCACCTTCGAATCACTGGCGCGTGATTCCGTGAATGGCTACTTCCATTCGGTTTCCATCCTGCGCGAGTCCATGCGCCGGCAGCTCTTCAGCGATGGCTTCCGTCAGCAACTGGGTGGCTACAACGCGCTGGAGGTGTTCCGGCGTCACGCCGCGAAGGCCGGCACCAGCGATCCCCTGGCCTTGGTGCAGTACCTCGACCTCAAGACCTATCTGGTCGGTGATATCAATACCAAGGTGGACCGCGCCAGCATGGCGCACTCACTGGAAGTGCGCGAGCCGCTCATGGATCATCAGTTAGTGGAATGGCTGGCGACGTTGCCCTCTTCGCACAAGATACGCGGCGGGGAAGGTAAGTACCTGTTGAAAAAAGCCATGGAGCCCGCCCTGCCGCATGAGGTTTTGTATCGGCCGAAAATGGGTTTTGCCGTGCCGCTGGCGCGTTGGTTCCGCGGTCCGCTCAAGGCCAGAGTGCGCGAGTCCATCCTCGGCGCGCGCTTGCAAGATTCCGGCATGTTCAATCCGCGTTATCTGCGCACCATCGTCGAGGATCATGAGTCCGGCGTGCGCGATTACAGCTCGCCGATCTGGACGCTGCTGATGTTCGACGCCTTTCTGCGCAATGTCGCAGAGGGGGAGACTGTGGCGAGTAGCGTGGCGATAAACGCCGCGTGAACGGGCCATCATGCGTATCCTGCACATCCTCGACCACTCCCTGCCGCTGCATAGCGGCTACGCTTTTCGCAGCATCGCCATCCTGCGCGAGCAGCGTGCGCTGGGCTGGGAGACCTTCCATCTGACCACGCCGCGCCAGGGCGCGACCGAGGCGCTGGAAGAAGACGTCGACGGTTGGCATTTCTATCGCACGCCACCCGCCCCGCCGGCTGCGCTGCCGGGTTGGCGCGAGCTGCTGGAGATGCGCCACAACGCGTCGCGCATCGCCGAGGTGGCGCGTGAAGTGCGGCCGGACATTCTTCACGCCCACTCGCCGGTGCTTAACGCCTTGCCGGCCATCAATGTCGGTCGTCGCTTGGGTATACCGGTGGTGTATGAGATGCGTGCTTCCTGGGAGGATGCGGCGGTCGATCATGGATCAACCACCGAAGGCAGCCTGCGCTATCGCGCCTCACGCTGGCTGGAAACCCGTGCGCTACGCGGTGCGGACCAGATCACCACCATCTGCGAGGGACTACGGCGCGACATCGCGGAGCGCGGCATCGCGGCAGATAAGATTACCGTCATTCCCAACGCGGTGGATGTCGCGTCCTTCGCCGCCGGCAGCCCGCCCGACGAGGCGCTGCGTCGCAGCCTGGGGCTGGAAGGCGCAACAGTGCTGGGCTTCATCGGCTCCTTCTACGCTTACGAAGGCATCGATCTACTGATCGAAGCGCTGGCCACGATATTGCAGCAACGCCCTGAGGCGCGGCTGCTGCTGGTGGGCGGCGGTTCGCACGAGCCGGCGCTGCGTCAGCTCGCCGCCGATCTGGGCGTGCAGGACAAAATTGTTTTCGCCGGCCGCGTGCCCAACGCACAGGTGCAGCGCTACTACGATCTCATCGACGTGCTGGCCTATCCGCGCCGATCCATGCGCCTCACCGAGCTGGTCACGCCGCTGAAGCCGCTCGAAGCCATGGCGCAGGAGCGCATCTTTGTGGCCTCCGATGTGGGCGGTCATCGCGAGTTGATTAAGGACGGCGAGACGGGCTTTCTCTTTCCCGCCGGCGATGCCGCCGCGCTGGCGCGCACCATCGCGCGCGTGCTCGACAATCGGGCCGACTGGCCGCGCCTGCGCGCCGCTGGCCGCCACTTTGTCGAGAGCGAGCGCACCTGGGCGCGTAGCGTTGCGCGCTATGCCGATGTCTATGCCCGGGCGCTGGCCGCCCGGCCTGGCCGCTGAGTTACGACCATGTGCGGCATCTACGGCATCATCGATCTGCGCGGCGAGAGTGTGGAAAAAGCCGTCGACGCGGGCTTGCTCAACGCCATGGGCAATGTCACGCGCCATCGCGGGCCGGATGATCAAGGCATCTACGCCGACGGTCCTTGCGCCCTCGGCATGCGTCGCCTCTCCATCATCGACTTGGCCGGCGGCCATCAGCCGCTGAAAAACGCCGATGGCACGCTGTGGCTGGTGTGCAACGGCGAGATCTACAACTTCCGTGAGCTGCGCACCGAGTTGCAGGCGCAAGGCCATCGCTTTCTCACCGGCTCGGATTGCGAAGTCATCATCCACCTCTATGCCCAGCATGGCGACGCCTTCATCGAGCGCCTGAACGGCATGTTCAACTTCGCGCTGTGGGATGCCAAGCGCCGGCGGCTCATCATCGGTCGCGACCGTCTCGGTGTGAAGCCGCTTTACGTGTTGAACGACGGCAAGCAACTGGCTTTTGCCACCGAGGCGAAAGCGTTGTTAACGCTGCCCGGTGTAACGGCCGAAGTCGATCCTGTTGCGCTACAGGCCTACCTGCAATTGGGTTATGTACCCGCGCCTTATTCGATGTTCAAGGGCATCGCCAAGCTGCCGCCGGCCACGCTGGTAGTCATCGAGCAAGGCAAGGTCGACGAGCGCCGCTACTGGCGCATTCCGGCCGATATCGAATCGGCGCCTGAGTCCGAGTGGCTGGAGCGCGTGCGCGTCCGCCTCGAAGAGTCGGTGCGCATGCAGATGGTGAGCGATGTGCCTATCGGCGCTTTTCTTTCGGGCGGCATCGATTCCAGCGCGGTGGTGGCGTTCATGGCCAAGCATAGCGCCCAACCCATACGCACCTATGCCATCGGCTTTTCTGGCGGGGCTGCCGACCAGTTCTACAACGAGCTGCCCTACGCGCGCCGCGTCGCCGAACTGTTTGGCACCGAGCATCACGAAATCCAGGTGAAGCCGGATGTTGTCGGCTTGCTGCCGAAACTGCTTTGGCATATGGATGAGCCCATCGCCGACACCGCCTTTATCACCACCTATCTGGTTTCCGAGTTCGCGCGCAAAGATGTCACCGTGATTCTCTCCGGCGTCGGCGGCGACGAGCTCTTTGGCGGTTATCGGCGTTATCTGGGCGAGCATTACCTGCGCCGCTTCGACCGCCTGCCCGGGCCGATCAAGCAGGCCGCCATCGGGCTGGGCAAGTTGCTGCCTAGCGACCGCCACTCCGGCCTGCTCAATCTGCTGCGCTACGCCAAGGGATTCCTCGCCAGCGCCGACCTGTCCTTCGAAGATCGTTATCTCTCCTACGTGCAGGTCTTTGGCCGCGATGCCAGCGCGAACCTGCTGCTCAGCCAACCACCAGTTCCCTACGACGCCATAACCGCCGCTTTCGCCGGTGCACAAAGCGTGGACGGCCTCAATCGCCTGTTCGCTGTCGACGCCGAAACGCAGTTGCCCGACGACTTGCTGCTGCTCACTGACAAGATGACCATGGCCACGTCGCTGGAATGCCGCGTACCGCTGCTCGATCACGAGTTGGTCGAGTTGGCAGCACGCATGCCGGAAACGCTGAAGCTGCGCGGCGGCGTGCTCAAATACACGCTGAAGCAAGCATTGTCGGACCTGCTGCCTAACGACATTCTCTATCGCAAGAAACGCGGTTTCGGCACGCCCATGGGCGCCTGGCTCAAAGGTGAATTGGCGCCGCTATTGAAATCGGTATTATCCGAAGCGTCCATCGCGCGGCGCGGCTTGTTCCGCTATGAAGCAGTGCGCGATCTGATCGCCGCCCACGAGCGCAACGCCATCGACGGTACCGACCAGCTTTTGTCGCTGCTTAATTTTGAGATATGGGCGCGTATTTTCCTCGACGGTCGTGAGCCGGATGAGGTGACTACCGAGCTCAAGGAATGCTTGCGAGAGACTCCGTAACGATTTGATTTTGCCACTCAGATTTGTTGATTGCCAAAACATGCGTATGCCATTTAGAAAAACCTACTCCCGTATCCAGTTTGCCTTGCTTTGGCGGATACACCGGTTGTTTGGCGAGAACATTGCACATCGGCTGCGCCTCAAGCTTGCCCGACGCTGGCGCCCTTTACTCAAGAAACCGGTCTTTATTGGCATCACGGGAAGCGCCGGCAAGACCACAACAAAAGAACTCTTGCTGGGCGTGCTGTCTTATAGGCGGCGGGGGATAGCTAACCCGGAGAGTCTAAACGGCATCGGGGAGATGCCAAAGATTATCTTGCGAGTTCGACCACAACACGATTTTTGTGTGTCTGAACTGAGCGCGACGGGACCATCATCACTGGATGAATTACTCGCTTTGCTACAGCCCACGATCGGCATCGTGACGGTGATCGGCAACGACCATTGGAGCGCTTATGAGTCGCGCGATGCCATTGCCAAGGAGAAGGGCAAGCTCATTGCCTCACTTCCAAGCACAGGCACCGCTGTGCTCAATGCTGACGATGCGTTGGTGCTGGGGATGGCGACTAACTGCACTGCCAAAGTAATTACCTATGGAATTTCAGAAAATGCCGAGCTTCGCGCCGAGGATATCAGCTCGGATTGGCCGGAACGTCTTTCGTTGAACGTTCGGCGGGGTGCTGAGCGCGTCAATGTTCGCACTCAGCTTTGCGGCTATCACATGCTGCCGTCCGTCTTGGCCGCGATTGGGGGTGGTCTCGCAGCCGGCATGTCTCTTCAAGAGTGCGCCAACGGCATAGCAAGCGTTGCGCCTTTCGAGGGACGAATGCAACCGGTAACGACCGCCGATGGGGTGACTTTTATCCGGGACGACTTCAAGGCGCCCCTGTGGTCGATTGACTCGTGCTTTGAATTTATGAAGACCGCCCGGGCCACACGGAAAATCATTGTGATTGGCATGCTTTCAGACTGCGGTAATGGCAAAAAAGGGGGGATGTACGCGAAGACGGCGGCACGTGCGCAGGAGATTGCGGACATAACAATATTCGTTGGGCCTTGGGCTTCTAGCGTACTCAAGGCGCGCAAGCCTGGTGGGGAAGATGCGTTGCGCGCGTTCAGCCATGTTCGAGATGCCGCCGGTTATATCAATTCGATCACGCGCAACGGTGATCTGGTCTTGCTCAAGGGAACGAATATGCAGGACCATCTGCTTCGCATCATCATGGCGCGTGCGGGTTGCGAGGGGGGGGGGGGGGGGGGGGGGGGGGGGGGGGGGGGGGGGGGGGGGGCGTCGCCTGCTGGCGGGACGACTGCAAACGGGATATGTTTTGCAACGTCTGCCCCGACCGCAATGAGCCTTCTGGCTTGCCCATTGTTATGAGTGGCGGGCTTGCGCCGAGTACGGAGCCGCAGATTTCACCAATGGGCGAGAGGGCGATCAAAGCCGATGAACAATTGATTATTGGTCTCGGTAATCCGGAAGTTTCTTTTTCCGGAACGCCGCACAATGTCGGCCACGAAGTCGTGGATCGAGTCGCAGCGTCGTTAGGATTGACTTGGGATGCATCGCCGGAGGGCTGGGTGGCTCGCGGAGC
>Ga0209181_10000736_pt1 | contig 60523 bp, 57 predicted proteins | sample MAT05_FD_187208 | JGI IMG/M metagenome (GOLD analysis project Ga0209181, IMG submission 187208) | Freshwater microbial communities from Lake Fryxell liftoff mats and glacier meltwater in Antarctica - MAT-05 (SPAdes) (version 2) | ecosystem: Environmental > Aquatic > Freshwater > Ice > Liftoff...
ATATTTCGACTGCGCGCAAAAATGATCAGTCCGTTTTAGATGTGTTGCGTGCCGCTTTAGATGGACATCCCTACATTCCTGCTTTTGTCTTTTTGTAGGCTGAGTAGTTACAATTGTTCCTGTAATATAGGAGTGATTTCATGTAAGACATCTGCCTTATACAAGATTGTAAATTTCTGCTACCTACGTGCCGTCTACGCTCTTTTCCGAAACTTATATCCGTATACATGATATATGCCGCGCTGGACAACTCTCGATTGTATTGTAGTTTTTTGCTCTGCTGGCCTTGGGTAATCTTTTATCCTTTTGAAAATGGAAATAGTAAACAGATTCGCCAATCGCAGATCGATGCTGAGGCGCTATTCCAATATCAATTCAAGCGCTTCTTGCTTTTGCGCCTTGACTTTGGAAATCCGTCTTTGAGTTTTGCAAAGACATTAATCATGGCAATCTTGTGCTCATAATTTTTCAACGAGGGATCGTCGGGGTATCCCTGTTCCCACATTTCAAACCATGAGACCGCACCTTCAGGTTTGTCATTTTCGATCATGTAATCAATTTGACAGCCGCATAATGCGCCAAACTCCGTAACATGTAATTCCTGCTTTTGCATCATTTTATCCAGGATGGTTTGGGCTGTATCCAGATCGTTTGCTTGAATCGCTTTCCTGACAGTAATAACCTGCCCGAAAAAATAATCCGGGAAACGGGTGGGAATTTCGTCGGCTATTGTGCTTGCTTCGTCATGTTTTCCCTGCATACTCAGAGCAACCGCCAAATTATTTAACAAGCCTGGCTCACCCTTTTGGATTTCGAGCGCCTTGCGCAGGTGGATTTCGGCTTTCGCGCCGTCTTCATCTCGTAGTGCATAAATCGCCTGCTCCATCAGACGCTGCGCGGCAGGTTTCAGTTTCGGGCGATCCTGAGCGTCATACGAGATTTGAAAACCCAACATCATCAGAGATTTGGATGCGCCTTCAATCCATAGATCAATCGTTTCGCCTGACTTGAACATTCCATATTTCGTGAGGATTTGAGCCACTTCCATCCGCAGCGAATCAGGCCCGACTTGCCCAAGAGAAAACTCTTTCAAAGAATCAAGAATTGCTGGATGGGCGGACATATCCGCGAGGTTGATGGCAAACTCCTTGCATTGTTCATCACCGTTTGCTAGCGCAGCAGGAACGAAATGAATCAATTCGGGATGACGCCCGATATTTTCAGCGATCTTCGCGCGAAAGACGGTATCATTCTTTTGATTTGCCGCCCGCGTTGTTGCAGACACCAAAGATTCCAGCGTTTTTCTGGTAATCCACAACTCCAACGGGAAAATCTGGGGACAGGCGCGTTCGTGTTGGGGCTTTTTCAACTCCTCTAGGTTTTTACTGGCAATAGAAAAATAAGGGGCAAGTTTCAAACATGCTTGCCAATGTTTGCGAGCTGTGGAAATATTTCCCTTTCGATATTCGGCTGCCGCGCACCAATGCCATAGATTTTCATTCCATTGTTCAAGTTCATTGGCGTTTTTTGCTTGATTGAAAAGACTCAATAGTCCGTCATCGTCTCCGATAAAACTGAGCGCCTCGGCCACCTTGACCCAGCGTTCTGCCGCGTCCGCGCTGGAATCTTTCAGGCGTTTTGCAAATTCCCAAGCCTCGTCCTTCTTGCCTTGCATAAAACGATAACGGGTCAGATTGGAAAGCGCATGAATATTCTGCGGGTCTATTTCAAGAACTTTGCGGCTGGTTTCAATTGCCCCTGGCAGGTTGCCTTCGAGCCAATCAACCTGGCTGAGATTATTGAGAATGGGAACAAAATCTGGTCGCTGTTGGAGCAGTTTTTTCGCCAATTGCCTGCAACGGGTGTAGTTTCCCGATTCCATAAGCAAGCGTACTTCTTCGTGCTGGCAGGCAAACTCAAATCCTGTTTCTAAAGAATCGCCAAGATTATGGAGAAGTTCCCTCAGCGCATTTTCCAGTTGCGGAATGGTTTTCTGCACATCAGATGCGCGTTCATCATGAGGCCAGCGCTTCAAAAACTGACGGAATGTTTGCAGCGCGAGAGCTGGATATCCATTCGATAGATAAGCACCAGCCAACCCCAGTTTAACTTCTGCGCGATTGGGCGTTATTTCATGCAACTTATGGATGGAGTGTAGATAGCCATATTGGTTATCCATGTCCAGGTTGGCATTTGCCATCAATCCCAGAACATCCAATTGGCGGGGAAAACTTTTATCTAGTTCACTTAACAGTTCCAATGCTTGCTGTGACTTGCCTCGCTCTAAAAGGTCGTCGGCTTCTTGTAATCCTTCGCGCAGGCGTCGCGGTAAGTTGATCGGATCAAAACGGGGGGAGAAATTTTTACTCATAGCTCTCTGTTGGTAAATATGAATAATAGTTACGAGACGTGTCGTTTACTCCCAAGGATTTACGATTTCAATACCTGTTTCGCTGAAATCATCCACGTTGCGGGTGACTAGTGTTAGTTTGTGAGTTAAAGTTGTTGCTGCAATAAGAGTATCTATTGCAGGTAAAGTTATTCCTGTTGATTCCAGGCGCGCAATCAGAATCCCCCATTCCATCAAGACCTCTGTATCTAATGGAATGATCCTTCCATCAAAACGCACTAGTAGATTTTCCTTGAGCCAGGAATATAATTCCTGTTTTCGTTTCGATTTAGGCAATTTTTCAACGCCTTTGGCAATTTCTCCAATCGTGATAACGCTCAAGTAAACATCGCCCGAATCTAGCGAATCAACGAAGTCCACAACTTTTGGATTCGGATGCTTGGCAACAAGTTCCGAGATGACGCACGTATCAAGCAGATATTTCATAATTCGAGTCCCTTGCGTGGCAGGGATTTGTCTCTAAGGAGTTCAAGTCCAGCCAGGGGGGATGCCTGAAAAAACTCGGAGAGTTTCCCTTGGGATTTGCGCAGGTTTTCGTATTCTGCATATGAAATAACAACCACGGTTTTCTCGCCGTGTTTTGTGATCAATTGAGGACCTTGTGCTAAGGCGCGCGCAATCACCTCACTCAATTTATTTTTTGCATCTTGGATTTGCCACGTTTCATTCATAGTCGCTCCTTTCTGTCTAGACAGACTAGCTAGATTTTACCTTTTTTCCAAGTGAAAGTCAACATGCCCGTTATTTCTACGCCGAGGGAAATCCGTAATGGGGCTGTATGATAACTAAAAAGCGGTATGATTGTCTATCGGAATCCCAAAAGAAAATACCCCTATAGCTAGGGGTATTTTTCAATTATTGATGTTTTGTTCTCTATATGGTGGGCATAAAACGGGCAGGCTTAAACTTTGCCAGATATATGCCGTGCTGGGATGATAATTGTAAATTTATAATTGGATGGCTACTCAAACAACGCCTTGACATCATCCTGTGTCAGCGACTTAAAGAAGCTGGCTTCACTAGAGATGATGCTTTTTACCAGCGCGCGTTTCTTTTCCTGCAATTGCAAAATCTTTTCTTCGACCGTATCGCGTGCAATGATTTTATAAACAAAGACGGGCTTATCCTGCCCGATGCGGTGGGCACGGTCGCTGGCTTGCATTTCAACGGCAGGATTCCACCACGGGTCGAGATGAATGACGTAATCGGCAGCGGTTAAGTTCAAGCCCACGCCGCCTGCTTTTAAGCTGATGAGGAAGAATGGAATCGAATCGTTGGTCTGAAATTCATCCACTTTGGCTTGGCGGTTTTGAGTCTTGCCATCCAGATACATATATTTTATTTTGCGCGCGTCAAGTTCTTTCTTTACGAGTTTTAGCGTTTCCACAAATTGCGAGAAGATTAATGCTTTATGATTCTCGGCTTGCAGAGTCTCCAGCGTTTCAAGCAGTATTTCAAACTTTGGCGATTCGCCTTTATATTTTTTATCCACCAGTGCGGGGTGAATAGCAATTTGCCTCAGCCGCAATAAGCCTTCCAAAATTTTGAAGCGCGCATCGTTCATGCCTTCGCTTTCGATCAAGCCCAATAGTTCAGCACGATATTTTTCGCGCGTTTGTGTGTAAAACTTTTTTTGCGCGGTGTCCATGTCTGTATAAACGATGCGTTCAGTGCGCGGCGGCAATTCAGGCGCGACCTGTTCCTTGGTGCGGCGCAAGATGAACGGGTACACCAAATTTTTCAAGGTAGCCATCGCTTTTTCATCACCGCCGCTTTCAATGGGGTTGGCAAAGGCGTGTTTGAAATAATCCATATTGCCGAGCAAGCCAGGATTCAAAAATGCAAACTGCGACCATAACTCAAATGTATTATTTTCAACGGGCGTACCTGTCATCACGATGCGATGTTCGCCGTGTAAAAGCCGCGCGGCTTTAGCGCTCTTCGCCAGTGGATTTTTGATGGCTTGCGATTCATCCAAAATAATATGGCTGAATGTATATCCGCGCAGAATTTCAATATCACGCAGCATCGTGCCGTATGTCGTCAGCACCACATCATACTCATCGAAGATAGCGGTATTTTTACTGCGAAAATTTCCCATATATTCCAGGAAGCGCAGACTCGGCGTGAATTTTTCAGACTCGCGTTGCCAGTTTGCTATCAAACTTTTTGGGACAACGAGCAACGTCGCTTTCTTAACTGGAGTCTGCTCCTGTTGCGATTGGAGATAAGTCAACACCTGGACAGTTTTTCCAAGTCCCATGTCATCAGCGAGGATACCGCCGAATTTATATTCTTTGAGGAAGTGCAGCCAGTCGAAGCCGTGCTTTTGGTAGGGGCGTAGTTCGCCAGTGAATCCTTTGGGGAGGGGTTGTGGCGCAATCCGCTCGAAGTTGCGAAAACGCTCTCGGCGTTGAATCAGGTCTGCGGGCATTTGAAGCGTGGCGTCTTCTTCGAGCAGGGAATCTAATAGCGGCAGATGAAAGTCGCTGACGCGGAATCCGTCTTCGGTTTCCTCCGCCAAATTCCATAAGTGTTTATATTTCTCCAGCCATTCAGCGGGGATTTGTCCCACAGAGCCATCGGTAAGTTTGATGTAATGCTCGCCGCGTTTGAGCGCTTTGCGAACATCATGAAACGCAATTTGTTGATCGCCAAATTCGACGATGGTTTTGAGATCGAACCAATCAATGCCCGAAGTGATGTTGACACGCAAAGTGGCGGTGGCGCGATTGATCTTGCCAAGTTTGAGATCATCTGCGCCATAAATTTCAAAACCTGTCTGCGTGAGTAATGGAATGGTGTGCAATAAAAAATCAAAGGGATGAGCGCGGGCGCGTAGTTCAAGCGTGCCATACGGATGCGGTGTGCCTGCTCGTTTGAGGCGATAGGTTGGGTCGGTGAGCAGTTGGTAAAAATGTTCTTCGCGTTGTGGTTGACGATGGACGCGAATCAAATTCCATGAGTCTGGGATGGTTTCAACAGAATAGGATTCTTCTTTTGCGAGCGGCAGTTCGTATTCGCCATAACCGAAACGTAGATCGGCGCGCAGGATGTTGTCTTTGTCCCCAGGATTGCTACGCTTATCATCGTGAAGATATAAACGCGGAATGAGATCGGCTTTGATATCGATCCATTGCACGAGGTCGCTTTTGATGGGCAGCAGTTGCGCGATGCGCGCGAAATATTGCTCGCGGAAATCATCCACTTGCCCTGCAGGAATCTCAATGGGAAAGGATGGGAGAATCGAGAGCACCTGTGCGTTGTGGATTTGGGCAATGCGGTCATCCATCATCACCCAGGCGGGGTTGATGGAAATTGTCTCGACCTGGTTATGGATGTGGTTGAATTGTCCATCTTGTTCATAGCCCGCTTGCAAGGTGAGTTTGGTTTCGTCACTGTGCATGTCAATTTTCACATCCACTGGATCGGGCAGAATGTAAACGCGGCGCTCAACTTTATCAGGGTAGAAACTGCCGAGGAAAATAGGAACATCAAGTTTGGCAAGCATGGAGAGGAACATGGACATGTTGCTGGTGCCGATGCCATAGCGCATCATGTTTGATAGGATATTCAGGAACGTAATGCCATCATGGTTAATATTGAGGCAGCCCGCAGAGTTTACCTGCTGGAACATGCGCTCGCCCGCCTTAATCCATTTTTTGTTTGTTTCTAAATATTCGTTGATTTCTTGCAGAGATTTATTTTCGCCTTTGGTTAAACCATACCATTCATTGGCCTTGATAATGAATGGCACAAGCGAATACGAATAGTTTGCGCTTCCGTAGCCGTACATGGCCATGCGCGAGCGTTCGAGAATGACTGCGGCAACATAACGGCTTACGTTTGGCGAGGACGTTTTGCGTGGCATGATGGCGAGTGTTTCGCCGAGTTTTTTCTGCCAGTTTTGAGATGCCTGCGGCGTGAGAGGGATTGGTTTCCCTTCATCCTCATCGTAGTCATTACCTTCTTCGTTGAGGTAATCTTTTAATTCGAGTGCGGCGGCGACCATGTGTTTACAGAAATTGCCTTCATTTGCAAAGGGACAGTCGCAGTCGAATAGCAGTTGACCTTTTTTGTCTACTTCAATGGCAATTTCATATTCATCTGAATCGCCTTCAATTAAGCAGATGGCTTCGCGCTCGTTGACGAGTTCTACATTCCAGACGCGGCCATCTTTGTAGTAGGCACGTCCGCGCTGGATGGATTGCGGGTCAGCATATTGGGAGTAGGGGAAGGCTTCGAGGAGTTGAGGAGTGAGCGAGGGCATTGAGCGAAGTATAACGAACTATTTGTTGATTAGGTAGTGGAGTTAAATAAAATCACGTCGACAATATTTGTCGAGGCGAAGAGGTTTTAGCTGGATATTTATGCAATGCTGTCAAGTATTTCTTTCCAAACATAGCCTAATCCCAGTTGAGTAACCCATTCTTCAATATACCCAAAGTCCAGTTATTTTTTTTCGCCCGAAGAATTGCGGCAATATTACGGGCATGTTTCGGCTGTCCGCTCAATCCCAAATACATAAGTTTGTAGAGGATCAGATCCTCGGGGGAATGAACATAAACCTTCCCAATCGGCGGACCGTAATCTACCAGCACACGGCGTTGAAATGCACTTTGTCGAAGCAAATCACCGTCGCGCATCAAATAGATGTCTGCCTTGAGACCGCTGTACATATGGATCGCGTTTAGCGGGATGTCTGCCCGGTTTTCTGTCAAGGTATCTAAAATTATGTCAGCTGGAACGAGCATATTTCTTTTCTCAAGTTCCTTGGAGAATCTACCTATGGTTTTGATGGGTAAGTTTATAACATTATAGGACTTACGCAAGACGGACAAAGCTTGCGTAAACTACCCCTATATATGCTACTATGTCCTCCAAAGCGTCATATATGGTGTTGGAATTCTTGTTCTGCGTAAGTCCTACATTATCTAAGTCTTGGGTCGCTCGTGGCTCACCCCAAGCCCATTCTGCAATTGCACCTCCGATCAAATATTCAACTCCGCTAGCTTCAAGGGTTTCAAGGATTAGCTTGAGGAAATCGGTAATATCCAAGGGCTGATCATTGTTCATAGGGTAATGCTCGCTGTAGTGCTATTTGATTGGCTTCTTGGGGAGTTAGGTTAGGGTTATCCTAGCGGATGCGATACGCCACTACCTTTCGAGCTGTGTCACTGATGGCGCAACCCTGTCGAAAGCGTGCAATAGTGGACAACTGATGATAAATATCAATCTGCCGCTGATCCACTTCAGATACGCTGGCTTTCACCATTTGCTTGAATTCAGGCAATAGGGCTGGTTGACCCCGCAAGTAGTATCCAGTTTGTTCCTTGTTTCGGCTGTATTCCAAAACGTAACCAGCAGCTTGAAATGCCTGCTTGACCAGACGCATGTCACGGTAAAAAGTATCCTCCCATGCAGATGTTCCAAAACAATTCCTGCCCAGTATGTATTCAACCCTGACAATTAATTGGGCGCGAGTGAGGTAGCGTTCATTCCATGGATTTGAAGGAGAGTGGTACGACGGGCAGTGGTGATATCGCGTTGTATGGCATTTTGGAAAATGACCTCAGTTGCTGTGTGGGATACCGAGATATTCTTCATGTCCGTATTATACCTGATTTATAAATCAGGAGAAATTGCTTGCTTTACCCCATCATAATCTTCGGTCTATACTGCAGCGCCTCTGCCAAATGCAGTGTTTGTTCAATAACTTCTTTGAGACTCTCCAGAGATTGACGCATCAGCCCATACAGAATCATCACGACAAAATCCGTTCGCAAATGATTTGACTTGAATAGCTGGTGATGAGCCTGTGCAGTGGTACGAGCTACATCCATCACATCTGCATTGGCCAGGGCTTCTGCCGACATACGCGGCATGTCAGGAAAACATAACTGGATCAAGTCGGCTAATTCATTTTGGATGTGCTGTGGGAAATCTGGCTCTGTCGATCATGACTTTGCAACGGGAAGTGCAGGTGGATTAAGTAGATCTGCAACACAAGTTTCTGGATTGACTCTCAATTGCTCCACTGCACGCGGCAAACGCTTGAGGCCGGCTTGAATGGCTTCCGCCAATCACTCCTGTGCCTGTAGCGGGAGGGCTGCAACTGCTTCCACGTTGCGCAGGGATACTTGCTCACGCAAGCCAACTGGTAAGATTTCTAATAGCCGCTGCCAGCGTTTCCGTTTGGACTGGTATGTCTCACTCATGGGTGTGAATATACATTTGCTCATCCCACGGTGGAGTGGGTGTGTCGCTAACTGTATCGGCAGTTTTTTTATATGAAATTGGATTTCAGTCCTGTATTGCCCCCAACCCCATATTCACACGTACGCCCATAAACTGGTGTTATGGTTATTCTTGTTAACAGCACATAAAAACTACCACCAAAAAAGCAATAAATTTTCGTTTATTGCTTTGCAAAAAACCCTCATAGGCGGGTCTGGAGGATGTTGTGTCCGCTTCGTTAAAAGCACAGATCAGGTTGGAGAAGAATAAATATTATCCTTTGCAGAATCAGTGATTCAATTGATAAATCGTTGACTCCACCATTAAGTGAAACTGTGATGAACAGTCCATCATTCGATGTTGACATTAGGTTATTGATCCTGTTATGATATATGAGAAATCAGGAAATCAGATTTAGAGAAAGCGAGAACACCATGTCTGAATATTTACAAGTCCGTAGTAATGGGCAGATTACCCTGCCGGCCCCGGCCCGTCGAAAGGCAAAGTTGAATGAGGGCGACCTGCTTGAAGTCTTTGTTGAGGAGGATGGCTCCATTCGTCTTGTTCCCAAATTACCTGTTGACCGTGCCCTGGCGGAGAAGTATCAACTTGCCGACATTAACTGGGCGGTAAAACAAAAGGGTAAAAAGAAGTGACACGAATAATTGTGTCCGACACAGGACCGCTCCTGCACTTGAGTGAGGCAGGAGCGATTCATTTGTTGTCACTGGCAGGCGAAATTCTGATCCTTCGCTGGTTGCAGTTGAGTTTGAAGCAAATGCACAAGGTTGGAATCCACCGCAATGGGTAAAGATTGTTGACCTTGAAAAATCGGCAAGGCAGAAAGCCGAAAAATGGGTGAGAGAGAACCAAATTGACGGTGGAGAAGCGGAGGCAATTGTTTTGGCTTTGCAGAAACATGCCGATTGGTTTCTTACGGATGATGCAAAGGCGCGCCAGTTCGCCGAATCTGCCGGGCTGGAAGTTCATGGCTCAATTGGATTGCTCCTGTGGAGCGTTGCGAATGAGCATATTCTTGAAAAAGCACTTGCACTTCATTTGTTGGATAATCTTGCAAACTCATCCTTATGGATTTCCGAACGGGTATTGCAAGAAGCTCGAAAAGCGATAAACGCCCTGCTTGAATAAGGACAAGGGTATGGAAGCTGTTCATTTTGCCTGCCAGAAAATAGGATCAAAAGGCTTTTGGATTTAAGATTGAATGAGCCAACTTGATACAGTATTTCGTCAGCGAATATGAAAAAGTACAGGCTTCGAGCGCCTTTTATGACTTTCAAATTCAAAGTTTACCCATAGGTAATAGGGGCGTGAAAATCGTCGCATAAGGGTAGATTGAATTGTATTTGCCGCCTACGTGCTTTGACAATTCTCCTCAACCTCCCTATAATCCCGACCGCTCCTACTTTCCACAATTTATTCCCTCTCTATAGAAGCTCAGCCATTCGCCGGGCTTCTTCCGTTGTATTCATTCTCCATATCCCCATAACTGAAAGGAAACCATACTCACGAATTCAAAATCATATCCATCGTATTACCCTCACCAGATCTACAAGAAGTCGGCACGTTGAAAATATCCGCCTCTAAATTTCACAGGCAAGGAAAATTTACAAATAATGATATGGAACAACAATTAGCAACGTTGACATTGCAGGAAATCAGTTATAAGCGCGACCTATCTGCATTAGGTCAAACCATCAATATCAATGCGTTCGATAACTGGGAGGCAAAGTTTGAGGAGTACCTGGCGGATTTACAGGCAGGTGTCGAGGCATTAAAAGATGTCGCTCCTCAAAACGAAGAGGAGCAACATAATTTTTTCTTACTCAAAAAGCAGGTTGTAGATACTTTGGTCGAGCGAGTAACTATCAGCAAAGACCGCAAGATAAATGTTGAGATTCGCCTGGATTTACTTAAAATTCTCGATCAGGATGCAGACTTAGAGAACCTTAGCCCTGCGGCATATTCCAGGCGGGGCGGAACTTATACCCGTATACGATCAGCCCGCGGTCATCGCCGTCGTTGCGCATCTTGCGTGTGACCATTTCGACGGGCATGCCGATCTCAATCGGCTGCTCGCCAATATCGGTTAATTGAGCAGTGAGCATGGGACCTTCTTCGAGTTTTACAATGGCTACCGTATAGGGCGCATTTGCGTCAAAACCTGCGGGGGCCTCATAAACGGTTGTATATGAATAAACTTCGCCTTTGCCGCTGAATGCAAATTGTTCTTTGGCTTCGTCGCCGCAATTGGGACATACATCACGCGGTGGAAAAATTTTGTAATCGCAGTGTGGGCAAACTTCGCCGACCAGTCCGTATCGTTGTTTTTTGAGTCGCCAGTGTCTTGGGATTTCCATTTTGATTAGTTCCTTTTCTATGAACCTAATTCTATCCCGTGCGACTCTCAAAGACTATCAGGCTTAAAAACTCGATGATTGGGTACGGTTATTCTTTTTCCGTCAGGTAATGAAGCAGGATCAAGCCGAGGCCAAGAAAAAGCGGGACGAAGCCGCCCAGCATCCAGGGTCCGAGATGAAGCGGGTAATTGTTGCCAGAGTCAAAGCCAATCGGGTAGAGTCCGAGTGAGAGGGCAAATCCAAATTTACAAAGAGAGTTGAAATAACACCCCACTATAGAACCCGACTTTTTTTATCGTAATACCCTTCTCTAGTATGGTGAAATCTATAACCATCCCGACTATACTGCGGTATGCGCATTTTTTCCTATGCTCTCATACTGTTCTGTATTCTGACGGCGTGTGCTGCGCCTGCTGTTTCTCCCACTTCCACTGCAATTCCTATACCGACCTTACCACCGGAGAAATTAAAAGGGACCTGGCTGGGCGGGTTTGAAAAGTCGGTGGGTTCCATTGAGTCATTTACTTTTAATTTTGATGATGCAGAATTAACCATTCAGCCCCAAGTGATAACCTGGCCAATGGAAGTGACCACTCATCCCGACGGCGGAATCCAATTGACTGTGACGGGCAAAGCAGGAAGAAATTTTGAGAAAATTACTTTCACGGGGCAGGTATCTGAGGGCATCCTTACAGGCGACCTGACTTGGGATGGCGAGACTGGCCCGGCCACATTCACTCTGCTTGCACAAGTTGATTCTTCTCTGCTCGAAAAATATGCAGGAGTTTATCGCTTCGACTCAGGAAGAGTCGTCAGTGTTTTGCTCTGTCCCAGTTACGATGACGGTAACTTACAGTACTTTCCGCCCGGGTTGATGTATACCGACTTTACCAGCGAAGATTCACGCGGACTCTATCCATTGGACAGCTCAACTTTTGGCATTGGTTCAGCGCGCGTTCTGGGTTATCCATTGGAAAAGAATGAAATCCAATTTACGATAAATGATTCTGGCGAGGTGACAGGCTTGCAATGGATGGATGTCAACGATCCTGCAAAAATAGAAACAGCCTCTCGAATACTCTACTCCGTGGAGGAAGTGCAATTTACAAGCGAGGATGGAGAAGTCATGGCGGGTCTTCTCACTTCTCCTGATACAACAGAGCTGCATCCAGCATTTATGATGTTGCATGGTTCCGAGCCCGGGATGAAAGATGGTTTCGGTCAGCAGATTCTGGCGCATTACATGGTGGGGCAGGGAATCGCTTTGTTAACCTACGACAAGCGCGGTGTGGGCGACTCAGGCGGCACATATCGCGAATATCCAGATGAATCCAATGTAAATATTATCGCCTCTGATGCTGTGGCAGGTGTAGAGTATTTAGCGACACGGCCAGAAATTAACTCCGCGCAAATCGGTTTAATGGGCGGTAGTCAGGCAGGCTGGGTGATCCCTGTTGCCGCTGCCGAATCTGACCGGGTGGCTTTCTTTGTCATTCTTTCCGGTCCGGTTCTTTCCCTGGCACAGGAGGATCGATATAGCTCAGCAACAAATGACGGTGAATCTGCTGTTGTTTATGATGCTGAAAAACTCGATCAGATTTTGCGTGAAATGAAACCCGGTGGCGTTAGCCCAATTCCGATACTTGCTGAACTCACTCAGCCCGGTCTTTGGTTGTGGGGCAGTGTCGATAAAAACGTCCCTGTAACGGTTAGCGCGGAAAATTTACAAGCGTTGATCGATTCGGGCAAGTCCAACTTTTCCTATGCCATCCTTGCGAATGGCGACCATAATCTCAACGAATCATCGCACGGTTATTTTACAGAAATCCCATATTCGCCGCGTGTGATTTATTTTTCCGAGTTAACCAGCTGGCTCGAAGAAAAAAATATCACCCCAAAGGAATGAAGCATGAAGAAATATTTTATTTTTTGCCTTGCTCTGGTTTTTATTGCATGCGCGGCTCCTGTAACTGAAGTGTTGCCTGCACAGGAAGTCACCGTGCCCCCGCCTGCGACATCCACAGTAATTCCAGCAACTGCTTGGGCCGCAGTCCTTCTTTACCGTTTTGGGTGATGCTCCTGTTGTGCCAAGAGGAATCGCAGGCTCCTGGGATGATCGTTTTACAGACCCGGGCGCAGTCGTGTATTACGATGGCATGTTCCATATGTTTCGCAATGGCTTTCGCGGATTTCCCGCCGCATCACAGGTTGGGTATGTCACCTCGCCCGATGGCTACACATGGACAAAACAAGGTGAAGAACCTGTCTTTGAAACCAAGGATGTGCCTTATGCCAAAATCGCCATGTATGCCTCCAGCGCATTGGTGGAAGAAGACGGCACATGGGTAATTTATTTTTATACCTGGGATAGCAGTGCCTTTCCTTCGAGCGGTGGTATCGGGCGGGCGACCGCACCCAACCCAACCGGCCCATGGACTCCGGGTGCCGACCTGGTTCTCAAACCCGGGCCTGCCAGTGCGTGGGATGGCAAGCATGTGCTTGCCCCGCATGTTTTGAAGATCGATGATCGGTATGTCATGTATTACAGTGGATATGACCGCAGTGGCACTCAGTGGATCGGCATGGCAACATCAGCCGATGGAGTTAAATGGGAAAAATACAATGACTCGACAACGACCGATGCTGCATTTACTGAAAGTGATCCTGTACTAAAAACTAGTGAGGCTGGTAAATGGGATGCCGGGCTCGTGCATCAGCCGCGTGTTTTTCAGACTGCGGATGGCTGGGTGATGTTCTATCGCGGCTTAAAAAGCAAGAACAGTAATGACATGGCATTGGGGCTTGCCACCAGCGCCGACGGCGTTCATTGGGTGCGTTCTTCAGGCAACCCGCTTTTCAAACCAAGCGATATTCCAAAAGCACAATACTTCTGGTTCACGAATATTGTCCTCAAGGAGGATGTCTATTATTTGTTCATAGAGGGTGATATCAGCCAAACGACACAAATTTATCTGGCAACACACAAGGGGATTATTCTAAAATAAAAAAAATGGCATCGATTGAAAAGTCGATGCCATTTTTTTTATACTGTTTGTAAAATATGACTAACCGCCGTGGACGCCGGCCCGCCAAGCGACTGAATCAGCGCAGTCTTTGCGCCCGCAATCTGATTCGCTCCCGCCTGACCTCGTAACTGGGTGACTGCTTCGACAGCCTGATACACACCGGAAGCGCCACCGGGGATTTTTCCTTTCAATCCAATCGAACCATCTTCAGCGAGTTTCCAGCCTTTATCTTTAATTGCAAATCCAACAGCTTCCAATTGTAGGGCGGCAAAAATGCTGAATATAATCGAGCACAACGCCGGTTTGTTCTATTGTCTTGCCCGCGGAAATTTGTGTTTTTTCAAATACAAAAAATCTTTGTGGTCATGTAACGCAAGTGCTTTAGAGGATGAGTAGGAGCCTGAAATCTTCACAGTTGATTCTTGTAATCAGATGGAAGCAGGCTGAGGCGAGTCAGAACGAGGGCAAATGACTTGTGAGTTGCCCATTGACGAATGGGCGAGGCTAATGGATATTACTCTTGTGAATCTCGGGACCAACAACTTGATATATCGCATTTAAGGGTAAGTAGGTTAGAAATCAAGAACTTTGCGTATTTTAAAGACAAAGTTCTTGATTTATTGCGATGTTTGCCTATTGTATGTATAAAGCAACCTATGTATAATACAAACAATTAGTATATGAATCTGCGATAATTCCAGTTTTCAAGATAGATTGGAAAAAAGTAAACAGGTTTTCATAGCTCTCTTCTCTGCTATAAAAGCTCCACCTTTGAGTTACGAGATGACCGTTTATCAATGATAATGATTGCCTTGAATTGAAAATCTACCCGATCGTTCTTGCACAATTGAGCCTTAAACATAAACGAGATGCCAGTGCGCCCAATTTTCACCCCAAATACAAAAAAAGGTAACCATACCTCTGCTCCAATCTTGTTGGATTCGGCGGAAGCAGAGATCATGCTGGCATTGCGTAAGCGAGAACGCATCTCACGCACAGAAGTTTCCACTATCACCGGCTGGTCGAAAGCCAAGGCGGCGCAGGAAATAAAAAGCCTTATAGATAAAGGGCTTTTAATTGAAGTAGGGGAAGGCTCATCACAAGGGGGACGCAGGCCCGGACTCTTAAGTCTCAATAATTTACTTGGATATATCATCGGCTTGGATATAGGTGCAACCAGCCTAGACGTGGTGTTAGCAGATGTTACCGGGCAGATCATACAGCGCATTTCCGATAATGCAGATGTGCGCGTCAAGCCAGAGCAGTTTCTTGGTCGTTGTATCGAGTTAATAAATCAAATGATTGAGGCGCATGGAATCCATGCGTATCAAATTCTGGGAATTGGTATAGGCGTTCCAGGACCAGTGGATTTTGTGCACGGCATCCTGGTTGCTCCCCCGCTGATGCCGGACTGGGAAAACTTCCCGATTCGTAATTTCTTCACCGATATATTTTCATCTGCGTTTGTTGTGGTTGATAACGATGTCAACATCATGGCCTTGGGCGAGCAGCGCATGGGAAACGGCGTGGGCGTTGACAACTTTATATATGTAAAGATCGGGACCGGAATCGGCGCAGGGATAGTTTCAAATGGGCGCATCCATCGCGGTAGCGATGGATATGCAGGCGACATCGGTCATATCTGTGTTGACAAGCAGGGTCCCGTTTGCCGCTGTGGAAATCAAGGTTGTCTCGAGGCCATGACAGCGGGACCAGCAATTGCTGAAAAAGCGATGCAAGCCGCTCGAAATGGAAACAGCCAAATCCTGAGTAGGCTGATGGAAACGAATGGCGGAGTTCTCTACCCGGAGGATGTTAATACCGCCTGTCGTGATGGGGATATTGCTGCACTTGAGATCATTCGCACCAGCGGTCAAATGATCGGTGAAGTACTTGCCAGTTTCGTAATTTTTTTCAACCCCAGCCATATCTTCATCAGCGGCGGCATCGCAAATTTTGGAAATCATCTACTCGTCTCGATTCGACGCGCTGTTTTACGAAGATCCTTGCCGCTGGCGACGGCTCATCTCTCGATCAATTTCTCGAACGCAAATTCTAATGCTGGCACCATCGGCGCACTGGCGTTAGTGCGCGAATATCTTTTTATGGTTGAAGACGATCCAAATTTGATCGTTTAAAACGAAGAATATTAAAAAATTATCATTGACAAAGGAGGCGGCTCTGACTACAAAAAAAATTCATGTTATGCCTATTGTCGTTCCAAACCAATTTTAATCTAAGAGGAGAAAATTTAATGAACACTAAGAGACTTGTATTGCTCGTGACTATTCTAATCACAGTTACCTCACTGCTTGCTGCATGTGCTGCTCCGGCTCCCGCCGCGACCGAAGCCATGGCTAAAAAACCAGTTCTGGCCTTTATTCCTGGTCAGTTGGCAAACCCCTCCCAAGCCTATGCTTGGAAAATGTACCAAAAGAATGCCGAAGCAATGGGATTTGAGGTCATCGTTCTTGACGGCAAAGGCGATGTTCAGGAAGAAACCAAAGCTATTAATAACGCCATCGCTCAGAAAGTTGATGTCATTATTTCCAACCCGAACGATGGTAAAGCAGTCGCCCCGGCTCTCAAGGCTGCAAGAGATGCTGGCATAGTTGTGGGTATTGCCATGGTGAAAGCTGCCGAAGGCACAGAAGGTTCTTATGATTTCTGGGTGAGCGTGGATGATAATCTAGGCGGCCAGACTGCTGCGGAAGCAATCATGGCGCAATTCCCGGATGGCGCCACCGGTATTGAAATTGGCGGCCAGGCAGGTCATGTAGCAGCAATTAATCGCCATGAAGGCTTCGCTAAAGGCATTGACGGCAAAAATATCACTGTATTGGATTATCAGAATCCCCAGCAGTGGGATACAGCCCAGGCTCAAGCCATCGCAGAAGATATGATCACCAAATATGGCGATAAGATTCAATTTGTCTTTTGCCATTGGGATAATGGGGCGACCGGTGTGATCAATGCCCTCAAAGCCAAAGGCGGCATGGAGAATGTACTGATCATCGGCGTCGATGGAAATAAAACCGGCTTTGACCAGGTTACGAGTTGGCCTAACTATATTTCGATTGCTCAGAATGTCGAAACAATCGATAAGAAAGCCATGGAACAAGCCATGCTCTTCCTCAAGAAAGATCCTGCGGCAAAAGCTGAGAATATCATTCCTTTCGACATCATTACCAAAGATACCATCAAGAATTTTATTGCTCCTGAATGGTAACACCCTAAAAAATGAATCTCATTCCTGAATTTCAGGAATGAGATTCATTTTTGAATTTCTCTATCGTATTCTCTCTACCGTACAGCCAGCTTTAATGATGCATTTGGGTTTTGCCCCATACCTGTACGGTAGAGAAACTTCTTATAAAAAGAGATCATCATGAAAAAAGATAATTCTGATGCAATTCTTAAAATCAAAAATGTAAGCAAAGCCTTCCCCGGTGTAAAGGCATTAGATCGAGTATCTCTTGAAGTTTTCACAGGCACGATTCATGGAGTCGTCGGAGAAAACGGGGCTGGTAAGTCCACGTTAATGAAAATATTGTCCGGGGTCTATGAAAAAGATGAAGGGGAAGTTGTTTTTGATGGAAATAAAGTTGAAAATATTACCCCAATTCAATCCATGAATATGGGATTAAGTATTATTTATCAGGAGTTGAATCTTATTAATACGATGAGTGTGGGGGAAAATATATTTCTAGGCAGGTTTAGTGAGATGGGCGGAAGAACAGGGGTGCATTCAAAGGCGCGTATTCTATTGGACAGCATTGCATGCAAAATTGACACACAAAAGCAAGTTTCAGAACTAAGTGTTTCAGATAAACAAATGATCGAAATCGCAAAAGCATTATCTTTTGATTCGAAACTGATCATTATGGATGAGCCCAGTAGCAGCCTTACGGCTGAAGAAATGCATCAATTAATAAAAATTATCCATGAATTAAAAAATAAAGGGATCGCGATCATTTATATATCCCATAAATTAGATGAAATATTTAATTTTTGCGATGTTGTGACTGTCATGCGAGACGGTCACGTGATTGATACAAGAAATGTCAATGCAATATCTCGAAATGAAATGATTTCCATGATGGTGGGTAGAACGATTGAAAATGAATATCCTCCCCGTCCAAATTGTGTCGCTGAAACGATCCTGGAAATTAAAAATATTAATACGAAAAAATTAAAAAATATACAGCTTACCCTCAAAAAAGGTGAAATATTAGGTTTAGTGGGGCTGGTGGGCTCTGGAAGAACAGAATTGGTAAGAGCACTTTTTGGAGCAGATAAAGTTAATAAAAAGAGCGTATATATAGATGGAAAACTAGTTGAGATAAATAATCCCATTGATGCAATCAATCAGGGTCTTGCCATGGTGCCTGAGGATAGGAAACTTCAAGGATTATTACTGCAGTTTGCCGTCGAAAAAAATATTTCCTTGTCTAGCTTGGCGAATTTAACCTCGTATGGTTTTATCAATGAAAAAGAAGAAGGGGCTATAAGCGAAAGACAAATTAAATCGCTGAACATTAAAACACCCTCTGCAAAAACCAGAATTCAAATGTTATCTGGTGGAAATCAACAAAAAGCGGTTCTGGGTAGATGGTTGGAAATGAAACCCAGAATATTAATTCTGGATGAGCCGACGAAGGGAATTGATGTTGGCGCTAAATATGAAATTTATCTTTTAATGAAGAAGATAGTTGAAGATGGTGGTTCGATTATTTTAATTTCGTCTGAACTATCTGAAGTCTTACATATGAGCAATAGAGTTCTTACCATTTGCGATGGAAGAATTAATGGGGAATTTGATCCATCGCAGGCATCGGCTGATGAAATTATGGCAAAAGCCTTTGAATTCGCATAAAAAATAATGGATAATAAAATGACAATACAATCGATCATTAAATTAATTAGAAATAATCTCATTCTAGCAGGAATCGTGGTATTGGTTATTGTTACATCTCTCATTGAACCAAAATTCCTTACTGGCGCGAATATTGAAAATATAATCCGTCAATTTGGTACCCTGATCTTTGTGGCTCTTGGAATGACGTTTGTCATTATGGCAGGCTTTATTGATCTTTCAGTAGGCGGGATCATCTCTCTCGTGGCCGTTGTGACGGTTACGTTGATTGATAAGATTGGACAAGGTCCTGCCATCATGATCGGTATCTCAATCGGATTAATTTGCGGGCTATTAAATAGTTTTCTAATTATCACCAGTGGAGCCCTGACCCAGGCAGAGGCTTTGTTCTTAACCTATGGGATGAGTCTGGTCTATGGTGCAGTGGCGCAAATTTATGTTCAAGGTGTGACACAATTTTTGACCTATTCGAAAACTAGTATTTCATTGTTTGATGCGATCAATTCCGGTAGTATCGGTATAGTTTCAATTTCGTTTATCATTTTTCTCGTTTGTCTCCTTATTCTCTATATCGTAGAAAAAAGAACTTATATTGGAAGATCGGTTGTTCTAGTCGGGGGAAATAAAGTCGCCGCGCGCTTGGCCGGGGTCCCAATTAGTAAATCCATCGTTTTTATTTATGCAGTTTCAGGGGTAATGACAGCGATTGGATCTGTCATTTTAGTTGCCCGAGTTACTTTAGCTTCACCTGTGATGGGAACACCTTATATGACTCAAGCAATTTTAGCGGTGGTTGTGGGCGGTACCGCTTTAATGGGAGGAAAAGGAAGTGTTCTTTGGACCGTCATGGGAACTTTGTTGTTAATATTAATGGGTAATTGTCTAAATCTGATGGGCGTTACAACTTATATACAATATATGCTCAGAGGAGCAATCTTGATCCTGGCAATTTGGCTGGATAACCGGAAGCAATTTTCAGAGGGCAATTAATCATGATTACAAACATAAAAGAATATATAACGAAAATATTATCTTTGCAGAAAGCTTTTTTAGCCATTCTGTTGGTAGTTTTTATTATGGCGTTATTTAACCTTAACCCTAAAACTCATTCCGAATTCTTTTCAAGTTACAATTTTATTGATCTGCTCAAGTCGAATTCTATCTATCTAATCCTTGGTTTGGGGCAAACTATAGTTTTAGTTGCAGGAGGTGTTGATTTATCCATTGGCGGAGTAATGACAGTCTCCGGTATTGTCGCAATCCAGTTAATTAATTCAGGTGTTCCGATTCCAATTGCGATAATCATCTGTATAGTATTGGGAATGGCAGTTGGCGCTATCAATGCTTATATATCTGTGTATCAAAAGACGGAGCCTTTTATTATTACATTGGGAATGGGCGTGCTGCTGACAGGTGTAGCGCAGCAATTAACAGATGCACATCCAGTTTCTGTTGATTTTAGTTATTCAGAAGATTTTCTAAACCTTTCAAATTACAAATTGTTTGGGCAGATACCTGTTTTAATCATTGTGATGCTTGTTGTTTTGGCCGTTATTTATTGGGTCTTGCGGAGCACATCCTTTGGTAGAAATTGTTATGCAATCGGCGGCGATTATGAAGTAGCAAAATATTCGGGAATCAATGTTTTAAGAAATAAATCTTTGCCATACCTTATTAGTGGTATGACTGCGGCTCTTAGTGGAGTAATGTTATCGTCACAGCTTAATGCAGGGAATTCAATTTTTGGTGATGTAACCGCATTGTATGTGGTTTGTGCTGTTGTGGTGGGTGGCACATCGGTGGCAGGTGGTATCGGTGGAGCTTTTAAATCTGCAATCGGTTTGGTATTGCTTGGTCTTCTATCCAATGCCTTCAATATGCTTAGAATCGATACATATGTCCCTTATTTACCAACAGCCCTCCAGGGACTTATTATTGTGGCTATTATTTGGGCTGATTGTTATGGCAGAAAAAGAAAAAGGGAAGAAGTTTAAGTTGAGTATCCGCGCAAAACCCGCTTCGATGTGATTACCTGTGATGATAGTTATTCAACCAGGCGGCAACTTGAGTAACTTATTTCTTAAAATTAAATTCAAAAGGAAAATAAAGAATGAAAGTAAGAATTGGAATTATAGGATGTGGCTCTATTAGCGAATTCCGTCATGCCCCGGAATACGCACAAAACCCTAATGCTGAGATCGTTGCGTACTTTGATCCGCAAACGCACAGAGCAGAAAAGCTGGCGAGTTTATACGGTGGGGTTGTGGTCAAAGATTACAATGCCATTATGGAAGATAAGTCAATCGATGCGATTAGCGACTGTTCGACCAACGAAATGCACCATGTGATTACTACCAAGGCTCTCGAAAGCGGAAAACACGTTTTATGTGAAAAACCAATCGCTGTCTCATTGGAAGGCGCCCAGCAGATGTTGGCGGCCAGTAAAAAATACGGCAAGATTCTAATGCTGGATCACAACCAAAGACTAGCGGCTGCTCATCAAAAAGCGAAAGCAATTCTTCAAAGCGGCGAATTGGGGCGCGTAATTACCTTTTCAACGACATTTGGGCATAAAGGACCTGAGTATTGGAGCGAAGTCAAGAATAAATCTACCTGGTTTTTCAAAAAGAAAAATTCGATGTTCGGTGTTGCGGGCGACTTGGGCATACATAAAATTGATCTGATACGTTACTTGCTGGATGACGAAATTGTAGAAATCAGCAGCTTCATGGAGACTCTCGATAAAAAGGGCGAAGATGGTTCCCCGATTGACGTGAGTGATAACATGGTGTGTATTTTAAAGACAAAAAGGAAAACCATTGGGACGTTGACAGTAAGTTGGACACATTATGGTACTGAGGATAACAGCACCACCCTTTATTGTGAAAAAGGGATCATGAAAATCTATGCAGATCCTACCTACCAAGTTCAACTCTCGAATATTGACGGGCAGGAAACTTTTCATAAAGTGGGTAAAATCCAGACCAATGATGAGCAATCAAATAGTGGTGTGATCGACGCTTTTATCGATGCCATTCAAAACAAGAAAGCGCCGCTGATCAGCGGTGAAGATGGGTATAAGGGCTTACAAATTATTTTTGCGGCCATCCAATCTTCCGAGACCGGCAAAAGTGTAAAAATCTAATAAATATTTTGACAAGCAATCATGGGAGAATAAACATGAAACTTGGTGTTCTAACCGTTTTATTTCAGGATCGTCCTTTGGATGTTGCATTGGATCAGTTGGTAAAAATGGGTGTGCAGGCCGTGGAAATTGGTACTGGCGCCTATCCCGGCAATGCGCACTGCAACCCAACTGAACTTCTAAAAGATTCAGTTTCTATCAAGAAGTTTCACAAGAGCATCACAGACCGTGGCTTGATGATTAGCGCTTTTTCTTGTCACGGCAATCCGCTTTCCCCTGATAAGGCCTTTGCCGCCGAATCCGACCGCGTCTACCGTGAAACAGTGCGCCTCGCCGCGGAAATGGAAGTAGGCGTGGTGAATCTTTTTTCGGGCTGTCCAGGTGACTCTGATGAGGCAAAATTCCCAAATTGGGTTACTTGTGCCTGGCCCCCTGAATATCTGCAAGTGCTTGAATGGCAATGGCAGGAAAAAGCGATCCCTTATTGGAAAGAAGCGGGACCGTTTGCCGAAAAAGCTGGCGTGAAGCTAGCCTTTGAAATGCACCCTGGCTTCCTTGTTTACAACCCCGAAACCTTGTTGCGCCTGCGCGAAGCCGTTGGCCCCGTGATTGGCGCGAATTACGATCCGAGCCATTTGTTTTGGCAAGGAATTGATCCGGTGGCATCCATTCACTATCTGGCTGGAGCCATCCATCATTTCCATGCCAAGGATACTTATATGGATCTCCGCAATATTGCAGTTAATGGCGTTTTGGATACCAAGCCTTATAGTAAATTACCTCAGCGCTCCTGGACCTTCCGCACAGTTGGTTTTGGTCATGACCAGTTTACCTGGCGATCCATCGTCAGCGCACTGCGTCTTGCGGGATATGACTACGTTATGTCCATCGAACATGAAGATCCGTTGGCCTCCATTGATGAAGGTCTGGGAAAAGCGGTGAGCTTCTTAAAAGACGTTATTCTGAATGAACAACCCTCAGCCATGTGGTGGGCGTAAGCATGAACGTTATGATTCATACGATTACGCTGAATAGATTTTTTGTCTGCCAATCTACGCTAATCTTCACGAATTTTGCCCATCATAAGCCAAACCTTTGTGCTCTTTGTGACCTTCGTGGTTAATTTTTAAACACTTTGAGGATTATAAGAGAAACCATGTTAGCGACACTGTACGCTTTGATCACGGTAACCGCTTGGGGGACTTGGCTGGCGCCTTCCCAAACAGTTCAGTTTAAGAACCAACAGATCAAAACCTTTTATGTGGCGGCAGCCAACCTGCTCCTGGCAATTGTCATCTCTTTAACCCAGAAAATTCATTCACTTACCTTTTCAACTTTCTGGCCACCCTTTGTAGGTGGTTTAATTTGGTCGGTGAGTGGGCTTTGCGCATTTACTGCAACAGCCAAGCTCGGGACAACCCGCGCATTTGGGATCTGGGCTCCATTAAATATCATCGTCAGCATCTTGTGGGGCGTTGTTCTATTCCATGAGTTCATTAATCTATCAACATTCAACCAAATTCTTCTGTTCTTTGCATTGATTATCATTTTGGTCGGGGTCTTAATGATTCTCCTGCCCAAAGACGAGCAGTCGCCCCCGATATCCCGGCGTGATTTATGGATTGGCTTGCTGGGCGCTATTGGAGCTGGAGTTCTCTGGGGGTCCTATTATTTGCCAATCAAATCCTCCCAGCTTTCGTTGTGGGTCGCGAGTCTGCCTTTATCAATCGGCATCTTTGTGGGCAGCGGGTTATTGACGGTGGTTTCTCGTCAACCTATTGGCTTATCCAACCTGAAGGACTATCTTCGCGTTGGTGCCACTGGGCTGTTATGGGGCATCGGTAACTACGGAATGCTGCTCCTGGTTGATACGCTCGGAGCGGGTAAAGGCTTTACTATTGCCCAGCTCTCTCTAGTTCTCAATGCCTTGATCGGGGTATTCCTGCTGAAAAATCCATCTCCCAAGAGCCGGGCGGCCGTATTTATTTTGATCGGCAGCATTCTTGCCACCCTGGGAGGCATCATTTTGGGTAATCTAAAATAACGAACACCTTTGGATGTTTTCTAAAAGTTAATCACAGCCCTGAAAGGGCATGCTTCAAAACTTTATAGGCTTTGCAGGATATGACTAACCGCCGTGGACGCTGGCCCGCCAAGCGACTGGATCAGCGCAGTCTTTGCGCCCGCGATCTGATTCGCTCCTGCCCGACCTCGTAACTGGGTGACTGCTTCGACAGCCTGATACACACCGGAAGCGCCACCGGGGAATCCGCGAGCTTTCATGCCGCCCATTGTGGCACATGGGATTTTGCCTTTCAATCCAATCGAACCATCTTCAGCGAGTTTCCAACCTTTGCCTTTAATTGCAAATCCAACAGCTTCCAAAGATAGCGCGGCATAGATACTAAATGCATCATGATATTCAAAAAAGTTGATTTGATCTAAAACAACGCCCGCCTGTTTCATGGCTTTGCCCGCGGAGATTTGTGCTGTATCGAAATACAGCATGTCTTTACGGTCATGTAATGCCAGCGTATCAGACGAGGCCGCCGAGCCAGCGATCTTTACGAGTGGCTGCTGAAAATCGGACGGGAGCAGGCTGCGGCGAGTCAGAACGAGCGCGGCAGCGCCATCCGCATTGGGAGCCACGTCAAACATATTGAGCGGGTCGCTGACCATATCTGCTTTGGCATAAGCCTCGGCTTTGATGGCTTTGCGGAACATCGCGTTTTTATTTGCAACACCATTTGCATGCGCAGTTAATGCAAAGCCAGCAAACGCATTTTCAGCGACATGATGTTCGTGCATATAACGCTTCATTAGGAGCGCGGCTTGCGCGGTGAGAGTCATTCCATGAATGGATTCAAAATCTGAATCGCTGATGGTGGAAATAGCTTCTTCAACATCTGAGCCAATCTTGTCGGTAAATTTTTCCACGCCGACCACCAGCGCCACATCTACCAGACCGCTCGCAATGGCAAGGTACGCCTGACGCAGCGCCGCGCCGCCCGATGCGCCCGCTGCTTCAACGGTGACGGCTTCGATGCCATTCAACCCGGCATAGTCTGCGATCAGTGCGCCAAGATGCGCCTGATTGGAAAGATTCGGCGCGAGCATATTCCCGACGAATAAAGCCTGCGGTTTGAGATTGCCTGAATCTTTAAGCGCGTCTTGAATGGCGTCGAGAGCGAGATCGCGTAAACTGATCTCCCAATGTTCGCCAACTTCTGTTTGTCCAATACCTGCGATAACGACGTCAGTCATTTTTTATATGATTCCTGTGTTTCAAAATACCGGGTCACTTCCAAAACTGAAACCATGACTTGCTTTCAGTGGTCTTGCTGGCTGCTTTTGCTTTGCCGCCCGTGATCGTTCTAACGCTGGCTTTGTAATCTTTCAGGAAATGCCAGTTGATGTTTACGTAATCCAATTCACCTGCGCGAACTTTTTCCCAATTTTGCAGGGTTTCCTTCGCCACATTTTTTCGAGGCGTTATGACCGCCTCTGTTTTTTCATCAATTATCTTTTGCAAGATACCAGCGTGATAATTAACCCATTCGTCAATAGCCTGCGGTTGTTGCGCGCGTAGTGTGCCTAGTAACTGCTTTAACTCTGCTCTTGCTGCTTTGCTTTCTTCCTTGAGTTTCTCGATCAATTCTCTGGCTTGTTTTGCCTGCGCAGGATTTGGCTTGCCGTAATCGAGATAATTAGATCGATCCCCCGCTTCATATTCAGCATCTTCGATTTTCTGGCGCAGGCTTTCGAGTTCGGTGGTTTCTTTAAGCATCTTACTTTCTCCTGAGTGAAATGATTATTTCCAAAAGGTTTTTAAAAATTTCAACTTCTCAATCGTCTGATAACTTCCGCCGCCCTCGTGCCCATTATATGAATAGACCTTGATATCTTTTTCGCCGCCCCAATAATTGTATGCCGCATAGACCGTCGAAGGCGGGCAGACTTGATCCATTAAGCCAACTGAGAAAAGCGTTTTCGCTTTGGCTCTTGCACTCAAATTAACGCCGTCAAAGTAGGAAAGCGTGTTAAAGACGGTATCCACTTTATCGCGGTGGGTGTGACAATACTCAGCGATTTCTTTATATGGATGAGTATCCACGATTTCAGTGGCGCGGCGATAATGACACAGGAACGGCACGTCAGGCATGGCGGCGACTACATCGGGGACGAGTCCTGCCGCGGCGATGGTGATGCCTCCGCCTTGCGAGCCGCCTGTCACTGCGATACGAGCCGCATCCACATCGGGGTGGCTGCGTGCTGCTTCGATGGCACGCACTGCATCTGTGAATACACGGCGATAAAAATAATGCTGCGGGTCAAGAATGCCCTGTGTCATGCTGCCGGGATAATGAGCATTGCCGCCCTCGGCATATAGATCAGGCGTATCTCCCTTGGACCAGTTGCCGCCCTGTCCGCGGGTATCCATGACAAAATGAGCATAGCCCGCGCTGGACCATAAAAGCCAGTCGATCGCGAAATTTCGTCCGCCGCCGTAGCCGATGAATTCAACAACGCACGGTAATTTCCCATTGCGTTGCGTCTTGGCAGGCAGAATCAGCCAGCCTTTGATAGGTTGTCCGCCGAAACCGTTGAACGTGACATCGTAAGTCTCTTGTGCGACGAGGCCATACTCCACGCGCTCAAATTTTGTATTGAGTGGAAACGCTCTTGCTTCATCCAATGTGGATTTCCAAAACGCATCAAAATCCGCGGGCTCTTCACGGGTGGGTAGGTAGGTTTTAAGTTCGGGGAGTGAGAGGTCGAAGAATGCCATGATTCACCAATGTTGTAGTATATAGGTTTGACGATATTAGATAATTCGGTATTCGAATACCGAATTATCTAATATCGTTTTTCAAATATCGTTGTTACTTCATCGCCAATTTGCCCCTATAACGTACATAAGTTGCATAATCAATTTCCGTGCGCCTTGCGATGTAATCCTGTGTCTTCACGGCGAGACCCTGGCGCTCGGTGATTTTATCAGTGACGAGAATATCGAAGGCATCTGAACCAGCTCCCGATCCGAAAGAGACGACGAGGATTCTGTCACCGGGCTGGGCGATGTCGAGAGTCGCAGTCAGGCCGATCATGGCTGCGCCTGCATATGTGTTTCCAATCGTGTGGACTAAAAGCCCGGGCGCGATCTGCTCGGCAGAAAATCCAAGTTGACCTGCAACCCGCTGCGGGAATTTTGTATTCGGCTGATGGAAGACGGCCCACTTGTAATCTTTGGCGGTGGTGCCGCTGGCTTCCATGAGATGAGTTGCGGCTTCGCTGATATGCTTAAAGTAAGCTGGCTCGCCCGTGAAGCGCATACCGTGTTCGGGATATTTTTGATATTCGCGCCGCCAGAAATCAGGCGTGTCGGTGACATAAGAATACGAAGCATTGATGATCGCCAGCGACTCTTCGGCGGGGCCGATGATGTACGCGCCGCCGCCCGCGCCTGCGGTGTATTCGAGCGCGTCGCCGGGCTTGCCTTGCGCGGTATCCATGCCGATGGCCATGGCGTAATGTGCCATGCCCGAGCCGACCAGTCCCATTGCGGCGACTACAGCTTCGGTGCCTGCTTTACAAGCGAATTCAAAATCTGCGCCTTGCGTGTTGGGCACTGCGCCAATTGCTTCTGCAACAATGGTGGAAGTAGGCTTAACCGCATACGGATGCGACTCTGACCCGACCCAAACTGCGCGCAGTTCATGCGGGTCAATTTGTGCGCGCAGCATGGCATTCCGCGCCGCTTCAATCGACATGGTGATCACATCTTCATCGAGACCGGGCACGGCTTTTTCTTTGATGGGTAGCCCGCTGGTTTTGCCAGTCCATACGCGCGCGACTTCTTTTGCGGGCAGACGATAACGCGGCACGTATGCGCCGTAGCCAACGATGCCAACAGGCTTGATGGGTTTGAGGAGGGTGGGGGAGTGTGTGTGTTGTGGGGTTGTCATTTATTTTCCTTATTCGATATAGAATCAGTAGATAATAAATAACCTACATTTTTCAATTTTGATTTGTGCCTTCATTTCTTGTGTGCAATTGTGCATCGAATAATCATTGGTAACATCAGTTACTTGTTCTAGTAACTTTCTTTTTACTTGCGACCTTGAATCGTTTATTTTTCTCCCGTCTGCTGTGCTAAAAGTGTCCTGTAGAACATTAACCAACGCATTTAATTCGTACGCCTTTATCAAGTAGTCAATAGCTGCTTGTAAGGTCTCTTCTTTAACTGAAATTCCATTTTCGGAAAAAATAGCTGTTTCAAATGGGAGGGTTGGATATGGCATTGGAACGACGTGTTCTGGTTCCGATTGCTCAGTAGATGTCTTGTTATGCAGACTGAATCTCGGTATAGCTTCAATTTGTCTATAAAGACCCAGAAGTATCTTTTTTCGTTTGTAATTCAATCTAATGGCTTCAAGTGCCCAAGTCAACAAGAATCCAATGATTGTGCCAATAACTATAGGGTAAATAAATTCATCGAAAAATTCTGGCATTCTACAACTACCTTTCGCAGATGGGGATGTGAGGAGTTATTGTTTGAGTATGTTTAGTCTATTCTCTTATTATTTCTTCTTGATTTATATTCTTGGACAATGGCAGGATTATCTAAATTTACTTTTATTTCAAGCCATTCAATATTTCTGTCCTGAACTACGTTTCTAACGCTTCTTTCTCTTGTTGATAAATTTGATATGCCAGTCTTTATCTCTATGAATACTATTTTCTTCACATCATCATTACTCAATCCATCAAAAACAACAAAATCAATTGGACTTCCAATAAAACGAGCGTCTGCAGGGTTGAACCTGAACCCAGGTAAATAAGGAACCATATGTTCCGTCATTTTCCCCATGGTTACAGACTGGCTTTTATCAATTGCGTCTTTTCTAATTTCTTTTTCGGTTTCTACTTTCCATTGTTCGAAGTTATTAGCGGCTTCTTTGCTGAGTACTTCCCATATTTGGTGTTTTGAATTTTCCAATTCTTCACTTCTCCATTTTATAAGTTGTTGCTGTGCTGCTTGTATCATTTCTCCACGTATCGCATCTGACATTTGTTGCTTAATAGATTGGAGTTCATTTTGCTGCCAATGTTGAATATTTATCGCCATTTCTTGTGTTGTTTGACCTTTGATCGCATCGTATATTTGTTGTTTGGCTTGTTGGAGTTCGTTTTGTTGCCATTTCTGAACTTGTTCTTGCATTTCTTGAATAGTTTGACCTCTTGCTGAGTCATAAATTTGTTGTTTTATGGAAACGAGTTCTTGTTCTTTCCAATTTTGTAGTTGCTCTTGTGCGCGTTTGAAAATAACCTCGTTTTGTTGTAGTAAAGAAGATTTTGTTTTTGAAGATGCCAAGAAATATCCAATTATTAATGCCAACGCTGCAACGAAAACTAACACGACTGCAAGAATAACGATAATAAACCAAATATTTATGTTTTCCATGTTTTGCCTACTATGATTTGTGACATATTGATTAATTGGACTATCTATACATATCTGCACGGTGCGGACTAAAGTAAGACCTGACATGTCTCCGGGATAGGTTGATTAATCGTGACCTGTGTCCACGCGAGGTTTGTGGTTGACAACGGTGCTGGTAAGACATGTCAGGTCTCATCAAAGATTTTCATAGTAGGCAGGTTCACTATAACTATTTCCAATTCGCACAGGTGTCAATGACCTCAATACTTTCATATTGATTTCAGGCAAAGAAAGTTCAGAAAAATCTTTCATAAGTTTGTTGCGGAGGTCGGCGCGAATCATTTCTGCTTTTTGTACAGAGACGAGCCAACGTTCGCCAGGCGGCAACTTTGCCAGTAATTCCATCTGAGCCCAATCAATGGGATTGAGTCCATCCACAAGGGCAGAGATTTCTTCGGGAGTAAGAATACTTTTTTCGATCATAAGGTTTTCCTTTGTTCTCTATATGGTTAACCGCTCTTCATTTCTAACAAAATCTCTTCCGCTCTACTCACTCGTATCGCCTTCTCTGCCACCATTTGCGCGGCGACTTTATCGATCATGTCACCTGCTGCCCCGGCAGCGAGTGCGATTTGTCTTGCGTGTAGCGACATATGCCCGCGTTGGATGCCTTCGGTGGCGAGCGCACGCAGGGCGGCCATGTTTTGCGCGAGTCCTACGCAGGCAATGATCTCGGCCAGTTCGGCAGCGGTGGTGATGCCCATCAACTTCACTGCGGCTTGTGCGGCGGGGTGTACCTTTGTCGCACCGCCTACAATTCCAACCGCCATCGGGATTTCAATTGTGCCAACTAAATTTCCATTCGTGTCTTTGCCCCAGGTAGTTAATGAAGTGTATCGCCCGGAACGCGCCGCATAGGCATGTGCGCCTGCTTCGATGGCGCGCCAGTCATTGCCCGTAGCAAGGACAACTGCATCTACTCCATTCATAATACCTTTGTTATGTGTCGCGGCGCGGTATGGGTCACTGGCGGCGAAGGCGTAGGCGGCGATAATTCCATCGCGCACCGTTTCACCTTTGAAGGTTTCAAACCCAACGGTCAACTCATTGACTGGGATCGTGCAGCGTGCGCGCGCCATTCTTCGATCTGACAAATTCGACAAAATTCGCAAATGAACTTTTCCGCCGGTGATGGCTTCAATTTGCGGCGCGAGTCTTTCGCAAGCCGTGTTGACCGCGTTCGCGCCCATCGCGTCTTTCACATCATAGATGAGATGTACGACGAGGAACGGCCCAATAGGCGACTCTTCGATCAGGCGGATTTCCAAATCACGGGCACCGCCTCCCATCTTGCGGAGAGTTGATTCTGCGCGATCGGCATTTGCCAGCAATTCAGCTTTGTGCTCATATAACTTGAGCCGCGCTTCATCCATGTTGACCACGTTAATCAGCTGCATTTGCCCGATCATCAAAGACTCGCTGGTGGTGGCAGTGAATCCACCGCCTGCCCGCGCCAGCTTCGCCATGAACGAGACTCCCGCCACAATGGAAGGTTCTTCCACTACAAAAGGAATCAGCACATCCCGGCCATTGATCATGAAATTCAACCCGATGCCGATTGGTAAAGAATACATGCCGATCACGTTTTCGATCATGTGGTCGGCTGTCTCAGCGGTGAGTCCGCCTGTTGTAAACGGGAGCAGGTCTTCGGGAGTCTGATTCGAAGCTTCCGCCAGTTTTTTGCGGCGCTCTTCGATGGTCAGATTGTAAAATCCAGAAATGCGGGAGTTTGTCATGTGGAGTTTCTCAAGTGTAGTATTGGCTCTCTTTCAAATTCTATCAAAAAGCAACGAATTGATTATAATGGCACGATGCTTTTAACCCGTGAACAATTACAGGAAAGATTATTTGCGCTCCATCGTGCCAGCCTCGAGCTGGTAAAGGATGTTTCTCTGGAACATCTGCTCGAACGGATTGCTGCGCTTGCTTGTGAACAGGCGAATGCAAATTATGCCGCGTTGGGCGTGCTGGGTGATGACGGCCAGTTAAAGCAATTTATCACTGTCGGCATGTCGGATCATGAAATAAAAAAAATGGACCATCCTCCCCTTGGGCATGGTTTGCTTGGCGAATTAATGAATACCGATAGCCCATTACGAGTACCCGTTATTCAAGACCACCCAAAATCAGTGGGCTTTCCAACTCATCATCCACCCATGGCGCCGTTTTTAGGCGTGCCGATTCGTGCAGGCGATCATCAATTGGGGCAGGTCTATCTAACCAATAAGCCTGGCGGGCGGGAATTTGATGAAAATGATGAAATGATCATCCAGATGCTCGCCGCCTATGCCGCCACTGCCATTACCAATGCGCGATTATATGAACAGATGAAGGAGCGCGATCTCGCGTTGACTCGCCGTACTGTCGACATGGGGCTGCTCAACGGAATCGCATCCACCTTAACCTCCAGCCTGGAACTGGATGAGATTCTCAACAAGGCGCTTGGGCAGGTGATGAGCTATATGAAAGTGGAAGCTGGTGAGATTTTCCTGTTGGAAGAGGATAAAACCACTTTACGCATGGTTTTGCATCGCGGCCAGGCGGCTGAAGCCTTTTGGACACGCAATATTTTTCAAGTCGGCGAAGGCTATCCCGGAATTGTAGCCCAGACGCGCAAGCCTATGGTGGGTCTGCACCTTGCCAACGACACAAACTTTCTGCGTGATGCTGTGGTGCAGGCAGGGTTTCAGCAAACTGCTTGCATTCCCTTGCTTTCAGGCGAAAACCTGATGGGTGTTATGAGCGTTGTCACTCGTGCAACCGATCCATTTGATGAAAGGAACATCCAGCTGCTCACGGCTGTCGGCGCATGGGCTGGGCTTGCTATTGAAAATGCGCGTTTGCATTCTAATGCCCGCCGCCTCGCGGTACTCGAAGAACGTGACCGCATCGGCATGGACTTGCACGACGGCATTATTCAATCTATTTATGGTGTCGGATTGGTACTTGAAGGGGCGCGGCTTACCCTGAATGAAGACCCAGAGGTTGCGAAAGATAAAATTCACCATGCAATTGATGGCTTAAATCAATCCATTCGTGATATCCGCGCTTACATTCTTGACCTCAGACCACGTCAACTTGGCAATGAAGGGTTGATAAGCGGAATCAAGCGTTTAATTGCTGAATATCGGGCGCATACTTTCTCTGAAGTTAACTTCACCGGCCCTGATGAACTGAAAGATCTGCCGCATATACAATCTTTGGCGTTATTTCATATCTGTCAGGAAGCATTAGCCAACGCCGCCAAGCACGCAAAAGCAAAAAAAGTTGAAGTTTCGATATGGACAACCGATGAACGTGCCTTATTGGAGATCAAAGATGATGGTAAAGGCTTTGATCTGGATAAGATGCAAACCTCAATTGGTCATGGGCTTGCAAACATGCAGACACGCGCACATGCAGTCGGTGGTGATATCGATATTTCATCAACATTTGAAGATGGAACAACCATTCTTGTTTGGGTTCCTCGCGCAGTAAAACACTAAATCAATAAAATCTATGATTCGTGTAAAATGAATCACAGGAACTCGAGTCTCGTTTGATATGAATCAAAAATGTTTTGTGTCACGGTTTTTTAAGATAGATATGTATAGATTGTATTCAAAAGGCTCTTGATGCCCATATATGGGGGGTAGGGGTGCGGCCATGGGTGTGTTTGGCTGAAACGCTTGTTCTATTCCAAAATCGGATTCCAGTTGAGTGCATAATCATTTGTTAACATATGACAACCTTAAAAAAACAAATCTTTTTAACTTCACGTAGGCATAACGCCTTGTTATCTATTGAGACTATCTGCTAGAATGATAGCACGCTGATATAAAGGATGTATGCCCTTCGCATCTGAATCCCGCAAGAAATCTTAAAAACAGAACACGCGTCAACTTATTAAGCCGCATACAAGGCGGGTTAGTTTATGCACTCTATATCTCTCACTTAGGAATACTTATGAACGCTGAGCAGGCTTGGCAATCGGTACTTGCACAACTTCAAATGGAAATGCCCCGCGCATCTTACGATACCTGGGTACGTGATACACGTCCCGTTTCCTATGAAAGGGGGATTATTACCGTTGGGGTAAGTAATGCCTACGCTCGCGACTGGTTGGAAAGCCGTCTCTCAAGCACTGTCAGCCGTTTATTGATCGGAATCTTAAATTCAAACGTCTCTGTGGAATTTGTTGTCTCTCAAGTGGATGAAGGCGATTCAACCACCGACCCTGAGCCTGCTGCCACTTCGATTGAAATTACCGCCCCTGAGCCAAAACAACGTCACGTTACCCTTAATCCGCGTTACACCTTCGATACTTATGTTGTTGGCTCTGGTAACCGCCTGGCTCATGCGGCTTGTCAGGCCGTGGCTGAGAAACCAGCCCGCGCCTATAATCCGCTTTTTCTGTATGGCGGTGTCGGACTCGGCAAGACTCACTTATTACACGCCATCGGCAACGCCTGTCACGCCGACGGCTTGAATGTTTTATACGTTTCCTCTGAAGAATTCACGAATGACATGATCACCGCCATTCGCACACACACCACCCAAGCCTTCCGTGAAAAATACCGTTCCGCTGACGTATTATTAGTGGACGATATTCAATTTATTGCAGGCAAAGAATCCACGCAGGAAGAGTTTTTTCATACCTTCAACACTCTCCACGGTCAGGATAAACAGATCATCGTTTCGTCTGACCGCCCTCCCAAGTCATTGGTCACACTCGAAGAACGGCTGCGTTCCCGCTTTGAATGGGGGTTAAGCGCCGACATTCAAGCTCCTGATTTTGAAACCCGCCTTGCAATTCTACGTTCCAAATCCGAGCGTACAGGCAGACATATTTCTGATGAAATTTTGGAGAATATTGCCAAACGGGTTCAGTCAAATATCCGTGAATTGGAAGGCGCATTAAACCGTATTATTGCTTTTGCTGATTTAAGCGGATCTGCGCTTACCCCAAACTTGGTTGAAGTGGCATTATCTGATTTATTACCTTCGCGTGGAGATGTAGAACCAGCCCGCGTTGTTGATCTTGTTGCTCGAAAATTTAACCTATCTGCCGAAAAGCTTTTAGGGCGAGACCGTACAAAAGAAGTAGCGTTTCCACGTCAGATTGCCATGTATTTATTGCGAGAGGAAACCAATTTCTCGTTCCCGCAAATTGGTGAAGCTTTGGGTGGGCGCGATCATTCAACCGTTATGTCTGCCATAAAAAAGATTGCAGACCAGATCAAACATGATGATCGGTTACAGCGTGACATTGCATCTCTTAAACAACAGGTACACGCTCAAGTTGTCGCAATATAAAAACAGGAAAAATTTTCGTAGCTAAAAACGATACAGCCTCACAAATGAGGCTGTATCGTTTTTAGCATTTCATATAGTTCCGTGTGATATAATTTTGCGGCTTTGAAAAAAGCACAATTTGCCTGGGACGGGCAACAAGCGTCCCTGAGCGGGTCTGGTCTACGGACCGAGTCCCCGCTAAACTCATTCCGTTCCAAACCATTTCATATCGTTGAAATGCGCTTTGGGGAACGGCACAAGTTAAGGAGTACTAAATGGCTGTTATTTCCATGAAAGCCCTGCTTGAAAGCGGTGTCCATTTTGGACATCGTACAAACAAGTGGGATCCTCGTATGAAACCGTACATCTTCACTGAACGTAACGGTATTCATATTATCGATCTGCAACAAACTGTTAAGTTATTGAATCAGGGGTACAACGTCATTCGCGATGCTGTTGCGAACGGCGGCAATGTTTTATTTGTTGGCACCAAGCGTCAGGCCCAAGAGACCGTGGCTGAAGAAGCTGCCCGCTGTGGTATGCCCTACGTCACCGAACGCTGGATGGGTGGTATGCTCACAAACTGGACGACCATGTATAAGCGCATCCAGGAATTGGAGCGTCTTGAAAAGGTGCGCGATTCAGAAGAAATTAACAACCTGACCAAGAAAGAAGGCTTGTTGATTGAACGTGAAATTACCCGCTTACAAACCCGCTTATCTGGCGCTCGTATCATGAAACGCCGCCCGGATATGCTTTTTATTGTGGATGTAGGCCGTGAAGAAGCTGCTGTCCGCGAAGCCAATTTGCTCAACATTCCAATTGTTGCCTTGGTTGATACCAATTGCAATCCTCAGAATGTTGATTATGTGATCCCATCCAATGATGATGCCATTCGCGCCATCAAATTGTTGGTTGCCAAGATTGCTGATGCCGTACTTGAAGGTAAAGCACAGCGCAAGGAAGAAGAACCGGAAAAAGCTGATGATGCTAAAGCTGACAGCAAGTCCAAGGTTCGTGGACCTCGCAAGCCTGTTGTTGAAACCGAACAGGATGAGAACATGGGCGAAGACGCCTTGTTAGGCGAATCCACATTGGCAAAATTGAACGTCACTCGCAAAGCAGATGACGCCCCTGTAGCCGATGCTCCTGCAGTTTCTGATGAAACCCCCGCTAAAGCGGAATAGTTAACTTTTTAAAGTAAAAATCAAGGATAGTGAAATGGAAATAACAACACAGATGATCAAGGAATTGCGTGCTGCTACCAGCGCTCCCATGTTGGATTGCCGCAAAGCCTTGCAGGAAGCAAACGGAGATTATCAGAAGGCTGTGGATTGGCTGCGCGAAAAAGGCATGGCCACTGCCGCCAAACGTTCTGATCGTGACGCTTCAAACGGCGTCGTGGAAATGTATTCCCACGGTGGTGGACGCGTAGGTGTCATGGTGGAAATCAATTGCGAAACTGATTTCGTGGCTCGTGCTGAAAAGTTCCGCACATTAGCGCATGAGATTGCTTTGCAGATTGCGGCAAGCTCTCCCAAATATGTCAAAGCGGATGAAATTCCTGCTGCTGAGCTTGCACATGAAGCCGAAATTGCCCGCGCTCGTGCTGTCGAAGAAGGCAAGCCTGAGAACGTAATGACGAAGATCGTGGAAGGACGCGTTGAGAAATATAAAGACGAAGTCTGTTTGATGCGTCAAACCTATATCCGCGATGAATCTCTCACAATCGAAAAGCTCATCCTGCAAAACGTGGCAGCGATTGGTGAAAGCGTAATTGTCCGCCGTTTCCAGCGATGGGAACTTGGTGAAAGCACGAAAGAATAATAAGTTTTTAAGAGCCAGCCTTCGGGTTGGCTCTTTTTATAGTTGGTATAAAGACATCCTTGTAAACAAATCTGGAGGCATGAATGGCTGATCTAAAATATAAACGTATTCTTCTTAAATTAAGCGGGGAAGCGCTTGGCGGTAAATCGGGATTTGGCATAGATGTTGATGAAGCCGAATCCATTGCCAGCCGTATAAAAGAAGTCCGTGATATGGGCGTGGAAGTGGCTGTCGTAATCGGCGCTGGAAATCTATGGCGCGGTAAGCAGGGTTTGGAACGCGGCATGGATCGCTCTACAGCAGATTATATGGGCATGTTAGCCACCGTAATGAATGCAATGGCCCTGATGGATGCCTTGGAACGTCAAGGAGTGTTGACCCGTGTCATGTCTGCTATTGAGATGCGCGCCATTGCAGAGCCTTATATCCGCCGTCGTGCAGTACGTCACCTGGAGAAGGGACGAGTGGTTATCTTTGGCGCTGGGACGGGTAATCCATTCTTCTCAACTGATACGGCTGCGGCTTTGCGGGCTACTGAGGTCGAAGCTGAAGTTGTCATCAAAGCAACAAAAGTAGATGGCGTTTATGATGCCGACCCTAAGAAAGATCCGAATGCGAAAAAATTTGATCAATTAAGTTACATTGAAGTCCTCAATCGCCGTTTGGAAGTAATGGATAGCACAGCCATTACCTTGTGCATGGAAAATCACCTGCCCATTCTTGTGCTAAATTTATGGGATTCGCACGCTTTACTCAGCGCTTTACGCGGCGAGGCTGTGGGCACACTGGTAAGCGGGGACTGATCTTGATCTGAATATATTCCTTCGACTTTGCCCGAAAGGTGTGAGTCGGAGGAATATAATACCCACGGTCACAAATTGCGCTTTCCACCCTCTGAAAAAGCGCAATTTGTGACCGTGTGCGGTATAACCAGGACTGCTCTCGATATTTTTTTGAGAGTCTCTCAATTTTTTGCATTTCCTCTCGTTTATTTTATGCTCCCATAGCATAAATTCTTGTTTTAAGGTATCCTTGCACTAATCATTTTTATAAAGTGCCGCTTAAATAACCATCCCATAAATACTTTTTATAGATATGTTTTTAGCAGGTTTGGTAATTTATTCGATAAGCGGTAGGAGGAAGATATAGTGAGTACCGATGAAATCAAAGGTTTAATGAAAGATGCTGAATCTCGTATGAATGGTGCGATTCAATCTCTTTCAGATGATCTTGCCGCCATTCGCACAGGTCGAGCCAGTCCCGCTTTAGTGGAAAGACTCTCTGTGGAATATTATGGCGTTCCAACACACCTTATGCAACTCGCTTCAATCAGCGTACCTGAGCCGCGTTCTTTAATGATCAAACCGTTTGACGCAGCCTCCATTAAGGATATTGAAAAAGCAATTCGCGCCTCAAATCTCGGATTGAATCCAAATTCCGATGGAAAGGTTATTCACTTGAACCTGCCTCCACTGGACGAAGAACGCCGCCGCGACCTGGTGAAACAGATGAGTCATCGTCTTGAAGAAGCCCGCATTGCTGTAAGAAATATCCGCCGGGATGTACATAATGATATACGTGACTTTGAAAAAGAGAAACTCATCACAGAAGATGATCTCAAGCGCGGAGAAGAAGATTTGCAAAAACTGACCGACCGTTTTATCGAAGATATTGCAAGACACGGCTACAATAAAGAAAAAGAAATAATGGAAGTTTAGTGATACTTACTTTTGAGATGTCTTACAGGACATCTCAAAGAGTGTTTATACTATGGCTGATACCCCCACCTCTACTGCTCCTATCGAAAGAGTCCCTCAACATGTTGCCATGATCATGGATGGCAATGGACGCTGGGCAATTCAACGCGGTTTGCCACGCCTGGCGGGTCACAAGGCAGGGACAGAGAACCTGCGCCGCGTAATTCGCTCTACTGTTGAATTTGGCGTCAAATACCTGACGATCTATGCATTTTCCACCGAAAACTGGGGACGCCCGCCTGAGGAGGTCAAAGGATTAATGCTTATCCTCCAGGATGTGATTGACCGTGAATTGAATGAGCTTAATAAAGAGGGCGTTCAATTGCGGCATATTGGCAGGTTGGAGGGACTGGATCCGCGTATACAAAAAAAGGTTTTGAAAGCCATTGACCTTACCAAGAATAACGACCGCCTTATTTTAAATGTTGCCTTCAACTATGGCGGACGAGATGAAATCGTCTGCGCCATTCAGAAGATCATCAAAGATGGCATCCCAGCCGAAGATGTAACGGATGCAATGGTCAGCAAATATATGTTCACGGCCAATGTACCTGATCCCGATTTGATCATCCGTACTTCTGGTGAACTGCGTGTCAGTAACTTTTTGATCTGGCAGGCTGCTTATTCTGAATGGTATATCACCCCGACCTTCTGGCCTGATTTTGATAAGGAAGAATATCGCCATGCGCTGGAGTCTTTTGCCCAGCGTGACAGGCGCTATGGCAAAGTCTCTTCAGACGAATTACAGGGGTCCAATGCGTAGACGATTAATTTCCACTCTTGGATTAACTGCAATAGGATTGCCCGCCATTTTGCTTGGCGGCATCTTTTATTTTTTACTGATGGGCACGTTTTTGATCGGCGCAGCCTGGGAATATGTTAAGTTGTTTCGCGCGGTGAAGTTTGAGCCGAATATCCATATTACGGTTGGCGGCGTAGCCTTCACCATTTTTGCGCGTATGTTCTTTCCGCAATTTGCCATGCCTGTCTTTGCAGCGACAATTCTCATTGCATTGGCATATCACTTGATTGCTTATGAGCGCGGCCGCGACCAGGCCGCGCTTGATTTTGCCATTACCATTGGCGGGGTAACTTATATTGGCTGGATCGGCGCTTATCTTCTTGATTTACGCAACCTTCCACAAGGCGGCTGGTGGATGATGCTGGTGATGTGTTGTGTCTGGCTCGGAGATTCTGGCGCGTACTCGATTGGCAGGGCCTATGGCAAACATAAAATGGCGCCGCGCCTTAGCCCAAAGAAAAGTTGGGAAGGCTACGCTGCCAGTATTTTTACCGGCATGTTGGGTGGAATATTCTTTGTATATGCATTTACAACGTATGGAAATCTTACAGGACAGATTGAAATTTGGCAGGGAGCGATTCTTGGTTTGATTCTTGGAGCGCTTCCACCTTTGGGCGATCTCGGCGAGAGCATGATCAAGCGTCAGTCTGGGATTAAAGATTCGAGTGATATTATCCCAGGTCATGGCGGTTTTTTTGATCGTGTTGATTCGTGGTTGTGGGGCGCTGTAATCGGGTATTACTTCCTCATTTGGTTCATTATATAAATAAACGCTGGAGGCAAGATGGATGTTTTGGGCGCTACACCTACTCGTAATCTCGCACTTGAACTGGCACGGGTCACTGAAGCAGCGGCCATGTTGGCAGGTCGCTTTATGGGGCGCGGAGATAAAGAAGGGGCAGATCAGGCTGCGGTGAACGCGATGCGTTTAGTCCTCAGTACAGTGGATATGAGCGGCGTGATCGTCATCGGTGAAGGAGAGAAGGATAAAGCGCCGATGTTATTCAACGGAGAAAAAGTGGGCAACGGTTCCCCCCCCGACGTGGATGTTGCTGTGGACCCAATTGACGGGACTCGACCTTTGGCATTTGGCCGCTCAAACTCGCTGGCCATGGTGGCGCTCGCGCCACGCGGAACCATGTTTGACCCTGGCCCATTTCTTTATATGAACAAGCTGGCAGTTGGACCCGAATCAAAGGGTGTCATTGATATTGAAAAACCCATTATTGAAAATCTCAAGGCAATTGCCAAAGCCAAGGGAAAACATATTGAAGATTTGACAACAATTATTCTTGATCGTCCGCGTCACGATGACATGATCCTTGAAATCCGTAAAGCGGGCGCGCGCATCCGTCAGATTCCAGATGGCGATGTGGCTGCTGCCTTAATGGCTGCATGGCCCGATTCAGGTGTGGATGTTTTATTGGGCATTGGCGGCACACCGGAAGGTGTCTTGACTGCCTGTGCGTTGCGCGCCATGGGCGGTGAAATTCAAGGCAAACTCTATGCGCGTGACGAAGATGAATTACAACGCGGACGTGATGCGGGGTATGATTTTGATAAAGTGTTGACCATGAATGATCTGGTTTCATCAGAAGATGTTTTCTTTGCCGCGACCGGCATCACAGATGGCGAGTTGCTTCAAGGCGTGCGCTATTATGGCGATCACATTACAACCGAGAGTCTCGTTGTGCGTGGATTGACGGGAACCATTCGCCGCATCAACGCTACACACAGCACAGATAAGTTGGATAAACTTAGTTCGCTCCATTATTAACGGATAAGGCAGATATATTTAATCAGAACAAACTTTTGGATGTGGTTAACTTAATAGAAAAAATTAACCCTTGCCAAAGTCAGCCTTTTATGTGAAAATATCGTCGCTCCAGTCAGGGTGCCCCCCTCACCCTGACTGGAGCATTTTTTATTTAATGGGCGTCTTTAGCGGGCATGGGAGAAGAAAATGCCTATCGAAGAAACAGAATCAATTTTCAGGTACGCAGGAAGCGTTCTTTTCCTATTTTCCCAATCCTCCCTTTATAATAAACTTATGTTTCAATTTTCCATTACTGCGAAAAACAATCGCGCCCGCAGCGGGATATTTTCCACGCCGCATGGTGATTTACTCACGCCCGTCTTTGCGCCTGTTGGCACACAAGCCACGGTCAAAACACTTACGCCTGAGCATCTCAAAAGCATCCACGCTTCGCTTGTCTTGAGTAATACCTATCATCTTTATTTGCGTCCCGGCGATGAGCTTGTGCGGGATATGGGCGGGCTGCATAAATTCATGCAGTGGCCGAATCCCATGCTGACTGATTCGGGCGGCTATCAAGTTTTCTCTCTTTCAGGCACACGAAAAATTGATGATGACGGCGTGACCTTCAAGAGTCATATTGACGGTTCCACGCATCGCTTCACACCTGAGAAGTCGATTGCCATTCAGGAAAATCTTGGCGCGGATATTATCATGGCATTCGATGAATGCTCCGACCCGAATGATCTGGCCTATTCAAAAATTGCCATGGATCGGACGCATCGCTGGGCGGAACGTTCTGTCAATGCGAAGACGCGCACTGACCAGGCTTTATTTGGCATTGTGCAGGGCGGCGTCAATGCGGACCTGAGAGCTGAATCAGCGCAATTTATATCTTCTCTCGATACGCCCGGTATTGCCATCGGTGGACTCTCAGTGGGGGAGACCAAGGAGGAAATGCACAATACTTTGGATGTTGTCCTGCCGCTCCTGCCAGAAAATAAACCACGTTACTTAATGGGTGTCGGCACGCCTGAAGATCTGATCAACGGTGTGACGCGCGGCGTGGATATTTTTGATTGCGTTCTGCCCACGCGCCTGGCGCGTCATCATTCTGCGTTTGCACCTGATGGACGACTCAATATGATGAATGCAACTTTTGCGCGCGATACACGCCCGATTGATGAAACCTGTGATTGCTATACCTGCCAGACTTTTACCCGCGCATATATCCGTCATTTGATCGCGGCAAAAGAACTGCTGGCCGGGACACTCTTATCCATTCATAATCTGCGTGCGTTGATTCGGCTCATGGAACAAATCCGAATTTATGTTACAGAGGGTTCGTTTGAAGCGCGTGTGCCTGAATTATTAAATCAATGGTCCAATAACGCCAAAAGATTGAAACAAGAAAGCTAATTTTTTTTCTGCATGATAAGGAATATATGACTATTCTCCACGCATTTCTGCTCGGCGTCGTACAAGGATTAACCGAATTCATTCCTGTTTCATCCACCGCGCATCTGTTGATCTTTAGCAATTTGTTCGGACTTCCTGCAAACGAAAAAATTTTTGCATTTTCGGTCATTATTCAGTTGGGCACCGTGGTTGCCATGCTGGCTTTTTTCTGGAAGGATATCTGGTTAATCACTACCGCATTTTTTCTGGGAATAAAAAATAAAAAGCCGTTTGAAGATTCTAATGCGCGTTTGGGCTGGCTGGTGATTGCGGCTTCCATCCCTGCCTTGATTGCGGGTTATTTATTGAAAGATGCAGTCGAAGCCTTGTTTCGTCAGCCCATGCTCGAAGCCGCGATCCGATTATTGACTGCGGCAGTTTTGCTGGGGCTGGCTGAGTGGCTTTCCAAAAAGAATCGTGATCTTAATTCCATGACCTGGTTTGACGCGTTCATTATCGGGTTGATGGAAGTGATTGCAGTCTTTCCTGGCGCGTCGCGCTCTGGGTCAACAATTGCAGGCGGTATGTTTCGCGGCTTTGACCGTCCTTCTGCTGCGCGATTTTCCTTCCTCATGTCTGGCCCGATCCTGCTCGCGGCGGGGATGTATCAATCTTTGCAGGTTTTCAAAATGACTGGGTTGGTGGATTTCCTGCCTTTACTTGCGATAGGATTTATCACGGCTGCAATTGTTGGCTGGCTTTCGATCAAGTGGTTGATCGATTATTTGAGCAAACGTTCTTTGTATGTTTTTGCTGCATACTGTGCAGTGGTTGGAGTCGTTCTTTTGATCGTTCAATTGACCTAGTTTTGGATACCTGATTTCCATGGACATGAAAGCTCTTCTCAGACAACTTGTTGAAATTGAATCTCCTTCGCATGATAAATCTGCTGTGGATCGTGTCGGTGAACTTGTTGCCGATCAGGCGCTCCGCTATGGCGCAGATGTTGAAATGATCTCAAACACAAAAACAGGTGACCATGTGGTTGCGAGATGGGGCAGTGGACAGGATGGCATCCTGTTATTGTGTCACATGGATACGGTCTTTCCGATTGGAACGCTGAAATCCATGCCGTATCGTGAAGCGGATGGAAAGATTCACGGCCCAGGTGTTTTAGATATGAAGGCTGGGATTGTTATTTGTCTCGCCGCGTTGGAGGAACTACAAAAATCTGGCGGCTTGAAGCGCCCTGTCACGTTGTTATGCACTTCTGATGAAGAAATTGGAAGCCTTACTTCTCGAAAATACATCGAAGAATACGCCAAAGAATCCGTCCTGGCGCTGGTCATGGAAGCCGCATTGGTAGATGGCTCACTTAAAACATGGCGTAAGGGCGTCGGTGAGTTCCACGTCCATGTCAAGGGAGTTGCTGCACATGCGGGCGGTGACCACGAAAAAGGCAGAAATGCCATCGAAGAAATGGCGCATCAAGTGCTTGCCATCCAAAAGTTGACTGATTACACAAAGCAGACCACGCTCAATGTTGGCGTTATCCGTGGCGGCACCGTATCTAATGTTGTACCTGAAGAGGCATTTGTTGAAGTGGACATTCGCGTGATGCAGCCTGGCGAGTGGCAGCGGATCGAAGCGGAAGTGAAGAATCTCAAGCCTGTTTTGGATGGCACCACGCTCAAGATCACAGGCGGATTGAATCGTCCGCCGATGCCATTTGATGAGACTATGCAAGCCACTTTTGAGAAGGCAAAGTCTATTGCGGCAGGCATCGGTATGGCGCTGCAGGCGGGCGGCACAGGCGGCGCTTCTGACGGGAACTTTGTGGCGCCGTTGGGTATCCCTGTTTTGGATGGGATGGGCGCCATTGGGGAAGGGTATCATTCAGAGCGTGAGTATATTTTTTCTGATAGCCTCGAACAGCGCAGAAATTTGTTGGTCGCGTTATTGACAAACTGGTAATTACCCCCCTTATACAAACTTCAATTCTGAAGGCGGTGTGTTGAGCCTCTCGAAACACACTGCTTTTGCTTTCAACCTGGTTATGAAAATAATTTCCCTCTTTCTTCTTTCCTCTTTTCTTTTATTTTCCTGCACCTCTGCAACGCAAACTCCAGTGCAAATAGTCACTGTGTATGCCACTTCGGCAACTGAGCCGTGGCTGCGTGAATTATTCACATGCGCCGAAGACCTTTCTGTTGTGTTGAAAGTCGGCGCAGAAGCGCCAGAGATATATCTACGGCTGGGCGAGCCTGAGATGAATATCACCCCAGCATACCAAATTGATGAAGAAGAAATATTGATTGTCGTACATCAAGAGAACGCCATCCAAAAGTTGACACTCGCAGAAGCGCAGGAATTATTTGCACACGAAGATCCGTCCATGCAGGTTTGGGTATATGCATCAGATGCAGATCTGCAGATTATGTTCGACCAGCTTGCGATGAGAGGGCGAAGCGTTACTTCATCCGCAAGAGTGGCTGGCAGCCCGCAAAAAATGTTCGATGTATTAAATTCTGAATCCACCGTAATCGGAATCCTGCCGCGCCATTGGATGACGGGCAACACTCTGCGCGCAGCGGCTTCGATCGGAAAGGTGCCTGTGCTGGCGCTCACAAAATCAGAGCCGCAAGCAATAGTTGTTGAGTTGATTTCTTGTTTGCAGGGCAATTGAAAACCATTTGCAAGCCTGCTCTTTGCAATATATTGCACAATGGCGGTAAAATAAAGTTGAATATATGACACCTATTATTGAATTACACGAAGTAAATAAGACCTATTCTACAGCCGCAGGTGATTTTGTTGCATTGAAAGATGTGAATTTAGAGATCAACGCGGGGGAGTTTGTTGGGATCGTTGGGAAATCTGGCGCAGGTAAATCCACATTATTAAATATGATCAACGGCGTGGATCAACTTACCAGCGGCGAAGTATTTGTGCAGACCGATGGAAAGAAATTATCTGTGCATGAAATGAGCGAAGATGGGCGCGCCATGTGGCGCGGTAAAAATATGGGCGTGGTTTATCAATCATTCCAACTTTTGCCCATGCTGACGCTTGTTGAAAATATTATGCTGCCCATGGATCTTTCTGATAATTTTAATCCGCGCAAATCGAAGGAACGCGCTCTCGAATTGTTACAGCTTGTTGAGCTTGAAGAACACGCAAACAAACTGCCCGCCTTCATTTCTGGCGGACAGCAGCAACGGGTTGCCATTGCGCGCGCGCTCGCAAATGATTCGCCGATTCTGGTTGCCGATGAACCCACTGGCAGCCTCGACTCAGTCACCGCCGATCATATCTTTGATGTCTTTGAACATCTCGTTTCTGAACAGGGCAAAACAATTATTATGGTTACACATGATGCAGGTCTTGTCAGCCGCTTTTCACGCAGCCTTGTGATTGCAGATGGAGAATTGGTAGACTCGCAGCCTGAGTCCAATTTGGATAAAATATTCCTGAGGCGGAAATGAACAAGACAGCGCTTCGTACCCGACGGAAAGCTGATTCTGCTCAAGTAGCAGACTTTGCGCCTGAATCCATGATCGAACTACGCGGCCTCGTCAAACGTTTTAGCAACGCCGCAGGAGAATTCACCGTCCTCAAAGGCGTAGACTTGACAATCAATCGCGGCGAATTTGTTTCCATTGTTGGCAAATCTGGCAGCGGAAAATCCACCTTGTTAAATATGATCACGGGTATCGACCATCCCACCGAAGGTCAGGTGGTGGTCAACGCAACTGATATTTATACAGGCGTTACCGAAAGTCAGCGCTCAAAATGGCGCGGCAAGAATCTGGGCATCGTCTTTCAGTTCTTCCAGTTATTGCCCATGCTGACATTGCTTGAAAACGTCATGCTGCCCATGGATTACGTGGACCTATACGATTTTGACCAACGTCCCGCGCGTGCCATGGAATTATTAACGCTGGTCGGTCTGGAAAAATTTGCAAACAAACTGCCCGTTTTGGTTTCTACAGGGCAGCAACAACTGGCCGCCATTGCGCGTGCCATGGCCTGTGACCCGCCCTTATTGGTTGCCGATGAACCGACTGGTAATCTTGATACACGTTCGGCAGATAAGATCATTCAACTGTTTGAAGGATTTGTAGCGCAAGGCAAGACCATCGTCATGGTGACGCATGATCCGTCACTCACATCCCGCACAAACCGCAACATTATTATTTCTGATGGCGAGCTGATCAATGAAACGGTTTCCCGTTCCCTGCCGCAGTTACGGCATCGGCATATGCTCGAATTCACACGCATTGTCGAAGAACGTTTCTATCAGCCGAATGAAACCATTATTTCACGCGATCAACATGTGGATCAATTCTTTATGATCCGCAAAGGTCAAGTGGAAGTGGTCTTGCTGGATGAGAAAAATAAAGAATACATCGTCTCGCGTCTGAACCCTGGTGAATTCTTTGGCGAAATAGAATTACTGCGCGGCGATACTTCGATTGCCAATGTTCGCGCTGGCAGCAACCCCGTCGAAGTGTTGACTTTGCCGCGTACAGATTTTCTGCGCGTGTTACAAGAATCTCCCATCACAGCAGAAGCGCTTGGCAAGGTTGTTCAGCAACGTTTGGACGAACAACGAATCGCTGATCGTAGATCTGCAATTCGGTAAATTGATTCCATGTCACTTTTCCTTCTTCCTTCATAATTTATAATTCATCCTTCATCCTTTGCTCTCCACCTTTCATCCCTGGATTTTATGACAGACCCACACAAACTCCCGCAAATACTTTATATAGAAGACAGCGATGAATCCCGTGCGCTGGTGCGGCGTTTGCTCTCACATAAATATGTGATCTTGGAAGCCATCGACCCATTGAGTGGCTTTCAACTTGCCGAAGAGACTCAGCCAGGCTTGATTTTGCTGGATAACAGTCTGCCGCATATGACGGGCAGTGAAGCCGCCACACGTTTGAAAAAAATGCTGCCCAATACGCCCATCGTCATTGTTTCAGGCGATCAAACCACGGGCGCACGCGAACGCGCTTTGGCGGCAGGCGCGGTTGGGTTTATCTCCAAGCCAATTGATGCAGATTTTCTGGATCAGGTGGATGCCTATCTCAACGGCAAAGTGGAGATACTGGAAGATGCTGAAAAATATCTGCAAGCTTATCAGCAGGAGTTGGTGGAGCGGCTCGAAGGGAATATCCGTCAGCTAAGCACGACGGTTGAGAAGAACAAGCATTTGCTGCAACAGAATGAACGTATGTTTTCGATGTTGGAGCGCAGGCATAAACTTCTTGAAACCGCCGCGCGCGTTGGGCAAATGGTCACTTCCATTCTGGCGATAGATGATCTATTAAAGCATACTGTAAATATTATTTGCAGTGAATTCAATCTGTATTACTCAGGCATATTTTTGGTCTCTGAAGATGAAGAGTGGGTTGCTTTACATGCTGGCTATTCCACGGCTGGGCGTAAGATGATGGCCGAGAACTACCGTCTGCCTGTGGATGAAAAATCCATGATTGGCAATTCCATTATCAAGCAGCAGGCGCAGATCGCGCTGGATGTGGCGGGTGAAGAGTCGCGCTTCAAGAATCCCTTTTTGCCGAATACACGTTCTGAGATGGCGCTGCCGCTGATCGTTCAATCTCACGCGCTCGGCGCGTTGACTGTGCAAAGCGACCAGCTTAATGCTTTTACAGAAGAAGATGTTACATCTTTGCAGGCGATGGCAGATCAGATCGCGATTGCCATTAATAACGCACAGTTGATGTTTAAACTTGAAGCCGCCACCAATGAGCTTGTGCGCACAAAAACTTTTGAGGCCATTGCAACTGCCACCGGTGAAGCCATTCATTGGGTTGGCAATAAAGCCGCTCCGATTCCGGGCAGTATTAAACGGGTGCGTGAAGACATGTTATATATTCTGGCGCTCGCGGCGCAGTTCGCGCCAGATGCGTCAGATGAGAAAAATGAATCTTTAATGGCAGCAGTTCAAACGGTCAGGGAGGAAGCGGAAGCAATGCAGATTGACCTGAATCAACTGCTGGTTGAGATGTCTACCATGAAGAAGAATCGCCTGCAGGCGTTGGTCAGTGTCGAATCATTAATGGAAGATTTGGATATTGCCGAGAATAGCGCGGTGACGATCCTGAGTATTAAAGAAGGTTTGATCGGGCCTGCGCGCCAACGAAATGATTTGGTTGTATCGGTGAGCGAAATGATTACAAATACCGTTGCAAATATGGGACTGCCTGATGGCGTGGTGGAGTTGGAGTGGGCGAGTGATATGCCCAATGCGTTTGTCGATGAGCGGCAGGTGGAGCAGGTCTTTAATAATTTGATCAAGAATTCGTGGGAAGCCATGGCGCAAACACCTTCGCCAAAAATTTATGTGAGCGGGCGGCGTGATAAGAACTCGAATTTTGTTTTGGTAACTGTGAAGGATAACGGCCCGGGCATTCCAAAAGAGATACAGGAAAAAATATGGGTTTCGTTTTTCACCACCAAAGGCGGGAGCGGCGGCACAGGCCTTGGTCTTTCTTCTGTGATGCAAATTGTAAATCAACACGGCGGCAATATTTCGCTGGTGAGTGAAGTGGGGCAGGGCGCCATATTTTCGGTGCGCCTGCCTGTTGAGAAATAAAAAAATATTAGCGGAGCACAGACTTCAGTCTGCGTATAATAAATAATTAATTTTGGAGGATGAATGACAACTGTTTTTTTGGTGGATGATGAAAAATTGATTTTGCGAAGTCTTGAAAAGACACTTTTGCGCGCAGGCTTTGATGTGATCACTGCTTCAGATTGTAAAAGTGGAAGTGAGATTTTCGCGCAAAATGCCGATACGATCAATATCGCGGTGCTTGACCTGAACATGCCAAGTTTTGATGGCACACCCAAAACAGGCGCGGGTTTGGATCTGCTCGCAGATCTCAAAAAACAAAAATCATCTGTGCCCGTTATCATTCTCACCGCGTACGATGAAGTGACCAAAGCCAAGGAATCCGTTTCTGGCGGCGCGAGCGCTTTTTTTGTCAAAGGCCGTGAGCAGGGCTTGGTTGAATTGATTCAAAAAACATTACAAGGTCCAAGTTGAAGATTGCAGGTTGACCTTTCAACTTTCAATCTTTCAACCTTCAAACTTTTAACCCAATAAAAAAGAGGTAACCATGACAAACGATACGCATAGCGAACGACATGCAACTTTGTTGAAGGCTGCGGCGCGCGCGGCCAAGAACATCACCACCATTCTCGATCCGTATGAATTGCTTCAACGCACTGTGGATATCATCTGCGATGAATTTGGTTTTTATTACGCAGGTGTATTCTTTTTGGATGATGTAAAACAATACGCCATCTTGAAAGCCGGGCGCGGCGAGGCGGGCAAACAGATGATTAACGCGGGACATAGACTCGCTGTTGGCGGGAACTCGATGATTGGCGCGTCCATTGCCAATCGTCAGGGGCGCATCGCGCTGGACGTGGGAGCGGAGGCGGTTTTCTTTGAGAATCCCCACCTTCCTCAAACTCGTTCCGAGATGGCGCTTCCGCTGATTGTGGGCGAGGATGTGATCGGCGCGCTCACGGTTCAATCCACCGAAGAAGCCGCCTTCCATGATGAAGATATTGACGCGCTGCAGACCATGGCTGATCAACTTGCGATTGCCATTCAAAATTCCAATTTGCATCGTCAGGCAGAGCGCCGTTCCCGTTTGTTGAAAGCGGCCAACCGCGTTGGCAAGGAAGTCACTTCCATTCTTGATCTTGAACAATTGCTTTTACAAACTGTAAATATTATCTGCGAGTCGTATGGTTTGTATTACGCGGGCGTTTTCCTTTTGGACGAAGCGGGTGAGTACGCGGTTCTGCGCTCAGGCTACGGCAAGGCTGGCAAAGCCATGGTCGCCGATGGACACAAACTCAAGATCGGCACAGACTCGATGATTGGGGCGTGTATCGCTATGAACGAAGCGCGCATCGCTTTGGATGTCGGCGAAGAGCGCGTGCATTTCAAGAATCCACATTTGCCGCATACCCGTTCCGAAATGGCGTTGCCTTTGATCTACCACGGACGGGCCTTGGGCGCAGTCACCATTCAGAGTTCTGAAGAACGCGCTTTCAGTGAAGATGACATCACCACTTTGTTGACCATGGCAGAGCATTTGGCCGTGGCCATTAATAACGCGCATCTGATCGAGGAACTTAAAGAAGCGCACAGCGAAATTTTGCGTAATAAAGTTTTTGAAGCGCTGACCACTGCTTCTACCGAGGCCATTCATTGGATCGGCAACAAGACGCTGCCCATTTCATTAACTATTGCGCGGCTGCGTGAAGAAATTGCAGAAGGCAAAGTTGATCTTGAGTCTCTCAAGGAAGACCTGGATATGATCGCCGAAAGCGCGGCGCAAATCACACAGGTTAAGGAACAGTTGATCGGCGCAGTGCGTGAACAAAAGCCGCGCGCAGTTTTGTTTGCAGATGTATTACAGACAGCCGCCCGTCAGCGTGATTTTCCAGTGGATATACTTAAAGTGAAAATTGATCCTGCGACCGCCTATGTCATTGCAGATAGCACGCAGCTTACCCGCGCGCTTGGTAATATTTTGCAAAATGCCGCAGAAGCGGGAGCGAAGTCTGTCAGGGTCAGCGTCCGTCCCACCGAGGAACGCGGCGTGCTCGAAATTGACATCGAAGATAATGGCGAAGGAATGGATGAAGATGCCATGCAAAAAGTATGGTCACCGTTCTTCTCTACGCGCGGCGTTGAACATTATGGGCTTGGTTTGCCCGCTGCCATGCATGTCGTCTCGCAGGCGCAGGGACACATCACTCTTGTTAGTGAAAAAGGGAAAGGCACAACCGTTGCCATGTTCATGCCCCGCGGCCATGCAAATGGGGAAGCCATTGAAGCAGGCAGTGTAAAGAATATTTTATTGATCGATGATAATGATGATTGGGCAAATCTTTTTGCTGAACTGCTCAAAGACACGAATGTCAAGCTGACCCAATCCACTGACTTGAAGAAGATTCCCGCCGCCGATCTGATTCTTGTGGATGAACACATCGCGTCTCTTTCCCTGACCGATGTGCTGTCTGCGCTTTCAGCGGCAGGACTCGCCGCGAAGACAGTCATCCTGACTGCGGCGATCAACCCCGAGCGTGTGACACAATTCCTGCGCGCTGGCATGAAAGATGTAACTGTGAAGCCATATTCTGGCGGCGAAATAAGCGAATTGTTGAAATAGGAGATTAAGACCTGGCAGGTCACTTCGCGAAAACCTGTCAGGTCTCATAAAAATAGTATGCGACCAAGATGGCGTAAAGTTTTACATGATCTATGGGATAACAAAGCGCGCACACTGCTGGTGGTTTTTTCCATCGCGGTGGGCGTATTTTCCATTGGAGTGATTTCTGGCGCCTACCAGATCATCTCTAATGATATGAGTATTTCCTACGCGGCGAATAACCCCGCAAATATTGAAGCCCGCATGATAAATTTTGACGATGAAGTGCTCGCGTCAATTCATAACGCGCGCGGCGTGCAGGATGCGGAAGGACGGCGCGTGGTTAACTTCCGTGTGCGCCCGCCAGGCAGTGACCAATGGACTCTGCTGGATGTGGTGGCGATGGAAAACTTCAGCGAGAACAAGATCAATTTGTTGGTGCCAGTTTCAGGGGCGGTTGAAGCGGGTAAGGATGAAGTCCTGTTGGAGAAGGATGCGCTTAAGAAGTTAAATGTCGCAGTCGGTGAAAATCTTGTTTTTGAATTATCCGATGGCACACTGAAAGAATTAAAAATCGTGGGCATTGTGCAGGATGTAAGCACCGGCGCGGGGGATTTTCTCGCGCCGCCTTTTGCCTATGTGGTAATGAAGACGCTTCCCACTTTGCGTCAGCCTGAGTTATTCAACCGCGCCTATGTGACCGTCGCGGAAGGACAGGATGATATTTCGAATATCCGAGAAGTGGGCGCAGACTTGAAAGATAAGTTGGAGAAGAACGGCACAGTCGTGGTTCGTACCCGTTTTTCTGAAACGCACAAACACCCGCTGGCCGATACGGTGAATGCCATTCTCGGCATTTTGCTGGCGCTTGGTATCTTGATTGTTTTTCTTTCGAGTTCGCTGATCGCAAACACATTGAGCGCGTTGTTGAGTCAGCATTTGCGGCATATTGGTGTGATCAAACTGGTGGGCGGAAGAAACAAACAAGTCTTTGCAATGTATCTCGCGCTCATTATCGCATTTGGCGTACTGGCATTAATAATCGCCATTCCGCTGGGTGGGCAGGGCGCGTATGGTTTGGCGAAATATATCGCTAATGAAATGCGATTTAATTTACTCGGCTATCGCATTGTGCCAATGGCTTTGATGATTCAAGTTGCGGTTGGGTTATTGGTTCCGCTTGTCGCTGGGCTGGTGCCCGTTCTGAGCGGTTCACGCATTACCGTGTTGCGCGCGTTGAGCGGCGACCTGGCTGGTGATGAAAATAAACCGCATAAAGATGGTGAAGACCGCGTGCCGTGGTTTGACTATATGTTAATTCGCATCACGCGCCTGCTTTCTAGGCGCGGCATTCATTTTCCACGGCCATTTATTATTTCCCTGCGGAATACATTTCGCCGTCGTGGGCGTTTGATGTTGACTCTTTTTACATTGACCATGGGCGGCGCGATCTTTATCGCTGTGTTCAATGTGCGTGTCACCCTGCATGATTATATTGGGCAGATCGGCAGTTATTTTCGCGCAGATGTAACGCTTGATTTTGAAAGACCTTATCGCCTGAGCGAAGTGCAGCAATATGCCATGCAATTGGATGGTGTTAAATATGTGGAAGGCTGGCAATTTCTCAGTTCCGAGTTGTTATATCCCGATGGCTTGGTGGCCGAGAATGTTTTTCTACTTGCCCCACCCGCTGAAAGTAACTTGATCAATCCGCTGATAGCTGCAGGCCGCTGGATCCGTAAGGATGATGTGCGTAAGCTGGCCATCAGTGAAAAGGTTCTTGATTTTTATCCCAACCTAAAACCTGGAGATGATGTATTGCTCAAGGTCAAAGGCAGGGAAGAGGCCTGGCAAGTTGTGGGTATCTTTAAGTTTGTGGGTAATGAAGGGGTTCTGGCCTATGCGCCGTATGAATATATTTCGCAGATCTCAGACCTTGCCAACCGCTCACTGTCTTTTCGTGTGGTCACAGATCAGCACGACCGTGCCTATCAGGATGTGATGGCTGAGAAGCTGGATCATTTCTTCCGTGACAGGGGATTCAAAGTACGGAATTCCGAATCAGGATTAGCCTCACTGGATACTGCTGCGGAGAGTTTGGATACGCTGGTGGTTTTTCTGCTCATCATGGCAATTTTGACCGCCATTGTAGGTGCCATGGGATTAACCGGCACAATGGGCATGAACGTCCTTGAGCGCACCCGTGAGATCGGTATCATGCGCGCCATCGGCGCCGATGACCGCGCCGTGATGTGGACAGTCATCGCGGAAGGTTTTGTGATCGGTTCCATATCCTTTGTGTTGGCGATTATTTTGTCCATTCCATTTACGTATTTACTCTCCACGATTGTCAGCCTGGCTGTATTTGAAACGCCGATTGATGTAGTCTTTACCTATGTTGGGTATGCCATCTGGTTTGGATTGGTTCTGTTGCTTTCGGTGGTTGGCTCCATTTTGCCAGCCCGTAATGCGGCCCGCTTGACCATTCGTGAAGTATTGGCATATGAATAATACGCCTGCTGTTTATGCTGCTCTATAAACAATAATGAAATAATAAAAAGGTATAAAATGAAAAAACAAATATTAACCATCATCGCTTTATTCACCATTCTCTCGCTTGCGCTTACCGCGTGTGGAACTCAGCCCGTTGCAACATCCGAGCCTGCAAATATTGTCTCTTCGAATGATGTGGTGGCTGAAGGCCGCTTCGAACCCATTCACGGCGTGAACCTATCCTTTCAGGTGCGCGGCGTAGTGGAAGCCGTGCTGGTCAATGCGGGAGATACCGTCAAACAAGGGGATGTTCTCGCGCGCCTCACAAATGCGGGCGGGGCTGAGGCGCAGGTTGTCGTCGCTCAAAATACATACGCTGTCCTCCTCCGCAATGAAAGTGGTGATCGCGCCAAACTCTGGCAGGCTTACATGAATGCGCAAATTGCGCGCGCCAAAGCCGAGAAAAAATGGGAAGACCTGAACGTTCAAAATATTGAAGATAGTATAGAAGATGATAAGGCCGTGGTCGAAGATCGCCAGCAGGATGTGGTGGACGCGCAGAAAGATTTTGATAAATATAAAGACCTTGATGCAGATAATTCCAAACGCAAAACTGCCGAAGACGATCTCGAGCAGGCGCAGGATGATTTGAATCAAGCGATACGCGACCTTGAAAATACTATGCGCGAGCGGGATGAGGTGAGTGCCGCATATAACGCTGCTCTTGGCCTTGAAGCTGAAGCGAAGTATCAATACGAGATCAGTCTTGATGGCCCAAATGTTGAGCAGCTTGCATTTGCCAAAGTTAATCTGGATGCTGCAAAAGATGCGCTTTCCAGTTATGTGATCATCGCGCCGTTTGATGGTGTTGTGGCGGATGTCAACGTGAAAGTGGGTGAGCAGGTCACATCAGATACCCGCGCAGTAAGTATCGCTGATTTCAGTACGTGGATCGTTGAAACAACTGACGTGACCGAGTTGGAAGTTGTCAAATTAAGTGTTGGTCAAACTGTAACGCTTGTGCCAGATGCCCTGCCCGAATTGACTATTAACGGTACAGTCACAGAAATCAGCCAATCCTACACTCAGCAAGGCGGCGATATTCTTTATACAGTGCGTGTCGCTGTTGCAGATGCCGATCCGCGTTTGAAGTGGGGCATGACCGTTGAAGCCACATTCCACGAAGTTGTGAAATAATAAAAGAGATTTTTCATTTCTCCACCTTACATTTTCAAAAATCAGCAATGTTTGCGTGAGTTGATCGACCACAGACCGCCGTCTGCGGTCTGCGGTCCATTGGGTGAAAACCATAGTTTGTACGGTAGAGATTTTATATTAGAACATCTGAGTGATTGAAATTTTATTTTTTTGTGCAATAATATAATTGCTCCGAGAAAGAGCAAAACCGGGAAAACCCGGCGACGCAAAGTCATGGGCCTACCGCTGAACTGAGCCAGGGCCGCCAGACTGCCGATAAAAGCAAAACCGCCAAAAGACGGTGACGCAAAGTCAGGCGTCTAAAACCAACGCTTACGCGTGGTCAAGACTGACGGACTTCCGAAAGGTAAAATCAGGGAAACCTGATGACACAAAGTCATGGGTCTGCAATCACAAAATTATTTTTCGTGATCATGATCGCCAGACTGCCGAAGAGCAAATTTTTTCACAGGGATGACCGATTTTTGCGTCATCCCTGTTTGATTTAAGAACCGCATCCTCTTTAACTGAAAGTTGAAACGTGATTTATTGTTGTACAATGCCCGCAGGGTATAATCTCCGCTATGACTAAATCTACCAGACCCCTAGACCCCGAAGCCAAGCCTGATGACCGTGTAGATAACGCGCTTCGTCCTGAAAAACTAAACGACTTGATCGGGCAGGATCAGGTTAAAGAGAATTTATCCATTCTGATTGCCGCCGCGCGCAAACGCGGCGAAGCATTGGATCACGTTCTTTTTTATGGCCCTCCAGGTTTGGGGAAAACCACCCTCGCGCATGTACTCGCCAATGAGATGGAAGTTAACGTGAAGGTGACTGCCGGCCCTGTCATCGAACGCGCAGGGGATCTGGCTGCCATCCTCACCAATCTGCGCGCCGGCGATGTGCTCTTCATTGACGAAGTCCATCGTCTGGGACGTGCCGTGGAAGAAGTGTTATATCCAGCCATGGAAGATTTCGCGTTGGATATCGTCATTGGTAAAGGACCTTCTGCCCGTTCCATTCGATTGAAACTTCCACGTTTTACAATTGTAGGCGCTACAACGCGTCTGGCATTGGTCACTGCGCCATTACGTGCCCGTTTCGGTGCAGTCTATCGTTTGGATTATTACGATCTCGAAGCCATGAAATCCATTGTGTCACGTGCCTCTGGCATGTTAAAAGTGGAAGCCGATAAAGAGGGTATCCTTGAGATGGCGCGCCGCGCTCGTGGAACTCCGCGTGTGGCTTTGCGTTTACTGCGCCGTGTACGCGATTATGCCCAAGTCCGCGCGGATGGTATCATCACGAAAAAAGTTGCCAAAGAAGCGCTCGATTTATTACAAGTAGACCCGCTCGGTCTGGACGATGTCGATCGCCGTGTACTAAAGACCATCATCGAAAAATACAATGGCGGCCCCGTTGGCTTAAGCACCATTGCTGCCTCCATCAGCGAAGAACAAGACACCATCATGGATGTGGTCGAGCCATATCTATTACAACTTGGCTTTTTAGACCGTACCCCGCAAGGTCGCGTCGCCACGAAATCTGCCTATGAACATTTGGGATTTGCATATACTGAACAGGGGCAGGCGAGATTGTTGTAAGTTGGAAGGTTGATAGGTTGGAAAGTTTGAACGTTCAAACCCGTCACTTTGTTAAATGATGGTTTTGAAGAAAGGATGAATTATGGTACAGGAAGTTGTAATCACAACCAATGCCAGCGAGTCACTCAAACCTTTGTTGGAGGTAGCGATTCAGAATCAATTAAAAGCCTTGCAGTATGGTATTCAGCGTACCAAAGAACGAGTATCTGAATTTGAAAAACGTGCAGGAATATCTTCCATTGAGTTTGAGAAAAAAATACTATCGGAAGAAATTGATGAGACAATTGAAACCATAGACTGGAACATGGAACTCGCCGCCTTACGCTTGCTGGAAGGACAGTATCTATCGCTTAGCGAGGCGAAAATTGATTGAGCAGTATTTCCAGTCTATGCTGGATTTACTTGCATCCCTTCCGTTTGTTGAATCTTCCAATGTTAATCTTGAAAAACGTGGAGATTTGGCTGGGTTTATTCGTGATGAAGTTGAATTTCGAGATGGTTCTTCCCTGCTTTTCTTTCGTGAATTAATTGATTTGCGCCTGCCGCTTCAAAAAGTAATGTATGCATATCATTACCAAAAGGTGGATGGCAAATTAATATTCCGCTATGATAATACTGCTCATCATAGATCCATTTCAACATCCCCAATTCACAAACACTTAATGAGTGGGGATGTTGCCTCTTCTGAAGTTCCTTCATTGGAGCAAGTGTTGCGAGAGATAGAAGAATTTATTTTGCATGGGTAGTGTATAGAAAATGGAAACCATTGCCCGTTACATAATGTTCGGCGGAATTGTGTTATTCCTCATCGGCGGGGGAGTATATCTCGCTGTGAAGTTTGGCATCCCGCTCGGAAGATTACCTGGGGATATGCATATTGAAAAGCAGAATGGCTCGTTTTATTTCCCGCTAACAAGTTCAATTTTGGTTTCTGTAATAGTATCAGTTATTTTAAATTTTATAGTGCAGTTTTTGAAAAAGTAAAAACATAGATCAGTGAGTGTCAAGTATTAGAATACTTGCAAGTTCCATAAATTAAGAAAACTAAAATGAGTAAATTTGAAAACTTCCGATTTCAACTACCATCTTCCAGAATCATCCATTGGACAAACGCCAGCCGAGCCGCGCGATTCTTCGCGACTATTAATCCTGGATCGTAATTCGGGGGATGTAGAACACCGCATCTTCCATGACCTCAGCCTGTTTCTGCAACCCAATGATCTCCTCATCCTCAATAGGACTCGCGTCATCCCTGCCAGAATTTTTGCCAAAAAAGAAACAGGCGGCCACGTCGAGCTTCTCCTCCTGCGCCGCCGTGATGAGTTGACATGGGAAGCCTTGGTGGGCGGCAAAGGCTTGCATGTGGGGAAGAAGGTGCAAGTAGATGATGGCCCTCAAGCTGAAATAATAGAAATCCTCGAAGGCTCAGAAAGATTAATAAAATTCTCTGAACCCATTGAACCTTATTTTTCCAATGTGGGAAATGTCCCTCTGCCGCCCTATATTCACGAAAAACTAAGTGACCCCGAACGCTATCAAACTGTCTACTCACGGGATGTGGGTTCCGCCGCCGCGCCAACCGCAGGCTTACATTTCACACCGCAATTGCTCGATCAACTAAAAGAAAAAGGTGTGAAGATCGCCTACGTCACCTTACACGTTGGTTTGGATACGTTCGCTCCCGTCACAGAAGAGAATCCAGAAGAGCATAAAATCCATACCGAGTGGTGTGAACTTTCCCAGGAAACAGCAGACTTAATAAACGAAACAAAAGTACGCGGTGGGCGGGTGGTCGCTGTCGGGACAACTTCGGTGAGAACATTGGAATCAGCAGGAAGAAAATCAATATTCGATACTCGAAATGCGAATACCGAATATCAAATATCCGCATTTATCGGTCCCACAGATATTTTCATCCTGCCTGGTTACAAATTCCAGGTTGTCGATGCCATGATCACGAATTTCCATTTACCCAAGTCCACGTTGATTATGCTGGTCAGTGCTTTTGCAGGTCGTGAGAAAATTCTCGAAACCTATAACCTTGCCATTCAGGAAGGCTATCGTTTCTATTCTTTCGGCGATGCGATGTTTATCACCTAACGTTCAAAACATAAACGGATTCCTATGGAAACTCTCGAAACCCTTAACCAGGAAATCATTCAATGCCGCAAATGTCCGCGTCTGGTGCAATGGCGTGAAGAAGTGGCGCGTGTGAAACGCAAGGCATATAAAGATAAAGAATACTGGGGAAAACCTGTCCCCGGATTTGGTGACCCGAATGCGCGTGTGCTCGTGGTAGGACTTGCGCCCGGGGCGCATGGCTCAAACCGTACGGGACGTCAATTCACTGGGGATGCCTCGGGTGGATTTCTTTTCCCAGCGTTGTACCGGGCTGGGTTCGCGAATCAGGCTGAGGCGGAGTCCCGAAGCGATGGTCTCATCCTCAAAGATATGTATATCACCGCGTCAGGCCGTTGCGCGCCGCCAGATAATAAGCCGAGTCCTGCGGAGTTAAATAATTGCCAGCCATATCTGGAACGCGAAATCCAAATTATTAAACCGAAAGTGATCGTGTGTTTAGGTAAGATTGCCTTTGATCGAATCCTGCAAATATATTCTGCGCGCAAGTCCTTATTCAAATTTGTACATGGCGCAGTGTATATGGTTTCGTACTCGTCTTCATCCTTCAACCTTCATCCTTCATCTTTGATCTGCTCCTACCACCCCAGCCAGCAAAATACGTTGACAGGAAAATTGACTGTTGATATGTTCGACCAAATTTGGAAAAAAACGAGAGAATTGATTAATGAAAATAGTTAAACGTGTCCTTCTTGGATTTGTACTTGTTGCCGTTCTATTTGTTGCAGGATTCGTTGTTTGGGCTGAGACTGCCCTCGGCCCCGCGCCTGAAGCATTATCTGCCCTCGAATCAGATTCGCGGGTTACTGTAACCATAGATAACTTTATAACTTTTCAACCCGCCAATATAAAACCTACAACGGGCTTTATCTTCTACCCCGGCGGCCGCGTGGATTACCGCTCATATGCCGCGCCTCTGCGAGCCATTGCCGAGCAGGGATATTTGGTGGTGCTGGTTCCTGTACGTTTGAACCTTGCGTTCTTTGATATTAATGCAGCCGATTCTGTATTTGCTCAACACCCTGAGATTCAACATTGGACGGTTGGTGGGCATTCCCTTGGCGGCGTGGCTTCTGCTTTATTCGCAAAGGATCACCCGCAAGTGGAAGGTATTATTTTTTGGGCTTCATATCCTGCTGACGATTCGTTGAGCACTAGCGATCTCAAAATGCTTTCCATTTATGGGACGAATGACATGGCAGGCATGGCCAAGTTTGACGAGACCCGCCCCTTGTTGGTAGCGGATACTACCTATGTCGTGATCGATGGCGGAAACCATGCGCAGTTTGGTAATTACGGCCTTCAGCCAGGCGATAATGTTGCAACGATCTCGAGTGAAGATCAACAGGCACAGGTTGTAGAAGCCAGCGTAAATTTTCTTCAACAATTTAATACTCCATGAAATTAATGCTTAACTTACTCCCGATTTTGAGCTTGAGGCGGACGAATTCGTTCAATAGACGTTATCGGAAATAACATACAAGCACCGTC